>Ga0209027_1000885_pt1 | contig 11021 bp, 12 predicted proteins | sample GraSoi013_1_20cm_3_FD_185821 | JGI IMG/M metagenome (GOLD analysis project Ga0209027, IMG submission 185821) | Grasslands soil microbial communities from the Angelo Coastal Reserve, California, USA - Sample 09_27_2013_1_20cm (SPAdes) (version 2) | ecosystem: Environmental > Terrestrial > Soil >...
ATTTTACTATTTTTATCATATATAAAAATTAAAAATCATGTGACATGACGTCATTTCGACCTATTTCGACTTTCAGGGGGTCTTAGGTCGAAACATTTCGACCCTATTTCGACCATTCCGACCCTCAAAATGGTTTAATTTCGGTTTCATGTATATGTACACTTATCCACCTGATGAAGTAATAGCCTAAAAGATCCGCAAGTATTATAAGGAAGAAAGGGGAATAATCTGTGTTTCTCCTCCAGAAGGCTATAAGACAGTTTCAATCGAGAAGTTAAAAGTGGTTTCCAATATAGATGAAAGGGAATATGCTCAAGCTATGGGGTATGATGAAGAGTGCTCTGACGATGAGGCTAAGAATGTTGATGATGACGGTGCCGATGAAGCTTGGTATGAGAGTTTAAATAATCTATAAGTCTACTAGGGATCTATGTTCGAATTATTTATTTTATTTTTTTATATATTATATAGAAGTCAATTATTTGAACACATACACTTATTATATAGCAATGTCAACTAATAGGGAAGCTCGAAGATTACCAACCCGTCACCATATAATCGAAATTAAATTTACTGGTAGACAATTCTCTCGAGAAAGAATTGCTCATGAAATAGAAAGAATCAGGGAACGAATTCCTAATAAGCAATTTCAAGTTCTCCTACCTTATGAATACTGGAAGCCCGGATCATGGTTTGGAGATAGTGAGGACATATCTCTATTTTCCTTACTAGATCATTATGATGAATCGGAGATCCCTCCAGATGGTGGAGACCCAGTATCTTATAACCGATTTATTGTTTACATGATGGATCCCCCAGCACTGGCAGGTGGCTGTAATCCTAAAAGGGATAACGGACTTAATGACTGCCTATATCAATGCTTATACTATGCTTATGGAACATTTTCCAAACTCCCTAGAGCAATTGAGAAACCCGATATTCTTAAGAAAGCTCTAGGACTTCAGAGAGCCGATCCAGTTCCAGTAAGTTGCATAGAAAAAGTAGAACGCCTAGCTAGAACTATTGCTATAAATATCACTGGAGACGTAATCAGAATATCTTCTAGTCCAGCTTATAGACGGATTACTCTTATTCTTGCTAATGGTCACTATTCAATAGTTTCCAACCCAGATCGCAGAAAAACTAATACTGCTACTTCTAAGCCAAAGATCCCTCTTATCTATCAGGAAGATGGGGTAAATAATACAGTAAGAGTTTATGATGGCAATTATATTCGAACTATCAATATTCCAGAAATGAGAAAGCTTCAATCTAAAGCCTTATTTAGTAAATGGTGTTTCATTCCTGTCGAAAAAAATAAGAATACCGGAAAATATGAAACACTAGAAGAGGCCTATAAAAGAATCCATGAAGAACGAAATGTCTTGCTAGAGGAATCGAAAAAGATAGGCCTAACAATTGATCTCTTTATGTGCCATGGTAGTTATAAGAAAGTAGCGTTATGGCTCTTTGAAAAACTTAGTCAGGCCATCCCAGCCAATGAACCCTTAGACCCCATCGAAGCTAAATGGATTTCAGAAACAATGATGGGAGGACTTATCTGGGCTAAAAATGGTTGGGAAGGTTTCGGAAGACAATATGATGAAACAAGCCTTTATCCCAGTATCCAGCAATCTGCCTTAACATTTCCTATCGGCAAAGGTAAGTTCCAGACGCTCAAAGATTTTATAAACCACAGAGGTTATAATATTTATGGGATATACCATGCCAAAATAGAATATAAGCAAGGAACGTTATTCCAGAGATATAATAAGCATAATAGATATACTCATATAGATTTATCTCGCGCTAAAGAATTAGGTCTTAAAGTCAATTTAATCCAGAATGGTTCTCCCAATGCTCTGGTCTATGAAAAGGAAACAAGAATACCGGGCGAAGTTATATTTGGGGAATATGTAAACTTTCTCTTTAAAGGTCTTAAGAATAAGGGTGGGATTATCGGACGAGTTGCCAAAAGGATTCTCAATACTCTCTGGGGAGCACTATGCCAGAGAAATAAATCGTATCATGATATAACAGATAATTCTGAACTTTTCGATTTTGCAGAAGGGGAAGTACTTAATTCTATTATCCCTGTAAATGACAAACATTGGGTATTCGAATTCTCTAATCCGGGAAATCTATTCAAAGGTGAGTACCCTCGAATTGCCCCATTCCTTCTAGCACAGGGACGAAAAATAATTTCCCAACAGCTTGAACCATATAAGGATAAAGTAAGGCGTATCCATACTGATGGATTTATTCTTGAAGAGGATGCCAGCCAACCGCCTCTTATTAACTGTGCAGAGGATGCATCGAAGACTTTAAAGGCTCTCAAATATGAAAAGGAAGGCAAGTGCTATGTCAAGAATGCTAATCAAGTAAGCTGGCTATAGATCGAAAACTTGCAATTAGATATATTTTTTTCAGATAGAAGAAATTATAATTAAACCAATCAGTATAGTATATATCTGAATCAGAAATACATCTATTACCAATGGCACCTAACACAGAAATCGAAATCTTTACTCAAGAAAAGTGTGCGGACAAAGTTGTGAATGCTCTCAAGGCATTAGTGAAAACGGCTCTCTGTAATGGGTTTAGCAAAACCAGTTATCTCGTCACAGATCATATAAAATATATAAAAAAGATAGAATCCAGGGATAATCCAGAAGCGCATATCAGGTTCACTGCTAGGAAACTATTTCCTAATGAACCGGCATACTTAGAAAAGATCAAAAAGATTCATGCCAAGTATCAGGATGATGTTCTATCCCAATTTGAAGACCTGTATATATTGTATTACCAGTTATCCAAAGAATTGCCCAAAAGACGCAAGATAACTTCTACTGAAGCCGATGATATCTTGGCTGAACTTTTGATTTAGTTATATTTTTTCCTATATGCAATGTTTGGAGAAACAAAAATTCTTGAGACAATGTTTGGAGAAACAAAATTTTTCGAAGCATTGTAATTTCACATTTAAACAAAAAATATTCTAGTATATTATCCAAGTAAGATGAGTGAAATCATATATATTATTAATCCAGAGACTGGCCGAAGAATCCGGGTTGGTGGAATTACTTTCAACCATTTAATCTTTACTAGCCATGACTTTATTAATGGGGAATTAATTCGCAGAGCAACTGCTCCTCCCCCGACTCCAAGACAATATTTTCTTAATACACAGACTAACCGATTAATCCAGGCCGGTAGTAGAAGATATCATGAGATGATTCGAACTGGCTGGGATATAATAGAAGACTATTACTTAATCCCTCCGGGTGAACTTGTAGCTGAAACTATAGCTATGGTACAAGATCTTGGAAATGAAATTGCTCAGAGACGGAGAAATGTTGATGCAAATCGTCCCCCTACCTATGAGGAAATTATGGATAGGCACAGAGACCGGCTTATAGATCTTAATGTCTCACTTTGCCGGGAATGTTTTATACCAATCAGGATGGAAAGTGAATACTGTGAAGACTGTACTCCTAAATAAGCGGATAATTTAATTAAACAAATCTATTTTTTATGTAGATATAAAAATGTCGAACACTAAACCCAAATGCCAAACCTGCAGATGCAAAATTCCAACTTCTGGATCAAGGCTTAGCTCTATAGGATTCCGACGTAGAGTTAATGGTATCACTACTCTAGATGACCTCATTAATTCTAAGGAATACTTAGCACAATTTGTTAAAAGCCGGTTTCAACTTAAAGAGTATGTAGATAAATTCTTAGCCAGGCTCGAAGAAATTGATTGCATCGATCCAGAAAATCCGGCTGACGATATTTCCAATATTAAAACTTGGATACTTAAATATTATGATGATACTGACCCAGAGCGCAAGGGCTTTTTGCTAGGCAAAGATCCAGAAAGTCCTTTATATGAATTCTTGCGTACTGAATACCCTGAGATAAATGAGCCCTTTCAGGAGTTTTATGAATACTATGCTCAAAATGTAGATAATCCCCTTAATAAAAACTATGTATCTCGAGCATTAACTGCCTTAGGCCTGAAAACTGCGATGAAAAAAATAAAGCAAAATCAAGATGGGGAAAGCATCGGTAGGAAGCAAAAATGTACTATGATGTTATTGGCAACCAAGGATGAATTATCCGAGATTTTTAGAAAGAACGGTTACTAAGTAAGTCCTTCCCCATTAAAATTATTTTTTCGAACTATATCAGAAAAGATAAATTGAACATGTAGGTATCTATATAAAAAATGCATATTAATAACCTTCCAGTCGAATTATTCTCAGAAATTCTCGAGTATATTCCATTGAAAGATGCTAGTGCTATTATGCAAGTTAATAGACAATGGTACCAGGAATATCGAGGAGTTATTTATAGACAATGCGAAGCTAAGCTTGAGGAATTACTTTATTCTCACTGGTCTGATTGGAATATTCCGCTCAGATTGGTAGTATATTTTAATTGGCATGATTTTCTTTTAGATAAGCTTAATAGCTTTTGCAAGAATTTCGATAGATATTCCTTAAAACGCAGGCTTCATTATATTTATGATTCTTTAAGAATAGATATGGTAGATATAGATAAGGAAAGAGAAGTGATTGACAATTTACTGACACATTATGAAAAGTCTCCTGACTTTGAAGGATTATTTCCTGAATGGTTATGGGAACGACATAAAAATAATAGGCAGGCATCTGCAGAAAATTGTAGGCACATAAATTTACTTTATACACTTATGAGAAAAGCTAGCTGTATATATTTCCAAATTCATTAATCCCTGATATATAAGTTTTTCGATTTATATATCCATTAGAAAAGAGCCATAGAAGAATCTCATGTCCTTCGATTATTTTTTTATCGTCTAATGGGTAGGATGCTAAGAGTTCCTTGTATCGCTTTATTTGTTCAGTCGAATTTCTAGAACTATAAAATTGTGAAGAAAAGACAGCCCATTCAGGACCGAGATCCTTACCTTCTATATCGAATGCTTCCCGAAAAACATACTTAGCCCAAATGTCACTATTTTTAGCCTTTACATTCTCTGCCAATAATTTTTTACGCTCCTTTGGAGTAGGCATGTTTCTAGCAAAATCTACTAATGTCCCATTTTTCTTCGCCTCTACTATAGCCTTCTGACCATAAGGACTAAATTTATCCAAGCCATTTGATGATCCAAATGTATTATTAACTGATCCAGGGTTAATATTAGATTGCTTCTGAGATTGATCTAAGATGGTATGAGATTGATCTAAGATTGATCTAAGACTGGTGTCCCATCGAACCCGGATCGATAGAGGATCATCTTTAGATCGTCTAAGATCGAGAATGATGAATTCTTTTTTTAGTGTAAGATCATCTATTACTGGCACGAGATTTTCAGGATGCTCGGTATATGGGCTAATAATTCTTTTAAGGTCTAATAAGTTTCCAGACCCTCTATGCAATGAAATATAAGTAAGATTTTCACGAATAGTTTTGGGGATAAGGAAGAATCTTTGGCTCACATAGATCGGACTAACATTACTATGCCTCCCACTAGAAAAATAATCAGCAATGCGCTCCTGAATCTTCTTGGGCATATTCATAAGATCCTCAAATATTACTACAGTTGCTCGATTTGGATCGAATTCTTCCACATCTGGAATCTCTAAAGGCGATAAGGCCCTGAATGATACATCCTCACCTTTATTAGCCAGCTCATTAAAAAAGTCTCTAACTATAATCCATTTTGGCTCATGTAAAAACTTTCCAATCAATACAACATCATCACAGCAAATATACCGCTCACCATCTTCCTTTATATTTTTATTGCCCATAAGAAGATTCATGAGCATAGTGGTCTTACCAGAATCAGAACTTCCTGAAACCCCCATTCTAAATGACCATTCTGGGGCGAATTTATTACCTTGTCTTAAATCTTTGGAATATTCATCGACATCCCTTATATAGAAGTCCATTTTATCAGTGCTATTAGAAATATAAATTTATATCTTTAATAGCTTTGTCAAGACCATGGACGACCTGATTCAGGCTAACCTAGAATTACATGCAGAGCTTGGAAAGGAGGTAAGGATTAACCTTGAGAATGAGGCTAAGATCAATCGATTAGAAAAACAGCAAGTTAGATATGAGGAGGATATTCAGTATCTGTATGGGATAATCGAAAAGCTTGAGGTCCGATCTGATTACAGTAAAAAAGAAAAAGATTCCTTAACACTTCGGATATCGGAGTTGCAAAGTCAGCTTAGAAATAGTGAGGAGACCTGCAATGAAAAAGAGAAATTCATTCTATTCCGGGAGTCACAGTTATCTGAATTAGAGAAAACTATATATCAGTTAAAACAACCAGCATCTACTTCTCATAACAAAATGTCACGAACAAGGACTGATCTTGCTTCTTTGGATACTATGACTAATGCTCAGAGATTGGAAGAAATTCAAGCCAATGTAGAGCGGTTATATCTATATACAGTGAGAAGTGAAAGATTGCCTGATGTGGGAACGGCTGAGAGATTAAGAGAAAGGATTAATAGAGCTATAGTATTAATTCATAATACATTGGTTAGTCAGATAGATCAGACAAACAATAATTTAACAGAATGCCAAAATGAAGTAAAACGACTGAATACCGCTCTAAATAATTGTATAGAAGAAGGCCAGATACTAAAGGCAACATTAGCAGATCAGTCTGCTGATTCCAAATCATTAATCCATAGATTAGAAGAATCTTTAGAAGGCGCACAGGCTGAAATAGAAGGAAAGGATGCTGAGATATTTAGATTGGGAAATATATGTGATGAGCAAGACTTTCGGATTAGAAATGGGATTAATCAGGTAGAGGAAAGAGATAGGCATATTGGAGAGCTGAATGCCCAGTTAGAGGAATTGATAGGCGTATCTGAAAGGGTCGAAAGAAATTCTGATAACTTGCTTAGAGAATCGGAACAGGTGCGTAGGAATTTGAAAATGGCTAATCGAGCTATTGGGGAAAGAGATGTTTTGATAAATCAATATAGAAATCGGCTTAACAACCTTCAAGATGAAAGGGATGTTCTTGTAGATCGTCTAGATATTGCATGGGCCCGGTTTATGACAGAGAGACTAGAAACAAGGAGTCTTAGAAGACAAAGGTTGGCCCTTAGAATTGCGAACAGGCAACTTCAAATTAGACTCATGAATCCGGGTCCCATAATAGCACCACCACCACCAATACCACAACCAGTAGAACAGATATGGCTGTTGTTGTAGCAAGTATCCCAACATTTTCAATCGAAGAAGAAGATAATCTTGATGCATTTATTGACCGCCTTATTGGCTATTATAATGCCATTGGTGTTAATCCAAATGGTGCCGGTGGCGGTCCCCCAATTGGGAGAGATAGAGCTATGGGTATTCTTAGAGGATGCTTAAAAGGATCAGTAGATGATTGGTTCGATGAACAGATTGTAGGAAAAAATTGGAAGCTTAAATACTTTTTATCTGCAGGTGGCGCCGGCAATATAGGTGTACTTCAAGCTTTAGCTGTAGTACAAGGAGGAGCGGGTTTACATGCAAATTCTTTTGTAGCAGGTTCACCAGCCGATGTATTTTCTAGAGATCCTGCTAATGGGCTGTAACAATACAAGCTTCAATGGTTCCATCTTTTGACATGCTAGGAGGTGATACAGAATGGGAAAGAATTGGTGCCGAACCTAGTCGTGATCCTGTAAATGCCCCAGGTGCTAATAATAATCAACCTATAGTATTGCAAGGTATTTGGCCCCACCAGGCACTTTCTTGGATGAGAAGAAGACTTCCATCTATTTTAGAAGAAAAGCGCAAACTTCAGCTTCATAAACTCATTCAGGGTGATGATCCAATTCGGGTTTACTGGAAGAGGGTTGAAAGAGCCGGTAAGTTATTAAAATTACCACAAGAGGTAATAGATGATTATTTCTTTAAGGGACTTTCGCCAGATAATTCAGATGAAACAGATAGAATGGATCCGGATTTGCCAGTATCGAAAGTGATTGCCATCTTAGAAAAGCTTGAAAAAAGAAGGGCATCATCACGCTTAGGACTTTCTAGAAGAGGTATGCAAAAGATATTGGATGCAGAACCTAAACAAGTACCTCCTGTAGCACAACAAGAGCCTGTAGAAATTAGGAGAGTTGCGCCTCAAGCTATTGCTCAAGAACATATTGATAAATTACTTAATGAGCAGGCTGATAAAATTGCAAGAGGATTTCAAGAACAGATTCAAGCCTTTCAGACGCAATTTCAAGCTTTACAAGATAAGTTTTCTCAACAATCTCAACCAGCTCCTATGCCAAAAAGACAGAAACCTCCAGTTCCTCCTAAAAATTGGGAACAGCTTCTTGAAACATTTGAAAGTAATAACCCCTTTGATGATGATCGAAAATGGGATACAACTGAAGTAACAGGAGATCCTCTTGCTATAGCAGTTGAACGGGCAGTAAATAAGAGACGAAAGAAAATGATAGCACAAGAAATCAATAAGCTTGCAGATAAATTTGCCGGTATGGGTGTTCATGATGATTATGACCCCATGGATACTTCTAACTTGGCCGATGGATCAGTAGTATTTACAGATGAAAATGGCAATGAATATGTCTGCTATGCTACTAGAAGTGTAAAAAAAAAGTGAACAATGAGGATGAGGATCGGAAAATTGCTATAGCTAAAATGATGGCGCAAAAGCAGACAAGTAAGAAGAGCGGTCCAGTTGTTCGAAAGAAAGTTTCTATAAAGAAGCCTGCTGTTAAGCAAATAATACAGCCTAAATTATCGGATGATGAAAAGTCCACTGAGCTTCAGAATCTTATGGAGCTTATAGACATTAAAGGAATAATACAGGAGTTAGTTCAGAAAGAATTAGAGCGACGAGGACTAGGATTTATTAATATGCGGGCTACCGAAACATTTATTGATCCTAATATATCAGAGACAGACGATCCTATGGACATTGATATTGCTAGAATCGAAAATGAAAAGGGTCTGGCTACCATTGAGGGAAAGATAGGGGATGTAGTAGTTTCAATTGTTATAGACTCTGCATCCAATAAAGACATTATGCCCAAGATTGTTGCTGATGAACTTGGACTAAAAATTGATACAAGTGTTGCCCATAGTATTAGAGGCGTCTCTGGTGAAAATAGGTCGCTAGGAACAACAAATGCTTCTATAAAATTAGCTTCAGGATGTGTAATAGAAATTGAGCCCATTGTTATTGATGATTACCCCATCCGAGAGATAATATTAGGGAGATCTACTCTTAGACGCTATAATTATGATTTGCATGAGTCTAGGAAGCATATGGTTATTACTTGCAATGAGAAAAATTTCTTTATCCCAATTGTTCCGGATAAGAATAGGCAATCGAAATTAGTCATTAAGAAATCTCTAGTTCTTAAGGCTCTTAGTGCTAATAAAGATGAGTAAAAAAAATATTGGGAGCGCTTTTTTTTTATGCCCTAATATTCTGTAAAAAATCCGCTATAAGATTTGGGACATCTTCTTTAAGACTGTCAGCTGGTTCCCAAGTTGCTTCACTTTCTGGATACCGCTCCCATTTGACTAGATATTGCAATTGACCCTTTCTAATCCTTTGTTTGAGAATCCTTTCAGGAATATACCGCTCTGGCTTACCTCTTATAATGGAATCCGGAGGAGGGTTCTCATTATCAGGAACAATCTGGAGTTGTTTTCTAGTATAAGCGCACCGGGATACTCCTAATCTTCCATGAGAACCATTAAGTAGATATGTTGGAGGCTGGTCTGGGGAAAGTATAAGCTTCTTAATTGTTCGAATCTCTGGGTCCCATCTAATATCACCGGTACGGAATTTTCCATGCAATTTCTTACCTAGCACTGATATGGGCTCATCCAGCTTTACCCTTACTCGAATACTCTCAGATAATAGCGCATCATTTTTGGATATTCTGGGGAGACTTACCAGCATTTTGGGAGGATCGCGTCTCCATTTTCTATCTACTGCGTCTACTATAATATAGAAATCATCGACCCATTCCAGAGAAGGCTCGCCGGTCTTTAGCTCCTGAGCAGTCATTCTATGAATAAGCGGTTCTTGGATGGCTTGGATAGCTCTTTCAGCATAGCATTGTTGTCTATGCCTTCCAGGCTGACCGAATCTCATAAGTACACCAATTTCATTAATGAAAAAATTGCGTACCAATTCATTGTTAAATTCTGTACCATTATCCACTTCTAACCTATGGGTAGGAGGAATTATACGACCTCTTTTATATATCCTTCTGAATGCCCTTAAAACAGTTCCAGCTTCTTTATTCTTGAGAGGCTCCCCATCTACCCGGCGACATGCAAGCTCTACTAATACTAGAAAATATTCGAAACCTTTATCTTCAGGCATTTTGCAGGTATCGGCTTGCTGGGTAGCATTTGCCTTCCATATTAATACCTTGGGACGCTCGAATCTTTTTTCCTTCCTGGGTCGAAGATATAAATTTGCATGCTCCTCATTTTTTAGCAAAGCAGAGGGTACATCTGATAGGGTAAAATATTTATAGTATTGATCCACCATGCCTATTTAAATATAGGATTATTGAGTTTAAAATGACCGCAATTTACTGTGTAAAGTGTCGTAGCATTACCAATACTAAGCAGGAAAAAAGAGAGACTACTGCAAATGGACGGAATCGGTTGTCTGGTATATGTGTTGCCTGCAATACAAAAAAAGGTATGTTTGTTAATAGTAAGTGGAAAATTCATGAAAAGACTCCCGATGAACAAGAGAAGGCCGAATTTGATAAGATAGCCCGTAGTCAGAAAAAAGAAGCTCTAAGAATTGGCTGGAAGGTCTTAGCCAATCCGGAAGCTAAAGAATGTGTTAAGAATTGCTTGACTAAAACACGCAAGCAGAATAAGTGATTGTCTTATACATCAGAGTCTTCATCAGATGCATCAGGGTCTTCGTCACCCCAGTAATCAGACTGAAGTAAACCTTCTGGATCGTTTCCTGGACTGGGAATCTCATAAGGGTCTAGCATCCACTCATGCAT
>Ga0209027_1000888_pt1 | contig 10996 bp, 9 predicted proteins | sample GraSoi013_1_20cm_3_FD_185821 | JGI IMG/M metagenome (GOLD analysis project Ga0209027, IMG submission 185821) | Grasslands soil microbial communities from the Angelo Coastal Reserve, California, USA - Sample 09_27_2013_1_20cm (SPAdes) (version 2) | ecosystem: Environmental > Terrestrial > Soil >...
TGTGTTCGCCGCGGTTCCTTCAACTACAGAAATGGAGTGAACTTCCATGGCAAGTCAATCTGTAAGTAGACCTTCTCCACTCGCGGGCACCTATGGTGAAATGGTTGGAGAATTTTTCGGTACAATGATACTGATCCTCTTCGGCGATGGTTGTGTAGCCACCTTTGCGCTCTACAATAAAATTTCGCCGAACCCTTTTGCGAACGAATGGATTGTCATCGTTTTTGGATGGGGTCTTGCTGTTATGCTCGGTATTTACGTTGCGGGAGCAATTAGCGGTGCGCACATCAATCCGGCCGTAACGTTGGCGCTGGCTGCAACCGGTAGACATCCCTGGAGTAAGGTACTTCCCTACTGGTTAGCTCAGGTACTGGGAGCTTTTGTCGCTGGGGGTATCCTCTGGTTCGTCTACCAGGGCGCACTTCAAGCTAATATAGCTGGTGGCCCTGTGACCAGTATCGGTGGAGTTTTTTACACCGCCCCCAAGTCTTTCGTAGGAGTGTTTGGTGCCTTCGGTGACGAATTCGTAGGGACCGCCCTGCTTGTTGGACTGATCCTGGTCATCATTGATGCCCGTAACCAGCCCGTTCAGTCAAACCTCAACCCTCTCATCATTGGCCTCCTGATTGTGGCGATTGGTTCTTCATTCGGCCTGAACACTGGATATGCCATCAATCCCGCCCGCGACTTTGGCCCGCGTCTCTGGATTGCCCTTGTTAGCAATTTCCAAAGCTTTTCCGTGAACAATTACTACTTCTGGATCCCCATTGCCGGTCCATTGTTAGGAGGTGTCGTTGGCGCCTTTATATACGATTATACCATCGGTAAGGTGTTGGAGGCGAAAAAGCTAGGGCCATCTGGTGACTCTGTAACAAGGGGTGAAGCTGTACGAGAGCCCTCTGCCGAATAGTACGCGCAATCGCGAACACACGAAAGGACGAACATACGAATTTGCCGGAAGGTCGCTAACGAACCCCTTTGCATGTTCGTATGTTCGTGGTCACCATGCATTCACTATCATCAACAGAACGCAGGCACAACCTCACCAATCTGACCGGCGAACGATACGATGTCCTCGTGATCGGCGGTGGTGTTACAGGCGCGGGAGTTGCCCTGGATGCCGCGGCGCGCGGGTACAGGGTCGCTCTCGTGGAGAAAATAGACTTTGCCAGTGGCACGAGCAGCAAATCAACGAAGCTGGTGCATGGAGGGATCCGTTATCTGCCGAATTTTGATTTTGCCCTGGTGCATGAGGCGCTTGTTGAACGGGGTATTCTCTTACAAAATGCCCCATTTCTGGTTTCTCCGTTGGGATTTGTCCTGCCAATTTACGAGGGTGATCGTCATCCTGTAGGAATGCCGTTTACCACACCCAAAGGTATAGGATTGGGATTGTTTCTCGATATTGGGCTCTGGATGTATGATGCGTTAGCTGGACGGCGCAATATAAGATTGCACCGTCATTTGAGGCGCAAAGGTGTACTGAAGCTGGCTCCGACCCTGGTTCCCGAAGGGTTGAAAGATGGCTATATGTACTATGATGGTCAGACCAATGATGTTCGCCTCACTCTGGCTCTCATCCGTACAGCTGCTCAATTTGGAGCTACGATCACCAATTATACCGAGGTTACTTCTTTTATTAGCGAGCACGGTAGAGTAACTGGCGTAAACGTTCATGATAGACTGGGCGATCAGCACCTGACTGTACATGCCCGGCATATTGTGAATGCAACAGGGATCTTCGCCGAGGAAGTGGAGGAGCTCACTGGTACTGAGCCACTGGTCAGGATAGAACCAAGTAAGGGGGTACACCTGGTGCTATCTCGCGAAGACCTCAAGCTGGGAGATGCAGCAATTGTCTTACCGGAAACCGAAGATAAGCGTATTCTCTTCATTGTTCCGTGGGAGTCGAGAGCGATTTTCGGGACGACAGATACAGGCACGGGTGATCTTGATCATCCAACGGCTTCGAAGGAGGACATTGCGTATCTGCTGAAGTATCTCAATCGCTATCTCACAGTGAAACTTACCGAGGAGAATATCATCAGCACTTACACAGGTTACCGCCCTCTGGTAAGCCCGCGCAGACCAGGGCGTTCTACCGCGAAAGTCTCACGTACGCATGCCGTATTGCAAAGTCCATCTGGACTTGTCACTATTGTCGGCGGAAAATTGACAACGTACCGTCGTATGGCTCAGGATACCGTAGATGTGCTTAATCACCGCGATGGTTCTCCTGTAGTACATCCTACCCAGTCGTTACCTTTGCAAGGAAGTGCTGGCTGGCCTTTTGTGCAGCGTGAGCTGGAAAAGCAAGGTAGCGCGCTGGGACTGAGCCATCAAACAATCGCACACCTGGGTAAGAGTTACGGTGCGGAGTCGCTCGCAATACTGGATCTCATTTCAGGCGACCCGTCATTGGCTCAACTCCTTATCGATGACCTGCCCTACATTCGGGCTGAAGTGGTTTATGCGACTTGCTATGAGATGGCTGTGACACCATATGATGTACTGGCGCGCCGTACCTCGATTACTCTGGAAGACCGTCAGCGTGGTTTAGGCGTTGTCGATGAAGTTGCCGCACTGATGGCGAAGGAGCTCCAGTGGACTCCTGAGCAACAAAAGTCATTGGTTGATGCTTTTTGTAGGGCGATGGACAGGCAAATCGCTGCCGAAAAAATTGAAGTGTGAAAGAGCGAGTGCTCTTCCATGTGATCCTTTTGAAGTGTAGAAGCAGGGAGACATGCTGTGTTTCGTTGTCTCAGTAGAAACCATGTTTCCTGGAGGAGAGATCATGAAAAAATTGATCAATAAGCCGGAAGATGTCGTCAAAGAGGCACTGTCAGGAATGCTGGCCGCCCATTCTGACCTGATTCGCGTCGATATTGAGCAGCAAATCATCGTGCGTAAAGATGCGCCCGTTAAAGGGAAGGTAGGAGTTATCTCAGGGGGCGGGAGCGGGCATGAACCAATGCACGGAGGGTTTGTAGGTTTTGGCATGCTGGATGCAGCCTGTCCTGGAGCCGTCTTTACCTCACCCGTGCCAGATCAGATGCTGGCTGCAACACGTGCTGTCAACGGCGGCGCAGGCGTACTGCATATTGTAAAGAATTACACCGGTGACGTCCTTAACTTTGAAATGGCCGCTGAACTGGCGGCTGCCGATGGCATCGATGTAGCCAGTGTTGTCACTAACGACGACGTCGCTGTTCAGGACAGCCTTTATACAGCGGGACGACGCGGTGTAGGAGTCACAGTACTGCTGGAAAAAATCGTCGGTGCCTTCGCGGAGACGGGTGCGCCATTAGATAAGGTAGCGGCGTTGGCGCGTAAGGTAAATGAACAGGGCCGCAGTATGGGTATGGCTCTGACCTCTTGTACCGTGCCCACCGCAGGGAAGCCTACTTTTGAGTTAGGTGAGGACGAGATGGAGATCGGCATCGGTATCCATGGTGAGCCGGGAAGACGTCGTGTCAAGCTTGCCTCGGCTGCTGAAATAACCGAAATGCTGGCTGGTCCCGTTATTGAGGACCTGGGTCTCAAGTCTGGTGAACAGGTACTGGCAATGGTCAATGGCATGGGGGGTACGCCACTGATCGAACTGTACATCGTCTTCGATGCCCTAAACCGTATCCTGGGTGCAAAAAACATTCCGATCGCCCGATCGCTGGTTGGCAACTACATTACCTCGTTGGAAATGGCCGGTTGTTCCATTACGCTCGTACGCCTTGATGATGAATTAACAAAGTACTGGGATGCGCCTGTACACACTCCTGCACTACGCTGGGGCATGTAGCAACTATGTAGGGTTTGCCCACACGGTATTGTTTAAGGGGGTAAATCACGCAGGCCTCGCTCAGGCTTGCGTGATTTCCATAGATGGAAACCTTGAAATAGTTAGGAAGGAATCCGGTTCATGACCAATGAGGATAACCTGCGCTGGTTAGAGCATATTGCGGATGTATTACATGAGAACGCTGCATATTTGACGCAGCTTGACTCACCTATTGGCGATGCCGATCATGGAGTAAACATGGATCGCGGCTTCAAAGCAGTGCGCGACAAATTTCCTTCGATGGCTGAGATGGACATTTCCACTCAGTTGAAAACGGTTGGTATGACGCTCGTGTCGACAGTAGGAGGTGCAAGTGGCCCGCTTTATGGAACAGCCTTTTTACGTGCTGGTACAGCAGTCGCGGGTAAAGGAGAACTCGATACCGCGGATATCGTAGCCATGCTTGAAGCCTTCCTGGGAGGTATAGTAGCTCGGGGTAAAGCAAATCCAGGCGAAAAGACCATGGTTGATGCATTGACGCCTGCTGTGAATACAGCCAAACAGGCTCTGGCCGAAGGTGTCACAGCAAAAGAACTGGCACAACGCGCTGCCCAGGCTGCGGAGGAAGGCATGAAAGCCACCGTGCCTCTCCTTGCCACCAAGGGTCGCGCGAGCTATCTGGGTGAACGCAGCATAGGACACCAGGATCCGGGTGCAACATCGAGCTGGCTCATACTGCGCGGTCTAGCTGAAACCCTCTAATACGCTATCAGTCAAAAGCCATTTCATGTACTGTACAATACGCTTTCTTTGTTCTTTTCAGATAAGACATGAATTTGCTTCTGTAAAGGTGAACTAGATCATGACTGTAGGGCTGGTTATCGTTTCGCATAGCGCTCAACTGGCGAATGGTGTAGCCGAATTGGCCGGGCAGATGACCCAAGGAGCAACCCCTATTGCCGCAGCAGGTGGCGGTGTCGATAATATATTAGGCACCTCTGCTGAAAAAATCCAGGCAGCAATTCAAGCTGTTGACGGGCCGGATGGTGTACTGGTCCTGTTGGATTTGGGGAGCGCGATACTATCCGCCGAGATGGCACTGGAGTTGCTCAATAGCGAGCAACAGCATGTCATGCTCAGCTTTGCGCCTCTAGTGGAAGGTGCTATTGCTGCTGCTATCGAAGCCTCACTTGGTCATACCCTGGTGGAAGTGAAGCAAACTGCGGAAAAAACGGCCAGTGTAGAACAGCTTCAGCTATTGAAACCTCTCAGTTCTGCGTATGAAGAAGCAGAAGCAGCTGTTCCACCACCACCGGCTCAATCAGATGTGCGAGAAATGCAACTCACTTTGACCAATCCCACGGGCTTGCATGCCCGTCCGGCCAGTCTTTTTGTGCAGACCGCGGGGCGATATGATGCTCGTATCGAGGTCCTCGGACGTGGACGGCAAGCTGAAGCTACCAGTATTATTGGCGTCCTCGCATTGGGCATACGAAAAGGTGATACGATTACGCTGCGCGCGAGTGGAAAAGAGGCGGAGGTGGCATTGGAGGTGCTGCGTGATTTGAACCTGGCAAACTTCTATGAAACCACGCCCGAGGCTGAGCCACAGCAGGATGTCGATAAGCATCCGGAATTGCCAGTATCCCAGCAAACGCGTGATACCTGGCGCGGTATCACAACTTCCCCTGGCGTAGCCATCGGTCCGGCCCTTCTCTATACATCAACCAACCTGACTTTGAGCAAGGTGGAGCGGCGTACCATAGCCGGAGAGCAGATTACAGCCGAACAGGAACGCCTGCGTCATGCATTAAACACGGCGGCCAGTGAACTTCAAGCATTAATAGCAAGTTTGCAACAGAGTATTGGCAAGAGTGAGGCTGCGATCTTTGAAGCCCAGGCACTCATGCTGCAAGATCCCGCATTGAGTGAGACCGCGCTCAAGGAGATTGAAGAACAGCGCATCGATGCTGTGAGCGCACTGGCCATCGCCGGTGAGCAGCAAGCCTCTGCACTTGAGGCGCTCGATAGTCCTCTATTTGCCCAGCGTGCCGTCGATGTGCGCGATGTCGTCAGCCGCGCGCTCCAACATCTAAGCGACAAGGTTGTACAAAAACAGGATTTGAGTGCATTGAAGCAGCCTGTTATTCTGCTTGCACAAGATCTCACCCCGACGGATACCGCGCAGCTCAGGCCAGAAACTGTTCTGGGTATTTGCACGACGCAGGGTGGGCCAACAGCGCATGCCGCTATTTTAGCGCGAGCGCTCGGTATCCCCGCCATCGCGGGCATGAGTGAGGCAGCCTTACAGGTCATTCATACTGGAGATGAACTGGGGCTGGATGCTGATAATGGCTTACTCTATCGCCATCCCATCGCGGAGGTGCGAACGCAGTTGGCGCAGCGCTTAGCTGAACAACAGCGACAACGAGGTGCACTCTTGAGTAAGGCACAACAGGCTGCGGCGGAGGTGAGCATCGATGGGCGTCGCCTTCTCCTACTGGCGAATATCGGCAGTGAAGCCGAAGCCGAAGCTGCCCGGCAGTGGGGAGCCGAAGGGATAGGCCTCTTGCGAACAGAGTTTCTTTTCGCTGCAGCCTCTACTCTTCCCGATGAAGACGAGCAACGCAAACGCTATGTGCGTATATTTCAGGCCTTCAAAGGAAATGATGGTGCGCATGGTAGAGGACCGGTAGTTGTCCGTACGCTTGATGCAGGCGCGGATAAACCGATGCCAGCTCTGAACAATGTCATTGGCACGTCAATAGAAGCCAATCCAGCACTGGGGCAGAGAGGAATACGCATTTCTTTAGCGCACCAGTCATTACTTGAGGAGCAGCTTAGAGCACTTTTGCTGGCTGCTGCTGAAACCGGGATTGAGTTGCATCTTATGTTCCCCATGATAACCACTGTTGAGGAACTCAGAAAGGCGAGGGAAATTGTCGATCGAGTGTACGAGCAACTGAAGCAGCGTCAAGTGGCTCTCCCCTCTTTCCTTGCTCGCGTTCCTGTGGGTATTATGGTTGAGGTGCCGGCGGCGGCTCTGATGGCTCCAGAACTTGCAGAGATCGCTGATTTCTTCAGTATTGGGGCAAATGACCTGTTACAATACACCCTGGCATGTGATCGCACAAACGCTGCCACTATTTACCTGTACCATCCTATGCAGCCCGCCGTGTTGCGGCTGATTGCGCAAATAGCTGAAGCCGGACGACGAGCTGGTAAACCTGTCGCGGTATGTGGAGAGATCGCAAGTGATGTGCGCCTTGCCCCCATTTTGATCGGGTTAGGAGTGGATGAATTGAGTATGACCCCTACCGCTCTCCCTGGAGTCAGAGCTGCTCTCGCCAACCGTACTGCCCGGCAGCTTCTTGACGTAGCCCATAAAGTTCTTCAAGCGAAGACGGTGGCTGAGGTAGAGCAAATAAGTAAAGAATTCTGAGGATAAGCCAGAGACAGAGCAAGGCCTCCCTGGCCCAACCAGGGAGGCCTTGCTCTGTCTCTGGCTTATCAGGGAATAACATTTGTCTGCGCGTCGAGTGCTAGAACAAAGCGAGAGAGAAGTTCCGCGATCTCATCTATATCCTTGAGGGAGACGATTTCCGAACCAGTGTGCAGGTAGCGGCAAGGGATGCTGAGGAGCCCGGTGGCCACACCAGCGCGGCTGACCTGGATTACATCAGTGTCAGTACCTGTCCCCGAAGCCTGAGGATCGATCTGGTACGCTATCCCTGCTTCATCAGCGGCGTCTATCAGCATTTGATAGACACGTGGGTTGATGCGACCACCAATACTAATCACCGGTCCCCCATTGAGCCTGATATCGCCAATCTCATGTTTTGAGGTTTGAGGATGGTCAGAGGTGAAGGTGACATCGACAGCAACGGCAATCAACGGATCAACGCCGAATGCGCTGGTATGGGCGCCCCGCAGTCCGACCTCTTCCTGTACCGCAGAGACGAAAAAGACGCCTGCCTTGAGCTTTTCACGCTGCCCGTGAAGACGTCGCATCGCTTCGACGACGGTAAACACTCCGGACTTGTCGTCAAGAGCTCGGGAGACTACCAGGTCGCCATGAAGCTTCTCAAGCTGAGCTGCTCGAGTAGCGATACTCCCAATGGCTACCAGTTCTTGCGCTTCTTCTTTATGGTTGACGCCGATATCGATCCACATCTCTGACAGCTTAGGAGCTTTACCTCGCTCGTCGCTTTGCAATAGATGTACTGGTTTGCGGCCAATGACTCCCAGGATAGGACCCTTGGCGGTATGAATCTGCACTCGTTCGCCAGGTAGGGTTGAAGGGTCGAAGCCACCGATTGTAGCGAAATAAATAAACCCTTTTTCATCGATAAAGCGAACAAGAAATCCCAGTTCGTCGCAATGAGCCGTAAGCATAACACGAGGATTGGCATTTGGATTGAGAGCTGCTATGACATTACCATGTACGTCCGTGCGTTGCTCATCGGTGTAGAGTTGCATTTCTTCGCGAATGACCTGTTGGACTCGCTGTTCGAAGCCAGAGGGACTTGGGCTATTGATCAACCGCTGTAAAAATGCAATACGAAACTCTTCCATAGAAAACTCCTTTGTGAAGGTGAAAGAAATAGGCCAGGCAATTCCATAACAGGAATGCCCAGCCCAAGTTTTTACTGGTAGCAGTTAGCGAACAAACTGTTTAAGTATTTCATCTACTCCAGGATGCGAGCGGTTTAGCCGTAGATCCTCTGCACCTGTCGGGTCGGTATGCAGAATAAGAATATTCTGTTGGATACATGTATTGAGCAATTCCCGTGCTGACTCGCGGGTAAGTCGGCCGCGAAAACGGTTTTTCGGGTTCACCGGGTCTCCAATAAAATTAGAGACACCAATAATAGTACGCCAGGACCAATTGCGATCAATGTAGTCAAGGAATTGTAGGAATTGCGGATCGAGTACATCCATAGGTGGAGTGCCGTTCCCATAAGTCGGTAACTGGGGATTTGAGGCGCTTGGAGATGCTGTATAGGAAATCGCAGGCATAGGACCCGTATTTCCAGAAGACATCTGTCCTGGTCCACCACTTGTATTGGTAGGGAAACTCGTTCCGCCAGCGTTTCCACCGGGAACTAATGGTACGAACTGATTCGCGCTGCTAATTAAATCTCGGCTGACGGTTCCTGGTATACCTACAACAATAACAGTTTTGTTTAGACGTAACTTTAAACGGGCGCTGATGCGAGTGAAATCTTTATCTCCCGTCATCAGGACGAATGTAGATATGGTTGGACGGTCAAAAACAGTTTCAATGATATCCATCAACATATTTAAATCGACGGTACTCTGAACGACGGTACTTTGAACGATTGTGTTTGATCCACCTGGACTGATGGCGGGCATATGACCAGTAGTGCTGGTTTGTTGCGTATTGGAATATCCGAGGGGACCAGTATTACTGGGCCCAAGAGGTCCGGATGGATGAGCCTGGCTGTAAGGAAGGTTTTGACGAGAGCCTTCACTTTGCTGATAATCAGTTGCGTCATAACTCTCATCGGGTACTGAAGGTTCGTCTGTTGACAGGAGGTCTTCGTCAAGATCGCCTTGTGGGGGTAAAGGCGAGTCCTGGTAGGGAGTCCATCCATTACCGACGTTTTGGGAGGAAATTATAGGAAGTGGACCGGAATTCCCGGTTGAACCAGCAGACCATGGGCGCGTTGGGTACGAACCTGATGGGTATCCACCACTTCCCTGCTCAGATGTGAACCCTGGCGAACCAAGAGAACCTGTGGGAGTATTGCCTGAGTAATGTACCGTTCCCATACGGATACGGTCACGTTGTTTTGCAGGGCAATCGACACGATCGATCATCGCTGCTGTCAGGCTACCCTTAAATGGTTCCGGCTGTCTAGACCAGTCCGCATAGGCGCGGGCCACCATAACAGTACCATAGCGACGGGCAACCGCAATTAATTCCTGTGGATCAGGTTCCCGTCTTTGGATATTCAACATACTGTAACGAATGTTCTCAAAATCGATGAATAAAGCAATATCTTCGGGCATTATCTTCTCCTCTCATAGGGAGAAACCGCGCAGGCCAAGAATTATTATGATTGTTCAGGTGCTCAGAAACCACTGAGAATAGAAGGTGTACTTCACAAAGCAGTGTATCTTACAACTGTGAGCAAGCATATCACACTTTATTGGTAAAGTCGAGTGGTCTGCGCTTTACTTTACGTAGCTACTATGATATAGTTTCTTAAGGAAGGGCTCGCATAAGAGTATATAACAATGGCGTTAACAAAAACAAATCACATAGATGAAACTGTCTGTCCCATCGCACGTACCGCTGAAATCATCGGTGGCAAATGGACGTTGCTCATTATCCGTGATTTGGCCTCAGGTGTCAAACGATTTAATCAACTTGAACGCTCTCTGCATGGTATAAGCCCTAAAACACTATCCGAGCGATTGCGGTCTCTCGAAGAAGAAGGTATCATTATTCGACAAACATTTGCTGAAGTTCCTCCTCGCGTGGAATATTCTCTTACTACAAAGGGACGAGACCTTAGCATTGTGATTGAGAGTATGCGTAGCTACGGAAAACGCTGGCTATGCAATGAGTAACAACTACAAAGCGCCAGTTTGACGGTCATCCTTCGTCCCAATTGTGCAAAAACCGGGGGTGACCCCGGTTTTTTTACTATTTTGCTGAAGTAAAGTGCTGTCAGATTAACGGGTAGCACCAACCAGTTCATGATTGGCTAAGAAGCGATGGAGTACACCTTCATTTTCTACCGTGTGTTTCTCTTCAACTCCTCCCTCTGACCGATATACAAGGTCATAAAGTGCGGGAATGTCATAACGCATCTGAACAAGAAGCTGGCCATCGCTATTGAACCCTTCAACGAAGAGACCATCCTCTTCCTCAGTGATTGCGATACTGTTTACGCCGATCTGATCGAGCACCTGGCCTACTGCGTGCAAGATATTCGTGTAGCTAAACGTGGCCGACATTGATCCCTCCTAAAAGATACCTGGAGAAAGTTATCTTCCGTAATAGATAGACTACATTGTCTCACTGCAAAACTTTACTTTTTGGCAGGGGCTTTGACGGTTTGCAGTTTCGCTCTATATAAATTCATTTTATCATATCATTTGATAGACGTCAAGTTTGATAGTTGCCGAGTTGCCGAAGAATGACCACTTTCCATTTGACAAGCTAAAAGCCGTTGTTTCAAGCGCCAC
>Ga0209027_1000889_pt1 | contig 10981 bp, 11 predicted proteins | sample GraSoi013_1_20cm_3_FD_185821 | JGI IMG/M metagenome (GOLD analysis project Ga0209027, IMG submission 185821) | Grasslands soil microbial communities from the Angelo Coastal Reserve, California, USA - Sample 09_27_2013_1_20cm (SPAdes) (version 2) | ecosystem: Environmental > Terrestrial > Soil >...
TTACCCTCTGCGGCAGAGCGGGTTCATCCGCTATGCCGTCGCGTACGATCCGACCGAAGCAAGCGAGACGATTCTTCCCTTGCCCTTCGCAAGCTTTGCCGTGGCGTTGCGGGTATCCACCACCACCCTGGCCAGGTGAACCACGCGCTGGTAGTCGACGCTGCTGTGATCGGTTACGATGACCACCGCATCTGACTTGGCCAGCTCATCATCACTCAGCGGAACGCTGGAATGTTCGTGCCCATCCTCACGGAACTTCGGAACGTATGGGTCGTGATAACGGACTTGCGCTCCTTGCAGCTCCAGGAGTCTGATCACATCAAGCGCCGGGCTCTCGCGCATGTCATTGATGTCCTTCTTGTAAGCCACGCCCAGCACCAGCACTCTGCTGCCGTTGACTGCCTTCCGCTCCTCGTTGAGCGCCTGCGCCACTTTGCGTACGACCACCGCCGGCATTTCGCTGTTGATTTCGCTGGCGAGATCGATGAAACGCGTCTTGTAGTTCAGCGTGCGCATCTTCCAGGCAAGGTAGTGTGGGTCGAGCGGAATGCAGTGGCCGCCGATGCCGGGACCCGGCGTGAACTTCATGAAACCAAATGGCTTCGTCCCCGCAGCGTCGATGACTTCCCAGATATTCACGCCCAGTTTGTCACACACGATCGCCATCTCGTTTACGAGCCCGATATTCACAGCGCGGAACGTGTTCTCGAGAAGCTTTACGAGCTCCGCAGTCTCGGTGCTCGAGACCGAAACGAGCGTGTCCAGGCAGCTACCGTAAAGCGCGGTCGCGACCTCGGTGCAGTTCGGCGTAATGCCGCCGACGACTTTCGGGGTGTTCTTTGTGTTCCAGACAGAGTTGCCCGGATCGACCCGCTCGGGACTGAAAGCAACAAAGACGTCTTCACCGACCGTCAGCCCAGCGGCTTCGAGCTTCGGCTGCAGCATCTCACGAGTAGTCCCCGGGTAGGTCGTGCTCTCGAGAATGACCACCATCCCGGGCCGACAGTTCCGCCCAATCGCATCGGACGCGGCGATCACGAACGCCATGTCGGGATCACGGGTCTTCGAGAGCGGAGTGGGCACTGCCACTGAGATCGCATCCATCTCCTGCATGCGCGCCTCATCCGCCGTCGCCTCGAACTTGCCCGCCTTCACCAGCCGAGAGACTTCCTCGTTGGACACATCCTGAATGTGGGATTTGCCGGACATGAGGCCGTTCACGACGCGCTCACTGACGTCGTATCCAATAACCTTGAAGCCTGCCTTGGCGAACTCCAGTGCCAGCGGCAGTCCGACGTAGCCGAGTCCGACGATGCCGATACACGCCGTTCTGTTTTCGATTTTCGAGATAAGCTGATCTTTTAATTGCACTGGTCGCTCTGCGGGTGAGAGTGTGTGAAGGTGCTTGGGTTAACGGTCGTAGAAACCACGTACTGCGTCGACAACTTCGTCGAGCTGCGAGGGCGTGAGCTCCGGATAAACCGGGAGGGAAATCGCTTCCTGTGATGCTTTCTCGCTCTCAGGGAAGGCACCGCGCTTGTACCCGAGGTACTCGAAGCACGGCTGCAAATGGAGTGAGAGCGGATAGTAGACCGCGGTCCCGATCTGCTTTTCCTTGAGATAGGTCTGCAACGCGTCCCGCTTGGCGACACGCAGCGTGTACTGATTGTAGATAGACTCGTTCGCCGGATCGATCGTTGGGGTGCGCACACCTTCGAGATCGGCGAATGCCTTGTTGTAATAGCCCGCGTTCTTCCGGCGCGCAGCGCTCCACGACGCAAGATTCGGCATCTTCGCCGCAAGCACGGCTGCCTGCAGCGAATCGAGGCGGCTGTTGTAGCCTACCTCTTCGTGATAATAGGTCTTCATCCCGCCGTGCACACGCAACCGACGCAAGCGAGTGGCGATCTCATCGTTCTGCGTCACGATCATTCCACCGTCGCCGAATCCGCCGAGATTTTTCGAAGGGAAAAAGCTGAAGGTGCCGATCGTCGCAGCTTCGCCGGCCATCACCCATTTCCCGTCGACCTTGCGCCGCGCCCCAATCGCCTGCGCAGCATCTTCGATCACGGGAACGTCGCCGGCGGCTTCCATGATCGATTCGATTGGCGCCATCTGCCCGAACAGATCGACAGGAATGACCGCCTTCGAAGTCGGCTTGAGCGCTGCCGCAATCGCGTCGGTCGAGATGTTGAAGGTGTCGGGTTCGATATCGACGAACACCGGGCGGGCGCCGACATTGTGGACCGCGCCGGCAGTCGCAAAGAATGTGAACGGCGTGGTGATGACTTCGTCACCGCGTCCGATATTCAGCGCGCGCAGGCTGAGTAGCAGCGCATCAGTTCCATTCGCGACCCCGATGGCGTGGCGCACATGCGAGAGCTGCGCGACCTCGCGCTCGAGCCGCTCGACCGGCTCGCCAAGAATAAACGCCTGCTCGTCGACCACCTTCGACATCGCGTTGATCACGGAGTCGCGGATGGTCGCATATTGGGCCTTAAGGTCTAGAAGAGGTACCGCCATTATCGTTGGGAACAGGGGCCAAAGCTATGAAGCCGTTAAAGATACAACACTTCGGCTCGGACTTCCGGCCGAAGTTTCGCTAGACGGTTGCCCGGAGCGGTAAAGGCACCTCTCGACCCGTTTTGGCGGACTCGTAGATGCCCAGAATCAGCTCCAGCGACTTCCGGCCGGCCCGTCCATCTGTATCCGGCTTTGCCTCGCCCCGGAGCACCGCCAGGACGTTCCGGTAGTACCCCTGGTGTCCCAAGCCGTAAACGTTCGGTGGGTTGGTGTCCACGGCCTCGATCAGCTTGTCGTCGTCGTCGTACTCGGCAAACTGCCAGTAATCCACCTTGTTCACGGCTGTTCCGCCGATCTTGACCGACCCCTTTTCACCAAGAACGGTGATGGAACCTTCGAGGTTGCGCGGATAGGCGAGCATCGTAACCTCGATCGAGCCGAGTGCGCCGTTCCTGAATTTCAGGATCGCCACGCCCGTATCCTCGGTTTCGATCCTGCGCGCGAGGGTGGCGGTCTTCGCCATCACACTTTCGACCGGGCCCATCAGCCATTGGATCAGATCGACGTAATGCGACGCCTGGTTCATGAAGGCGCCGCCATCGAATTCCCAGGTTCCCCTCCACGGCGCTTGATCGTAGTACTCTTGCGGGCGTGACCAGTGGACCGTGCAGCTGGCCAGGTAGACGCGACCGAAACGATTCTTCTCTACAGCGTGTTTCAACAGCTGAATCGGCGGGTTGAGGCGGTTCTGCTTCACCACAAAAAGCTGCACGCCCGCCTTGTCGCACGTCTGGACCAGCGTATCGGCCCCAGTGAGTGAGATCGCCATCGGCTTTTCCATCACGACGTGTTTTCCCGCTTGCGCAGCTGCGATACCCTGATCGGCATGCAGCCCGGACGGCGTCGCAATGGTGATCACGTCGGCCTTCGCTTCCCTGATCATCTTCTCATAGGAAGTGAAGCAGGCGACGCGATTCTCAGTTGCCGCCTGTTCGGCACGCGCCGGATCGACGTCGCAAACTGCGACGAGCTCGAGACCATCGACCTTGTCGATCGCGTCAAAATGGTTTTTGCTAATGCGCCCGCAACCCGCCAGCGCGATCCGGAAATTCCTTTCAGGGCTCACTTACGACGTTCTCCTCAACCGGTCTCCTTCCTGCTTGTAACGCGTACCGCACGCCTTGCACGACTCCGGATTCTTGTCAGGCAGACGCTCACCGCATTGACACATCCACCCCGCTCGCCGCGCCGGCATGCCGATCATCAACGCGTAGGCGGGCACGTCTTTTGTCACGACGCTGCCGGCGCCGATGAACGCATACTCATCGAGAGTGACACCGCAGACAATTGTCGCGTTGGCGCCGATGCTGGTGCCGCGTTTCACCAACGTCTGCTTGTACTCGCTCTTGCGTGAGACGTGGCTGCGCGGGTTGATGACGTTGGTGAACACCATCGACGGCCCGCAAAAAACATCGTCTTCTAGAATCACACCTTCGTACACCGAGACGTTGTTCTGGATCTTGACGTTGTTCCCGATTCTGACGCCGTTCATGACAACGACGTTCTGCCCTAGTGAACAGCGCGCCCCGATTACCGCGCCTCCAAGCACGTGGCAGAAGTGCCAGATCTTCGTATCGTCGCCAACCTGCGCGCCGTCGTCGACGTACGCGGATTCGTGGATGGAAGCCTTGGCCATTTAAACGCCAGCTTCGCGCGGAATTCGCGCGTGCCACTCTTGGAGTGAGAGCACGGACGGTGCGCGCGAGCGCAGCGACAGAATCGCATCGCAGGCGGCGTTCGCGGCCGATAGCGTGGTCGTGTACGCGACGTGGTTGGCGATCGCCGCCTGACGCATGGTGTAATCGTCGCGCTGCGATTCCTTGCCCAGTGGCGTGTTGATCAACAGCTTGATCTCGCCGTTGAGCATCAGGTCGACCCCGTTTGGGCGACCCTCGAAGATCTTGAGCACGCTCTCCGCGGGGATGCCGCGCGCACGCAGATACTTCGCTGTTCCAGTCGTGGCGACGAGCCGAAACCCCATCTCGTAGAAACGACGCGCGATCGGAGTCACACCCCGCTTGTCGGAGTCGTTGACGGTGATGAAAATCGCGCCCTGCGTTGGCAGGATGTTATCGGCCGCGAGCTGGGCTTTGAAGAAGGCACTGCCAAACGAATCGGAGATTCCCATCACTTCGCCGGTCGAGCGCATCTCGGGCCCGAGAATCGGATCAAATTCGCGGAACTTGTTGAACGGGAAGACTGCTTCTTTAACCGAGATGTACGCCGGCGCGACTTCCTCGACGTAACCGATGTCGTCGAGCGATTCGCCGAGCATGACCCGCGCTGCGTACGCGGCGAGCGGAACGCCAATTGCCTTGGACACGAACGGCACTGTCCGACTACCACGCGGATTCACTTCCAACACGTACACCTTGCCGTCCTTGATCGCATACTGAACGTTGATGAGGCCGACGACGTTGAGCGCCTTCGCCAGTTGGACAGTATGTTCGCGCATCTCCTGAATGTCTTCTTCGTCGATCAGATAAGGCGGCAACACACACGCTGAGTCACCGGAGTGGATTCCGGCGTCCTCGATGTGCTGCATTACGCCCCCGATGACAACGCGCTCGCCGTCGGAGATTGCGTCGACGTCCGCTTCGAATGCGTCTTCGAGGAAACGGTCGATGAGAACTGGCTTGTCTTCCGAAACACGAGCCGCGCGCTCGAAGTACTGTTTGAGCGAAGATTCGTCGTAGACGATTTCCATCGCCCGACCACCAAGGACGTACGACGGCCGCACAAGAACGGGATAGCCGATTCTGGCCGCCGCGTCGATTGCCTCCTGCAGACTGGTCGCAGTTCCGTTTTCCGGCTGCCTGATCCCGAGGCGGCGCGCGATCGCGTCAAACCTTCTGCGATCTTCGGCGATATCGATCGAGTCGGGTTGCGTGCCGAGAATCTTCACACCGGCCTCGGCCAGCCCGTTGGTGAGCTTGAGCGGCGTCTGTCCACCAAGCTGCACGATGACGCCCAGCGGCTGCTCGCGGTCCACAATGTCGAGAACGTGTTCGAGGCTGAGCGGCTCGAAGTAAAGCTTGTCGGAGATATCGAAATCCGTCGAGACAGTCTCAGGGTTCGAGTTGATCATGATCGTCTCGTATCCCTGCTCACGCAGCGCAAGCGCGGCACGCACGCAGCAGTAATCGAACTCCACTCCCTGCCCGATGCGGTTGGGCCCGCTGCCCAGAATCACAACGGATTTCTTGCCGGTCTTCGGAGCTTCGCTTTCTTCGTCGTAGCTGCTATACAGGTATGGCGTCGCCGATGGAAACTCGCCTGCGCAAGTGTCGACCATCTTGTACGCCGGCGTGATGCCGAAACCGACTCGCCGCGTACGGGCAGCCTTTTCCGTTTCGCCGCGCAGATCAGCGAGCTGTTTGTCGGAGAAACCCATGCGTTTCATCCGCCAGAGCACGTCGCTGTCGATTGTCCTCAGCGCGCCGAACGCGCGCTCGGCATCGAGCAGCTCCTGCATTTGTGAGAGGAACCAGCGATCGATGAACGTCAGCTCATTGACTTCGTCGAGCGATATGCCCGCGGCGAGCGCGCGCTTGATTTGAAAGATTCTTTCCGGTGTTGGCTGGCGCAGCGCGGCGCGCAAAGTTTCGAGAGAGTCATCAACGAGTCGGTCGTCAGCAAGCGAAGCCGTGGTCCAGCCGGGCCGACCGATCTCGAGCGCGCGCAGCGCTTTCTGGAAAGCCTCCTTGAAGGTGCGGCCAATCGCCATTGATTCGCCGACCGATTTCATCTGCGTCGTAAGTCGCGGATTTGCGGCGCGGAATTTCTCGAACGCGAAGCGAGGACACTTTACGACCACGTAGTCGAGCACCGGCTCGAACGAAGCAGGCGTAGTGCCGGTGATGTCGTTTGGTATTTCGTCGAGCCGATAGCCGACGGCGAGCTTGGTTCCAATACGCGCGATCGGAAATCCGGTTGCCTTTGAGGCCAACGCCGAGGAACGCGACACGCGCGGATTCATCTCGATCACGAGCATCTCACCGTCTTCCGGATTGATGGCGAACTGGATGTTGCAACCGCCGGCTTCGACCCCGATCTCGCGAATGACGGCGACAGCCGCGTCGCGCATGATCTGATACTCGCGGTCGGTGAGCGTCATCGCGGGCGCGACAGTGATCGAATCGCCGGTGTGGATTCCCATCGGGTCGATGTTCTCGATCGAACAGACGATCACCACGTTGTCCGCGCCGTCCCGCATTACCTCAAGCTCGAACTCCTTCCAGCCGATAACGCTGCGCTCGACTAGCACCTGGGTCAGCGGCGACAGATCGAGACCGCGGCGAATGATTTCCTCGAACTCCTGGCGATTGTAGGCGATGCCGCCGCCACTGCCGCCGAGCGTGAACGCGGGTCGAATGATCGCCGGGAAACCAGTGAGCTCGAGAATCTCGAACGCCTCATCGAGAGTGGTCGCGATACCGCCCTCCGCCACCACGAGCCCGATCCGCTTCATTGCATCGGCGAACTGCTTGCGGTCCTCGGCCATCGCGATGGCGCGCGCGTCGGCTCCAATCAGCTCAACGCCGTAATTGTCCAGAACTCCGCGCTCGGCGAGCTTGATTGCGACGTTGAGCGCGGTCTGACCGCCCATGGTGGGGAGCAGGGCGTCGGGCCGTTCCTTCGCGATCACGAGCTCGACGTACTCTGGCGTCACTGGTTCTATGTACGTGCGATCGGCGAACTCCGGATCGGTCATGATCGTGGCGGGATTCGAATTCACCAGCACGACCTCGAACCCTTCCTCGCGCAGCGCCTTCGCGGCCTGCGTCCCCGAATAGTCGAACTCGGCGCCCTGGCCAATCACGATCGGGCCGGAGCCGATCACGAGAATTTTGCGGAGGTCGGTGCGCTTAGGCATTCGATGCAAACTTAGCGAAGTAGTTGCTTCCAGGAACTGCAACTGAACGGGGTGTGAGTTGCGGGTTCGTGGTTGCGAGTTGTGGGTGAACGACAACCCGCAACCCACAACGTGGAACTCGCAACCCACACCCCGTTCTTTTGCAGTTCTGTGGTAGAAAAAAGGGAGCCCAAAGGCTCCCCATTTCTTTTGGATCGGAGGTTCTCAGGTTACGCAGCGCTCTTCCCCCGCGGCGCGCGCTGGACCTTCCCGGCGTGAAGGCAGCGCGTGCACACCTTCACCTTGGTGATCTTGCCATCAACGAGGACGCGCACGACCTGAAGATTCGGCCTCCACGTGCGACGGGTTTTGTTGTTGGCGTGCGAGACGTTGTTGCCGTAGGCGACACCCTTGTCGCAGATGTAGCAGCGATTTCTCTTGATCTGCGCCATGGTTAGGCCTCCGCCGAAATAAGTTCGATGCGGGCCATTTCCGCGCCATCGCCCTTACGGTGCCCGGTCTTGAGGATCCGGGTGTAGCCGCCCTTCCTCGTCGCGAAACGCGGCGCGATGTCCTGGAACAGCTTGTCGGCAGTCTCGCGGTGCGCCACGTGACGACCAGCCAGACGACGGCTGTGCAGCGTTCCCGTCTTTGCCTTGGTAATCAGCTTCTCGACGAACGGACGAAGCTCTTTGGCCTTTGCCTCGGTCGTCTCGATCGCGCCACGCTCGATGAGAGCCTTGGTCAGGCTTCGCATCAGCGCAAGCTTTTGCTCGCTGGTCCGGCGAAGCTGCTTTCCTTTCTTGCGATGACGCATGCTTAAACTTCCTCTTCCTCGTCAGCACCAACGGTGGCGACGTTGCGATTTGGCGGCGTGCCTTGATCCGTGATGCGAACCCCGTCGGGCGTTTCCTCATACTTCATTCCGAAATTGAGGTTCTCGCGCTCGAGGAGATCAGCGATCTCATTCAGCGACTTCTTGCCGAAGTTCTTTACCTGAAGGATCTGGCTCTCACTCTGGCGGACCAGATCGCCCAGCGTGCGAATGTTGGAGTTCTTGAGCGAGTTCACCGAGCGAACGGAGAGCTCGAAATCTTCGATTGGTGTGCGCAGCACTTCGGCCAGACGATGCGCGTCGCCGCCTGACATCTCGGTGCCCGGGGTCAGCGGCGCTGACGCATGCGATCCGAAGCCCGCGAAGTACTGGAAGTGCGTCTGCGCCAGGGCTGCGGCGTAACTCACCGCTTCTTCCGGGGTGATTGTGCCGTTGGTCTCTACCGTCAGCGTCAACCGATCGTAGTCGGTGCGCTGGCCAACACGGGTCTCGGCGACCGCGAAGTTGGCGCGACGGACCGGATTGTAGATCGAGTCGATTCTGACGACATCAACCGGCAGCGTCTTGTCGACGACGTGCTGATCGGCCTCGACGTAGCCACGGCCGCGACCGACGTAGAGCTCGACGTTGATCTCGCGATCACCCTGCAGTGTGAACAGGTGATGGTTGCGATCGATGATCGTCACACCACTCTGATCCTCGACGTCCTGCGCCGTGACAGGGCCCGCCGAGTTGCGTGAAATGCGGAGCACGGTGTTCTCGACACCTTCGTCGAGCGACAGCGTCAGCGACTTGAGGTTGCCGATGATCTGATGGACATCCTCCACCACGCCCGGAATCGTCTGGTGCTCATGGAGGACGCCGTCGATGCGGAATCCCCACACTGCCGAGCCGCGGAGCGAAGAGAGAAGAAGACGCCGCATGGCGTTTCCGAGGGTGTGTCCGAAGCCGCGCTCGAGCGGCTGAAGTCTGAATTCTGCGACGTTGGGATTGTCTTCGCGCTTGGTGGCTTCGACCAGCTGCGGACGGACAAGCCCTCTGAGATCAATTGCGGTTGCCATTTTCTGTTTTTTCCTTTAACAAGCCACCCCGCCCCTAACGCGCGGTGAGCCCGTAACGAGAGTTAGGGTCTCGTATTGCTAATTATTTGGAGTACAGCTCTACGACGAGTTGTTCTTGTGCTGCGATCGGAATGTTTGGACGCGTTGGGCGCTCGAGCATCTTGCCACTGAAGGTGTCGCGATCGACTGCGATCCAAGAAAGCGGCGCCCCACGGCTCGACTGATCCATCGATGCCATCACACTGGCCTGCTCGCGCGATTTCATGCGAACGCGGATCTCCTGACCCGGTTGCACCAGGTAGCTCGGAATATCTACCGACTTCTGGTTGACTTCGACGTGGCGGTGACGAACGAGCTGACGCGCTGCCTTGCGGCTGCCGGCGAAACCCATTCGATACACGACGTTGTCGAGACGCGACTCCAGTGCTGCGAGCAGATTGTGTCCCGTAACCCCCGGCAGCGGCGCGACGCGCTCGAAGGTGTTACGAAACTGTCTCTCGCTGACGCCGTAAATGCGTTTGATCTTCTGCTTCTCACGGAGCTGTTTCGAATACTCCGACATCTTGCGACGACGGGCGGTCGAACCGCCGTGCTGACCCGGCGGCGTCGGACGACGCTCGACGGGACACTTCTCGGTGAAGCACTTGGTCGCTTTGAGGAACAACTTCGTTCCCTCGCGACGGCACTGTCTGCAGCTCGCATCGGTATAGCGCATCGGCTAGACCCTCCGGCGCTTGGGCGGGCGGCAGCCGTTGTGCGGAATCGGCGTGACGTCCTTGATCGACTTGACCTGCAAACCAGCAGCGACGAGCGCCTGGATCGCCGACTCCCGTCCCGAGCCTGGGCCCTGCACTCTCACGTGCACGCGGCGAACACCGAGCGTCATAGCCTCACGTCCAGCCTGTTCACCGGCAACCGTCGCCGCGAAAGGAGTCGACTTCTTCGAACCTTTGAAGCCAGCCTTACCGGACGAGCCCCAGGAGATCGTGTTCCCCTTGCTGTCGGTAATGGTGATGGTGGTGTTGTTGAACGTCGCGCTGACGTGAGCGATTCCTTCCGCTTCGATTACGCGCTTGGTCTTCTTACCAACTGCCATTCGTTATCCCGTTAACCCTTACTTGGTATGTGAACCGGTGGATTGTTACCCAGTACCGGCTTTACTTGGTGACTTTCTTCTTGCCGGCGATAGCGCGGCGTGGACCCTTCTTGGTACGCGCATTGGTGTGCGTGCGCTGACCACGAACCGGCAGGCCACGGCGGTGACGAATACCTCGGTAGCTGCCGATGTCCATCAGTCGCTTGATGTTCATCGCAACCTCGGTGCGCAGCGCGCCCTCGACGCGATAATCCTTCTCGATCGCCTGACGCAGCCGATTGGTGTCGGCGTCGTTCAGGTCACGAACTCTCTGCTCTGCGTTGACGCCCGTCGTCTCCAGAATCTCACGCGCGGTCGCGCGGCCAATGCCGAAGATGTAAGTCAGACCGATCTCGAGCTTCTTCTCACGCGGAAGATCGACGCCAGCAATACGCGCCATTAATCAGCCCTGCTTCTGTTTGTGTTTTGGATTGCGCTTGCAGATGATGCGAGTCACGCCCTGTCTTTTGATGACCTTGCAGTGCTCACAGATCGGCTTGACGCTGCTGCGA
>Ga0209027_1000899_pt1 | contig 10930 bp, 9 predicted proteins | sample GraSoi013_1_20cm_3_FD_185821 | JGI IMG/M metagenome (GOLD analysis project Ga0209027, IMG submission 185821) | Grasslands soil microbial communities from the Angelo Coastal Reserve, California, USA - Sample 09_27_2013_1_20cm (SPAdes) (version 2) | ecosystem: Environmental > Terrestrial > Soil >...
CGCCCTATACAATCAACAGCGAAGGTCGTGGGCCAGCGTGGTCTAATTCTCTCTTCGAGGACAACGCTGAGTTCGGTCTGGGCATGCGTATGGCGCTGGATCATCAAAACGCTTACGCACGCCAGTTGGTCGAGCGCTTGCGAGCATTGATCGGAGAGGAACTTGCTGACAGTTTACTAAAGACAGATCAATCCACTAATGAAGCTATCAACACAATGCGTGAGTGCGTTGCAGAACTTAAAGAGAGATATTCAGGCAGTAACGAAGCAGCGACGCGCGATCTCCTAACATTGAGTGATGCGCTGGTGAAGAAGAGCGTGTGGATTGTCGGCGGCGATGGTTGGGCATATGACATTGGTTACGGCGGACTCGACCACGTTCTTGCTAGCGGGCAGAACGTCAATATCCTGGTTCTTGATACAGAAGTTTACTCAAACACGGGCGGGCAATCGTCTAAAGCGACTCCGCTCGGCGCGGTGGCGAAGTTCGCTGCGGGCGGCAAGCCCACTCCGAAGAAAGACCTGGGGATGACAGCTATGCGTTACGGCGACGTTTACATTGCGCAAGTGGCAATGGGTGCGAACGACACACACACGGTCAAGGCTTTCCTTGAAGCCGAAGCGCACAACGGCCCATCGCTCATCATCGCCTACAGCCAGTGCATCGCGCACGGCATTGACATAGCGAAGGGGATGCACCAGCAGAAACTCGCTGTGGAATCCGGCTACTGGCCGCTCTATCGCTACAACCCTGCGCTCAATGAGGCGGGCAAGAATCCGTTACAGCTAGACTCCGCCGACCCGAAGATACCTTTGCAGGACTACATCTACACAGAAGGCCGCTACCGCATGCTGCAACAGAGCGACCCGGAAGTGGCGAAGCTCCTTCTTGAGCGGGCGCAGAAGGCTGTGCAACAGCGCTGGCAACATTACAAACAACTGGCAGCGGAAAAGCAGGGATGAGAGATGAAGGATGAGGGATGAAAGAAGAGCTATTCAACTTGAATTATTATTCTTTCATCCTCCCTCTTCATCCCATTGCTGCGGCGCTTTCGATCATCCCGCGCAGGCTGACTTGCCCCGTGTAATTTCCAAAAAGAATTCGACCCGGTTGCGCGCACCATGTACGACGCGCCTCTTGCCATATTTGCGGGAGACGGACGGAGTAACGCGGAATCGCGCGAGGCCAGCGATTGATGACCAGTTCCAACGGCTCGCCTTCAATATTCAAAAGCGTCGCCAGTTCTTCGCGCACAGCCATTCTAATCTCTTCATCAGAAGCGGAAACCCATTGCGGTTGCGACGTTCCGCCAAATAAGATTGTGAAGGAAGCATGGCGTGATTCGTCAAAAACTCTCTCCTCAAATGAGCTTGAAGTGAAAAGGATTCCCAGACACTTGCGATTCTCATTTGCGGCGACGAGCGCGCCCACGCCTTTGATCGGTTTCGTAAATGATAAGCGCGAGACGAATACTGTTACGGAAACTAGAGGAGTGTACTCAATTTCCCGAAGCTTGTTGCTTAAAACAGGCGATTCAACCTCAAGCAGATTGGCGGCAGCATAAGCCGGAACGGCGAGCAAAACGTTCGGCGCATCAGGAAGAACGTCCACACGCACACCTTTGCGAAAACGGTCTCCAAGATTCCGCTCCAAGCGCTTCTCAAGGCGCTCCACGAGATCGCCCATCCCATGAAGAGGCGCGACCATACGCTTGCCTTCATCTTTCCTCTGCCTGTTCTCAGACGAAGAACGGCGCAAAGATTTTCGCAGCATCGCGCCCAGCAGTGTCGCGCCCGGCGCGAGTGTGAGCGAAGGAAAAGCGGCGGCCACGCCAAGCTCGTCTGGCTGGACTCCATAAATTCCTCTAACGAATGGAGTCAAAAGATATTCGAGCGCCGCATCGCCAAGATGTTTCCGGCCCCATGCGTCCAGCGTCAATGCGTCAGCGTGATTCTCTGCGCGAGCGAACGCGGCGCGGAATGCCGCGTCCGCAGCTTCTCTTATGCTGAGAGGAAATTTTTTTAGCTTTCCGTCTCGCACGATGTATCTTGCGCGCGAACCTTTGCGCACTTCGATAAGCTCTACACCCAACTCTCGACAAAATTCTCTAACGGCTGGCGTGGTAAGCAGAGAATGAGCAGCGGTTTCTGCTATACCGTATGCGGTTCTGCGTGTACTGATGAGGCCGCCCGCACGCTCGCTGCTCTCCAGCAAAGTTACTTGATAGCCCTTTTTGTCCAGCGCGTAGGCGGCGAGCATTCCGGCAATTCCTGCGCCGACGATTGTGACTTCACGCCTTGTCGAATCGAGTGAGCCTAGCACGACGCGGCCTCCGCTAAAATTGAGCGCAGCACGCGCGGAAACTCCGGGTCGCCGTTGAACGCGCGAGCGCGGTAGTAATGCGTGACGCCATGCTCGCGGGCCAAATCGGCATAAAGCTGATCCAATTCGTAGAGCGTTTCGATGTGGTCGCTAACGAAACTGACAGGGATGACGACGAGGCGGCGCACGCCTTCCTTTGCCAAACGCTTTATCTCGTCTTCAAGATAGGGTTGAAGCCACGGCAATCGTCCGTTGCGCGATTGGAAACAGAGAGACCAGGGATGCTCCAGGCCTCGCGTTACAGCTTTTATTGTTCGCTTGATGTCAAATGGATACGGGTCGCCTGAATTTACTATCTTCATCGGGAGCGAATGGGCAGAAAAGAGTATGTGAATGGGATCGCTGGCCTTTCCTCTTTCGTATTCGGCTTCAGCCACCACTTCATCAACAGTCCGTCGCAGCAAGCCTGTGTAGCCGTCATGGTCAGGCCAGTTGAAAATCTCTCGAAAGGGGGGATTCCAGTTCAAACGCTTTAGGGCATCTATCGCTTCGTGAAAGCACGTTCCGCTCGTAGTCGTAGAGTAATGCGGGAAGAGCGGTAGAAGTATCAGCTTCTCCGCGCCCCATTCTTTCAACCTGCGAAGCGCGCACTCGATTGAAGGCTCTGCGCTGCGCATTCCTATCTCAATGCGCACCGAATCGTCCAACAACTCGCGCAACCCTGCCGCCTGAACTTCTGTCCATTCGAGTTGAGGCGAGCCGCCGCCGATTGACTTATAACTTCTAATTGAAGACGGCCCTTTGACCTGCGCTATGGTGAAAGCTAGAAGCTGACGCAGTGGCGCAGGCACGCCAACAAGAACAGACGGGTTGACGAAGAGCTTGTACAGGAACGGCTTCACATCATTGAGCGTCCAAGGGCCGCCGAAATTCAGGAGCGCAACACCTGTTTTCACTCTTCCCGACTTCACTCTACCGGCGTTTACAATTCTCATTTTTCCTGGATTGCCTAGACACATTTCTTCTAAATCGTCCTGCTGAAGATTTGCGTGGCCGGGACTTTGCGCACTAGCCGCGCGTCGAATGCCATGCAGACGTTGCGCAAAAACGGCCTGCCGTCTGCTGTAACTTCACAACGCTTGTCTGAAAGTTTGACCAATCCATCACGTCGCATCTCAGCGAGTCTTTCGTTCACAGTCTCAAGAAACGGAACGTAAAGCTCGCGGCTCTCCCAAGAGGTCTCGAAGCGCGTCATCAGGTTGAGAATGTGGCGGCGAAGTATTCGGTCTTCTTTCGTCAATTGATGACCGCGAAAGATTGGAAGTTCGTCACGCTTGATGCGCGCCACATAATCTTCAAGCTTCTTCTCGTTCTGCGTGAAAACGCTCCACGAATCGCTGATTGAAGAGACGCCAAGTCCGATTAAAGGTGCGCTTTGTCGCGTGATGTAGCCCATGAAATTGCGATGAAGCGTACCCTCGGCGGAAGCCCGCCAGAGCGAATCTGTTTCGAGCGCGAAATGATCCATACCGATTTCACGGTAGCCCGCTTCTTCCAAAAGCGCTCGACCCAACTCATAAAGAGCGCGCTTCTCTTCGCCCGATGGCAAGTCCATCTCTGTGAAACGGCGCTGTCCCGGCTTGATCCAAGGAACGTGCGCGTAGGCGTAGAAGGCTATGCGGTCTGGCCTGAGTCGTCTGACGGCTTCAATAGTCTGCTCGACGCTTTTGAGGGTCTGAAACGGAAGGCCGTAAATCAAATCATAGTTGATGCTCGTGAAGCCTGCGGCGCGTGCCTCCATCGTCACTGCGCGCACCTGTTCTTCCGTTTGAATACGGTTCACTATGTCTTGCACGCGCGCATCGAAATCCTGAATGCCAAGACTCAGACGACGAAAGCCCAGACGTGCGAGCATCAATAGCTGCTCTTTCGTTGTCGTTCGCGGGTCTGCTTCTATGGAAAACTCCGCATCGGGAGTTAAAAGCGCGTGGGATAGAATCCCTTCGATCAGTTGGGCTAACTCGTCCGGCGGCAGAAAGGTCGGAGTGCCGCCGCCCAGATGTATTTCGGTTAAGGGAATCGGATGCTGACGCTCAAGTTTCCGGCGATAGAGCGACCACTCTTTCAGCACTGTCTCGACGTAAGGCTTGCTCGCTTCCGTGTGGCGCGTGATGCGCGTGTTGCAGCCGCAGTAGGTGCAGAGCGAGCGGCAGAAAGGGATGTGAATGTACAAGCCCGCGCCGCCCGCCACCCGCTCCGTCTCATCAAGAGCCTGAGCAACGCTCGCCGTCCAGTCTTCAACGGTCGGGTTGTCGTCCCAGTAGACGATTGTCGGATAGCTTGTGTAACGCGGCCCCGGCACATCGTACTTCTTCAAAAGCTCGGACGCCGCTGAAATCGTGGCCTGCATCGGAGAATCTCCTTATGACTCTTTCCGAGGCGCTACTGTGTCCCGGCAGTTCTAGCCGGTGCGGAACGCAGATTCTCCAAATCCGAGCGAAGCGAAGCGATAGCCGGATTGTTGGGGCTTACCTCTTGCAATTTGTTGAGCGTTGCCTGCGCTGCGCCCGCGTCGCCTTTGCGCGTATAAGCGACCGTCAGGTTTTGCAGCGTCTGCACGTGCGCAGCGTCGCGTTCGAGCGAGCGACGAAATTCCGAAATCGCGCGATCCAGATCAGCAGGCTCGCGGAACATGAAAGTCAGGCCGAGGTCTGTGCGGACGTTGACATCGTCCGCCTTCTTTTGAAGCGCCGCCGTGTACCATCTCTCCGCCTCTTCGTAGTGAGTTGCATCGAAGTTCACGTTGCCCAACTGTACGATTGTCTCGTAATCTTCGGGGCGCAACTGATTCGCGCGCTTCAAAAATTGTAACGCATCGTCGTAGCGCTGAACCTGATAATAAAATTCCGCGACCTTCGTCTGCGCCTCGAAATTATCCGGCTGATCCCTTGCCACCTTCACGGCAGCCTGCACAGCCGCCATGTCCGGCCCCGCTTCCTGACCTGTGTTTGAAGTAATCGGCGGATGATTGGGCGGCAGCGCTGCTGCTTGCGACATTTGCGCGAGCGGAGCGGCACTGCTGCGCTGGTTGACGCTATTGGCGAACATGAAGCCCACGATCAGGCCGACCAGTAAGCCTATAATTGCAAAGAGGACGTTGTCTTTATTCATAAATCACCTGCTAGCTTGAAGGAAACGATCTCAATATACGGGCACAAAGACGCTGCGCCATCGGTTCACTCGCTCAACCTGTCCCTCATCAAAGGAGCGCCGCATCTGCTCTATGACTGGATTCGAGATCTTATTAATAGTAGAGATGAGCAACGCTTCGACGGCATGTTCCTGTTCAGGACTGAGTTGGCCCAAGCGCCGACGTTGGCGCGCCATCTCCGCGCGTGCGATCTCCTGTAGCTGATCTTGAATCGCGCTGATCTCCCGGCCTAAATCAATTTGCCGCAAGCTCTCATCTGATTTTCCCGCTTCAATTTCCATAAACTGTTTCGGCGCGCTCGCGCAACCGCTAGCCGTCTCTCTCACGCATACGAGTGGAGGCCGGGCAACAAGTAGCTGACTCCCAAATATGTAAAAATGATTAGAAGGAAACCTACGATTGCGAAGTATGCGGAGCGTCTGCCAGTCCATCCACGAGCTATGCGCGTGTGCAGGTAAGCTGCGTAAGTTAGCCACGCTACTAATGCTCCTACCTCTTTAGAATCCCAACTCCAGTAAGCTCCCCATGATTCATTTGCCCAGATAGCTCCGGTAATCAAGAGCATTGCCAGCAGAGCAAACGTTACGCTCGCCGTCTTGTACATGAGCGAATCTAGCTTCTCCAAAGCGGGCAGCGCTTCACGAAGACGTTCTGTGCGAAAGCTGAAAAGGATGACGAAGAACGTGGCCGTCAGAGCCGTGATGAGAGCGGAAAGCTCTACTGGATTTCCATTAGTGCTCAGCGCTAGCATCTGCCCTTTCTGCTGCACGAACTGCTCTGCGGCCTGATAAAGCTGCGCGGAGCTAATTTGCGCCACCTCGCCCGGCCTCATCCCCTGCTGCTCAAAGAGCCACTTGCCGAACCATGCGTACTGGCTAGTGCTGATGTGAGATGTGATGTTCGTCAAAGACTTGATTTGAGAGATCAACGTTGCGATTCCGATACCTTGCGCAACGAGCGATAGTCTCAAGAACCAGTGGCCGATGGCGCGCATCTTCTCATCATTCTTCGCCAGATAAATTCCAAATGTAACAATCACGCCGACGAGAAGGAGCGCGGTGATAACTAGGATTGGCCCAACGAAAGGAATATCAGCGCGTAGCGGAATGGGCATACGCCTTCCGCTGCTTCCCATCATCATCGTCGAAGCGCTGTACGTCGCTGAAGTGAGCACGGAGAACTTGCTTATCGTAGCGATAATCGAGAGCGAGAAGATGCTCGTCCATATAGCCATAGCCTCCGGCTTCGTCCTGTCTTTCAAGAGATAGACCACAGCGACGGCGAAGCAGACGAGCGCGACGCCGTAAGAGAGCGAAGCTGTGCCAACGTGAATCGGTCGCCAGTAGGAATCCAGAACGGGCGGAAGGTTAATCAACTCGTCGCCAATGAAGCGCGCCAACACTAGAATCAATGAAGCGAGCGGCAGAGAGAGTGCGCCCAGGAATCTAAAATTCTTGCGATGCGCGATGAGTAGCGTTGTTATTCCAGCGCCGAACGCGAAGGCCAGACTCAGATCGTAAAGATTTGCGAACGGGATGTAGCGGAAGAACCAAGGGATTTCGCCGCCGTTGCGCAAAATCACAGCGACTTCCTGATCGCGCGCGTTGACCCAGCGCACCAGCCAGCTAGACAGGTTGAAGAAGACGCCGGACGTTGCCAGCCACAATCCAAATCTCTGCGCGGTTGTAGAAGGCGCATAGAGGTTCGTCAGGTGAAAAACTGCTGCGGTCAAGTAGCAGGCTAATGCGAGAAGCATCAAGCCGCTGTCGGCTATGAAATGAGCGCCGCCGAATTGGATTCTCAAGATGAGCATCAGTAGCGAAGCGGCGACGGCCAGAACGGCTGGCATGTAAGCCTTGAAATCCGGGCGCTCTGCGCTTGTTGTTTTCAAGATAAAAGGCTTTTGGAGAACTTCACTCATGATTGCTTTTCCTCATCTACTCGCGCGCCGATCATCTCGACCAGTCGCTTGAACTTGTCTTCAAAGCCCAGCTTGTTGCGGTTCGTGTCGCCGCCCATAACGACTTCAAAATTTCCATGCTCCTTCTGCTCAATACGCGCCCAGACTCTCTGGTGCGAGAAGAAGAAGACCGAACAGAGCGTGAGCACTAGAAAGGCGCTTCCCAGATAGAAAGGAAGGCGGCCCGGGTCGTGCTGAACGGAGAGTATGTGCGCCTGTGCAGCCCTCTCGAAACTCGCAAGCTTGAACTTGTAGCCGCCAAATGGCGCGCCAACAGGCGCACCCTCTGGCAACTCCATTGCGAACGCATAAACCGTTTTGCGCTCGCCCGAAGGCGTTGTTACTTCCAACTGAGCGGCAGGCTTGTTGTAATCCTCTGAGGCCGTGTCAGGCTCGCTCCCCTGCAAAGTAAAGTCTGGATAAAAATTCAGATACTCAATCTTCGTCCCGTCAGAAAGCATGGTCGAGCCGTTGCGTTGGATTGTGACCTCAATGGGCTGGCCTCCAGCTTGCGGAGTCAAACTCAGCATGATGCTCCGCGCGTTTCCGGTCGAGACGAAGCTGGCTTGAAAGAAGCGATAGCCGCGATAATCCAGCGGTGCGTTCATGTGAACAAGCCCCTCGTGCTCGCCCCGCTCGTCCGTGATCTTAATGCGCGTGAGCCAGTCAATCGTGTTCATGGCGTTGATTGGCCCATCTCTCTCAATAAGCTTTTGCTGAATGTCCGTGCAGGTGACTTTGAAAGGCAGAGGCACTGTCACCTGCGAGACTTGATCCAGGTGAAATGAGAGCTGCGTAATCTCTGTCGCACTGTCGCCGGGCGCTAGAGGCATCTGGCCTGTGTGCCCCCAGTTGGCCGTCATGAAGAAGCCTAAGAAGATTACGAGCAGCGCAACGTGAACGGTGTAAGCGCCCAGACGATTCCATGCTCCGCGCTCTGCGAATATGTAATTGCTATTTCCTTTTCCTGTGACGGTTGCTTTCCATCCCAAGTCTCGACATGCGCTTGCTATTCGTTGGGCCAAAGACGCGCGGCTCTCGTCTTTGACTTCAACCGTCTCACGCTGCCTCTGGCTCAGGATGAATTGGCGCGACGCGCTCAGTTTCTTTTTCGAGATGTACTTCCATGCGCCCGGAAAACGGTCAATGGAAGAGAGCACTATGTTGAGCGAGAGCGTGAGCAGAAGGAAGTTGAAGTACCAGGAATGATAGATGTCGAAAAACCCCAGGCTGCCGTAAACCAATCTTTGCGCGGGCGTCAGTTCCGCGAAATACTTATCGAACCCTTCGACGGATTGCTGCATGATAATCATTCCTATCATGCAGGCCGCCGCGAGCAGTATGAGCAGTATGATGCCGAAGCGAACCGAACTCAGGAGTTGAATGAAGCGCGTAATGATGGAGATCGAAGGTTGAGCTTCGGTCGCTATCTTAATTTTTGTTTTCAGGTCTGTTTCTTGAATCGCTGACATGATTTTCGTTATCTGAGGCCGTTCTCAAAAAGAGCGTTCACTTCCCGAAGGACGGAAGTGCAATATGCGTTCCTTTCGTGAATGCGTGAAAAATGGCGGTTTAGATAGAAGGTTTGGTGCTTTGTGCGGAAAAATCCGCAGACGCGGCGAGGATTTTCGCAGGCTGGCCGAGAGGGTCAAAACATCTATCGCCTTGCTTATCTTAAAGCCGGAAACGGGCTGACGATTCTCTGCGTCTTTTCTTTGCGTCTTAGCGTCTCCAGCGTGAGGATATATCTCACGCTGGAGACGCTAAGGAAGAACGCAAAGCGGCTCTGAGATGTTTTCTAGCTTCTCCTGTTCGCGCCCGGTCTCGAATGGCATTCGGAGCACTTGAACTCCGAGATATTGCCTAAGTTGACGGGGTGCTGGAATGTTCCTGCCCCTTTGTGGCAGACGGTGCATTTGAGCGATGCCAGATCGCCCAGATCAACTGGATGCTGGAAAGAACCGTTCTGCGAGGCTGTAGTCGTGCCTTCGTTAGTTTGATCCAGCACGGTATGACAGATGTTGCAGTCGTTCCTGATCATCTGCCCTGTACTGCTCACGTGCTGGCCGTCGTGGCAGCGGAAGCAGCCCTGAAAATAGTAGTGGCCTATGTTGTCGGGATGCGTTTGCCAGTCGGTTCTCATTTCGGGGAAGAAATAGGTCTGATAGATGCGCTGCACTTCCGCAATGGACGATTTGATCGCATCGCTCTGACTCGAATAAACGTCTGGATAGTTCGTGCGATAGAACCCGTCTAGGCCGGAGGCTATGGAGTTCAAAGCTTCGTCCGTTGTCGCGTAAGGTTTCGAGAGAACCTCGACAGCCTGCCGTTTGAGAAACGGTAAAGATGCATCGAGCTGCCCTGCTACGAAGGACTCGTCAACGGCGCGGTTCGGCGGAACATAGACGTGCGCGGGTCTGTTGTGACAGTCAACGCAATCCATCTTGCGCTTGGGCGCGGCGGCAATCTGTTGGGGAGTTAGCTGCGCGTTCGTAGCAGTGTAGACAGTGACACGTCCCTGCCAGTCTCTTATCTGAACCCAGGGAATATTCTGGCGGTGGTCGTCCGCGGCGAAGTAAGTAATCTCGTTGGCTATGTTCATGTGCCAGTGGATTCCTGTGACAGGCCCTGCCGAAGGACTTCCGCCGCCTACGTGTATCAACAGTCTCGCTTGAGTCGAAGTGTTGTTCTCATCGTAGCTATAATGATTGAAGACTCTGAGTTGATCGCCGTAGAACTTTTCGGGCCAGTGGCATTGCGCGCAGGTCTCGTTCGCCGGGCGCATATTATGAACGGGCGAGGTGATTGGCCTAGGATATTTATGAAACGTCACGGAGTAGAGTTGGTACGCGCCTGTAATTTTCGAGCGGACATACCATTCGGCTCCACCGCCAACGTGACAATCAACGCAGCGCAGGCGCGCGTGCGGCGAAGATTGAAAGGCCGTGAACTCTGGCTTCATAACTGTGTGGCAGGTTTTTCCGCAGAAAGCTACGGATTCGCTGTATTCGTAAGCGCGATAGCTTCCGAACGCGCTCATGAAGATGAAAAGGAATGAGGCGACGAGGAAGGCCATGAAGTTGCGGCGGCGTCGCGGGTCGTTCAGATCAATTATCGGATAGGCCGCAATCTCCGAAGGCGAGAGTTTGCGCCGCCTGCGCCGCTCAATCAGCATCCCTGCAAAAAATATAACTAGCCCGAAGATTAATCCGCCCGGAAGAATTATGTACGTGAGGATTCCAAGATAAGGGTTATCGTTCGCCCCGGTTATATCAACAAGAATCAGCAACAGAATGCTTGCCAGACATGCTACGACGATGGCTGCGCCTATCAGACTGATATAGTTTTTGTAAAGTCCCGGAACTTTTCTGGCCTCGTCCATCTCCTCGCTCATAACCATCCTCCGCTCTTGCCCGATTTAAGTTCTGTTCGTAGCT
>Ga0209027_1000900_pt1 | contig 10929 bp, 10 predicted proteins | sample GraSoi013_1_20cm_3_FD_185821 | JGI IMG/M metagenome (GOLD analysis project Ga0209027, IMG submission 185821) | Grasslands soil microbial communities from the Angelo Coastal Reserve, California, USA - Sample 09_27_2013_1_20cm (SPAdes) (version 2) | ecosystem: Environmental > Terrestrial > Soil >...
GGCTCTGGAGCGGGCCTGCGAGCAGGGACGGACGTTTCGCCTGCTCGCGCTCGCCGAGGACTGGTGCGGCGACGCCTCCAACACCATTCCGTACGTCGCGAAGCTCGGTGCCGAGGGCCGCTGCCTGGAGATGCGCATCCTGCGGCGCGACGAGAACCCGGAAGTGATGGACCGCTACTTGAGCGGCACCGCGCGGGCCATCCCGATCGTGATCCTGCTCGACGACGCGTGGCGTGAGGTCGGCCACTGGGGATCGCGTCCGGCCGAGCTCCAGGCGTGGGTGCTGCAGGCGCGCAAGACGATGCGCAAGGAGGGGCTCTATCCGCAGATCCGGCGCTGGTACGCGAAGGACAAGGGCGAGTCGACGTTGCGAGAAATTCTGGGGCTGCTGCCTCAGGCGTCATCCGTCATGCGTCATCCGTAATCCGTTTGGACGGATGACGTCTCTCAGTGACTCCAGCTCGTCCCGAACAGGAACTGTCCCCCCTCGCTCCCCCGACCGTAGCCGGCGACCACGAGAGAGTTGCGCAGGAGCCGCAGGGCGAGCTCGGCGCCGCCGCTCTCGTGCAAGCCGGCCCTCGTGAGGCGCACCGCCTCGCCCGAGCCGAACACCCGCCCGGCGTCGTAGAACGCCACGAGCTTGAGCTCCACCGCGTCGCCGAACGCGACCAAGGCGTAGCGCCCTTCCAACCCGCCGAGCAGCTTGCCCGGTCCCGTGAACCGGCCCTCGTAATACCCCCGGAGCGAGCGGTAGCCGCCCACGGCGACGAACGGCACCTCACTCGCCTCCATGTCCTGCTGCACGGCGAGCGGTGGATGCCCGCCCATGCCTTCCGCCCCGAGCCGCGCGGCCAGCACCAGCCGGCGTACGGGCCGGACGTAGACACGCGCCTGGCCGGTGGTGCGGGTGTAGCCGTTACCGCTCGCGAACAGCCCCTCGATCGCCACTCCGCTGTGCGGGTCGACCTCGCTGTCTCGGGTGTCGAGGACGACACCGACCCGCGCTATCCCGTCGCTGAACGGGACCGTGGCGGCGTCCACCCGCCCGGCGGAGATGTCGGTGCGGAACACGCTCGGGCCGGGCAGCGCGTGGAAGTCCGTGCGCGCCACAGACCCTCCCACCAGCAACCGGACGGGACCGAGCACGCGGCGTTGCAGCGTGACCCGGGCTGCGACGCGCGTGCGGCTCACCCGGTAGAAGGACCCTCCAGCAAGCGTGACGCTGTCGGCGACGTATCGCGTATCGTTGCCGAGGCCGTAGTAGCCGAGGTGGTTCTGGCGAATGGCGCCGAACGTGCCTCGAAGGCGCCACCCGTCCCACCAGGCGGGAGCCCACGCGTCGAGCGCCACGCGGTAGCTGCCCTGCGTGCTCGCTCCGACGTCCAGGTTCAGCGCTGCTCGGCTTGGCTCGGGCCGCTCCACGAAGCCGAGTGGGCTGTAGCGGCCATAGTGGAGCGCACCCCACAGCCCGTCGCCGGTACTGTAGGAGAGGTAGGGATAGAAGTTGGCGCGCCAGTAGCGCTGGGCCGCAAGCGCCGGGGCCGCGCTGGCGAGCAACGCCAGCGCGGCGCTAGCGGCTCGCAGCGGGCCGCTCGTAGAGATACGCCGTGTCCCGGAGCTTCGCCTCGCTGCCGTCGTGCGCAGCGAAGCGCCCGGGGTAGACCGACGCAGCGCCAAACTCGCCGCGTTTGTTCACGGCGTAGAACGTGAGACCGAACTTCGGCTTGCGGTCGGCGTCCAGCAGGCGCGGCTCGGTGAGCTGCACGACCCGCTTGAGCGTCTCGAGACAGGCGTCGGTCGGCTTCATGCCGCGGCGCATGAACTCGACGGTCAGGAAGCCGCCACACGCCTTGATGTTCGATTCGCCACGCCCGGTCGACCCCGCCGCGCCCACATCGTTGTCCGTGTACTGGCCGGCACCGATGATGGGACTGTCCCCCACTCGCCCCGGGATCTTGTAGGCGAGCCCGCTCGTGGTCGTGACCGACGACACGTCGCCCTGTGGCGCGACCGCGTTGCAGTTGATTGTGCCGGTCGGCCGCGCGAGCAGGTGCTCCGTCTCCGGCACGTCGAGATAATCGTCGTCGGGGTTCAGGTTGGCCCGCCAACGCAGCCACGCCTCGCGCGAGTGCTCCGTGAGGAGATCCTCTTCCTTGAAGCCGTACTCCAGCGCGAACCGCTTGGCGCCGGCTCCTACGAGGAAGATGTGGTTCGTGTACTTGAGGACGAGCTTCGCGACCTCCGAGGGCGTCTTGATTCCCTCCAGCGCGCCGACCGCTCCAGCGCGCCGGGTGGGGCCGTGCATGCACGACGCGTCGAGCTGGACGACACCGTCGGCGTTCGGCAGCCCGCCGTATCCCACCGAGTCGTCGTTGGGATCGAGCTCCTGGATTTTCACCCCTTCGATTGCGGCGTCCAGCGTGTCCACCCCGTGCATCAGCAGGTCGAACGCCTTCTGGACGGCCCGCAGCCCGTTGGCGCTCGCGACCGCGACGGGCTTCCCGGCCCAGCGGCTGCGGGGCCCGAGCGGCCGGGGCGGCCGCATTGGGAAGGGGATGTCGAGCGCGCCCGTCGCGGCCACGCCGGCGGCCGCGGAGGCGAGAAACCGGCGGCGGGACAGCGTCTCGGACATGGTGGCGCTCCGGTCGAGGATGAAGTTGTGTAGGTTTTACGCCGCCGACCCGGCGCTGTCAACTTGCTCCGCTTCAGCGCGCGCTCTAACGTTCCGACCGTGGACTTCGGAGATCCGCCGAGCCTGCGTGCGGTGATACGCGGGATCCTGGGCGCCGCAACGCTGGTGGTGGGCTTGGCGCTCGTCGTCGTGTCGATCGGCTCGGGGCACGTGGAATGGCGGCTCGTCGCGCTCATGCTCTCCCTATGGGGTGCGTGGAGTTTCGTCGGCACGCTCCTGGGATCCGTGCTCGAGCCGCTCGGCCGGTTCCTCGGCAACGCGCTGACGGGCGGCGCGATGCCGGGCGGCAGCGCGATCACCATGGAGGACGAGACGGCGATGCTGGAGCGCCTGCTCGACGCGGATCCACCGCCGCCGCAGCACCGGGCCGTGCTCGCCGGTATCCGGCTCGCCGAAATCTATCGGACGCACCAGCACGACGCCGCCAAAGCAGAGCGGGTGATCGCCCGGCTCGTGGCCCGGTATCCGGACGCGCCCGAGCTCGCGTATGTCCGCCCCCGTTGAGCTGTCGCTGGTCGTGCCGGTGTACAACGAGCGCGAGAGCCTGCCGACCCTGGTGGAGGAGATCGGCCGGGCGCTCGCTGGGCGGCGCTACGAGGTGGTGGCCGTGGACGACGGCTCGACCGATGGCTCGCTCGACGAGCTCAAGGCCCTGAAGCGGGACCACCCCGAGCTGCACATCGTCGCGTTCGCGGCGAACGCCGGGCAGACGGCCGCGTTCGTCGCGGGCTTCCGCGTGGCGCGGGGCCGCGTGGTGGTGACGCTCGACGCCGATCTGCAAAACGATCCCGCCGACATCCCGGGCCTCGTGGCGGAGCTCGCCCGGAGCGGCGCGACGGCGGTCGCGGGATACCGCGTCGACCGGCGCGACAGCGGCTGGAAGCGGCTGCAGAGCCGCATCGCGAACGGGGTGCGCAACCGCCTGAATCGGGAGACGATCCGCGACACCGGATGCTCGCTGAAGGCGTTCCGCGCCGATGCGCTGCGCGAGCTGGCGCTCTTCAACGGGATGCACCGCTTCCTCCCCACCCTCATCCGGATGCAGGGGGGGAGCGTGCGGGAGGTCCCCGTGCATCACCGCCCCCGCCGCTACGGGAAGACCAAATACGGGATGTGGAACCGCGTGTTCCGAGGGTTGGCGGACGCACTCGCCGTCCGCTGGATGCAGCGCCGGGCGCTGCGCTACCGGGTGCGGGAGGAGCTGCCCTGACGCACGACGATTGGGTGCGGCAGATCGACCTGGAGCTGGACGGCGAGCTGAGCCTGCCCGAGCGCGCGGCGCTGTCACGCCATCTGGCGACGTGCCGGCACTGCGCCGAAGCGCGCGTCAGTCACCTCGAGATGCGGGTCGCGTTCGCCCGCTCGGCGGGGGACCCCCATGCCCGCACCGTGCCCCGCCCCCGCATCCGAGCGCGCGCGCTCGCGATCTGGGTCGCGCTCGGCCTCGCGGCGGGGGCGGCAGCGGGTTGGCTGGCGCACCAGCGGTGGGGTGGACCGGGCGCGAGCCCACTCGAGGCGACGCGTGCGACTCTCGTGGCGCAGTAGCCTGCTGCTCGCGGCGGCGGCCCTGCTCACGGCCGCGCTCCAGGCGCCGAACTACCGTGTGACCTACCGCCTGCGCGTGGTCCAGCCGGCGGCCGGCGGCGCCGACACCCAGCTGCTCGCGAGCGGTGTGGTGACCGGCCCGCCGGAGACGAATCTGCGGCTTTCGCTTCGCACCGAGGGAGCCGAGCTGCAGGGGTTACTCGGCACGCTCCCGGAGCCGGACAGCGTCAATCTGGCCGCTCTGTTCTTCAGTCGCCGCGCGGCGGGCCGCTCGCGCCGCGGCTTGCCGCTGTGGGAGGAGGACAGCTACCGGCGCTGGACCCGCGTCCCGTGGGGCGGCACGGCCCGCCTCCATCCCTTTGGACCCGCGGGAGCCGGCCAGCCGACCCGACCCGGGCGGCCCCCCCTCTGGGTCGAGATCACCGTGGGTCGTCAGTTCGCGGCCGGCGAGACCCGGGCGAGCGAGGAAGTCACGATCGTCGACAGCGCGGTCGCCTTCGACGCACAAGCCGTGATTCCGCCCCGCCGCGTGACGGTCCGGATGAGCCTGGTGCGCGGCGATACCGCGAGCAGCCTGCGGGCCGTCGATTTCGTCCCCGAGGCGCCGGGCCGGCGGGTCCGCTTCGTGCTGGGGGGCGAGACTTTCGATTTCGACGTCACGCTCGAGCGGCCCGAGCCTCCCCGCACCGGTCGCGACAGCGCGCTGGCGGTGGACGCGGACGTCGTGTGCCTGCGCCTCCTCGTGCCGGGGTCGTCGACGCCAGCCCGGGTGCGCTGCGGCCGCCTCGACAACGTGGCCCGCCGCCTCGCCCTCATCGAGGGCGACACGCTCGTCGCCACCTTCGCCTGGCCGGCCGTGCGCTGAGCGCGCTAATATCCAGCGAATGTCCCGGAAACCGCGGCTCGATCCCTCGATCTTCCACCTCCCCGTCGAGAAGATGCGGGAGGGGTACTACTCGGACAAATATTTCGTCCGGACACGGGAGCTGCTCCTCAAGGACAAGCATCGTCCGTGCGTGACCATGCAGGTGTTCGGCAAGTCACACGCCTTCCTCGGCGGCATCGACGAGGCGATCGCCATCCTCAAGCTCTGCTCCACCGAGTGGGACGAGCTCCAGGTGTCCGCCCTGTACGACGGCGATGAGATCGAGCCGTGGGAGACGGTGCTCCTCATCGAGGGGCCGTACGACGCGTTCGCCCATCTGGAAACGCTGTATCTGGGCGTCCTCGCCCGTCGCACCAAGGTAGGGACCAACACGCGTCGCGTGGTCGAGGCCGCGCGGCCCAAGCAGGTGATGTTCTTCCCGGCGCGGCACGACCACTGGCTGGTGCAGACCGGAGACGGCTACGCCGCTCACATCGCCGGTGCGATCGGCGTCTCGACCGACGCGCAGGCGTCGTGGTGGGGCTCGGAAGGTGTCGGCACCGTCCCCCATGCCCTCATCGCCGCGTACGGCGGCGACACCGTGCTCGCCTCCAGGAAGTTCGCCGAGCAAATGGATCCCGGCGTCCGGCTCATCACCCTGGTCGACTTCGAGAACGACTGCGTGGATACGTCGCTCAAGGTCGCCCGCGCCCTCGGCGAGCGGCTCTACGGCGTTCGCATCGACACGTCCGAGACGCTGGTCGACAAGTCGGTCATTCCCCAAATGGGGACGTTCAAGCCGACAGGGGTCAACCCGCAGCTGGTGTGGAACGTGCGCGGTGCCCTGGACAAGCAAGGGTTTCAGTTCGTGAAGATCGTCGTGTCCGGCGGATTTACCGTCGAGAAGATCCGCCAGTTCGAAGAGGAGCACGTCCCCGTCGATATGTATGGCGTCGGCTCGAGCCTGTTCCAGGGGCGCTTCGACTTCACCGCGGACGTGGTGCGCGTGGAGGGGAAGCCCCTCGCCAAGGTGGGCCGCAGCTACCGGCCCAACCCGCGGCTGGACCGAGTCGAATAACGGCAACGCAGGGGCGCAGCATGCTGCGCCCCTACGGCTTCAGGTACCTGTCGTACCACGCCACGTACCGCTCCAACCGATCCCGCAGGTAGCTCGGCTTCCCGATGGCGTGGCGCTGTCCCGGATAGATCACGAGCTCCGTGGGGACGCCCACGCTGCGCAACGCCTGGTACATCTGCTCCGAGTTGAGGAGCGGCACGTTGAAGTCCTTGTCGCCGCACAGGAACAGGGTCGGCGTGACGATCCGGTCGGCGTGCAGGAACGGGAACGACAGCTTGAGCCAGACGTCGGCGTGGCGCCACGGGACGCCGAGCTCCCCTTCGTATTCCCGCACGTACTGATCGGTCCCGTAGCCGGCCAGGATGTTCGAGGCCGATGCCCCGCTCACGGCCGCCTTGAAGCGTCCATCCTGCGCGATCACGTAGTTCGTGAGGATCCCGCCGTAGCTCCACCCGCCGACGCCGAGTCGCGCGGGATCGGCCAGCCCCTGGGCCACGACGTAGTCGACCGCCCCCAGCACGTCCTGCGCGTCCTTGTTCCCCCAGTCGGCGTAGATCGCCGACGCGTAACGCTCGCCGCGACCCGAGCTGCCGCGCGGGTTCGCGACCACGACGAGGTAGCCGCGGGCAGCGAGCACCTGGAACATGTGGCTGAACTCGTACTGGAACTGCGACACCGGGCCGCCGTGGATTCGCAGGATCGCGGGGTAGCGCGTTCCCGCGCGGAAGTCCGGTGGCTTCACCACCAGGCCGTTCACCGTCGTGCCGTCCCGGCTTCTGAAGGTGATTGGCTCCGTGGGTGCGAGCTTCACCTGCGCCAGCCACGCGTCGTTCTGGTGTGACAGCGGGCGCAGCGCGTTGTCTGCGCCCTGTACCGCAAACACCTCGGCGGGTGCGTCCGGCGTGGAGACCGACACGGCCAGCCTTCCGCCCGGCGCGGTGGTGAAGCCGGTGACGACCCGCGCGCCGGCGATCAGGCGTTCGATCACCCCGCCCGCGGCGGGAATGCGGGCCAGCTGTACGGCGCGGTCGTCTTCCAGCTGAAACAGGATCGTCGCCCCGTCGGCCGACCACGCCGGGTTTGCCACGCTGCGGTCGAGCGCGGCGGTGAGGACGCGGGGCGCGCCACCCGCGGCCGGGACCACCGCCAGCTTCTGTAGGCCGTAATAGATGAGTTTCAGGGGCCCGCCCTGCAGGTACGCGATCGAGCGCCCGTCGGGGCTCCACGCGGGGCGGCTCTCCGTGTCGGGGTCGTTGTCGGGGCCCTCGAACGTCGTGAGCTGACGGGGCGCCGCCCCTGGAACGGCGTCCATGACGTACAGGTCCCAGTTGTTGTCGCGATCGAAATCCGCCCGCCGCTTGCTCACGAACACGAGCGAGCGGCCGTCCGGCGACCATGCCGGGAGCAGCTCATCGTACGCCCCCGGCGTGAGGATCGGCCCCTTCCCGGTCTCGACGTCGACCAGGTAGAGATGGCGCCGCTCCTTGCCGAGATAGCCGGTCTCGTCCTGCTTGAACTGGAAGCGGTCGATCACGATAGGGGCGGGCGTCTTGGGCTTGGCGGTGTCGGCGTCTCCCACAACGAGTGCGAGCCGTTTGCCATCGGGTGCCCAGACGTAGTCTTCGACGTCGCCGCTGAAGCTCGTGAGCTTGCGGCCTTCGCCCCCCGAGCGATCGAGCAGCCAGAGCTGGGTGTGCTCGTCCTCGCGGCTCGATAGGAACGCGAGCCACCGTCCGTCGGGGCTCCAGCGCGGCGTGCTTTCCCCCGGCTTCGACTGGGTGAGGCGCAGCGTACGGGCGCCGTCCCAGCTCGTCATCCACACGGCGCCGGGCTGTTTGTCTTCCGTCGAATCGGCGCTGGCCACGGTGTAGGCCACCCAGGCGCCGTCGGGAGAGAGCTCGGGATCGGCCACGTCGCGCAGCCGGAACAGGTCCGTGACCGCCACCGGTCGCGGGGCGGGGGCGGGGGCGGGCGCCTGTGCGCCAAGCCCACGCGCGAGCAGGGTCAGGAGCGCGACCTGGAGCTTCGCCATGGGCGCAAAGGCTACGGCCCTTGCACTCCCCGTGCAAATGAATATTTTTCCGAAGAAATGAATATTAATTCACCGGTCCCCGTGGGCGTATTCGGGGCCTCCGGCTACGTCGGGCAGGAGCTGCTGCGGCTGCTCACGCGACACCCGGGGGCCTCGGTCGTCTTTGCCACCGCGGACTCGGCCGCGGGCGAGACCGTGGACGGCGTCACGCTGCTGCGCGTGGACGACGCGCCGCTCGCTCGCGCCGAGATCGTGCTGTCGGCGCTGCCGCACGGCGTGTCCGGTCGCTACGTGCGCGAGGCGCGCGCCGCCGGCAAGCGCACGGTCGACCTGTCGTCCGACTTCCGTCTCTCTCCCGAGGCCGTGTACGGCCTCACGGAGGTCACGCGGCCGCGCCTCCCGGCCGCCGAGCTCGTCGCGAACCCGGGCTGCTACCCGACGGCCGCGCTGCTCGCGCTACTGCCGCTGGCACAACAGGGCCTGATCGACCAGTCGCGCGAGGTGGTGATCGACGCCGCCTCGGGTGTCACCGGCGCCGGCCGCACGCCCAAGCGGGAGCTGCTGTTCGGCGAGGTGGCCGAGGACTTCCGGGCCTACGGCGTGGGCAACGACCACCGCCATCTCCCCGAGCTGCAAGCGACCTTGGCGCGCGAGGGCGGCTTCACGGGCGACCTGGTTTTCACGCCCCATCTGCTCCCGGTGAAGCGGGGCATCCTCGAAACGATCCACGTGCCCTTGACCCGGTTCGTGGACCAGGCGACCGCCGAAGGGATCTACGAGGCCGTGTACGCCGCCGAGCCGTGCGTGACGGTGCTGCGCGGCGGGTTGCCTTCGCTCAAGGACGTGGTGTACCGCAATCGCGTCGCCATCGGCGTTGCGGCCGTGGCCAACGTGCGCCGCCCGCGGCTCACGGTGATCGCCGCGATCGACAACCTCGTGAAGGGCGCCGCGGGACAGGCCATTCAGAACATGAACGTGATGCTCGGGCTGCCCGAGACGGCGGGACTCGTATGCTGAGCCCGCGCGTCGTAAAGCTGGGCGGCAACGAGCTCGATCGCCCCGGCTGGCTCGCGGCGTGCGCCCGGGCGCTCGTGCGCCTCGGTCCCGTCGTCGTGGTGCACGGCGGCGGGCGCGCGATCAGCGCGCTGTGCCGCAGGCTCGGTCTCACGGTCGAGCAGCGGGACGGCCTGCGGGTCACGACGCCCGAGGTCGCGCAGGTCGTGGAGCTCGTATTGGGCGGTCCGGTGAACCGGCAGGTGGTCGCGGCGCTGCGCGCGGCGGGGCTCGACGCGGTCGGGCTCTCGGGCGTGGATGGCGGGCTGCTGGTCGCCCGGGTGGCTGCGGGCGGGCTCGGCATGGTGGGCGAGATCATGGAGGTGCGCGCCGGGCTACTCGAGACCCTTCTGCTCGCGCGACTCACGCCGGTGATCGCGCCGATGGCCCCCTCGTCGGCAGCCGATGGCGGGCCGCCCCTCAACGTGAATGCGGACGACGCGGCAGCCGCGATCGCGGGCGCGCTGCACGCCGCGGAGCTGTTGCTCGTCTCCGACGTTCCCGGCGTCGCGGTGGACGGCGTGCTGCAGCGCACGCTCGAGGCGGGGGACGTGGAGACCCTGATCGACGTGGGCGCGGCGGCGGACGGCATGGCCGCGAAGCTCCGGGCCGCGAGAGCGGCGCTGCGCGCCGGCGCGCGCGCCGTGCGCATCGGCGACTCGCGGATCCTGGAAGACCCGGCCGCCGGCACGCGCGTCCTCGCTCCCGCCGCTCAGCCCGCGTGACGACCGTTCCCTCCGCCGCGCCCGCGCTGCTGGACGTGTATTCCCGCGTCGGTCCCCTGTTCGTCGCGGGGAGCGGCGCGGAGCTCGTCGCGGACGACGGGGCGCGCTATCTCGACTTCGTGGCCGGGATCGGCGTGAACGCGCTCGGCTACGGCCACCCCGTCATCCGCGACGCGATCGAGCGCGGGCTCGGCTCGGGCCTGATCCACGTCTCGAACCTGTATCGCACCGAAGCGGGCGAGCGGCTCGCCGAGGAGCTGGTGGCGCGCTCGTTCGCCGACCGCGTGTTCTTCTGCAACTCGGGCGCCGAGGCGAACGAGGCGGCGTTCAAGTTCGTCCGCAAGTGGTCCGGCAAGTCCGAGATCGTCGCGTTCTCGGGCTCGTTTCACGGCCGGCTGTTCGCCACCCTGGCCGCCACCGACCGCCCGGACTACCGGAAGCCGTTCGAGCCCCTGGTGCCGGGTATCCGCATCGTGCCGCGCGAGGACTGGGCGGCGGTGGATCACGCCGTCTCGGCGTCCCGCACCGCGGCCGTGATCGTGGAGCCGGTGCAGGGTGAGGGTGGCGTCCGGCCCGTGGATCCCGAGTGGCTCGGGTTCGTCCGGGAGCTGTGTGATTCGCGCGGCGTCGCGGTGATCTTCGACGAAGTGCAGTGCGGCCTCGGTCGCACCGGTACGCTCTTCGCCTACGAGCAGACGGGCGTCGTGCCCGACGTGCTCACGCTCGCGAAGCCGCTCGCCGGCGGGCTGCCGATGGGAGCGGTGCTGCTCACGGGCGCCGTCGCCGCGGCGCTCAAGCCGGGTGATCACGCCACGACCTTCGGGGGCGGGCCGCTCGTCGCGGGCGTCGCGCTCGACGTGGTGCGTACCATCGGGGCACCGGAGTTCCTCGCCGAGGTGCGCCGCAAGGGAGCGTGGCTCGGCGAGCGGCTCGCGCGCC
>Ga0209027_1000902_pt1 | contig 10919 bp, 7 predicted proteins | sample GraSoi013_1_20cm_3_FD_185821 | JGI IMG/M metagenome (GOLD analysis project Ga0209027, IMG submission 185821) | Grasslands soil microbial communities from the Angelo Coastal Reserve, California, USA - Sample 09_27_2013_1_20cm (SPAdes) (version 2) | ecosystem: Environmental > Terrestrial > Soil >...
ACCAAATCGCTTCGTAAGTCAAATATCTCCGACTATTTTAATGAATAAGACAACCGCAACTGAAACACGCACAATCACTGTAGCGCATTCGCCCGATTCGGATGATGCATTTATGTTTTACGGGCTGGCGACGAATAAGCTGGATACGGGCGAGCTTCGTTTCGAGCACGTTCTGAAGGATATTCAGACTTTGAACGAAGAGGCGCGGCGAGGAACTTATGATGTGACGGCGATAAGCTTTCATGCTTACGCTTACATAGCAGAAAAATATGCTCTCTTGCCGCACGGGGCTAGCATTGGCGATAACTACGGGCCGATTGTAGTGGCGCGCGAAGCGCACGCGCCCGCAGATTTGCAGAACTTGAAAGTCGCCGTTCCGGGCGAGTTGACGAGCGCGTTTCTGGCGCTACGCATCTTCAATCCGTCGTTCGAGTACGAAGTCATCCCGTTCGATCAGATAATCGAAGCCGTGCAGGAAGGACTGGCGGATGCAGGACTGTTGATTCACGAAGGGCAACTCTTCTACAAAAATCTTGGGCTTCATAAAGTGATTGACCTGGGCGAGTGGTGGCACGAGCGCACTGGGCTGCCGCTGCCAATGGGAGGCAACGCCATACGGCGCGAGTTGGGCGAGGAGTTGATGCGAAAGGTTTCTGGCTATTTGCACGAGAGCATTCGCTATTCGCTTGAACATCGTGAAGACGCGCTTCGTTACGCGATGCAGTTTGCGCGCGACATGGACACGCGACTGGCGGATCGCTTCGTGGCGATGTGGGTCAACGATTTGACGCTGGATTATACGGAGCGCGGGCGCGAGGCTGTGCGACGACTTCTAGAAGAGGGTTACGAGCGCGGCATCATTCCGAATCGTGTCGAGGTTGATTTCGTAGAGTAGCTTATAGCTGATTGCTTGCGACCAAGTACGAGTCAGTACCGGTTCGGAGGGAGAAAGATAGTACACGCCTTGCAGGCGTGAATTGAAAATTAAAAACTGATTCGTCGTTAAGATAAATGGAGGATGCGCGAGATGAGAAATATTCATCTCGCGCATCCTCCGCTTTTATGAGGGCTTCTAGGTTACGCCTGTCTATAAAGAAGTGGGAGACAGGAGGCACCCTAATTTCACAGAGGGATTTCTAGCTTGCCACTGCGAAACGACTGGGGTGAGATTCGAGTAATTCCTCCTCTTTCAATGCTTCTATCACACGCTCGGCGGCCAGCGAGATGCTGCCAAGAGTCTGCGCAAGATTCCACTCAACAATAAAGTGTGGCACGAGCCTTACAAGCGGCCTCTGCGTGACCGTGATGATGCGACAAGCTACGGGGCGCGGAAACGGATCGCCCACTGGCGTGTATCGTCCTGTCTCGACTATACGAGTGAGTACGCGCTGAGCGGCTGGCGAAAGCTTTTCGATGTTTGTAATGAAAAGCGTGCCTGTGCCAGCCGCAGCCAGAAGTCCTATCCCATGTTTTATGGGGAGCGCGACGCCGCCCGTAGCTCCGCCCAGAAGGAGCGACGCGCGGTCGCCGCGCTCGTCATCGGCAAGTTGGCGGCCATCAAGCTCCTCCCACAAGCTCGCCCGTCCACTTAGTCCGTGCAGCAACGTGGCCGCTCTACGTTGCGCTTGCGCTCGCGCGCTATAGAGGTTCACGGGAAGACGGGATGCCGCCAGTCGCCGACATGAGGACCTGAATCTCTCAACGTCAACGCGACGCTCAGAAATTGTCTCAAGAAGATGTTTCATTATAAGGGGATGATTTCTGCAATGATTGTGATTATGTCTGTGATGCCGGGAATCTCTGTCGGCCCACATAGCTGCGCGCCCGGAATCTCTGTAGGGCCGTCAGTGGATGCGGGCGGCGTATTGGTAATGCCCGGAATCTCTGTAGGGCCAGCGAAAGCTGTCTGCGAGCCTATGCCTAGGACGGCAGCAAGCATGACAACTGAAATAAACCTTCTCATCTCTACGATACCTCTCAAGTTGGGAGTCAAGTTTTCAAGCAGCCTTTCGTCCAAGCCACCTTTATTATTTCGCACGGCTCTTATTAACAAGAGGCGTGCCAGATGCTCTGGACACACTCGGAATTCACACGAAAGGCCTTGGTTTACAGGCTTTCATGCATATCGGCTGACTCTAGAGCAAGCTGTGCGAGTGACAGGATTTTTGCTTACTAATTACAGAGTTATGAGGCTCACGATGCAGCTAACTCGTCTCTTATTAGTCGGTTGAATCGTGTGCAGACTATTTTGCGTGAAGTGCAAAATTTTTTGCGTTTTTAATACCGGAATATTAGAGAAGGAATGAGGGCGGCAGCGATGAGGGATGAAATAAGCAAGAAGGGGTAAGAGGGTAAATGGGTAAATGGGAAAAAGGAAAAAGGAAGAAAGCAGTTCCGTATTATCCTTTCCCCTCTTTCCCTCTTCCCCTTTTCCCCCTTCTTTTCATCCTTCTTCTTCGTCGTTGCCGGGTTGGTGGGCGATGTGAAAGCGGCGCAGTTTGTAATCGAGCGTCTGGCGGCGCAGCCCTAATTGGTCTGCCGCGCGCGTGACGTTGCCGTTGTGGCGTGCGAGCGCTTCTGTCAACAGTTGGCGCTCGACCTCTATCAGAATCTCTTTGATATTTATCTGCTTGGAGAAGTCCAGGTTGAAATGTACTGGCGCTGGCGTCGCAGCCGAGTTGAGAATGTCTGACGAGAGCGATTCTGCGCCAACGTACTGCCCGTCTTCTGCGAAGACCACTATGCGTTCAATCTCGCTCTTCAATTGGCGAACGTTGCCCGGCCACTGGTAGCGCGCAAGATAACCCATAGCCTCCGGCGTTATCCCTGCCAACTGACGATTGTTGCGCCGGCATGTGTCTTCCAGAAAGTATGAGACCAGAAGCGGTATGTCTTCGGTGCGGTCGCGCAAAGGGGGAATTTTTATGACGAATGTGTTCAGACGATAGTAAAGGTCTTCACGGAAGCGACCTTGACGAACGTCCTGTTCCAGATCGCGGTTCGTTGCAGCGATTACACGAACATCAACTTTTCTTGGGTTCTCGCCCAGAGGCATTATCTCGCCGCCTTGAAGGAAGCGAAGCAGCTTGGGCTGAATCTCACTCGGCAGGTCGCCTATCTCATCCAGAAAGAGCGTGCCGCCTTCGGCAGCGCGTATGATGCCGCGCTGGTCGTTAATCGCTCCTGTAAAACTTCCTTTCTTGTGGCCGAATAGCTGGCTCTCGGCCAACTCGCGCGGCGCTGCCGTGCAGTTGAAAGGCAGGAAGATTTTTTCCCTACGATTGCTCTCTTCGTGAAGCGATTGCGCTATGATCTCTTTGCCCGTGCCCGATTCTCCCAGAAGAAGAATCGTAGCGTCTGAATCCTTTAACCGCTCCATTCTAGCCAGCACGTCACGCATCACGAAACTCGCGGCTATTACCTTCTGGAAACGATTCTGCGCGTCCGGCAGCGCAAGAGGATTGAACGGGCGCGCGCGTCGCATATCCGTGCGCAGATCAATCATCTGAAGCGCGAGTCGAGCGCAGCCAATAAGCGCTTCAAGAATCTCTGCGCGGCGCTCGGACACAGTAGCAGGCGCGCGCAGATAAAGAACGAAAGCGCCGCCGCTTCGTCTGGGCGCGAGCGTGTGGCAGTGGTCTGCTACGGGAGCACGCGCATGAAATGCTCGCTCCTCTTTACCTGAACGGCCAGCGGCTCGCTCCTTCGCAAGATGTTGCGCGATTGCTGCGGATGCGTGCTCGCGCCCCGCTTCGTCCAAATCAATCGTTGCCTGCGCGTACAGTTGGCCTTCATCGTCTGCGGCGAAGATTGCAGCAGCGTCCGCGCCCAGAGCCTGCTTGGCTGCGAACATCAGTTCGCGCAGCACGCGCTCGCGCCCCGATGCGGCTTGAAGAACCTGCATGACGAGCGGCGCAACATCGGGCGGCACGAGGCTTATTGATGCTGGTTGAGCTAGCTGCCATGCGGGTGTCTTATCGGATGCGCGCTGAGCTTCGCGCTCAGAGCGTTCTGCATCAAGTTGCGCGCCGAGTTTGTGGAACTGCTCAGCCGCTTCTGTGAAGCGCTCGAAAGCCTGCGCGTGCTCGCCGCGCCTGACCAGACTCTCGCCGTGCTCGAAGACGGTCACGGCTGTCTGGTAGGCCGCGTTCATAGAACGGAAGACCTCTTCGGCCTGCTTGAAAAGGCGCTCGCCGCGCGACGGATCGCGGCGTCGCGACGTGAACGCTGCTATGTTCTTCTGAACGAGCGCGTCCAGATACGGATAAGGAAGTTGCTCCAACTCTTCCTGAGCGACCTTTGCCCAATCCTCCGCAGGCATCCACTTGTCGCTGCGACGATAGCCCTCGGCCATCAAGATGGCCGCCTCGCTAGCAAGCCTCTCATCTTTAATCTCGCGCGCAAGTTCGCGTGCGTTGCGCGCGTAAGTTAGAGCAAGATGAGTATTGCGCGCCATCAACCAGAGGCGAGAGAGAGAACAGAGCGCCTGCGTCTCATCCTTTTTGCTATTAAGCTCTTTCGCTCGCGCGAGCGCAAAGCGAAGATGTTCATTGGCCTCTTTCGTTCTGCCCTGATGCGCGCGCAGATTGCCGAGCGTCTCAGTCCACTCGCCCTCCCACAGCCTGTGCTCAACGCGACGCGCAATTTCGAGCGCCTGCTGAATGTGACTCTCCGCCTCAGACCATTCACCCGTGTAGATACTGATGACAGCAAGGTTGTTGTAGACAATGCCCGTCAGATGATCGCTTGGCGCGCTCGCCAGATGATCGAGCGCGCGTCGGAGTGAGTTAGCCGCTTCGTAGAAATTCCCTTGAAGCAGTTGCATCACGCCCTGATTGGTCTGAAGACGTGCGCGCGTTACTTCGTCCGTTGTGTTCCGAAGCAGACGCAGAGCGCGGCGATAACACATCCCGGCCTCGTCAACGTCGCCTTCCTGTCGCGCAACCAGCCCAAGGTTCATGTAAGAGATAGCCACCGAGCGATCTTTCCTTGCTCGTCGTCCCCACTCGATTGCAAGCTCGTAATGCTCGCGCGCAAGCGCAATCTCATCAAGCGCCCAATAGGCTCTGCCCAGAGAGTGATAAGCGCGCGCAAGGTTAACCACGTCGCCCGTCGGCTCAAGTATCTCTTTGGCGCGATTAAGTAGAGTTACAGAGCGTGGGAAATCGTCCTGCCAGTAGGCGTGCGAGCCGAATGCCACGAGCAGTTGGCCGCGCAAGTGAGTTGGAAGATTATCCAGATTACGAACGTCGTAAGGAGCCAGCACATCGTCGGCATCATCGTAGTGACTCAGCCCCTCGTAAACTTCCGCGAGTTGTACGCGAGCCTGCACGCCGCGCTCGCTCTCGGCCACATCATGCCCGCTTCCAATCAGATCGAGCAGCAGTTTTTGCGCGCCCTTCAAATCGCCGCGATCTGTTGACTGTTGAGCGCGGACAAGAAGCTCTGACCGGGCAGAATCGTTAGCGAAAATCTGTGACATCGAAAACGTTAAAGGACTGGGAAACTAACTCAACCTAAGCAGGGCCGGGCACCAGAAAAGCTGGCGGTGAGTATAGCACAGCAGAAGAGCGAGGCGGAAGCAGGAAGAAGAGACGCGGAGACACGGAGACGCGGGGAGTGGGAGACCGAGGAGACACGGCGAGAAAGAGAGAAGCTGTTTGGTTTTATCTCCGCGTCGCCTCGGTCTCCGCGTCCCCGCGTCTGTTCTTCCCCGCGTCGCCTCGGTCTCCCACTCTCCGCGTCGTCTCTTTTCTCTGGCAACACGCGGCGCAAGTGCGGCATCTGAATGGTTTGCATCTTCCGCGTGGCGAGATTTTGGGTAGGCCATCTTTCGCCGTTTTCGATTATAATCTTCCGACGAGAACTGAAGTTTTTATGAGACGCTTCTTAACTGTTACAGCCATCGCCCTGCTTGCGATTGTGGGGTTGCTCAACTACGGCCATACGCGTGCGCAGCAGCAGCAAGCGAACGCGACTGTTTCCGGCGGCACGCTCTCGCAGACGGAAATTGATCGCATTATTCATGCTTTGTCTCAGCACGAGACGGAGTTCCGCCACGCGCTCAACAGCTACGGCTTCAGGCGCGACGTTGTCGTACAGAGCATTGGACTGGGCGGACAGATAATGGGCGAGTATCACCGCACCTCCACCTTTACTTTCGACAATTCAGGAAATCGCTATGAGAAGATAGTCTTCTTCCCCATGCCCACGCTGACGGATATGTCCATCACGCCGGAAGATTTGGAAGACCTTGGCGGGGTCAATCCTTTCGCGCTTGAGCCGTCGCAGATTAATCAATACAACTTCACCTACGTTGGCCGCGAGCACATTGACGAACTGGACTTATATGTTTTTGACGTAGCGCCCAAAGTAATGCCCGACCCTCGCTCTCACCGGCGACTTTTTCAAGGACGCATCTGGGTTGACCAGCGCGATTTGCAGATAGTTAAGACACGCGGCAAAGGCGTGCCCGAAACCAAGACCAACAAGTTTCCGACCGTAGAGACCTACCGCGAGCAGATTGACGGGCGCTACTGGTTTCCGACCTATTCATATGCAGATGATCAACTAATCTTCGGCAACGGCAGCGTCCTGCACGTTCGCATGCGTGTTCGCTACACAGACTTCACGCCGGGCGTCGGGCGCGCGACCATCACAGAGGTCGAGGGGCCGGAGCCGGATGCGTCGCCAACGCCAACGCCTACACCACAGCCAACGCCGCAGGTCGGCGTCGGCTCGGCGCACGACATAGTAAGCGGCGGCGTGCTTAACGAGCGCGCTCTTGAACTGCCGAAACCTGTCTATCCACCTGCGGCAAAGCGTGCGCACGTGACCGGCACTGTGAAGGTGAAAGTTCTAGTTGACGAGCACGGAAAGGTCACCTCGGCTGAAGTGATTGAAGGGCCTGACGAGCTTCAACAGGCGGCGATTGACGCAGCATACAAGGCACGCTTTTCGCCCATGATAATTGACGGTCACCCTGTGAAAGTTTCGGGCGAGCTTGACTACGATTTTACAGGACAGTGATAAAAAGTCATACTGATTTTAGATTTTGGATTTTAGATTTTCGATTGAAGGCAAGCGATTAGAAACAGCGCGCCTCTCGTTATCTGCGAAATCTAAAATCCAAAATCTAAAATCCAAAATCAGTATGACTCCAGACTGTTCCGGCTTAACTCCTCTGAAATCATCCCTCGAACTTTTTCAATCAGGCCAGCAATCTCTTCATCCGTCTTTAGTCCTTCGGTCGAGATGGGCTGCATGATGGTCATTTCAATCGTGCCCGGTTTCGCCACGCCCGTTCCCTTGCCCATCAGCACGTCCGTGTTCTTGATGGCTACAGGAACAACGGGCACGCCTGCGTCGCGCGCCATATAGAACGCGCCCTTTTTGAAAGGCAATAGTTGACCGGGACGAGCGCGCGTGCCTTCTGCGAAAACACCAAAAGAGACCCCTGAGCGAATGCGCGCGGTCGCTGCCTGCACGGTCTCAATAGCTCGCGTACGGTTCGAGCGATCAATCGCCATCACGTTCACATATCCCATACCGTAACCGAGTATAGGAACTTTCAGAAGCTCTTTTTTGGCAAGAAGTCCTATGCGCCGACCTACGTAACAGAATAGCGTGCCCGTATCCAGATACGACCTGTGATTAGAGATGAAGACGTAAGTCCTCTGGTGGTCTAAATTCTCAAGCCCGATGACTCTTACCTCGCAACCGCTCAGTCGCAGCCACATACGCGCGCCCCAATTGGCCCAGGGGTAAACCCAATACCTGTGACGCGCCGCCCAGGACACAGTAATTATGGGCGGGCCAAGAATTAACAGAAGCATCGCGGCGACGAAGAGTGACCACCAGTACCACAATCGCCCGGCGAGCGTACGCCGGACAGTTGTGCTAGACTTTGCATCAAGCACATTCACACTTTCATCATTCATTTCGGTCTGACCGGAAATTTTTGGAGCTATGCATACTGTTCGTCGCGCTTGCCGTTTCTCTCTTCTCCTGATAACTGCCCTGCTCTGCCTCTCTGTAAACTCCGCGAGCGCGCAGCAACGTCATCGTCGCCCCGCTCAGCCGCGTGCTACAGAAACCAGCACAGCCTCAATCGAAAACGTTCCCAGCCCGCGCGGCGTACTCGGTTTCGCGCCGGGCGATGATAGAAAGATTGCCGATTGGACTCAGATAACAAATTATTTCGCGCGATTAGACCGCGCGAGCGACCGCATTCAGGTAGAGCAAATCGGCGAGACGACTCTGCATCGTCCCATTATTGTCGCATTCATCAGCGCGCCTGAGAATATACGCGAACTCAAAAAATACAAAGAGATTCAGCGCAGGCTTGCAGACCCACGCGCAGTTCGCAGCGACGCAGAGCGCGATCAATTAATTCGTGAAGGCAAATCTGTTGTCGTCATCTCTTGCTCGATTCACTCGACCGAGATCGTTGCGTCGCAGATGTCTTTGCAGCTAGCTTACGAACTTGCTACGGCGCAGGACGCGGAGACACGCGCGATTCTAGAGAATACAATTTTACTTCTAATACCTTCCGCCAACCCGGACGGAGTTGACATCGTAGCCGACTGGTATCGAAAGACTCTGGGCACGCCATACGAAGGCACAGACCCGCCGGAAATTTATCATCATTACGCGGGGCACGACGACAACCGCGACTGGTTCATGCTAGACCTTCAGGAGACTAAAGCGATAACGCGGCTTCTGTGGAAAGAGTGGTTCCCTGAAATTGTTTATGACATACATCAGCAGGGCGTTACAGGCTCTCGCTTTTTCGTCCCGCCTTTTTTCGATCCGCCAAACCCGAACATTGCGCCGCTCTTGCTTCGCCAAGTAGGACTCATAGGCCACAAGATTGCCGCCGATGTCGAAGCCGCTGGCATAAAAGGCGTTCTTACAAATGCAGTCTATGACACATGGTGGCACGGCGGCTTTCGCACAGCGCCCTACTATCACAACTCCGTTGGCATACTCACAGAGGCCGCGAGCGCACGCATCATGACGCCCGCGACCGTTACGCGCGAACAACTCGAACGCTCGGCGACTCGCGGCATGGCTACGGCACTGCCGCAGTTTCCTACGACCAACTTCCCAGACCCCTGGCCCGGCGGCGTCTGGCACCCGCGCGACATCATGCGTATGGAGATGATCGCCTCGCGCTCTGTGCTTTCGCTCGCCGCGAATTATCGAACCGATTATCTACGCAATTTTTATGAACTCGGTCGCGCCGGACTCAAGCAGATTCCTGAAGGAGAGCCGCTCGCTTATCTTGTTCCTGCTGGAGAGGGTAACGATGAGGCGATTGCGAAGTTGATAGGCACGCTCGTAGAGCAGGGCGTTGAAGTTTTCCGGCTCGATAGAGAGTTGCACGCTGTGACGGGGCTTCAATCGCTTTCAGTTGTAGAGAGCAGACAGACGCCTAACGTTAGACCTGTCAATCAGGTGGAAGCGTCCGGCGCGATGCGACGAATTATCAGCACAACTTTGCGCCCTATGCAGGAGATTCCTGCCGGAAGCTACGTAATCTTTCTCAATCAACCTTACCGCTCGAACATCCTGACGCTCTTCGAGCCGCAGCTTTACCCTGACCGCATGACTGCTTCGGGCGAGGCCGAGCGGCCTTACGATGTTGCAGGGTGGACGCTGCCAATGCAGATGGGCATTGAAGCGCCCATCGTTCTAAAAATCAGAGAGACAGTAGCAGAGAGACGATTGACGCCCGTGCGCGACGAGAACGATGTACGGCGCGATCTGGGTCTTTCATTGCGAAGCGGTACTGCGTCCCCGATTGCGAATCCTGTCAAAGCAAATATTCGCGTAGCGCTCTACAAAAGCTGGACTGCTTCTATGGACGAAGGATGGACGCGTTGGCTCTTTGACACTTTCAACGTGCCGTACAAATCGCTGCTCGATGAAGAGGTGCGACGCGGTAATCTTCATGGAAGATACGATGTCATCATTCTGCCTTCTATGCGTATGAAGGAGATAGTTGAAGGCAACGCTGCGGGAACTTATCCCCAAAAATTTACGGGCGGGATTGGAGATGCGGGCGTCGAGAATTTAAGGAAATTCGTTGAAGAGGGCGGGACGCTTATTTGCTTTGACGCTTCTACGGAACTCGCAATCAAGCGCTTCAATCTGGGCTTGCGCAACGTACTTGAAGGCGTAAAATCTTCTGACTTCTACTGCCCCGGCTCAATCCTGCGCGCGTCGGTTGATACATCCAACCCGATTGCGCGCGGCCTGTCCCATGACGCAGACGTTTATTTCATCAACAGCTCTGCCTTTGAAGTTACAGACGCGCGCTCGGTTCACGTCGTCGCTCGCTACGCAGACGACAACGTGCTTCGCTCAGGCTGGCTTCTGGGCGAACGACGCATCGCAGGTAAAGTTGCCATGGCAGAAGTCCAATTGGGTCGCGGGCGCATCATACTCTTCGCCTTCCGCCCGCAGCATAGAGGCCAAACTTGGGGCACGTTTCCATTTATATTCAACGTAATCTCTACGAGCTAAGAAGACGCGGGGAAGAACAGACGCGGAGACGCGGGGAGTGGGAGACGCGGAGATAAAGCCAAACAGCTTCTCTCTTTCTCGCCGCGTCTCCTCGGTCTCCCACTCCCCGCGTCTTCTTTCTCACTCTTCTCTGGCATCTAATTCCCGCCTCGCGCATCAAAGGTTTGGACTTTTCCGGCAGGTCTGATATTCTCGCCTCTCAAAGGAGCCAACGGACAATGAGAAAGATTTTTGTCGCAGTTCTTGCGTTGCTCCTGGTAAGGGCCAATCAGCTCGTTCCTGTCGAGGACATAATGGAGCTGCTATGGGAGGAGAATCCGCCGACCAGCGCGGTGAATGTCGTCCATAAATACATTGGCTCCATCCGGCATCTTCTTGAGCCGGGCCTC
>Ga0209027_1000904_pt1 | contig 10917 bp, 9 predicted proteins | sample GraSoi013_1_20cm_3_FD_185821 | JGI IMG/M metagenome (GOLD analysis project Ga0209027, IMG submission 185821) | Grasslands soil microbial communities from the Angelo Coastal Reserve, California, USA - Sample 09_27_2013_1_20cm (SPAdes) (version 2) | ecosystem: Environmental > Terrestrial > Soil >...
CCCGCCGGCCCGCTGACCACCCAGTGCGAGCGGTCGCCGTCGAGGCGCACCTCGCGCACGTTCGACATGAAGCGCGGGAAGTTCTGGTAGTCGGACCAGAAGGCGAACACCTGCTCGACCGGGGCGCTGACGCAGATGGTCTTGTGCACCTCGATGCCGTCCTCGGGCTCGCCCATGCCGACGAGCGTCGCGAAGTCGAGGTTGGTGGTCGTCCGCCAGAAGATGTTTTTTCTGCCGTCGCCTTTGCGCCCCGTCCAGAAGACCCAGAGCCGCGCCTCGGCCTCGGCGAAGAGCACGAAGGGTTCGCGGTCGGCGGTCGCGCCCGACGTGAGCGCGCGGGACGTGTCCCACTTCTGACCGTCGAAGCGGTTGTACCAGATTTTGAGACCGTCCGTGTCGCCTCGCGAACTCCAGAACAACCAGACGCCGCCGGCTTCGTCCTCGAACGCTGCCGGCTCGCTCTCTTCGGCGTTCGGCGCGCTGGGCGGGGCGAGGCCGAAGCCCAGCGCGGCGGCGGCGGTCGAGCGGTTCACGTCCACGACGACGGAAGACCCTTCGCCCTCGGTCGGCGAAGCCAGCACGACGCGGCCATGTTTGTCCTCCGCGCCGCGCGGCACGTACTGGTTGATGACGGCGGCGACTTCGGCGGCGGTGGCCTTGGAGATGTCGTTGAAGTTGCGTGCGCGGAAGACGACGACGCGCGGCAGCCCGCCGTCGTACTTGAGGACGAGCGTGTCGTTGTGCGAGAGCGCGAACGTCTGGGCCTCGCCGCCGGCGAGCTGCGCCGCGGCGGCGTCCGCGCCGACGCCCGCGCCCGACAGTCCGAGTTTCGCCGCGCCCTTCAGACGCATCCTGAGGTGAACGCCCGCGCCCGCCGACGAAGACTTCAGCAGCAACTTCCCTTCGCGCGAGACCGAGAACTCGACGCCCGCCATCTCGCGGTTGAGCAGGGCCGCGACCTCGGCGGCTGTCGCGCGGCTGATGTCGCGGAAGTGCTCGGCGTGGAAGACGACGGTCTTGTTGGAGACGACGCGACCGCCCTCGACGAGGCGCACGCGGAAGTGGTCGCCGTCCTCCAACTCGAACGGCCCGGACTTCGCGCCTTGCAGCCGCGCCAGCTCGGCACGGTGGCCCGCAGCGAGCAGGCAGAGGCGCAGACGCCAGTCGGGCGCGAGCGGCTGATCCTCGAACTCGCCGTAGAAGACCCAGAAGCTCCCGTCGGCCCGTCGCCTCACGGCAGCCGGGTACTTGCAGACGCGTGCGCCGTTGGTGAGTCGCTGCGAGGGCGTCCATCGGTCGAAGTCCCAGAGCTTGAACCAGAGGTGCGAGAGGTCGCCGGGGGCGCAGAACTCGGAGCCTTGCGTCGGCGTGGGCGGCGCGCCGCCCTGCGACGGCGCGCCGCGCGCCTTCTGCGCGGCGTGGTAAAAGAGCCACTGTCGCTCGTCCGTCTCGCGCGCGGCGCAGACGCGACCCTCGTAGGCCGTCTCGATGGAGACGAGACGCGGCTCGCCCCAAGCGCCGACGCCGTCCCGCTCGGCCTCGTAGACGGCGAGCCGCTCGGGGTCGTTCGCGTTGAAGACGTTGTGGACGAACTCCTTGATCTCCGCGTTCCAGGTGGTCAGCCGGTTGAGGGTGGCGCGCAGGTTGGCGGCGATGCCGGTGGTTCGGTAGAGGTGCGACGCGTAGCGAATCTCATTGCGCTGCTTGGCGAAGGGCAGGCTGAAGTCGGTCGGCCAGCCGAGCCACTGCGCGAGCAGCGGCAGCAGCGCGCCGTCTACGCGCTCGACGTTCATGAAGTCGCTCGTGGCCGAGGCGTAGCTGCGCATGAGGTCGAACTGCAAGCCGAACATCTCGACGAGGCGGCGCAGTTGCCCCTTCGTCAAATCCTCCGGGTCGAGGCGCGGAACGGCGGGCGGCGTCAGCGTGTCGAAGCGCGCGTAGATGTTGGGCAGGGCGGCGTAGAGTTGTTCCGCAGTGCCGTAAGGCGTGGTCGCCATCGCCGAGACGAAGGCTGGGAAGTAGTCGGTCACCGCGCCGCCGCTGAAGGCGACGACCGCGTAGTAGTAGTTGGTCTCGCCGTCGAGGCCGGCGTCGGTGAAGGCCGCCGGTTGGCCGAAGCCGGTGTGAGTGTCGAGGTGGACGCCGGGGTCTTCCTTGATCTGCCGCTCGTCGGGGAACGAGTTCTCGCGGCGCACGACCTTGACCCCCTGGAAGTGGGGGAAGTCGGCCCTGCGCGGCGTCGTCCATGATAACTCGACGCGCCCGCCGCGCGGATCGGGTTCGGCTCTGAGGTTGCCGACCTGCACTAGACGCCTCCCCTCATCTCGACGTTGAAGAAGGGCAGCACGGGAATCTGGTTCCGGTCGAGTTGGATGATCCCGTTCTTGGGCAGCTCGTCCGCGTCGCCCTTCTTTCGGAAGACGGAGACGTAGACGCTGTTGACGCCGTCGAGGTCTTCGAGCGCCTCGTAAATCTTGCTCAGGTAGAGCGTCTGGCCGAAGTCCACTTTCTCGAAGTCGAAGAGGCGCGCGATGGCCAGCTCGGCGGCGCTCTGCACGTCTATGCTGCGGAAGTAGGGGAGCGCCTCGACGCTCGCCGCGATCTCCACCTCGACGTATACGGGCTCCTCGATGTGGACGACCGTGGTCATCATGCGCTTGTCCTCGAAGTAGGCGAGCAAGTCCTGGACGAGCACGTCCGAGGGCGGCTTGCCGCTGCCGGTCGGGGCGATGAAGAGCCGGATGTGGTTCCAGCCGGTCGCCTCGGCCCGCGCCTTCGCCACGCCGGGGAAGAGGCGCGCCAGCGCGACGTAGTCGTCGGCGGTGACGGCGCGCTGCATCGAGGAGAAGGCGACGGGCGCGAACTTGATGGCCTGCTCGACGGACTCGCGCTCGGCCCCCCCGCTGGCCGCCTCGCGGTTGACCACCTTCGCGCCGAGCAGTTGGAGTTGCAACGCCTTGCTGACGACCGTGATCAGCCCCGCGCCGACGTTGCCCGCCGTGCCGCCGCCCGTCCGGTAGGTGGCGAGGATGCGCGCGCCGGTGGGCGGGATGCGCCCGTACTGGCCGTCGCCGAAGACGACCGTCGTCACGTCCGATTCGTCCGTCTCGATCATGTAATCCTGGTCGGCGGTGCGGCTGAAAGCGAGGGTCGAGCCGATGCGCCCCTCGTGGACGAGCGCGGCGAGTTGCTCGTCGGTGTAGGCCGGGCGGCTGAAGACGAGGTTGCGGCGCAGCGTCCAGGGCGGGGTCGGCGGGTCGGTCTCGACCACGACTTCGAGCGTGTCGCGCAGCAGGCGCGGCTGCGCGAGCGCGTGGCGCTGGTTGGGCGCTCCCGTCGAGACGCCGATCACTTCGCGCGTGATGGTGCGCCCCTCGCGCACGGGAATCGCGTCACGCACCTCCTTGAAGTTTTTGAGCTTCTTGCCGTCGGGCATGGTGACAATGTCGCCCGGCTCGGAGACGGCGAGCTTCGTGTCAATGAGCAGCGGCTTGTCGTCCGTGTACTCGAAGGTCACGCTGGGGCGATCCTTTGAGGTCTGGGTGGCGAACTGGTCGCCCTTGCGCACCTCGATTTTCTGGTTGACGTTCTTGCCGACGACGAGGCTGAGGCGGGCGGTGGCCGCCGCCGCCGGGGCCATCTCGTAGCCGATGAGCCGCAGGTGGTTGATGACGCTGCGCCGCTCCTGCGCCGTCGGCAGGAAGGCTTCGTTGGCGAGGCGATCCTGGTAGTAGCTGAGGATGTCGGCCATGTAGGCGAACAGCTCGATGAGCGCGACGCCGAAGTTGGCCTCGGAGCGGTCGGTCCACTCCGGCAGCTTGGCCGGGATGAGGTCGAGCAGCGCGCGGCGGAAGCTCTGGTAGTCGCGCGCGAGGTAGTCTATAACCTGCCGGTTGTCTCTGACGTTGATGGTTGCCATTAGACTGTCCCCTTACTCGCGCCGGGCCTCAGAAGGCGATCTTCACCCGGCCCGTCTCCAGTCGGTCGCGGCGCAGGTAAGTGACCTCGACCTGAAGCACGCCGTCCTCGTTGGTGACGCCGACGCCCTCGACCATGATCTCGTCGCCGAGCCAGCGCACCAGCGCGCGGCTGATGGCGAACTCGGTCGTCGCCGCGAGGATTTCGTTGTTCGGGTCGAAGACCAGCTCGCGCAGGCCGCAGCCGAACTCCGGCAGGTGGACGCGCTCGCCGGGCGAGGTGAGCAACAACTGAATGATCCGGGCGCGGATGTTGGCGTCGCCGCTCTGCGTGGCGACGCGCCCGAGGTCGTCAATCGTGAACGGGAATGCCGGCCCTGTCGCGTCCATAGTCTCCCCAGCGCCGCCCCCTACTCGGAGCAGTTGACGAAATCCTGGCCCTCGGCTGTGACGGTCGAATTCATCGGGACGCCCAGCCCGTCGCACGTGTCAATCTTGTCGCCGTCGAGCAGCACCGGCTTCGAGTCAACCTTAACGAACGTGCTGCCCGACGTGGCGCTCGGCTTGCCCTCGCCCACGGGGTCGGTGATGCTCAGCGAGATGGCGACCGGCGTGTTGGGGGCGTTGGGCATCAGGCTCTTCCCCTGCGGCCCGGAGTGGCGGCCCGCCATCGGGGCGTCCTCGCCGGGGTTGAGAGAACTCTTGCTGCTCTTGAGCGCCACGGGCTTGCCGTCCGCCTTGACGAAGTCGCTGAGCTGGTCGGTTATCTTCCCCGCGTAGTCGAAGTCGCCCACGCCGATGTAAGGGACGGTGGGCGGGGGCGTCACGGGTGGCACGGCGTTCCCCGCGACGTTGTGCTTGTCCGTCCCCTCGACCTTGTCGTTCTCGACTACTATCAGTTTCGCCACGGCCTTCACCCCTTATTGAGATCAATGGTGCTCGCAATGAACTTCAACGCCTGGCCCGAAGCGTCTATGGTCAGCGCAACCTTTGAGGTGATGTTGAAAGCGCTGTCGGTCATCTCGATGACGTTGCCGTTCTTGTCGCTGACGGTGATGCCAGCCGACTCCATCTTGATCGTGTTCGTGCTGTTGGCCGCGTCGGTGATGGTGATGCCCGAAGAGTCGAGCACGACCTCGTGGCCGTTCGCGCCGTCCTTGAGGTGGATGCCGTCCTTGTTCATGACGAGCACGTGCTGGTTGGTCGCCTCGACGATGAGCACCATCTCATCGCCGTCGGCGTCTTCGAGTTGAATGGTGTGCCCCTTGAGCGTCTTGATGATCTTGCGCGTCGGGGGTTGCTGCGCATCCGTCTCCGCGCCCTCGGCGTCGTTCGGCTTCGGGACTTCCGGCTCGCCGCCCGGCTTGCTCCAGAAGGTTCCGACCCAGACCGGGTATGAAACGTCGCCGCCCTCGAACTCCACCCATATGCCCGCCTCGACCTCCGGGATGAAGAAGAAGCCCTGGCCTGCCGCCCCGCCGTAGGGCACGCAGGGCATCGCCCACCCCGTCACCACGTCCGGCCCGAACACGGCGGGAACGCGCACGCGCAGACGCCCGCGGCCCTCCGGATCGGCGTTGTCAACGACCTGCCCCTGATACTTCCCGTAGTAGCGGTGCTCGACCCTCTCGACGAGCCTCGTCAGCAGTTCGGGCATGATGGCTGTCATATGAGACCTCCGAGGAGCGAGTCGTCGCCGGCGAAGTCCTGCGGGCCGGCGGGGGCGAGCGCGTTGCGGCGCGCCGTGAACTGCTGCGTGTAGCGCTCGTCGCTGAAGAGGTGGCGGACGCTCGTCAGGTAGTAGACGCCGCTGAACGCCTCGCCGACGCCCTTGACGGGGACGAGCCTGCGGGCCTCGAGCACCGCGCCGTAGAGCGAGCTGTCGAGTTCGCCGCGCGCCTCGACGAACCACGCCGACTCGTCTACGAGCGCGAGGCTCAGGTTCTGCATCTCGACGAGGCTGGAGGCGACGGCCTGCCGGACGTAGATGCGCGGCGTGACGCCGCCGGGCGGGGCGAGGCTGAGCGCGCCCTCAAGCCCGAGTTGCTGCTGCCCCGGCAACTCGACCGCGGCCTCCTGCTGCTCCTTGGCGATGGGGTCGAGCCGGTGCATCGTCGCCTTGGCGGGGCGCAGCGAGTCGGCGCGGGCGTCGAAGGAGATGAGGTTCGTCTCGTCGCCGAAGTGCGCCGCGAGGACGGGCAGCGGCGGGTCTGTGAGGACGGGGCGGCGGAAGTAGCCGACGCCGCCCTTGACGAAGCACTCGAAGCCGTTACGCCGCGCCAGCCGGCGCAAGAATTGTATGTCGGTCTCGCGCTGCATGACGGTCATCTGCGCCTCGTCGCGGACGACGCCCGTCTCGTCCACCTCGCCGAGCAGGTCGTAGGACTGGAAGATCTCGCGCGCGATGTCGCCGTCAGACTTGCCGGGCCAGTCCTTGATCTTTTCTTCGAGGCTCATCAGACACGTCGCGTCCATGCCGAGGATTTCGAGGTAGGACTGATCCTCGTCGGCCTCGTGGTGCGGGCGGAGCTGCGTGATGAAGCCCTCGACCAAGTCCTGCTCCTCGTCGTCGAGCGCGACCGAGATGGCGACCTTGTTCCACAGCTTCGCGCGCTCGTCGTCGAGGTACGCCCAGAGTCCGTCGTCCCCGCGCTGCATCGAGAGCCTGATGCGGAAGACCGAGGCGAGGCGGTGATCCTCCTCGACCTCCAACTCCAGCAGGTCGGCGAACATGTCGAGCGCCTCGACCTCGTTGATCCAGATTGTCGCCGCGATCTTCGGCACAGCCGGCGCTCCCCCTCTCCCCCTCAGACGGTTCTGTTCGGGGGGATGACGATCTTCGCCCCCGTGCGCGTCAGCCGCGACGGCGCACCCGTCGTCGCGAAGCCGAGGCCCTCGACGAGCGCGAGGAGTTGCGCGCGCTCGACGGCCTCGGCGTTGTACGAGATGTCGAGCGCCGACTCGACGACGCGCGACCGCACGCTCAGGACGCCTGCCGCGCCCGCCAGCTCCTCGACGAGCGCGCGCCACGCGGTCTTCGCCGCGAGGTCGTCGAAGGTGAAAGCCTCGGTCGTAACCCCCAGCCGCGTCTGACTGCGGGCGGCGAGGAGGTTGAAGCCGTGCGACCTTATCTCGTTCAAGATTTTGCGCCGCGTCATCGCCGACTCGGCGTAGACGACCACCGCCGTCGACTCGAGGAAGCCGGGCGCGACCGCCCCGCCCTCGGTCGGCCCCTCGGCGGGCGCGGTTTGGCCGAGGGGCGCGAGCGCCTCAAGCAGCAGCGCGCGGCGGGCGTCGAAGGTTGCGTACTCGAGCACGAAGCGTTCGGCGACGAGCGGGTGCCGGTCGAGGAGGTCGGGCGGGTAAGGCTCTTCCGGGTTGGCGTCGCTGATCTGCCACCAGCGCGTGGGATCGCCGTAATACTTGAAGGCGAGCAGGTCGAGTCGCTCGCCCTCGCGGACGGTGTGGACGAAGCGCCCCTCGGCGCGCGGGATGACGCGCAGCTCCTTGCCGCGCTGCCGCTCGCCCCGCGCGTTGACGGGGCTCGACTCCGGTACTCTGCGGTAGCGTGATCCTTTGCCGAACATGTTCATGCCGGGATGATCGTGTTGGCGATGTCGCCGATGTTCGCGAGGTTCGTCAGCGACATCACCTCCTTCATGGCCTTCGTGTAGAGGAAGGGCGCGTTCGGGCCCTCGATGACTTGGAGGCTGACGCTGACGGTTGCGCGCGTCGGGTTGAGGTCGGTGCTGAACTCCTCCTCCTTGATCTGCATGCTCGTGATGTTGACGGGCATCACTTTCTTGCGCCCCCAGATGAAGAGGATGACGGGCGGGTTCTTCTCGTCGTCGACGAAGGAGAAGCTCGCGCCCGCCTTTTTGAGCAGCATCGAGGCCGCCGCGCCGAGAAGGCCCTGTCCCTTCGGCACCATCATCAGCTCAAGCGTCGAGAGCTGCGGCGCGACACCGAACTCCTCGGTGAGCGCGTCGCCCTCGTCGAGCTTGTCGGTGGCATCGAGCCGGATGTCGAAGTTCATCGTCTCCTCGTTGACCTTGACGATCTGCTTGCCGCGCACGTTCGTCAGTGATTCCTTGCTCGCCTGCTCGAGCAGTGACATGTTCTGCGCGCCGCGGCGGCGTGGCGTGCGCGGCGAGTCTACGGAGGCCGTGCGCGTGCGGCTGATGGTCAGCGGGTTGAACTGGAAGACGACGATGAGCGGCGGCAGGCTGATGCCGAACTCGACGAACGCGCCGCGCAGGATTCTGGGCTGGTTGCTGAAGCCGCTGGGCATCTCGGTTCAAGGCCTCACGAGCTGAGCGCGCCGACGAGCGCGCGGTAGATTTCGGCGGCGGCGGCGCGGGCCGCCGCCTCGTCGCTCGCCGCGCCGAGCGCGACGCCGACAGTCCCGATGTCGAGGCTCCCGAACTCGCCGCGCGAACGCGCGCCGGCGGGCCAGTCGTCTAACATCTCCTGCAAGTACTCGAAGGCGAGGCGCGCGATACGCTCGGCGCGCCCGGCGTGCTCGGCCCCGGCGCTGAAAGAGACCCGCACCTCGTCGAACTCAAGCCGCGGCGTCGTCATCGCGCCCCCGCCGTCTGCTGCCCGCCCCCGTCGGCTTCGAGCAGCGTGTGGTAGGGCGCGAACTCCGCCTCCGTGCACATGCGCCCGATCTTCTCGTACTCGCGCCGCGCGGCGCGGATGAGGTGGCGCATCTGAATGCGCCCCGAATTCGCCGCCGCCAGGAAGGCCGCGGTGACAACGATGTTGCGGATGTTGCCGCCGGCGATGTTGAGGCCAGCGAGGAAGTTGAAGTCTATGTCTTCGGCGGCGGGCGCGGTGTCGGGGAAGTGTCGCTTCCAGATTCGGTAGCGGTCTGCCTCGTCGGGGAACGGGAACTCGACCGCCACGCTCATCCGCCGGAAGAACGCCTCGTCTATGTTGCGCCTGAGATTCGTCGCCAGGACGACCATACCATCGAACTCTTCGACCCGCTGGAGGAGGTAGTTGATCTCGATGTTGGCGTAGCGGTCGTGCGCGTCCTTGACCTCAGAGCGCTTGCCGAAGAGCGCGTCGGCCTCGTCGAAGAAGAGGATGGCGTTGGAGGTCTCGGCCTCGGCGAAGATGCGCGAGAGGTTCTTCTCCGTCTCGCCGATGTACTTGCTGACGACCGTCGAGAGGTCGATCTTGTAGGCGTCGAGGCCGAGCTCGCGGGCGATGATCTCGACGGCCATCGTCTTGCCCGTCCCCGAAGGCCCGCAGAAGAGGGTGCACAGCCCGCGCCGCAGCGAGAGCTTGCGCTCGAAGCCCCACGCGCCGAAGACCGTCTCCCTGTGCTTCATCTGCGCGCACAGCTCGCGGAGCTGCGCGCGCGAGTCGGGCGGCAGGATCAAGTCCGGCCAGTCGTGGCGCAGCGCGAGCTTGCGCGCGAGCGCGCCGAGCCGCTGGTTCGACTGCGCGCGGCACGCGCGGTAGAGGTCGTCGCTGCTGGCCGGCGACGACGCGCCGCCGCGCAGGTGCGCGTAGTTGCGCGCGGCGGCGTGCGCGTCGCGAATCTGTCCCGGCGTCAGTTGGAAGCGCCCGGCCAGTGCGCACCAGTCCACCCCCGGCGCGAAGGCCGCGCCCGACTCGGCGAGCGCCCCCCAGAGCCGCGCGCGCTCTTCGGCGTCGGGCGCGGGCAGGCAGACTTCGAGCAGAAGGTGTTCGCCGAACTGCCCCGTCGGCTCCCACTGCTTCTCGGTCGCGACGAAGGTCAGCCACGAGTAGTCTTCGACGGCGCGGACGAGTTCGCGCTGGAGCGCGGAGAGTTTTTCGTCGTCGCCGCCCGCCGCGAGGAGGTCGAAGTGTTCGAGGTAGACGGCGGCGGGCTGGAGGAGCGCTTCACGCACGGCTGCGCGTAGCGCGTGCTCGAAACCCTGCGGGCTTTCGAGCACGCGCCCCAGGTCTACGACAAGCAGTTGGACGCCTAGCTCGGCGCAGAGCGCGTCGGCCAGAGTCTTCTTCCCCGTCCCCCGCGGGCCGTGGAAGTGAAAGATGAGCTTGCGCCGCGACGTGTGCGGGCGTTGAAGGTGTGCGCTCGTCGCTTCGAGCAGACGCGCCTTCAGCCCCTCGTCCCAGCGCAGCGCCGCGAGTCTGACGGTCGCGTGCCGCGCGCGCACACACCTCTCCGTCTCCCGCTCCATCCCGCCGGAGCCGAGCAGGTAGTTGGTCACGCGCTCGTCGAGACGCACGAGCCGCGCGAGTTGCGGCGCGTCCTGGCCGGAGGCGTAGTGCAAGACCTGCGAGCGGAAGAGTGTCGCCTGCGGCGAGAAGAAGGCGCGCGCGCGCAGGCGCTCCGCGGGCGCTTCGCAGAGCAGACGCAGGATGAGATCAACGCTCGGCCTCTTGCGCGTGATGTCGTCCTGAAGGAAGGCATATAACTTCTCGTACTTGAGGTCGGCTTCGAGCGCGAGGCAGATGGCCGCCGCGCGCGTCTCGAAGGGCGTGAGGCCGAACAGGCGCGCGAGGTGCGGCAGCGCGAGGAAGACGCCGCGCTCAAGCGCGGCCCGCTGCCGCGCTTCGATTTCGAGACGCAGCGCCGACGCCGCCGAGCGCAACTCGTCGAGCAGCGCGGCGAGTTGCGGTTCGCCGCCCGGCGATGAGGGCTCGCCGAGCAGCCCGTCTATCTCGGCCTCGGAGAGGTAGACGCCCTTGAAGAACTGTGGCTCGGAGGCGGGCGGCAGGCGCGTGCAGAGAACCTCGCGCCGCAACAGCAGGTCGAGCAGCGCGAACTCCGCCTCCAGGTGCTCCCGGTTATCCTCGTATGGCGCGTCTGTCATCTCTCAATCGAACGCGGTGAACGTTGTCATCTCTCAGTCGAGCACGGTGAACGTCAATTCGTTCGTGACCGCACCGTTGACGGTGACTTTCAGTTGCACGTCGCCCGGCGCGAGGCCCGCGGGCACGGCCACGTCTATGCGCGTGGCGAAGGCGTGAGCCCCGATTTGCACGTCGGTCGCGCCGA
>Ga0209027_1000906_pt1 | contig 10907 bp, 2 predicted proteins | sample GraSoi013_1_20cm_3_FD_185821 | JGI IMG/M metagenome (GOLD analysis project Ga0209027, IMG submission 185821) | Grasslands soil microbial communities from the Angelo Coastal Reserve, California, USA - Sample 09_27_2013_1_20cm (SPAdes) (version 2) | ecosystem: Environmental > Terrestrial > Soil >...
CCCGCCGACCGGTACCGTGCCGGCGCCCCAGGCGAGCAACCAGGCCAGCGGCGCGCCCCACGTCCGGTCCCACCAGCCCGAGTGCCACACCTCGGCCAGCGGCGGCCGGACCGGTACCGGATGCAGCCACGCGCAGTCCCCGCCGAGCGGATGGTTGACCGACATCAGCCCGGTGGCGCCCCACTCGGCGGCCGGGCGGCGGAAGTCCACCCAGTCGACGTAGCCGAACACGTTGGCGTGCCCGCGATCCGTGGTCACCTCCTGGCCCGGTACGAGCAGCACGCCGGCCGCGTCGCCGGCCGCGGGCAGCTCCGCGTGGTGGGACACGGTGTTGTGGTCGGTCACCGCGAGGAAGTCCAGTCCCGACTCGGCCGCCAGCCGGGCCAGCTCGGCGACGGTCAGCGCGCCGTCCGAGTGCACGGTGTGCGCGTGCAGGTCGCCCGCGAGCCAGGTGAGGCCGTCCACCGCGGGCAGGATCCGCGCGGGCGACCGGGGCGCTCTTCTTGGCGGGGGCGCCACCGAAGCCGCGGGCGCGCTGTCCGTGGTCTCCGCGGTCACCGTCCAGGAAATCCCATCCGGTGGTACCCGGTGCAGCCCGACCATGACCTGCCAGGTGCCCGGGTCGAGAAGCCCCGGCAGGTACCCCGGGGTCGCGTGGTCGGACGCGACGGTCAGCCGCAGGACGGCACCGTCGGCCGTGGCGAGGTGTACCCCGTCGCGTACCCCGTCCAACCGGCCGGACAGGAACAGCAGATCGGCTCCGGCCGGACGGTCGGTCACCGGGAGCGCGAGCGCGGCGAACGCCCGGCGTACCTGGTCGGCGATCGGCTCCTCCCACAGCCGGGACAGCGGTTCCTCGGTCCAGCCGGCGCCGGTGGCGCGGACGGCGCGTACCGCCTTCCCGGCGCCCAGCCCGCCGACGTCCGACGCGGTGGCCCCCGACACGACGAGGCCGGCGCGGCCCAGGGCCCGGTGACTGAGCGCCGCCTCGCCGAGCGCGACGGTCGCCTCGGCCGCCGCGAGCGCCCGTTCCTCGCCACCCGGCATCAGGTCCGCGACCGTCCACAGTCGAGCGTCGCGGTCGACCAGGTACGTGACCACGCCGGCGTACCCGGTCTCGGCCACCACCGGCACGGTGCACAGGCCGTACAGGCGCAGGCTGCCGTGCAGGTCGTACCGGCGCCGGGCGGTGCCGACGAGCCCGGGTACCCGGTCGGGCGGCAGGTCGGGGTCGCCCAGTTTCCGGGTCACCGTGAGCAGCTCGCGTACCTGGTCGGTGAGGTCGGCCAGCCGATACTGCGGCTGGAGTTCGCGCGCCGCGTGCAGGTGCGCCGCGATCGCCCGACCGGCGGCGGCGGCCCGGTGCAGTCCGTGTACCCGGGCCTCGTGCGTGGCGCGCAGCAGCGCGGTACGCAGCACCACGCCGGTACCGGAGACGCCGGCACCGAGTACCGCCGTCCCGGCCTGCCACAACTGTTCCGCGGCGGCCCGCTGGGCCTCGGTGAGGCGCTCGGGTTCCTCCTCGACCGCCGGTCCGGTCGGATCAGCCGGCCCGGCGTCGGCGACCGCGACCGGGTCCGCGACCGGAGCCCGCGCGAGGACGGCGGCCCGGTGCAGGCAGTTGGGGGCGAGCAGGCAGGTACAGGTGACCTGGCCCGGCTCGGTCACCGTGCCGTCCGGCGCGGACACCGTGACGGTGGTCGAGTCGTCGACCGTGACCGTGGTCCGTCCATTGTGGACGGACACCGGCCAGGAAGCCGCCGCCGTCACGGTATCGTCGAGCTTGCGACGCAGCCGGTTCGGCAGCGCGTCCACGGCCGCGGCGAGCACCGGAGCGACGACGGGCGGCAGTCCGGTCACGACGACACCTGCTCCCCGACCCAGCGGGCCAGCTCCAGTGGGCTCAGTGCGGCCACCGGCATCCCGGCCGCGACGACCTGGCTCGCCACCGATACCGAGTAGCGGGGCCGGCCGGCGTCGTCCAGGCTGGCGCAGCCGAGCAGCGTGGCGCCGGACTCCGCCAGGGTCCGTACCTCACCGAGCAGGCCGCCCAGCGGGTACCCCTCCTCGAAGTCGCTGACCAGGACGACCAGCGTCCGGGCCGGTACGGTGACCAGCTCGCGGGCGTACCGCAGCCCCGCCGCGATGTGCGTACCCCCGCCCACCTCCACCTCCAGCAGCAGGCTCAACGGATCGGACACCCGGTCGGTCAGGTCCACGACCTCGGTGGAGAACGCGACGAAGTGGGTCGTCAACGCCGGTACCCCGGCGAGCACCGCCGAGGTGAGCGCCGACCAGATGACCGAGGCCTCCATCGAGCCGGACACGTCGACCACGAGAACCAGCCGCCAGTCCATGCTGCGCCGGGCCCGGGTACGGAAGACCGGCTTCTCCGGCACCAGCACCAGCCGGCCGTCGCCGGCGCGGTGGCTCTTGGCGAGGTTGGTCCGCAAGGTACGCGCCAGATCCAGCCGCCCACCGGGCCGGTACGTCGGTCGGGGCGTACTGAGCCCGGCCAGGGCCGGCCGCAGCCGGGTGGCGAGCTGCCGGGTCAGCTCGTCGACGATCCGCGCGACGAGTGGCCGCAGCTTCGCGACGGTGGACTCGGGTAGCCCACCGGCCAGCGACAGTACGGTCTGGAGCAGCTCGACCGAGGGCTGTACCGAGCCGGGGTCCAGCAGCAGCGCCACGTCGGACCGGCCGGACTCGGCGGCGGCGGCGAGCACCTCCTCGCGTACCCCGGGGCCGAACAGCGCGGCGAGCTCCTGCGACCACTCCCGGGCGTTCGGGTACGCCGGATCCCGCCCGCCGGCGTCCGACCGTGACCCCTCGCCCTGCCCGGTGCCGTACAGCTCGTCCAGGGCGGTGGCGTACCGGCGGCCGGCCCGGCCCAGCCGTTGGCTCTCCCGCCCGAGGACCAGCCGCCACCGGTCCGCCGTCCCCAACGTACCGGCCGCCACGGTCGGTCCACTGTCCACTGTGGACGGAGCATCGTCCACAGTGGACGGTGCCGGGAGTCGGTGCGCCACCACGGCGGCCAGACCGGCCCGGTCGGCGAGCAGCCGGGCGAGCAACAGCCCCGGATCGTCCACCGCACCGACATCGGCGGACCCACCCACCCGCTCGTGCACGATCTCCAGCAGCCGGTCCCGGGCGGCCGGGCTCAGCACGTGGAAACCGCCCCGCAGCGCGGGTAGCCGGTCCAGGAACTCCGGGTCGGCCAGTGACTCGATCCGGTCGAGCAGACCGGTGAGCACGGTACCTCCGGTGTGCAGCAACGGTTCCGCGACCGCCAGTACCCCGGCGAGCCGGGCCCGGAGATCCCGGCGCGCGTCCGGCGTACCGGCCGCGTCCACCCAGGAGGCGAGCCGGATCCCGAGCGCGTCGGGCTCGGCCAGGCGCAGCAGCACCTGGACGGTACCGGCGGCGGCCGCGATCATCGGCGTACCCCCCCTGGTCAGCCTTTCCAGCGCGTCCGCCAGCCGCAGCGGTACCCCTGAAGCCTCGGCCCGTTGGGCCAGCGTCGCCAGCGCCCGGGCGTCGGCGATGTCCTGTGCCCCGGCCAGGCCGTCGACCTGGCGCACCGCGGCCGTCTCCACCGCCTCGGCCACCGCGTCGAGCCCGGAAAGCGTTGGCGTACCGGCGATGTGGCCCAACCGCAGCCGGTCGAGCAGGCCCAGCGCGTCGATCGTCTCGACCAGGCTGGCACCGGCCGGCACGACGCTGCCCACCTCGGTCAGGCGCTCGGCCGTGAGGCCGGCGAGCCCGCACCCGGCCGCGGCGGCCAACCCGTCGATGACCTCCCGCGCGGTCGGGCCGCCGGCGGCCACCTCGCCACGGCGCCGCTCGCGCAGCATGCCCTCGCACGCCTGGGCCAGCACCACGCCGCGGATCCCGACCACGTCGAGCATCGCGTCGGTGTGTGGGGTCCACTCCACCCGCCAGCGCGCGGTCAGCGCGTCCAGGCCGCCGACGCCCGCGACGTCGGTGGCCGTGCCGTACGGGATGTCGCAGGCGGCGAGCTGGTGCAGGGTCACCTCGCGGCGCCGGTCCAGGTCCGAGCGCAGCGGGTCCAGGCGCAGGTCGCGGGCCGGGTCGCCGGGTCCGGGCAGCTTCAGCGCGGCGAGCAGGTCGCGCACCGCCGGGCCCAGTCCGGATCGGGGGGTACCGGATGCCAGCGCGCCCCGCCGGTCCCCCACGAGCACCCGCTCCATCGCCGCCGCGACCACCCGGCCCCGACCCAGTACCTCGCCGTGCGCGAGGACGCTCTGCAGCGCCTCCACCAGCTCGCCCCGGCCCGGTGCGGGCAGCCCGCGCAGCCGGGCCAGGTCGCTCGCGAGGCGTACCGTCTCCCGGGCCTCGGCCGGGCCGGCCGGGTGCCCGGCGGCGCGGACCCGCGCACACACGCGTACGACCGACTCGACCGCGGCGGTTTCGACCGCGGCCGGATCGCCGGCCGCGCCCAGGATCGCCTGCTGCCACTGGGGATCCCGGATCCCGGCCGGGTATCCCGACCGCGCGTCGAGCAGCCCGAAGGTGTACGGCACCAGCGACGTGACCACCTGCCCCGACGGCGGCACCCGCTCGTCGACATCACCGCTCAACAACGCCGGGGCGTGGTACGCGCCGACGAGTACGGCGACCCGCTGCCCGCTCACCTCGGCCAGGCAGCGGCGCATCCACGCCTCCCGGCGCAGGTCCAGCGCGTCCACGCCGGTGCCGGACTCGGCGTCGGTACGCAGGGCCCAACCGACCAGCAGGGCGGCCCGCCGGATCGGCTCCGGGTCGGTACCCGGTGCCCGGGCCTCGACCATCCGGTCCCACATGTCCTCGTCGGGTCGCCCGGTGCCGGCCGCCTTGAGCGCGTCGGCCAGGGGGTGCTCGCCCGGACCGGACCGCTCGGACCCGGTCCAGGCCGGGTCGGTCAACGGCAGGTCGCACGGGACGACGGGTACGCCGTGCCGGGCCGCCCAACGGATCGCCACCAGCTCCGGGGAGAAGTCGGCGAACGGATAGAACGCCGGACCGGCGTCCCGCACCGCGCCGGCCCCGACCACGCCGGCCAGCGCCACCGGCGCGATGGTGCCGGGGTCGGCCAGCCACGGCAGCCAGTCGGTGAACTCGGGCGGCAGCTCCAGCAGGAGTACGTCCGGCCGGTACCCGGTCAGCAGCGCCGGCAGGACGACCGACAGGGCCGGCGAGTGGTGCCGTACCCCGATCAGGTACGGCTTCTCCGACCGGAGTACCTCACTGACCGAGGGCATCGCGCAGCTCCCAGAGCTGTCGCCACAGCCGGGCACCGTCCTGCGCCCGGCGGCGTACCGCGCCGTCCCAGTACCCGAGCAGCTTGGCCCCGTCGGCCGGGTCGTCCTTGCGCACCACGCCGAGCAGGTGCCCGGGCAGCAGCGACAGGACGTCCCGGTCGCCCGGGAAGTACGCGGCGGCCAGGCCCAGCGAGCTGGCCACCGCGACCGCCTCGGCGGTACTCATGACCGTGGACGGGCGCTCGATGTCCCAGCCCTCGACCGAGCGCCCGGCGCGCAGGTCCCGGAACACCGTCACCAGCGCCTCGATCACCGCCTCGTCGACCGCGAACAGCGTCTGCACCCGCTCCAGTACCGCCTTGGCCTGCCGGGTCACCAGCGCGGTCTCGGCGGCCAGGTCCGGGATCGGCCCGACCGTCTCGAAGTTGAACCGGCGCTTGAGTGCGGCCGACATCTCCGACACGCCACGGTCACGCAGGTTGGCGGTGGCGATGACGGTGAAGCCGGGCGCCGCCGGTGCCGTCGCGTCCGGGGTACCGGCCAGCTCCGGCACCGCGATCCGCCGGTCGGACAGGATCGACACGAGCGCGTCCTGTACCTCCGGCAGGCACCGGGTGATCTCCTCGATCCGCGCCACCGCGCCGGTCCGCATGGCGGTCAGCACCGGCGAGGGTACGAGCGCCTCCGGGCTGGGCCCGTGGGCCAGCAGCAGCGCGTAGTTCCAGCCGTAGCGCAACTGGTCCTCGGTCGTCCCCGCGGTGCCCTGGACGACCAGCTCACTGGTACCGCAGACCGCCGCGGCCAGCAGCTCGGACAGCATCGACTTGGCCGTACCCGGCTCGCCGACCAGCAGCAGCCCGCGCTCCCCGGCCAGCGTCACGACACACCGCTCCACCAGCGACCGGTCCCCGACGAACTTGGCCTCGATGACCCGCTTGTCCTTGCCGGCCTTCAGTTCCCGGCCGTCGCTGCCGGCGATGAAGGTGACCACCGCCCGGGGCGTGAGCCGCCAGCCGGGCGGGCGCGGTCCGTCGTCGTACGCCGCGAGGAACGCCAGTTGCTCGGCGTACGCGTGCTCGGCCGGGTCCACCTGCCGGACCCGCTCCGCCGTGTCGATGCTCATCGAGCCCTCTCCAATTCATCGAAGCGCGGCGTGTCGCCGTCGAGGATCCGCTGCCAGGCCAGGGTGAACAGGCGGGGCAGCGGGGCCAGCGGTACCACCAGGTCCAGTTCCGGACGGCCGTCCCCGTCCAGGGTCAGCAGCGGGATCTTCCAGCGCTCCACCGGCAGGTGCGGCGCGCGCAGCGCGAGCCACCCACCGGGCAGGAACAGCGAGCGGCCCGCGCGGGGGCGCTTGGCCTCCACCACCAGGTCGGTTGCGGCCAGCTCCTTGCGGGCGGCCGCGAGCCGGGCCGGCTTCCACCCGGTCCACCGGGCCACGTTGCGGTCGGTCGGGTCGGGCAGGGCGAGGATCTGGAGGTACGCGCTGGCGGCGTCGCCGCTCAGGCCCAGCTTCCCGGCGACCTCCGCGACCAGCTCAGGCGCGCACCGGCTCGGATCGCGCGGGTCCGCACTGTCCGCTGTGGACGTTTGCGCCCCGAGCCGGCCGCTGAGCACCAACCGGACGGCCGCCAGCATCTCGCTCTGGACGTCGCCCAGTCGAGCGGCCAGCGCACCGAGCACCGGATCGTCCGGCCCGGACAGCAGGCCCGGCCGGACCTGCACGGTACGCAGCTCGTCATGCGCCTCCACGAGCAGCGGCCCGACCTCGATCCAGTCCGGCCCCGGGTTCACCGGCATACCGAGCGCGCTGATGAACCGGTCGATCTTCTTCTCCTCCAGGTACCCCACCGGCACCGCCCGGTCCGGATCGACCAGCAGTGCCCGGGCGCGGACGGCCACGTCGGGCAGGACGGACCGCAGCGGATCGTCGGCCGGCAGGTGGTACCCGAGCCAGACCAGCGCCTTGGCCACCGCGACGGTCACCGCGTCGGCGTACGACTCGGTCCCGGCCAGCCACCGGCAGGTGTCCGGGTTGGCGATGCCGTGCAGCAGTTCGGACGCGGACAGGTGCCCGCTGAACCCGGCCCGCTCGGCCAGCTCCAGCAGCTCGTCCGGGACCGGGGTACGCCGCCCGTACGCCTGGGTATGCCAGTCCGCGAGCCGGTCCAGCGCCGGCCCCTCGGTCCACAGCGTGGCCGGGTCCGCCGGCAGCAACAGCCCGATCAGCTCGACCCACAGTCCGGTGGCGGTCCACGCCGCTCCGGCCGCCTCGCGCAGGGTCTGGGACAGCGTCCCGTCCTCGACCCGCAACCCGGCGAGCAGGTACGTCGCCTCGGCGTGGCTGACCCCGACCGCCTGCGCCAGCCGGGCGGGCAGCTCGGCCGGCCACTGTGGCGGACCGTTCTCGCGGACCAGCCGGACCAGCTCCCCGGCTCCGGCTGGCAGCTCCACTGTCCACTGGATAGTGGTCTGGACGTCCGGCGGCGCCGTGAACCGGCCGTCCGGGGCGTACTCCAGCGCATGGATGTACTGCCCCCAGACCTGCATGACCAGGAACCGGCCGGTACCGAGTTCGATCGCCGTACCCTGCTTCGGGCTCGGCGTCCCCTTGGGCAGGTTCAGGTCGACCCGGCGTACCCGGCCGCCCCGCTGCGCCAGACCCGAGCCGGCGTATGTCTCCAGCAGCGCGAGCAGCGCCTCCCGCTGCTCCGGCGGGGTCTGCGGCAGGACCGCCCGGTACATCGCGACCGGCAGGGCCTTCACCAGCGCGGACCAGTCGCTGTCCACCTCGGCGGGCAGCCAGGTACCGGTCGGCAGCTCCGGCGCGGTGAGCGCCGAGGCGATGCTGTCCACCAACCCGACGCCGCTGTGGCCGCGGTCACGGCAGTAGTGCAGGAGATCGCCGAGCGCCGCGGTGAGCGCGGCGTCGCTGGCCGGGCCCGCCGGTACGGGGGCCGGTTCCGCGCCCTTCTTCGCCTTCGGGTACACCGACTGTCCACTGAGGACGGTCGCGAACGTGCGCAGCCTCGCGGCCCGCTTGGCGGCCAGCTTCACGATCCCGGCCACCCCGTCCAGCAGCGCCGGATCGGTGAGCGCGGGCAACGCCTGGGCCACCAGCGCGCGTACCCCGGCCCGGTCCAGCCCGAGCGCACCGGTCAGCAGGGTGGTGGCCTGCGCGTCGGTCAGCGTACGCAGGGCCGCCGAGCCGCCCGGGTCCCGGGGCCGCAGGTGGTGCCAGTACGGCAGCGGCGGAAGCGTCGCGGTGCCCCGGGCAAAGGGCTGCCGGACGGTCCCCAGGGCGTACTGGCCGATCGGGAAGCCGTCGGCGGTGCACAGCGTCACCGACTCGGAGTGCCACCCGCTCTGCCGCAGAACCCCGTACAGCACGTCCGAGCCGGGGAAGCGCAGCGCGCCGGACAGTTGGCCCGACAGGCCGGTGCCGGCGTCCCGGACCGCGCCGGTCAGCGTGAACGCCCGCCCGTCGATCCCCTCACCGGCCACCGTACCGTCGTCGCCGGCCCGGACCCGCCAGCCGACCAGCCCGTCGGCCCGGCCCAGCGGGCTGTCCTGCGGGACCGTGTACGCCGGCATCAGGTAGCACCCGTCCAGCTTCAACGGCTGTCCGTCCACGGCACCGGCCTCGAAGAACCGGGGCAGCGAGACCCGGCCGGGCGTACCGGTGGCCGGGTCGTACTCGCGCCAGGTGGCCGTACCGTCCACAGTGGACAGTACCCAGTACGAGGCGCCGTCGGTGGCCACCGGACCGACCTGCTGCTCACCCCGGTCCCCGGCCCGCAGCGGGCGCCCACCGGCGGTACGTCCACCGTCGGGCAACGGCACCGAGAATCCGCGCGGACCGAAGCCGTCGTCGGTGGGCGCGAACACGTCGTCGGGCTCGGTGCTCCAGGACGCACGCCAGCCCGACCCGGTGCTGTACCAGCACACCAGCAGTGCCCCGTCGACGTACCGCAGGCCCAGCCGCCACCACCGGTACCCCTTGCCGGCCGGGACGGGGGTCGGGTACTCGGCCTCGATCTCTTCGGTACCAACGACGATGGCCTGCTTGCCGCCGTGCACGACGAGGACCGGCCACTGCGCCGCCAGGTCCAGCTTCCCGTCGTCGGTGGGTACGGGCAGCCGCCGCAGCGCCTCCTCCCACGCCGGCCAGCCGTACTCGTCCAGGACGCCGGCGCGCAGCGTCCGGCCGAGCACCGGGCCGAGGTCGTGGGTCGTGACCCGGCGTACCGCCTCGGGGTTGACCGCGAACCCGGCCGGGCTGGCGACCCGCTTCAGCCGGTCCAGTTCGCCGCCCAGGGTCGGCAACCCTTGCCGTACCACCCTGTCGGCCATCATCCCGAGCCAGCCGTGCAGCGCCGCGCGCAGACCCGGTACCGCCAGCACCCGCTCGATCCCCGCGGTGCTGAACTCGGCCCCGAAGCTGGCCTCCACCGCGCGCCCGAGCGCGGTGCGGAACCGCGGATCCGCGCCGAGCGCGGCCAGGTCCCGCCGCCCGTCCGTGTCGCCGCCGAACCAGTGCCCGACCGGCAGCCGGGAACTGACGTGCGGGTCGGCCACCGGGACCCCGGCGGCCAGGCACGCGTCGAGCAGATCGAGGTCGACGTCGTCGGTCTCCCCCGCCAGGACCACCGGGATCCCGTCGGCGACCAGCCGGGGCGCCAGCCGCTCGACCAGGGCCAGCAGCTCCGGCAGCCGCTTCGTGTCGCGCCAGGACCGGTTCTCCCGGTGTGCCGCGAAGCGGGTCAGCCAGTCCGCCGGGGACGCGTGCGGCGCGTCGGTCAGCGCGGCGAGCGCGCCCGCACCCTCCAGGATCGACAGCCACAGCTCGTCGGCGCAGTTGGCCGGGAACAGGCTCAGCAACCGGTCGCGCACCGCCGGGTCGGCGGCCCCGAGCTTGCCCAGCGAGGTCTGGTACGCGGTCCAGAACGCCGCCGGGGCGCGCAGCGCCGCCGGCGCGTCGAGCAGCCCGGCGAGGACCATCCCATCGGCCGCCTGCTGGTCCAGCCCGCTGGCCTTGGCCAGCCGGCGCAGGTCGGTGTGCATGCCCGCGTAGGGCGGCAGGCCGCCGAGGGTGCGCTCGACACACAACCGGCGGAACCGGTCGTACGCCGCCGCCGGCTCACACCGGGCGGCCAGGTCACGGGCGTGCGCGGAGAGCGCCTTCGCGCTCAGCGCACCGGCGAGCGCGAACTCCAGGAACACCGCATGGGTACGGTCCTCGTCGATGGCCAGGCCGTAGGACCGCTCGGCGTCCCGGGCCCGGCCGAACATCGTCGCGGCGTACGACGGGCTGTCCGCCGCCAGGAACGCCCGCCCGGCCTCCTCGTAGAAGGTCGGCAGGAAATGGGGTACGGAGCGGGCCAGCCGCTCGCCCAGCGCGACGAACCCGTCGTTGGCCGGACCGACCCGGGACTTTGCCGTGCGCGCCAGCTTCTCGATGTCCTTGACCAGCGCGAGCGCGTGGTGCCCGTTGGCCGGGTCGTGGACCAGCGCCCAGGCCGGGAAGCCCAGCGCCTGCTGCCGGACCAGGCCCACCTCGTCGACCCGTTCCGGGGCACCGAACTGGAGGAACTCCAGGCCCAGGTCCTCGGCGCCGCCGAGGGTACCGGGGACGAGCCGGAC
>Ga0209027_1000907_pt1 | contig 10894 bp, 10 predicted proteins | sample GraSoi013_1_20cm_3_FD_185821 | JGI IMG/M metagenome (GOLD analysis project Ga0209027, IMG submission 185821) | Grasslands soil microbial communities from the Angelo Coastal Reserve, California, USA - Sample 09_27_2013_1_20cm (SPAdes) (version 2) | ecosystem: Environmental > Terrestrial > Soil >...
CGCGGCGTGTTCCCCGAGTGGGAGCGGTCGATCTGGGGGCCCGATGCGGCCTGTGCTCGCGGGCCCAAGGGTGAGCGCGTGCGCCCCATGCGGAGGCTGCGCAACTGCAACCTCACTACCGTCGCCCCCACCGGCACCATTTCGATCATCGCCGGCTGCTCGTCGGGCATCGAGCCGCTGTTCGCCGTCGCGTTCATGCGGAATCAGGCGGGTGTGATCATGCCCGATGTGAACGAAGACTTCGTGGCGATCGCGAAGCAGGAAGGATGGTACTCGGACGCCCTGATGCAGCAGATCGCCGAAGCCGGACACATTCACTTCGATCAGGTGCCGGCGACGAGGCAGCGCGTGTTCGTCACCGCGCACGACGTGACACCGGAGTGGCACATTCAGATGCAGGCGGCGTTCCAGGAGTTCACCGACTCGGCGATCTCCAAGACCTGTAACTTCTCGAACGACGCGACCGAGGAGTACGTCGAGAAGATCTACCGCTACGCCTACAAGCTGGGCTGCAAAGGGGTGACGGTATACCGGGACGGCGCGCGCGAGATGCAAGTGCTCTCCACCGGGTCGACGGCGAAAAAGGTGCAGGAGCAGGCCGCGGGGCAGGGTAAGGACGCGCTGGCGGAGGCGCTGGGGCGGATCGCGGAGCTCGAGGCCGAGCTCGCGCGGACCCGCGACCAGCTGCATGACGCCGAAGCGGAGAACCTGCAGCGACGGGCGAAGCGGTCGCGTCCCGACCTGCTCAAGGGGGCGACCCGGCGGGTGGAGACGCCGCTCGGGACCATGTACGTGAACATCACCGAGGACGACAAGGGCCAGCCCTTCGAAGTGTTCATCTCGCTCGGAAAGGCCGGCGGCGCGCTGATGGCCGATGTCGAAGCGATCGGGCGACTCATTTCACTCGCGCTGCGCTCGGGCATCCCGCTCCGCGAGGTGTATCGCCAGCTGCGGGGCATCTCGTCCGACCGGGTCGGCGGGCTCGGGCCGAACAAAGTACTCTCGGTTCCCGACGCGATCGGGATCGCGATCGAGAAATGGATGCAGGAGAAGCAGGGCATCCAGCAGGACCTCTTGGGCGGCGCGGTGGCGTCCGCTCCTGCTCCCGTCCAGGCGGGCATCCCCGGACCCGAGGGGACCGCCGGTGAGCGCGCCGGGACCGCGCAGGACTTCATTGGCGCCTGCCCCGACTGCGGATCGCAGCTCGCCTTCATCGAGGGCTGCGCCAAGTGCCACGTGTGTGGCTTCTCGGAGTGCGGCTGAGGTAGGGGCAGGGGCGGGAGCGGCGCGCCTCACCGCGCGTCGGCGACGCTCGTCACATTCCGCGCGACGGTTGTGCCTGTGACGGCTGTCACGACTGGTCGCACGTCGATGGTGTTATTCTCAGTGGGTGAGCATTCCGTTTCGACCAATGACACCGACGCGGCTCCAGGCCAAGGGCTGGGCCCGGGTCGGCAGGCCTGGTGCCCATCTGCTGCGTCGGGGCGCCTGGTACCCCGTAGTGCGCATCTCGTCGAGCCACATCGTGGTGCTGGACGTGAACCGGCGCAACGTACCCGTGGATCGGCGCTTCCTCGAGATCCGCTATCATCCCCCCGAGCGCTGGAGCGTGGTGCGGTGCGAGCCGCGCGAAATTCAGCGCGTGGGGCGCCTGTTCCCCCTCACGTACGCCGTGTGTCCCGCTTGCCGCCACCGCCAAGGGTTCGAGTCGGATGTGAAGGAATTGATCTGCGAGCGGTGCAAGAAAACCGGAGCGCTGGCGTGGGACGAGATGTCGTGATGCGGGATGGGGGATGCGGGATGCGTCGGAGCTCAACGCATCCCGCATCTCGCTTCCCGCATCCCGTTTAGACCATCGCCACCCGATCTCCCACCGATACGATTCCCGAACCCACGCCCGTGCAGTAGTACCCCCGCGTTCCGCCCTCCAAAAACTGCAGCGTCTCCTTCAGGACTCGGGCTTCGACCACGTCCCCCAGCGCCCAGCCGCTGAATGGCCGACACGGTTCCGCGACCTGCAGCACCTCGAGCCGGGCGAGCTCACGACCGTCGGGTGCGAGCAACGCCACCCCGTGCTCCAGGTCCGCGAACACCATCCGACGCTCCGTCTCGACGATGATGTTCTCGCCGGCACAGCCGAGCGTGATCCGCTCCCCGAAGCGGTCGCGCATCAGCGCGTAGTGGGACGTGAACCCCAGCGACACGCCATGCGCGCCGTCCTCGTTCTTGGTGCGCGGATGCGCGCGGTGGTGCACATCCACCAGCCACGATCCGTCGGACGCCTCACCCAGCGCCCCGTCCGGTCCCAGCGCCAGGCGGTCCACGGCGAGGAGGGGCGTGGGATCGTACACGCGCGTCGGCTTCTCACCGGTCTTGAGCGAGGCGCGTTGGATCTGCAGGCGGACGATACGGCCGAGATCGCGCATAACGGAATCTATCAAAACCTAGTATCATGTGGGTCGTCATCTCCCATGCGCGTCACGCTCGGTTGGGCCCGCTGTGCGGACAACGTGGCGGACGTCCTCCGCCGCGGCGCCTGGTACCCGATCGTCGAGGAGTCGGCGGACGGCCACGTCGTCGTCGAGGTGCGACAGCAGCGGGTGCGGCTGCCCCGCGGCGACGTGACGATTCGGACCGAGGTCCCAGACCATTGGAGCGTCGTGGCCCGCACTGGGGTGCTCCGACCAACCCTGCGAGGGCGGGGGAGCGATGTCGTCACCACCTACGCGGTGTGTCCCCTGTGCCATTATCGGCAGGACTACGCCGGCAAGCCCGACCGCCTGAAGTGCGTCCGCTGTGGCGCGACCTCGCCGGTGGATTGGAGCGAAACGTGTTAGACGAGAAATGCCCGTGTTCTTGCGGCATGATATGTAGTTAGTATATTAGCCATCAACATATTAACTACTCACGCACGTACAACGCGTCACCTGCAACGTGTAACCGGACCAACATGACCGACCGTTCCGAGCTGGCCTTGCAGCTGACCGATGCGATCGTGGCCGCCAAGACGGCAGCGGAGCGCGCCGGCGACCGGGCGTTCCGCGCGTACGGCCTGTCGCACCGCGCCCAGGCCGCCCTGGTGGCCGTCGACCTGGGTGGGCCGGATGGGGCCCGCCCCAAGGAGATTGCCACCCAGCTGCGCGTGTCCCGCGCGGCCGCGACGACCTTCATCCAGCGACTCGAGACCAAGGGGCTGGTGGAGACCACGCCGGACCCGGAGGACGACCGCGGAGTGCGCGTGACCCTCACGCGCCGTGGGCTGGAGGTATTGCTGCGCGCCGGCCAGCTCGAGCGCCGTCTCGCGGCCCGCGCCATCGAGGGGCTGCCCGCCTCGAGCATCGCCCGGGCGGTTCACCTGCTCGAGGAGTTCAAGCAGCGGCTCGAAGAGAAGCAAATCGGCGTCGTGCACTAGCCGGTTTACACGTGTGCGTATCTTTATGCATGACGCTTGCCCACCGCCGTGGCCGCTCGATCGAGCGAGAGATCACTTGAGGTGCGTCGCCTATTCGACCGCTCGATATTCACTTAACTCGTCTGCCTCGAGGATCTCATCGTCCGCCTTCTGGCCACGTGTCCGAGGGCCCCAGTAGTTGAGTTTTCCACAGCTGGACCATGCGCCAGGAATGTTGAAAAGTGATGAGCGAGAGGGAAGGAGAGAACGACTCTGATCCGCCGCACTAAGATCGTCGCCACGCTCGGTCCCGCCACGGGGACGCCCGAGGGCATCGCCGGGTTGATCGGCGCCGGCGCGAACGTCATTCGCGTGAACTCGTCCCACGGGACCCCGGAGCAGCGCGCCACGTGGATCGCCGCGGTGCGGGAGGCGGCCGCCGCCGCCGATGTCGCGGTAGCGGTGCTGGTGGACCTGCAGGGGCCGCGCATCCGGGTGGGCAAGCTCGCCGCTCCGCGTGTCCTGCGTGCCGGCGAGACCGTCGTGTTCGCGCCGGAGGACGTGGCGCGCGACGATGAGTTACCGACGACCTACGCCGATCTCGCCACCGACGTCCGGCCGGGCGCCCGCATCCTGCTCGACGACGGCCTCTTGTCGCTCGAGGTGACGCGGATCGTCGCCCCCCGGGTGGAAGGCCGGGTCGTGGACGGGGGGACTCTCACGTCGCACAAGGGGATGAACCTCCCGGGGCTACACGTATCCGCCCCCGCTTTGACGGAAAAGGATCGCGAGGACGCGGAGCACGCGGCGGCGGCCGGCGCCGACTATCTGGGCCTGTCCTTCGTGCGGCGGGCGGAGGACCTGGGCGAGCTGCGCGCGCTCGTCCCGCCCGACGTGAAGCTGGTGGCGAAGATCGAGAAAGCGACCGCGCTCGAGGACCTGGGGCGGATCCTCGAGGCGTGTGACGCGGTGATGGTCGCACGCGGCGACCTGGGCGTAGAGCTCCCGTTCGAGGAGGTGCCGGCGGTCCAGAAGCGCCTGATCCGCGAAGCCAATCGCTACGGCAAGCCCGTGATCACCGCCACCCAGATGCTCGAGTCGATGGTGCACCACCCGCGGCCGACCCGCGCCGAAGCGTCCGACGTGGCCAACGCCATCCTCGACGGGACGGACGCCGTCATGCTTTCGGCCGAAACCGCGGTGGGAGAGTACCCCTTCGAGGCGGTGCGGGCGATGGACCGCATCATCCGGGAGACGGAGCGGCAGGGGCCGGCCATGGGCGTGGGGGCCCGCGACGAGCGCCGGCTCACCCCCGGCGAAACGGTCTCGGTCGAAGACGCGATCGCCATCGGCACCAGCGCGGTGGCGCGGATGCTCAAGACACCGCTCATCGTGACGCTCACGTCGGGCGGGTTCACCTCCCGCAAAGTCGCGGCGCTCCGCACCCCGGTGCCGATCCTCGCCGTGACCACCCAGCACACGACCTACCGCCAGCTCGCGCTGGTGTGGGGTGTGACGCCGGTCGTGGTGGATCGCGTGCCGGGGTACGACGCGATGCTCGCCGTGGTGCGCGATCTGATCCTGAAGCGCGGGTACGCGCGCGCCGGGGACCGCATCGTGATGACGGCAGGCTTGCCCTGGGAGGTTTCCGGGACCACGAACCTGCTCAAGGTCGAGGTCGTGTGACGTGAGACTGGTGTTCCTCGGCACGGGGACGTCCTACGGCGTGCCGCAGATCGGGTGCGACTGCCGCACGTGCAGGTCGTCCGACCCGCGTGACCGGCGCACCCGCACCGCGGCCCTGATCGAGTCCGGCGGCCGGCGCCTCCTCATCGATACCCCGCCCGAGCTGCGGCTGCAGCTCGTAACGGCGGGCGTGGGGTCCGTCGACGCCGTGCTGTTCACCCACGACCACGCCGACCACGTGCACGGTATCGACGACCTGCGCGCCTTCTCCGCGCGCCAGCGGGCCCCGCTCGCGGTGTACGGCGCGGCGGCCACGCTCGCCGAGCTGGGGCGCCGCTTCGCGTACATCTTCGACGGCGCACCCGCCCAGCCGGGGACGAGCAAACCGGAGCTCGTCGCGCGGCCGCTCGAGCCTGACCGGGAAGCCGAGATCGCGGGAATGTCGGTCCGCGCCCTGGTGCTGCCGCACGGCGACCGCTCGGTGCTGGGCTACCGCGTGGGCCCGATTGCCTACCTCACCGACGCGAAGGCCATTCCCGAGGCGGCGCTGGCCAGGCTGGCGGGGCTCGAGGTGCTGGTGTTGAACGCCCTGCTGCCGCGCCCGCACCCGCTGCATCTCTCGATCCCGGAGGCCGTCGCGGCGGCGCAGCAAATCGGCGCGCGCCGGACCTTCCTCACGCACCTCACTCACGCGACGCCGCACGCGGAGCTCGCGGCGAGTCTGCCGGCAGGCGTCGCGCCCGCCTACGACGGGCTGGTCATCGAGGTAGGCGCGGTCTAGATTCGTCGCGAGGAGGGATCGCAAGCGATGGCGAACACACCCGAAGCGACGCTGCGACGGTTCCAGAGCCCGTCGGCGCGCCACACCGCCGCCATGGACGAGCTGGTGCGGCAGGCGGTGTTCGGCGCGCCGGACGAGCGGGAGCAGGCGCGCTGGCTGATCTGGGAGATCGGGCAGCAGGCGGGGGTGCGGCCCGCGTCGATCCACGAGCTCTATCTGGCGCGGGGTCGCGGCCAAGTGCCGCCGTTCACGACCCCCGCGATGAACATCCGCGTCCTCTCCTATGACTCTGCGCGCGCCGTGTTCCGGGCCGCGAAGCGACTCGACGTGGGTGCCCTCATCTGCGAGATCGCTCGCTCCGAGATCGGCTACACCGAGCAGCGCCCCGCCGAGTACGTCGCCGTGATGACCGCCGCGGCGCTGCGCGAGGGCTTCACGGGGCCGCTGTTCATCCAGGGCGACCACGTCCAGGTGAACGCCAAGAAGTACGCCGTCGACGCCGAGACCGAGCTGCAGGCGATACGGACCCTGATCGAAGAGGAGCTGCACGCCGGCTTCTACAACATCGACGTCGACACGTCCACGCTGGTCGATCTCTCCCAACCGACGCTCGACGCCCAGCAGCGCGTCAACTACGAGCGGGCCGCCGACCTGACCAAGTTCATCCGGGACCGGGAGCCCGAGGGCGTGACCGTGTCCGTGGGCGCGGAGATCGGCGAGGTGGGCGGCAAGAACTCCGACGTGCATGAGCTCAAGGCGTTCATGGACGGCTATGTCCGCGCGCTCGCGCGCCTGGAGGGGGGGCCCTACACGGGCATCAGCAAGATCTCCGTGCAGACGGGCACGAGCCACGGCGGTGTCGTGCTCCCCGACGGCTCGATCGCCAAGGTGCAGCTGGACCTCGACGCCCTCAAGGCCCTGTCCGCCGACGCCCGCAGCAAGTACGGCCTGGGCGGCGCGGTGCAGCACGGGGCTTCGACGTTGCCGGCCGAGGCGTTCGGCAGCTTCCCCAAGTGCGAGGCGATCGAGATCCACCTGGCGACCAATTTCCAGAACATCGTGTTCGATCACCCGAAGCTGCCGGCCGACCTGCGGCGCGAGCTCCAGCAGTGGGTGAAAGCGGAGTGCAAGGACGAGTGGAAGAAGGGGGACACCGAGGAGCAGTTCTACTACAAGAGCCGCAAGAAGGCGATCGGGCCGTTCAAGCGGCGCATGTGGGATCTGCCCGCCGACGTCCGCGGCGCGATCGCGGCCGACCTCGAGAAGAACTTCGCGTTCCTGTTCGAGCAGCTCCGTGTCACGGGCACACGCGCGATCACCGACCGCTTCGTCAAGCCGCCGCTGCAATCGCACGCGCAGCCACGTCCGGTAGCGGTAGCCGCGCCGGATGATCTGGAGGCCGGCGAGTGAGCGAGCGGGGCGCGGGGTTCGGGCCGTTTCTGCTGGGCCTGGGTCTGGGGGCGGTGCTCGGCTTCCTGTTCGCGCCCGAGCCGGGCGAGGCGTCCCGCACCAAGCTGTCGCGCAAGCTGCGCGGATTACGCGACCTCGCGGCCGAGAAGGCGGGCGAGCTGGGCGAGCTGCTCGACACCGCGGAGGACGAAGAAGAAGAGGCGCCCACCGCCCGCGTCGCGATCGAGCGACGGCTGACCGAGGCGAAGCGCCGTCGCCGCGGGGGCAAGAGTGCGATGTCTGACGAAGAGGAGGACGAGCCCGTCGCGTGAAGGCCGAGCGCGGCTGGCATCAGTCGGTGACCGGCATTGCCCGGCGGACCTTTGAGGCGGCGTTCGAAGACAACATTCCCTTCCTCGCGAGCGCGCTGTCGTTCGATCTGCTGCTGACCATCATCCCCTTCGTCGCCATGCTGCTCGCCACGGTCGGATACCTCGTCCAGCATCAGATCACGACGCAGCAGGTCGAGTTGCACGAGCTGCTCGCCCGGCTGCTCCCGTCCACCGCGGGCGGCGTGCCCGACAGGGCCTTCACGCTGGTGGAGAGCGCGCTCGCGAGCGTGGTGCGCCAGCGCGTCCGGTTGACCGCCGTGGGCCTGCCGCTGTTCCTGTGGTTCTCGACGCGCCTGTTCGGCGGCCTGCGCGCCGCACTCAACGAGGTGTTCGACACGGACGAGCGGCGTTCGTGGCCCGTCGCGAAGCTGCTCGATCTCGCCATGGTGCTGGGCACCGGCGCGCTGCTGGTGCTGGGCGCCCTGGTGGCCACCTGGGAAGCGCGCAACGCGGGCAGCGTGAGCCGCAGCTTCGCGAGCGACTGGTTGTGGCGTTTCAGTCTCGAGATGATCTCGTTTGCACTGGGCGTCGCGCTGTTCTTCATCGTTTTCAAGTTTCTCCCCAGCCGGCGGATCGTGTGGCGCACCGCGCTCGTCGCGGCCGTCTTCTGCTCGCTCGGCTTCGAGGTGGCGAAGCGGCTGTACGCGCTGTACGTGACCCGGTTCGCCACGCTCGACCGCGTGGCGTCCGACGCGAATATCGTCGCCCTGTTCCTGTTCCTGTTGTGGGTCTATTACACGGCCTACCTGTTCCTGCTGGGCGGCGAAGTGGCCGAGATGTACGATCTGGTCCGGATGCGGCGCTCGCAGCGGGTGCAACTCGGCTGAAAAGCAGGTTGGGGGAGGCTGTCACGTCAATAGGGCAACCTCCTCTAACCTCCCTAACCTCCACAACCTCCCCCGTCTTTCTTATCTTGGATTGATGAGCACCGCCGGTCCGCTGCGTCAGCCGATCCCTGTCGCCCGGTCGATCCTGTGGAGCCCCGCCGGTGAGGACGGGGGGGGCCAGCGACCGGGCCACCTCCCCTTTCCCGTCTTCCTGGCGCAGTCCGCGTTGACGGCGATCCACGAGCACGTGGCGGCGCCGGCGCGACCGGGCCAGGGCGTTCTGGGCTTCCTGTTCGGCGACCTGTGCGAGTGCCCGGAGACGAACGTCTCCTATCTGGTGATCGATGCCGCCCTGCGACTCAACCAGGCGATCTACGGCGACCGCACGCGCGACGTCGTCACCCGGCTGTGGGATCGCGTCCAGGAGCAGCTCGAGACACAGCATGCGCACCTGATCGGTTGGTACCACACGCACCCGCCGCTCCCGCTCAGCCTCACCGAGCACGACGTCGAGACGCACGAGCAATACTTCGGCGAGCCGTGGCAGGTGGCGTTGCTGCTCGGGACCGATCCGGAGGAGCCCGCGGCCGGATTCTTCCGCGCCGGCCCGGACGAGGCGTGGACCTCCACCCCACTGGCGTTTTACGAGCTGCTCGGCCCGGAGTCGATCCGTCCGGACGGGAAGAAGCGCTCGTTCGTCACGTGGAAGAACCACCGCGCCTACAACCCGGTGACTCCGTCGGCGGCCGCTACGCTTCGGACACCCGCGGCGAAGCCGCCGTCAGAGCCGAAGTTCACGCCCGCGGCTGCGAAGCCTCAGCCGCCCCCACCGCCCCCACCGCCCCCACCGCCTCCCCCGGCCCCGCCGGCCAGCCGGGCCGACGATCGACACGAGCTCAAGTTCCTCACCGCGGCCGAAGACATGCCGCCGCCCCCGCCGCCCAGGCCCCCCCCGCCTCCTCGTCGGCATACGCCACCGCCGCGTGCCGCGCCCCCCCTCCCGCCCGAGCCCGAACCGGAGGCAGAGGCGGACGCCGTCGACCCCGTGGCGATGGACGAAGGGGGCGCGGCCGCACCCATATGGCCCGACGAGTTCGAGGAGCGAGAGCAAACCGGGGAGCCTGAGGCGTCAGAGGAGTTGTTGCCGGCCCCACGACCGCGCCGCCGGGGGAAGCGTCGGAGAGGTCTGTGGATGACACTGTTCGTGCTGCTCATCGCCGCCGGTGGCGCCGGGGCCTACTGGTGGTTCCAGCCGGAGCTGCCAATCCCCTCGTGGTCCACGATCACCAGCAAGTGGTCCGCGATCACGTCCACGATCAGCGCGAACGTGTCCGCGCTCAAGGCGCGGCTGCGGCGCGCGCCATCGAGCCCCGTTCAACCGCAGCCTCGCGCCCAGCCTCCGACTCGCCCGGCCACGCAGCCCGTGACTGCCGCCGCTCCGACGCGTCCATCGCAACGGCTTCCGTCGCAACTCGTCGCGCCGCCGGCACCGCTCGCGCGCCTCGACGTGGCTGGCGACTCGCTGACTCAGGTCGTGCGGAGCTTCGCCGAGCGGGCCACGCAGTTCGCCCGGGGCCAGGTGCCGTGCGCCGGGCTGGCGCGCGGCCTGGCGGCGGTGGAGAGCCGCTGGCTCGCGTACAACGGTGCGCGGCGCAGTGCGGGCGTACTCGATGCCGCCCACGCCGCCCGCGACCAGACGCTGTACGCCGGCGTGGACTCCGTGGAGCGCCGGTTCGAGCAATCAGGATGCCCGCGACCGTAGCGGTTCTCTTGCTGCTGTTCGCCTCTGTGCGTCTGTCCCTGTTCTCCCGTTCCCTGTCCTACTAGCTTTCAGTGCCCCAGGTCCGCAGGTCGTCCACTCGTGAATCGCGTCAGGCCCTCGCAGGGAGCAGCGCTAAGTGAGCTGAGACTTCGCTGCGCCGACCTGGGGCATTCTCGTTGAGTGCGGAGTGCGGAATGGGGAATGCGGAATTGAGATGGGAGGTCCAGCGCCAGGACGCTCACCTTGACACTCCGCATTCCGCACTCCGCATTCCGCACTTTGCACCGCATGACGTTTCCCGAGCGGCTGCCCATTCCCGACGAGGTTCTGAAAATCGCGCAGACGCTGGAGGACGCCGGCTTCGAAACCTGGTGCGTGGGCGGCGCGATCCGCGACAACCTGCTGGAGCTCGAGAACCACGATTTCGATCTCACGACGGCCGCGCCGCCGGAGGAAGTGCGCCGCCTGTTCAAGCGTACCGTCCCGGTGGGGATCGAGCACGGCACGGTGGCGGTGCTCGATCGGAACAACCGGGCCCACGAGGTCACCACGTTCCGGCGGGACATCCGCACCGACGGCCGGCACGCCGTGGTGGAGTTCGGGGTTTCGCTCACGGACGACCTCGCCCGGCGCGACTTCACCATCAACGCGATCGCCTACCATCCG
>Ga0209027_1000910_pt1 | contig 10870 bp, 13 predicted proteins | sample GraSoi013_1_20cm_3_FD_185821 | JGI IMG/M metagenome (GOLD analysis project Ga0209027, IMG submission 185821) | Grasslands soil microbial communities from the Angelo Coastal Reserve, California, USA - Sample 09_27_2013_1_20cm (SPAdes) (version 2) | ecosystem: Environmental > Terrestrial > Soil >...
CGGGGCGTCTGGAGACGAAGCCGAAGCCGTTCGCGGCCGCCGCTTGATCAACAGAGTCGTCAACGACGTGAGGAGGAGGACCACGATCGGCACCACGAACGTGTTCTTCATCGCGTCCAGGTAGGCGGTCACGAAGACGTCGTGCGCGAGCGCCGCGATGCGCGCCTTCACGTCTGGCGGCAGGTTGCCCGGCAAGGTCGTTCCGCTCTGCCCGGTGCCGATCTCAAAACCCTTGGAGGACACATTGGTGAACGCGGCCACGAACTGGTCCCGGAAAGCTGCGGGCAATGACGCTGACTGCTTCACCGCCTGGTCGTGCAGCGTGGACGCGAGCTGGTTCTGCAGAACGGCGCCGATCACCGCGCTGCCGATCGCCGCGCCCAGCTGCCGGATGGTGTTCAGCACCGCCGACGCCGAGCCCGCCACCTGCGGCTTGATGTTGCGCATGGCAACCGTCGTCATCGGGGCGAACGTCATTCCGATGCCCGCGCCGGCCACTATGGCCGGGACCAGGAAATTGATCCATGTCGAGTCTGGCCCCGCAACGAAGGCGATGCTGCCCATACCGATGGTGAACAACACGATTCCGGTCATGAGGATGTACTTGCCGCCGATTCTGTCTGCGAGGCGTCCCGCAAACGGCGCGGTGAACATCGACGTCAGCGACATCGGCGCCATCGTCAGCCCGGCGACCAGAGCCGTGAAGCCGCGCGCCGACTGCAGGTAGATCGTGAACGGCAGGAACATGCTGAGCATGCCGAAGCTGATCGCTGCGGCGATCCAGTTGGCAACCGAAAAGTTGCGCTCCCGGAAGAGATCGAGAGGGACGAGCGGCTCCTTCTGGTACCGCTCCCAGATCACGAACAAGATCATCAGGACGACGCCAAAGCCGATGACCTCCGGGATCGTGATCGGGTAGGACTCGATCTGGCCCCAGCTGTAACGCTGCCCTTCGATCAGCCCGAAGACGATCGAGAACAGGCCCGCGGTCGCGACCACGATGCCGACGACGTCCCAACCGTGCTGCCGCCCGGGCCGCAAATCGGGAATGACCAGGAAGGTGGCGATCAACGCGGCGATGCCGATCGGCACGTTGATGAAGAAGATCGAAGGCCAGCTGAACCATGTGATCAGCGCGCCTCCGACAGTCGGCCCCGCGAGCGTGGCCAGGCCCGCAACTCCACCCCAGATGCCAAACGCCGCGCCTCGCCGCTCCGGAGGAAAGATCGAGGTCAGGATCGCCAGCGTCTGCGGCGTGAGCATCGCACCGCCGACTCCCTGCACCACACGTGCGGCGATCAGCTGTGTCGGGCTCTGGGAGAAGCCGCACAACGCCGACGCGACCGTGAACACCAGCAGGCCGATCGCGAACAGGTTGCGCTGGCCGTACAGATCGCCCAACCGGCCCGCCGTGATCAGCAGCACGGCATAGACCAGCACATAGGCGTTGACGACCCACAAGATCTGGTCCAGCGTCGTGTGTAGCCCCGCGCTCATCGAGGGGATCGCCACGTTCACGATCGTGGTGTCGAGCAGGATCATGAAAAATCCCGTGGTCAACACCAGCAGGACCAACCACGGATTGGTTTGCTGATCAGTGCGTGCTTGCGCCATGCTTCCTCCTCAACTTTGCCTCGCCGGAACCGACTCCGGCCTTCCACTCCAGCTTCCCTTCCGTGATTTCGCGGGCCACCTTGTTGACCCATGCCCGCTCGGCCTGCAGCACTGCAATCTTGTGCTCCAGCTCGATGACCGTCAGCCGCGTGTGGCCGCTCGCGTGAAGTTCATCGAGGATGTATGAGAGTTTTGTGATCGTCGATTGGAGAGCCTGTGAACGCTGCTCGAGACTACGCACCGCGATCTTCGGGTCGAGGTGGTGCATGAACATCAGGCCCGCGGCGAAATACGGGTACTCGCGGCGGGGCTCGGCCAGGATCTCGCCGACGACCCGCAGCAGGATCTCGCGGCCCGAATCGGTCAGCCGGTAGATAGTCCGCTCGGGCCGGTTGCCTTCCTTCTCCCGCTCGGCCGGCACGATCCATCGGTTTCTCTCCAGCGTGTCGACCGTGTGATAGAGCGATCCGAAGTTGAGGCGGATGAACTCGTCGTGGTGCCGTGCGCGCATGGTGGCGGCCAGCTCGTACGGGTGCATCGCCCGCTCGTTGAGGAGCTCGAGGATGGAGAGTGCGAGTGGCGAGATGTCTGCCGGCGTCGTGTCTAACATATCCCGTCTGTAATATACGGCAACCGTATATCCCGGCAAATGTATTCCAACCGGAGTCCAGGGGGATCCAACCAGGACGACACCCCAACTGCGCCGAACGGAGGCTAGCTCACCTCACTGAGCGGCTTCTCGAACCACGCGACATCCCAGTACCGGCCGAACTTGCGGCCTTGCTCGGTGAAATGCGCGACTCTCTTGAAACCGAAGCGCTCGTGCAGCGCGATCGACGCCGGGTTCGGCAGAGCGATCCCGGCGTACGCGCGATGGATGTCCTCGCCTTCCAGGCACTTGAAGAGCTCGGCGTACAGCTGCGAACCCGCGCCCATGCCGATGTGGTCGGGGGCGAGGTAGACGCTGGTCTCGACCGAGGTCAGGTAGCCGGGCTTAGGGCGGAACCGGCTGCTCGTCGCGTAGCCGACGACCTCGCCGCCGTCCACCGCCACCAGCAGTCGGTGCCGGCCGTTGTTGGCATAGTGGAAGAACCACTCCCGGCGCGCCTCCATCGAAATGGGCTCTTCGTCGAAGGTGATGTGCGTCTCCGCGACGTAGTGGTTGTAGAGGTCGTTGATGGCCTCGAGGTCCGCCTCGGTCCCTGGCCGCACGTGCACGCCCGAGTGGATCACGACCGTTGAGTGTATTTCCCGACAATTGGTGGCATGGACCGGATCGAGCTTCGGGGCATGTCGTTCCAGGGTCGCCACGGCGTGCGGCAGGCCGAGCGCGACCAGCCGCAGGAGTTCAAGGTCGACATCGACGTGGAGGTCGACCTCTCCCACGCGTCCCGCACCGACCACCTGTCGGACACGGTCGATTACACCAAGCTGCGCGGCATCGCCCGGACGGTGATCGAGGGTCCCCCGGCCAGCTTGCTGGAAGCGCTGGCCGGCCGCATTGCCGATCTCGCACTCGAGCTGCCGGGCGTGGCGTCTGTCTCCGTGCGCGTCGCCAAGTTCCCCGCGAGCATGCAGCCCATCGAGGCGGCGGCGGCACGCATTAATAGGACGCGCGCATGAATCCGGGTACGACCATCGCCTATTTCGACTGCTTTTCCGGCATCTCGGGGGACATGACGCTGGGCGCCCTGCTCGACTGCGGCGCCGACCCGGCGCTGCTCGATGCCGTTGTGGAGTCCCTGCGCCTGGACGATGAGGTCTCGGTCGAGGTCAGGCGTGAAGTCCGTGGCCACACCTCGGGCACGCGCGTGGTGGTCGATGTGACGGACCGCGTCGAGCGGACCGTGCCGGCGCTCCGCGCCGTGGTGGGCGATTCCGATGCGCCAGAAAAGGTCAAAGCGCCCGCGCTCGACACCATCGACCGCCTCGCGCGGGCTGAAGCCGCCATCCACGGCGTGCCCGAGGAGAAGCTGCACCTGCACGAGCTCGGCGGCGCCGACACTCTGGTCGACGTGGTGGGGGCCTTCTGGCTCCTTCACTCGCTCGAGGTGAGCCAGGTCTATGCCTCTCCGCTCCCGGCGCCGCGAGGGCGGAAGGGCGACATGACGCTGCCCGCGCCGGCGAGCCTGCGGGTCCTCGAGGGCACTGGCGCTGTCTTCCAGCCGAGCGACGAGTCGAGAGAGCTGGTCACGCCGACCGGGGCCGCCATCCTGGCCACCGCCGCCAGGTTCGAGCGCCCGGCCATGTCCCTGCGCCGCGTCGGCTATGGCCTCGGCACCCACCCTTCGCCGGGCAACGCGCTGGCGGTGTGGCTCGGCGATGAGGTGGCCACGGAAAAGGGGGTGACGCTGCTCGAGACGAACCTGGATGACATGGCGCCGAACGTCATCGCGGCGCTGGCCGAAGACCTGATGACGGCCGGCGCGCTCGACGTCACAGTCGTGCCGGCGCTGATGAAGAAAGGACGCGCAGGTCACCTCGTGACGGTGATGGCACCGCCAGAGCTCGTGGCCAGGCTGGCCGATCACCTGCTGCGCCACAGCACGACGCTGGGAATGCGGCTAACGCCGGTCGAGAGAGTGGTCGCGGCGCGACGAGTCATCGAGGTCGCGACGGACCTCGGCCGGGCGCACGTGAAAGTCAAAGAGATGGGCGGCCGTGCCATCGACGTGGCGCCCGAGTACGAGGACTGCCGGCGCATCTCGCGCGATACGGGAGTCGACCTGCGCGAGGTCATGCGCGTCGTCGCCGAGGCCGCGCGGCGAGAGCTGGGACTGGATTGACCGCACGGGTCCTCGACGGACGCGCGCTCGCGAAGGAGGTCTACGCCGAGGTCGCACGAGCAGTGGCCGAACGACTGGCGCTCGGCAAGTCGCGGCCGAAGCTCGCGACGGTTCTGATCGGCGACGACCCCGCGTCGGCGACGTACGTCGAGCTCAAGCAGCGCAACGCAAAGAGCGTGGGCATCGAATCGGAGGACCACCGCCTGGCGGCGAGCATCACGACCGAGGAGCTGCTCGCCCTGATCGATCGCCTCAATCGAGATGACACGGTCAGCGGCATCCTCATCCAACAGCCGGCGCCAAAGCAGGTCGACATGCGGCGGGTCATCTTTGCGCTGGACCCTGCCAAAGACATCGACGGTTTCCACCCCATCAACGCGGGCCTCGTCGCGCTGGGGTTGCCCGGCGGGATGGAACCCTGCACGCCGGCGGGCATCGTCCTCCTCCTGGAGCGATCGGGCGTCGCGCTGGAGGGCGCCAGCGCCGTTGTGGTGGGCCGCAGCAACCTGGTCGGCAAGCCGGCCGCGCTGCTGCTGCTCAAGCGCAACGCCACGGTAACGCTGTGCCACTCCAGGACAAAAGACCTTGCCCGCCATACGCGTTCGGCGGACATCCTCGTCTCCGCGGCGGGTCGCGCCAACCTGATCGGCAAAGACATGGTGAAGCCCGGCGCAGCGGTGGTCGACGTGAGCACGAACTGGATCGACGGCCGCCAGGTGGGGGACCTCGGTCCAGGAGTCGACGAGGTGGCGGGGTGGCTGACTCCGAATCCCGGAGGCGTCGGACCGATGACGCGCGCGATGTTGATCAAGAACACGTTTGAGGCCGAGGCGCGCCGCAGGCCTGACTGAGCTAAGGCGCTCGGCGCAGAGCGAAGCCGAGCCAGATGTACCACGCCGGGTTGACGATGAAGCCCTCGAGCCCAGCCGGTGCCAGGACCAACGGATTGGTCGGGCTGAAGATGACGAGGCGCGCGAGATAGATCAGGACGAGCAGCGCGCCAGACAGGTAACCCAGGTAGCTGAGGTACAGCGGAAAGCTGAGGTCCCGCTGCATCAGGAAAGCGAAGGCGAGCATGGCAAGGCCCGCAAGGCCAAAAGTCCCGAGACCTCTCGGATCGACCGGGCTCGGTAGGTCCAGCTGCACGAGGTACAGCACCGAAGCCGGCGGATGAAACACACTGGCCAGGTCATTACCGCCATGGAGAGTGGCAGCCAGCGCTCCGGCCAGGCCGAACATCAGGGCCCAAAGTGCGTATACGCCGCCTGACCTGGTCAGGCGTTCATACAGCCCGAGCAGAGCGCTGGCTCCGAGGATGCCTCCAGTGAGCAGGAAGAATGCGCTCAGACCGAACCCGAGGTCGGGCGAGACCCTTGCAATCAGGACAAACGAAACGGAGTAAAGGAAGCCGCACGCGCCGGCGAGCCACGCGCTCGGATATGCAGTGTGGCGGTAGGACAGGGTTTTCACGCAGTGCATGCTAATGAGGCTTTGACCTACCGGGAGGCGCTGGAGTTCATCTCCAGGCAGGGGCGATTTGCGATGAAGCTCGGCACCGAACGCACCCGAGTGTTGCTCGACCGCGTCGGCGCGCCCGACCGCAATTTGAAAGGCGCGCTCATCGCCGGCACCAACGGCAAGGGGTCGACAGGGGCGTGCCTGGCCTCCATCCTTCGCGCGGCGGGTCACGACGTCGGCTTCATGCCCAAGCCGCATCTCATCTCCTACACCGAGCGCATCGAGGTCAACGGCACTCCGATCTCAGAGGACGACTTCGCGGCGACGCTGGACGGCCTCATGCCGGTGTTCGATGCGACTGCCGCGGAGATGGGGCCCGCGACCGAGTTCGAGATGCTCACAGTGATGGCGCTCGAGTACCTCGCTCCCCGCATCGACGTGCTGGTGTGTGAGGTGGGGCTCGGCGGGCGCCTCGACGCGACGAACGCAATGGACCTGGGCGTCGCGGCCATCACCAACGTCGACCTCGATCACCAGAAATATCTCGGGGACACGATCGCCCAGATCGCGCGCGAGAAGGCGGCGATCATCAAGGCCGGCAACCACGTCGTGACCGGCGCCCAGGGCGAAGCACTCGAGATCGTCGAGGCGCGCGCGGCCGAGATGGAGGCACCGCTGTGGCGACTGGACCAGGAGGTCTCGCTCGAGTCGAAATCGCTCGGCTGGGACGGTCACCTGATGAATGTGGCCGGGCCGGGCTTCGAGCACGGCGATCTACGCGTCCCGCTCGTCGGCGACTACCAGCCCGCCAACGCCGCGCTCGCGGTCGCCATCGCGCATCTGCTCGACGACATTGAAGACGGCTCGGTACGGCGGGGACTGGCCGGCACTCGCTGGCCAGGCAGGCTCCAGGTCATCGCCCAGCGCCCACGCGTGATCCTCGACGGGGGCCACAACCCGGCTGCAATGGTCAAGGCAGGAGCGGCGCTGCGGGGCTTGATCGGCCAGGAGCGCCTGGTCGCCGTGTTCGCGATGCTGAGCGAGCGCGACCCGGTCCAGCTCCTCGGCGCGCTGCGCACGCTGCGCCCTGAGGCGGTGGTCTTCACCAGGCCGGCGAGCGCGCAAGGCCACGACATCGAGCCAGAACACCTGGCCGAGCTGTATGGAGACGGCTCGGAGGTCGCGAATCCCGCGAGCGCCGCGCTGGATCGAGCTCGCGAGCTCGCGGGTCCAGAGGGAAACGTTTTGGTCTGCGGCTCGCTCTACCTGGTCGGGGAGATCCTGGCGCTCAGGGACTAGAACCAGCCCGCACGTATCGCACGCACAGGTACACGCTGCCTGCGAGCATCGGCAACATCAGGGCCAGCCCGAAACCAGCCCACAAAGCGCCTCCGCTGATGGCAAGCCCGGTGAGCAGGATCAGGCCGAGGATTATGCCGCCCGCGCCCAGCAGGAGATCGCGCCTCGACCTCGTCTGGCTGACCTGCGATGGCGGCGCAGGCGCCGGCGCCTGGGGCGTGGACGGTCTTCGTCGCGTCGCAAAGGCGTAGGTCAGCAGGCCGATCCCGGCCAGCCCTCCCAGCAGCGTGATGATCTCGAACACGAGGCCCTCGCGGGTGTCGGCGACGCGGGTCGCGGAGCCGAAGGCGAGCACCGTAAGCGCCACGCCGGCGGCGAAGGCGACCCAGCGCATTCAGCGCGCTGTGGCGAGCAGGTTGGAGCGCAGCCGGCGCATCCCGCGCAGCCAGCGGTCGTAGTCGTCGGCTTTACGGCGGAAGTATTCAGCGACCTCGGGGTGCGGCAGAATCAGGAACCTTTCCTCACCGATCCCTTTTACGACCGCATCTGCCACGGCTTCGGGCTCCATTGCGCCCGCCGTGAGGAAGTCGATACCGAGCTGACTTCGTTCCTTCTCGAGCATGTCGGTCCTCACACCCTGCGGGCACAGGCACGACACGCGGATGCCCTCGTCGCCGTGCACGATCGCCAGCCATTCGAACAGGGAGAGGGCCGCGGCCTTGGTGACGCCGTATGGAGCCGCGAAGAAATGGTTGAGCAGGCCCGCGGCCGACACCGTCCCGACCAGGTAACCCTCTTTGCGCGCGAGCATGCCGGGCAGCAAGTGGCGCGCGACATAGACGTGCGCCATTACGTTGACCTCCCAGATCCTCTGCCACTCGCGATCCGGCGCCTCGGGACCGCCACCCACGGCGATGCCGGCGTTCGAACAGAAGAGATCGATGTGTCCGTGCTCCGACTCGACGTGTTGTATGAGGCGCGCCACATCGGCTTCGCGCGAGACGTCGCATGTCACCGAGGCGCCACCGATCTCATGAGCGGTCGCGGCCGCGCCGCGGCCGTCGATGTCCGCGACGATGATGGCCTTCGGTGAGCCGGACGCGAAGCGCCTGGCCAGCGCGCGGCCGATCCCACGTGCCGCTCCGGTCACGACGATGACCCTGTTGGTCAGCTCCACCGCACCCTCCTTGACCTCGTCACCTGAACATCTTCGCTGGGTCGCGAGATCCCATCACGATGCCTGATGGCGGTCCACAAAAGATTCTTGTGGAAAACACCTGCCCGGTCCTTTCCGAGACTCCCGATACCGCATAGAATCACTCCCCATGGTCGGAGGGGGCCTTGACTACAGCGCGCCATTTCAGCGCGCAATCGAGCTGATCGGGAAGCGCTGGACCGGAGCGGTCGTGAAGGCCCTCATCCCCGCTCCTGCTCGCTTTAACCAGCTGCTCGCTGGGATACCTGGCATAAGCGATCGCGTTCTGACCGAGCGCCTTCGCGAGCTCGAGACCGAGGGCATCGTGGAGAGGCTCGTCGACCCAGGACCGCCCGTGCGGGTCAGCTATCGATTGACCTCGCGTGGTCGTGCGCTCGAACCGGTGCTGTCCGCGGTTTCGGAATGGGCGGAGAGCTGGCTTTCCACTCCAGCCGCCGCCGTCGGCTGAGGACCGCGCCCAAAACTCGACACACCTCATGGTGGGCCCTCCCTTCCTCCATCGTGCCTGCCCTCCCCCGCCGGCACACCTCGATCGAGCGTAAGGTTCGAGCGAATCGAGCGCAATCCTGGCTGTTAAGAGGTCCAAAAAGAGATGTCGAACACGACTGATAGGCTTTACCGAATGCCGATTGGCGACTTCCTCCGCCGCCGGCCCGAGGCCCAGACCTGTCAGGCATGCGGCTCACCTCTACCTCACGGCGCCGTGTTCTGTCCTTCGTGCGGAGTCAGGACCGACGATCCTCAGGCCGAGCCGCTGCATATCGTCGACCGCACGACAGGCCTCTTCAACGATCGATTCGTGCGACCCGTACTCGAAGATGAGCTCGCTCGCGCCCACCGCTACCAGCGCAACCTGGGTGTGCTCCTGATCGAAGCCAATGGTTCGTTGCCCGCAGACGAAGCCTTGAAGTCGATGGCGGCGGCCCTGGCCGGCACGGTCCGGGACGTGGACACCCCAGGAGTCCTCGGCCGCACCCCGCCCCAACTTCTGGCCATCCTGCCCGACACCGACGTCGCGGGCACAGCCCACGCCGCCAACCGGGTCCTCGCCGCGGTCAACGAAGCGCTCAAGCCGCAGGGATCGCAGGCCGCTGTCGGACTTGTGTGCGTGCGACCGGGTCAGCGCGTTCGCGCTGGAGCCGTGATCGAGAGCGCAAGCCGCTCTCTGCGCTCCGGCCGTCCCGAGATGATGGGCAAGCCGGCCTGAGCCTCGACCTGTATCTCGCCCGCCACGGCGAGACCGAGTGGAGCCTCTCTGGAAAGCACACCGGCACCACGGACCTGCCCCTCACCCCCCGAGGTGAGGACAATGCGCGGCAGCTGGGCCGCAGGTTCAGCGGCATGCAGTTCGAGGCGGTCTACTCGAGTCCCATGCAGCGCGCGCTCAAGACCGCGGAGCTGGCCGGGTTTCCCCACCCTGAGGTCACCGACCTTCTGCGCGAGGTCGACTATGGCCGCTACGAAGGACTGACAACACAGCAGATCCACCAGGAGAATCCTGACTGGGAGATCTACGCCGACGGTTGCCCACGCGGTGAGACGCCCGAGCAGATCTACACCAGGGTTAACGATTTCATCGCCCTGGCGACCGGTCACGGGCAAGGACGCGTGCTCGCCTTCGCCCACGGCCACATCCTTCGCGCGGTCGCGGTCGCATGGATCAACGCGCCGCTTATCGTGGCCGCGCGCCTGCAGCTCGACGTGGCCACCCTCAGCATCCTGCGCGGCGCGGAGCGCGGTCGGGTCGTCGCGCTGTGGAACGCGCCGTGCAGATCGTTTCGGAAGCCGCGAAAGCTTTGCCGGCGGATTTGCTCGCCAAATATCCCAATGCACCATGGAGCGCCATCATCGGGATCGGCAACATCTTGCGGCACGAATACCAGCGTCTCGACGACCAACAGCTTTGGGAAATCGCGACAGTCCACCTGCCCAACTTGCAGCCGATCGTGGCGCAAATGCTGACCGACATCGACACATAATACGACTTGAGCCCGAAGGGCCGATCGCCAAAACGCAAAGCTCGCTTGTGCTGTCTTGACGATGGGGAACTTAGTCTACAAATGCATCCGCCATGAACGCATCGAGTCTTGAGCACCTCACCGCCTGGCTGATCGACGGCGCGCGGTCGGCGGGAACGCCGGTCGCGCTGTTGAGGGAGACCTGTGAGCGGCTGGTTGCTGCGGGCGTGCCGCTCTGGCGGGTGGGCGCCTTCGTGCGGACGTTGCATCCTGACACTTACGGCCGCAGCTTCATCTGGCGGCAGGGAGGGGAGGTCGTCGTCAATACGGCGGATTTCGATCTGCCGGATTCGCCGGCTTTCCGGCAAAGCCCGCTGGCGCTTCTGTATGGCAGCGGGCAGGAAGTCAGATATCGGCTGGATGATCCCGAGAGCCGGCGCTTTCCGTTCTTCGACGACATGCGCGGTGAAGGCGTCACCGACTACATCGCGCTGCCACTTCAGTTTACCGACGGCACCACGCACGCGACGAGCTGGACC
>Ga0209027_1000912_pt1 | contig 10858 bp, 10 predicted proteins | sample GraSoi013_1_20cm_3_FD_185821 | JGI IMG/M metagenome (GOLD analysis project Ga0209027, IMG submission 185821) | Grasslands soil microbial communities from the Angelo Coastal Reserve, California, USA - Sample 09_27_2013_1_20cm (SPAdes) (version 2) | ecosystem: Environmental > Terrestrial > Soil >...
TTCTTCGTTTTCCCCTGGCGCTTGCCCCCTCGACTCTCCGCTTCGAGCTCACGACGCGCCGTCTCGAGTGACGCCTTCGTCTCCGAGCTGGCCGTCGGATAGTCCGGATCGATGTCCAGGAGCGCATTGCCGATGGCCGCCGCCGCTACCAGCCGCGAGAACCACTTGTTGTCCGCCGGAACCACATACCAGGGCGCCCACTTGGTGCTGGTATTGCTGAGCACGTCCGAAAATGCCGCCTGGTAGGCATCCCAGAACGCTCGCTCGCGAACATCCGATGCGGTGAACTTCCAGTTCTTCGATGGCTGGTCGATGCGCGAAACGAACCGCTCCCGCTGCGCCTCCCTGGAGAGATTGAGGAACAGCTTGACGATGCGGACACCGTTGTCAGAAAGGTAGCGCTCGTAGTTGTTGATCTCGCGGAACCGTCGCTGCCAGATCCCATCACGCGCACCTTCCTGCCCAGCCGCTCCATCAGGGAGCTTCTGCGTCTCGAGCAGCTGCGGATGGACGCGGACCACCAGCACCTCTTCGTAGTACGACCGGTTGAAAATGCCGATGCGCCCGCGAGCCGGAATCTTTCCCTGGTAGCGCCACAGGTAGTCGTGGGCCAGCTCATCGGCGGACGGGACTTTGAACCCGCTGACGTCGACGCCTTGCGGGTTCACGCCGCTCATCACGTGGCGGATGGTGCCGTCCTTTCCGGCGGCGTCCATCGCCTGCAAGATGACGAGTACGCCATGGGTGCTCTGCGCCGCCAGCCGCGCCTGGTAATCGGCGAGCAGCGTGATCCCGGCCTGGAGGATTTGCTGGGCCCCCGCCCCATCCTCGCGGTTGTAACCTCCCGTCGAGGCGGGATCGAAGTCGTTCGGGAGCCGGACTTTCGCGCCAGGGGGCACCAGGAACGGCTTGACAAATTTCCTGATCCGCTTCGGGCTCAGGTCGGGCTTCGATTTGACTTTGATCGGCATCTCAGGCCACCGGCGCCAGCGTGGGTTGCGAGACGGCAATCTGGTCTTCGACCCGATTGACGATCTCGCTGATCCCCGAATCCCGATCCAACCGATCGTTGAGCGTGATCGCCGCATTGATCAACGCCAGGTGCGTGAATGCCTGGGGGAAATTGCCGAGCTGCTCCCCGGTCAGGCCGATCTCCTCGGCGAACAACCCGACATGGTTGGCGTAGGTCAGCATCTTCTCGAAGGTGAGGCGCGCTTCCTCCAGGTAGCCCGAGCGCGCAAGGGCGTCGACGTACCAGAAGGTGCACAGTGAGAACGTCCCCTCCGAGCCCGCCAGCCCATCGGGCGAAGCGCTCGGGTTGTAGCGGTAGACCAGGCTGTCGGAGACCAGCTCACGCCTCATGCCTCGCAGGGTTTCGATCCAGCGCGCGTCCGAGGGAACGACGAAATTCACCCGCGCCATGTGCAGCAGCGACGCATCGAGCACGTCGCTGCCGTAGTACTGCGAGTAGGCACGCACGCGTGGATTCCAGCCTTTGTCGCTGATTTGCTGATAGATCGCGTCGCGAGCCCTGGCCAGCCGATTCACGTCCGCGGGCTTGCCGTCCGCGTTCGCCATCCGGATCGCGCGGTCGAGCGCAACCCACGACATCAGGCGCCCGTAGACGAAGGGCCGGCGCCCGCCACGGGTCTCCCAGATGCCCTCTTCGGGCTGGTCCCAGTGCTCGACCAGCCAGTCGAAGACCCGCAGCAACGCGCGCCATCCCTCGTAGCCCGCTTTCAGCTCATTCCGCTGCGCGATGTACAGGGCATCGACCATCTCGCCGTAGATGTCGAGCTGCAGCTGGTCACCGGCACCGTTACCGATCCGGACCGGGCGCGAGCCGCGATACCCTTCGAGGTGAGGAAGCGATTCTTCTGCCAGATCGGAGGAACCGTCGATCCGGTACATGATCTTCAGTGGCCCCGATGGCCCATCGCTGCCTTCGCTCAAGCGCCGGTAGAGCCAGACCATGAAGGCTGCCCCCTCGTCGACGAACCCGAGGTTGAGCAGGGCTTCGACCGAGAACGCGGCGTCCCGTATCCAGGTGAACCGGTAATCCCAGTTCCGCTCTCCGCCGACTTGTTCGGGCAAGGCCGCGGTGGGCGCGGCAACTAACCCGCCGGTCGGCGCATAGGTCATCAACTTGAGGGTGATGGCGGAGCGGGTGACCATCTCTCGCCAGCGACCGCTGTAGGTCGAGCGCTTTACCCAGGAGTGCCAGAAGTCGGTGGACTCCTGGAGCAATTGCTCCATCTCACCGAGTCCCGGCCGGTGCAACTCCTGGGACGGCGCCCAGTCGAGCATGACGAATGCGCCTTGCCCGGCTCTCAGGGTCTGCTCGCCGCGGATGTCGTTGCCGGCCGTGGTCAGTGGAAAGTCGCTCACCAGGGCCAGTTGCTCGTCACGGCTGCGAAAGAGGGCTTCCGAATCTCTCAGCTGCAGATCGTGGTCCCGGCGCGCGTAGTCGAAGCGCGGCTCGCATTCCAGCAAGAATCGGAGCTGCCCGCGCACCACCCGGACCAGCCGAGCGATGCGATGGCGCGGCGTCGGGGTGTTGCGCTGGACCAATGGCATGAAATCGATGACCTCACCGACGCCATCAGGCGTCATGAAGCGAGTCACGAGGTTGGCCGTGTCGGGCAGGTAGATCTGCCTGGTCTCGTAACCGGTTCCGATTGGAGCGATTCGGCAACGGCCTCCCTTGTCAGCGTCGAGAAGCGCGGCGAAAACGCTCGGAGAATCGAAGCGAGGGGCGCAGAACCAGTCGATCGTTCCGTCCCTGGCGACCAGGGCAGCGGTTTGAAAGTCGCCGATGAGTCCGTGGTCGGCAATCTCCGGGTACTTTGTGCTCACCATGCGGCTCAGCCTCCTACACGATTGGCGCACCGACGAGTGTCGAAGGGCCTATGTTCGTCACGCACAGCCGGCCTTGGCCTGGGCCTCCTCGATGAATGCGATCAGGTCATCGTTGGGAAGGCCGGTGGCTCGTTCGTGCGCGCCGCTGGCCCGTTTGGCCGTGGTGAGCAGCTGCTCCAGGGCCTGGCAGTCCTTGGTGGCAACTGCATCGGCGATCCGCGCGCGCAGTGACGGGTCGTACGTTGCCCAGCGAACCGCCAGCGCGTTGGCGCAACTGACAAGCGCCAACGAGGCGACGACGGCGAGGGCGCCGGCTCGAATTCGGCTCACCACCTTACGTGCCTCCGAGGGCGGGGATAGCAACGCCAAGCAAGACGAAGAGGACGGTGAGCACCAGCAAAATCCCCAGCAGCGGGGCAACGAAGCGCAGGTATCGGTCGTAGCGGACCTTTCCCAGGGTCAGCCCGCCCATGACGATGGCGGAGGTCGGGGTGAAGAGGTTCACCCAGCCGGATGCGGACTGATACGCGGTGACCACCATCGCCCGGCTGACCGAAGCAAAGTCACCCAGCGGCGCAAGGATCGGCATCGCCAGCGTCGCGTGACCCGAGGAGGACGGCACCAGGAATGCCAGCGGGATGTTGATGAGGTACATGACGACGGCGAACACCCCGGCCGAGAGTCCGGTGACGAGCGCCTCGAGCGAGTGGAGCACCGAATCCGTGATGTAGGCGTTGTTCATGATCACGGTGACGCCGCGAGCGACGGCGATGATCAGCGCGGCTCCAATGAAGTCGCCCGCGCCGGCGATGATTCCATTCACCGTCCCTTCCTCCCCCAGGCGCCCCACCAGGCCGACGATCACCGCCCCTACGATGAACAGCGCCGCGAGCTCCGGGAAATACCAACCCAGCGTGATCCCCTCCAGGGACGAACTGAAATCGCTCCAGGGGATGACGGAGAAAATCATCAGCCCAAAAGTCAAGCCGACAATCCACAGTACGACCTTCTGCCTGGTGGTGATGGGCGCAAGGCTGGCCGCCGGCGCGGCGACGGAGACGTCCTCGAGTGAACCTGGAACCAGCGACCTGGTTGGATAGGCGTGTACCCGGCGGGCGTAGCGCAGCACATAGAAGACGCTCACGGCGGTGAGCACCAGGTACATCAAGATCCGCAGCACGATGCCGTTCCCGAGGGCCACGTCGCCGCCGGCCGAAGCGACACCGGTGGCGAACGGGTTGACGGTTGAGGCGAGCGTCCCAACCCCGGCCCCCACCATGATGAGGCTCACACCCACCATCCGGTCGTACCCGATCCCAACGATGACCGGCACGATGATGGCGTAAAAGCCGAGGGTCTCCTCGGCCATGCCATAGGTGGTGCCGCCGATGGAGAAGATCAGCATCAGGATGCCAATCAAGACCAAGCCACGGGTTCGAAATCGCTGCGTGATCCGGCTGATGCCGGCGTCGAGGGCGCCGGTCCGGATGGTCACCGTGATGAAGCCGCCGATCGCGAGGACGAAGAAGAAGACCGCCGCAGCGCCGGCCAGATCACCGGCGTTGTAGGGGCCGGTGTCCGCCGGCGGCGTGACAATCTCCGCCGTTACGGGCTGGCCGTTGCTCGTGGCCCCGCAGGTTTGCTGTCCGGCCTTGGCGATATCCGCCGGTGGGTTGGGAATCGGCTCGGAGGGCGTTCGAATGCCGTACAGCCCGTTGACCGGGGACAGCCACAGGTCGTAAAGGCGATTGACGAAGTTGAGGCTCACGGTGGTGTTCGCAAAGGTGCCGGGGATCGGTTTCGGGGTTCCTCCGTCGCAGCTGACATAGGCATACGAGCCCGGCTTGATGATGAAAGTCAGCGCCCAGACCAGCACCAGAACCAGGAACAGGATGGTGAAGGCGGTGGGGAACTTGAAGCCGCGCTTCGCCTTTTCGGGTGTCTGGGTCGCCGGTGGTGCGGGAGTCTTGGTCGCCATGAGCGTGCCCGCTAGAGGCCGTCCCGCTGCAATGGGCACGTCATGCAGTGACCACCACCGCGGCCCTTGCCCAGTTCGAAGCCTGGAATCGGGATCACGTCGATTCCGGCCTCCCGCATCTTGGAGATCGTGAACGTGTTGCGCTCGTAACTCACCACCACACCGGGCTCGAGGGCGACCGTGTTGTTGGCGTCGTCCCACTGCTCTCGCTCGGCCTGGTACCGATCGCCCCCGGTTTCCACCACCCTCAGCCGCTTCAGCCCGAGCGCATCGCGGATGGCTTCCAGGAAATCCTTTTCGAGTGCGACGTGGAATCGTCCCGCGTGCTTCCCGGGCCGCAGACTGATGGCGCGAATGCGCTCGACCACCGCCGGAAAGGCCGTGACCGTGTCACGGTCGAGCATGGTGAAGACGGTGTCGAGATGCATGTGGGCGCGGTCTTTGCTCATCAGGGCCACGATGACCCGCTCGGCCGCGCCCCGGCTGAAGAGCGCGCCGGCGATTTCCTCGATCATCCGTGCCGTGGTTCGCTCGCTAAACCCGGCGAGCACCGTGCCATTGCCGATGGGCATGACGTCACCGCCCTCCAGCGATGCCGGGCCGAAAAGGTCGAGGCTGAGTGGGCCACCGTCTCGGGCCAGGTTCGGATACCAGAGTTCCCAGTCGGAATCCATGAACATTGGGTGGTAGCGGTAGATGGTCAGCAGGTTTAGCGATTCCCGGCGGCGCGCCGGCCAGAACATCGGGTTGACGCTGACACCGCCGAAGAGCCAGGCGGACGAATCCCGGGTGAAGAGCTGGTTTGGAAGCGGCGGCAACACGAAAAGGTTGTCATCATCGTTGCCGGCCGCGATCAGGGAATAGGACTTCAACCGGCGCCAGTCGGGATCGAGCTCACTGATCGTCAAGCCGCCGATCAGGTAGGTCGCAAGCCGGTCTGGGCTCAGGGCGCCGAGCATGATGCGGATCTCCTCGGCCAGCGCCGCGCCGACCGTCACCTGGTTCGCCACTGCGTGGATGACCTGATTTCGCGCCGGCTCGCTGGTGCGGAGCGCCTCGAGGAGCAAGTCGCGGACGTAGTAGACGTCGACGCCGCGGTCGCGCATCACCTTGACGAACTGATCGTGTTCCCATTGCGCCCGCTCCACCCAGAGAACGTCATCGAAGAGCAGTTCATCGTGATTGGCAGGCGTCAAACGCTTGAGGCTCAGCTCAGGACGATGCACAAGGACTTTTCGCAGCTTTCCGACTTCGGAATAGACGCCGAATTGCCCAGCCGCCGTGGTCGGCGTCTCGCGTTCGCGAACCGCAATTGAACTCATTTCTCCTGACACTCCTAATTGATGTCGCCGGCGGCTGCCGGATCCGGCTGATCGACCGCCGCCCGCGTGACCTGGGTCCCCTTCTTGCCGGCGACGATTTCCGCGATATCGCCCAGCGCCCCGATGGCCGCCCGTTTGCCGGTTATCCGCGCGAATCGCATCGCCGCGTCGACCTTGGGGCCCATGGAACCTTCGGCGAAGTCGTACTCGGACAATTCCTCCGGCGTAATCGTTGGCAAAAGGCGCTGCCGCGGCGTGCCCCAGTCGGTAAAGACCCCCTCCACATCGGTCGCCATCACAAGAAGGTCGGCATCAAGATCTTCAGCCAGCAGTTCGCTCGCCAGGTCTTTGTCGATGACGGCTTCGACCCCGACCATCCTGCGCCCGTTGCCTGCTTCCGAGGTCGTCGGAATGCCGCCCCCGCCGGCGCAGATGACGAGGACGTGACGATCCAGGAGATAACGGATCGGTTCGATCTCGACGATCCGTTGAGGCCGCGGCGATGGCACGACGCGCCGCCAATGGGCGTTGTCTTGCTTGAACACCCAACCTTTTCCGCTAGCGAGCCGCTGCGCCGGCTCCTCCTCGTACAGGGGGCCGACAAACTTCGTCGGGTCCTTGAACGCCGGATCGCCAAGGTTGACCTCGACTTGCGTCAGCAATGTGGCCATCAACGTGTCGGGTGGCATGGCGTTGCTCAGCTCCTGCTCCAGCAGGTAGCCGATCATCTCCTCGGTCTCCGCCCCGAGAACGTCGAGGGGATACGGCTCGACCTCGCGGTAGGCGTCCTGCTGGAGCGCGAGCAGACCCACCTGTGGCCCGTTGCCGTGCGCCACGACGAGCTCGTGGTCCGCAGCCAGGGGCGCCATCGCTTCCGCCGCGATCCGGGCGTTGCGACGCTGAACTTCGGCCGTCATCGGCTCCGAGCGGCGAAGCAGCGCATTGCCACCGAGCGCGAGCACGATTCTCACGCGGCGGCTCCCGCGGCCGCCGCCGGGACGCGTTCCGGCATCGGGGTCGCGCTGGCCCCCGCGTCCTGGCCGATCGTCGCCACCATGACCGCCTTGATCGTGTGGACGCGGTTCTCGGCCTCGTCGAACACGATCGAGCGGGGTGACTCAAAGACCTCGTCAGTTACCTCCAGGGCGTCGAGCCCGAAATGCTCATAGATCTCGCGGCCAACTTTTGTCTGCCGGTCATGGAAGGCAGGCAGGCAATGCATGAACTTGACGTCGGGGTTGCCGGTTTTCCGGACGACATCCATGTTGACCTGGTACGGCTTGAGCAGGTCGATGCGCTCCTTCCATACCGACTTGTCCTCCCCCATCGACACCCAGACGTCGGTGTAGAGGAAGTCGACGCCATTGACCCCCTCGTCGACGTCGCTGGTGATGCGCAAGCGCGCTCCGCTCTCTTGCGCCATCCGCCGCGCGCTCTCGACCAGCCGCGCATCGGGCCACAGCGTGTGGGGCGCGCAAATCCGGACGTCCATCCCGAGCTTGCAGCCGGTGATCATCAGTGAGTTGCCGGTGTTGAAGCGGGCGTCACCGAGGTAGCAGTAGGCGATCCGGTTGAGCGACTTGCTCGAATGCTCGCGCATCGTCAGGATGTCGGCCAGCATCTGCGTCGGGTGGAATTCGTCGGTCAGCCCGTTGTAGACGGGTACCGGCGAGTAGGTCGCGAGCTCCTCGACAACGGCCTGACCAAAGCCGCGGTACTCGATCGCGTCGTACATCCGGCCTAGCACGCGGGCGGTATCCTTGATCGATTCCTTGTGCCCGATCTGGGAGCCTTCCGGACCCAGATAGGTGACGTGGGCACCCTGGTCATAGGCCGCGACCTCAAATGCGCATCGGGTCCGCGTCGAGGTTTTTTCGAAGATCAGGGCGATGTTCTTGCCCTGCAGCGCGTGGCCTTCACTCCCGCGATACTTCGCCGCCTTCAACTGTGCGGCGAGATCTAGCATGTAGAGGACTTCCTCGGCGGTGAAGTCGGAGATTTTCAGCCAGTCGCGGTTGCGTAGATCAATACTCATGCAGGCCTCCTTTCAACACGGCAAGCAGTGGTGGTGCGGACGGTTGGCTCGTTCTGATACGGCTCCGAAGAACGTCGAGGATGACCGCCAGGCCGGCGATGGCGATCACGGTCATCATGGCCGTCGGGCCATTCAGCAAGATTTCGAGCACACAGCCAGCAACGAGGATGACGATCGTTAGCATCGCGAGAACCAGCAGACGCAGCCTGGCTCCAGTTTCCCGATAGATCTGGACGTGGCCGACAATGATCGGTCCGAAGATCAGAAGGGCCAGGGCGCCGCCGATCGCCGCAATCGCGGTGAGATTGAAGAGCAGTGCGATGGTTACGCTGACCGCCGCCGCGCACAGCAGGCCAATGTTGGCGCGCCATCCGAGGTCGCGCCCACGGACTGGTTGGGACCACAGTGCGCGGGGTAACTGCGACACCGGCCTTGCCAGGTGCCTGGCGGTGAAGGCGACCGCGCCCAAGCCCAGCAAGCCGACGAACGCGGGCACGGGGCTGGCAATGACGTTGCTCCAGGCCGCGAGGACGGCGAGCATGCCCACCACCAGGGCGACGATCAGGCCCCGCGCCCGACCGATCGTTCTCGCGCCCCAAATCCTGACGGCCATCATCGCCACGATGATGCCGGCGGCGAGCGCGCCGCTCGTGGCCTTGTGACTCGAGTTCAGCAGCGCGCCGGCGTACTCGCCAACGGCGACCGCCACCATTGCCGTGACCATGGCACTGACGGGATACACGAGGCAGGTGCCGATCGCCGACAGATGCCCTCGACCAACGCCGCGATTCAGATCGTCGACGGTGCCCGAGGCCGCCGGAGGGTGACTCACATCACCATCAAACGCACCATCGTTTGGCCGGCCAAGTGCCGGAAGGCTCAGCCCCCACGGGATGAGGTCCACCGATCGATATGTCGTGGAGGGCTCGATGGTCAGACGGTCGTTGGCGGCACACCAAAGCGATCCCGGTTCGTATAGCCGCTGCTCCCGTAGCTGAGCAAGTCGAAGACAAAGAAGATCGCGATCCAGAAGATCCCGCCTGGTTGAATCGTCCCGTTGGGCGCGACGAGGACGAACATGAGGGTGGTCCAGGGTAGAAAGAGGCCGGCCGCCAGGGGGACGATGAAGGTGTTGAAGTTGTGAAAAGCATGCTGCCACCGGAACGGATCGACGAGGTACCAGAAGAGAATGCCGGCACGGGGGCCAAGGAACACCATGATCGCTAAGAGACAGAACATGTCGAACCTCCTTTGGACGACCGATGCTTGGCGGACAACGTACGCGCAAAGGTTTGCGCCCGCATCTGCCAAGAGGCCTGACGCCGCTGGGCGCGTACCCAGAACGGCATAGGAGCAAGCCGGTAAGCGCCTAGCGCAGATAGGCCCTTGGGCTCTCGCGCTGCCTCAGGTTCCCTGACAGACTGTGGCCTGTCCGCGGTGGCGCGACAGCGTCGGGAGCCACGGAAAAACATCGAGGAGGTATCAATGGCAGCGAAACAGGGATCGACCGCGACCAAGCGCGGGCCGGCGTCCGTCTCGGCAAAGGTTGAAGACCACCTGCGGCGGATCGCCCGGTCAGACGACAAAGAAATCGAGACCATGGTGGGGATGCGTCAAGGGCTCAAGGACATCACCCAGCTCGATAACAGGAGCTTCGCGCTGGTCAAGATTGCAGCACTGATTGCAGTCGACGCTCCGCCGGCGTCCTACATGTGGCAGATCGGCAATGCCATCGCCGAAGGCGTCACGCCCGAAGAGGTGCTGGGCACGATGTGGGCGGTTGCGCCGCAGGTAGGGGGACCGCGGCTGATTTCCGCGGCGCCGGAAATCATGCTTGCCCTTGGGCTCGTCCTCAACGAGGAAGATGGGGAGGACTGGAAATGATCCGGCGTCGTCGTCCACTCTTGCGAGCCGCCGCCGTCGGTACCGTGGCAGGAGCCACCGCGGGCGCGGTTTCCGGTCACATGAATCGAAAGCAGGCGGAAGCCCAACAGGACGCGTACGCTCAACAGCAGGGTGCTCAGGAGCAAGCGGACGCCCAAGCGCAGCTCCAATATCAGCAGCAAGAGCTGGCGCGCCAGCAGCAGGAGCTGGCCCGACAGCAGCAGCAGTTCGCGCAGCAGCTGGCCGCTCAACAGGCCCAGCAAAAGAGCTAGCGCCCGCTCGGAACACGACCACGAACCGGCCCCTTGAACCCTGGGGGCCGGTTTCTTTATGCCGTCATTGAACATGCCGTCATTGAACGAGGGCGGTCATCGTCGAGTCAGGGAGATGCCGTCGGGCTGGCGGCGGCGGCGCCCGAAGGCGAGGACGATGGCGTCGGTGATGGGCAGGCAGGTTCAGCCACGGAGCCAGGAGCCAAAGACTCGTCGGACCGACGTTCCCAGCCGAGCCGTCCAATCATCGGATGGCTCGACTGCGGGGAGATAGCTTTCGCCAAATTCAGCGGCGAAGACGCCGATATGGCTTGCATCGATCACAGGCAGCCGGTAGACACCGGCAAGCCGGGCCAGGAAACGCTGGCGTGCATCAACTACGACTAGTGGGATATGCAGGTGGCGACTGAAGGTATCGACGACCTGTTCTCGCTCGCCGGCACGTAAGCAGCCAGTATCGACGAAGACGCAGGTAAGCTGGTCGCCAATGGCCTTGTGAACAAGCAAG
>Ga0209027_1000913_pt1 | contig 10852 bp, 8 predicted proteins | sample GraSoi013_1_20cm_3_FD_185821 | JGI IMG/M metagenome (GOLD analysis project Ga0209027, IMG submission 185821) | Grasslands soil microbial communities from the Angelo Coastal Reserve, California, USA - Sample 09_27_2013_1_20cm (SPAdes) (version 2) | ecosystem: Environmental > Terrestrial > Soil >...
ACCGATCGCACAGGCGCGACAAGGTAGCATCGGCCCTTTCGACCCGCCAATTTGCCGAATAGATTGGCATTCCGTAACTTGTGCGCCCTGTGGGGTACCTCCGCCTGTGACCGCTTGCACCTCCTGCGGCCGCGATAATGAGCCCGGCGCGCAGTTTTGCATGGATTGCGGCAAACCGATGAACCAGTCCACGGGATTGAAGGGCGGGGCGACCTCGATTCCGGGGACGCGCCCGCTCGCGGCGGCGCTCGGGGTGGTCGCGGCCGAGTCGCTCACCTGCCCCTTCTGTGGCGGCCGCGCCAACGCGTCGCGCCCGTTCTGCCCGCACTGCGGTCGCCGTCTCAGCGCTCCCGGCTCCGGACCGAGCTGCGGCCGCTGCGGCTCCCCCGTCGGGGCGGCAGCGAGCTTCTGCGCCACGTGCGGCGCCCCCGTCGGCGACACCGGGTTGACGCGCCGTGTCGCGCCCGGGCCCCCACGTACCGGCGGCAGCGTCACGCTCGTGCTGCTCGACGACGTGGGCGCGGCCGCGCGACGCTTCGAGCGCGCCAGTCCGGACACGACGATCGGTCGGCAGGACGGGGATATCCGTTTCCCGGACGACGTGTTCCTCTCCCCGCTGCACGCGAAGATCTCGTGGGAGCAGGACGCGCTCGTGGTCCGCGACCTGGGCAGCCGCAACGGCACCTGGGTGTTCCTCGAGGCCCCGCATCGGTTGCTCGACGGCGACCTGCTGCTCATCGGCTCGCAGGTGATCCGGTTCCGGCGACTCGGCTACCCGGGCCCGCATCCCCCGGACGCGGACGCCACCCGGCGCATGGGCAGCTTGATCCCGAGCGCGGACATCGCGAGCCTGACGCAGCTCCGCTCCGACGGCAGCGTGCGCGACGTGATCCAGCTTTCTCCCGGCCGCGACGTCATGATCGGCCGGGAGCAGGGGGACTGGATCTTCCCGTACGACCCGTCGATGAGCGCGCGGCATGCCGTGGTGCGCTCCGAGGACGCCGACTTCGTGGTGGTCGATGCCGAGAGCCGCAACGGCGTCGCCCTGGCGGCGCGCGGCGACATGCCGCTGCGCCACAACTCGCGGGTGCTTGTGGGCGATAAGCTCCTGCGCATCGAGCTTCCCGCGTGAAGACCTGTCCCGTCTGCTCCACCGAATACTCGGACGACGTTCGCTTCTGTCCCAAGGACGGCCAGACGCTGCGCTCGTCGTCGCCCGGGACCGACCTCGTCGGGCAGGTGCTGGCCGACCGCTATCACGTGGTCCGGAAGCTGGGCGAGGGAGGCATGGGGCAGGTATACCTCGCCGAGCACGTCAAGATGGGGCGCAAGAGCGCGATCAAGGTGCTGAGCCCGTCGATGACGCACGACTCGGACGCCGTGGCGCGCTTCAATCGCGAGGCCGCGAACGCCAGTCGCATCAGCCATCCCAACGTCTGCGCGGTCTACGACTTCGGCGAGACGCCCGAGGGGATCATCTACCTCGCCATGGAGTTCGTCGAGGGCGAGCCGCTCAGGGACCTGCTCGCTCGGGAGGGCGCCGTGTCGGTGACACGGGCGGGCATGATCTTCCTTCAGGTGGCGGACGCCCTGCAGGCGGCCCACGACCTCGGCATCGTGCACCGCGACCTGAAGCCCGACAACATCATGCTGGCGCGCGCCCGCGACGGGACGGACGTCGTGAAGGTGGTGGACTTCGGGATCGCGAAGGCCGTGGGCGGCGACGACGCCCAGCAGCTCACCAAGACGGGCCTGGTCGTAGGCACTCCCGAGTTCATGAGCCCCGAGCAGTTGGCGGGGGACAAGGTCGACGGCCGCAGCGACCTGTACGCGCTCGGGCTGGTGCTGTTCAAGATGCTCACCGGCCAGCTGCCGTTCGCGGCAACCACGGTGCAGGACACGATGGTCCAGCGCCTCACCGACGAGCCCGCGGCCCTCACCGACGTGCGCCCCGACCTGCGCTTCCCACCGGGCCTCCAGGTCACGCTCGACACCGCCCTCGCGCGCAGCCCGGCGGACCGCTATCAGTCGACCGCCAGGTTCGCGAACGACGTGGCGGCAGTGCTGGGTCTGCAGCGGGGACCTCGGTTGAGCCCCGTCCCACCGACCCGCCTGGACTCGGATCTCGACGCCAAGACGGAGCTGTTGCGCCGGTCCGCCGCAACGCCGTCCGCCAGGAGACCGCCGCCGCGCCGGAAGCGACAGCTGGTACCGATCGTGGTCGGCGTGGTCGTGGTTCTGGGAGGCGCGGGGGCGGCGCTGGCGCTGCGGGGCGGAGGCGGAGCGAAGACGCTCGACACGGGCGCGCGGGGCGACACGACGCCTCGAGTCGCGATCATCCCGGCGCGCGACACCACGCCTCTGCCCTCGCCCGTCCCCGCGAGCCCGCCGCCGCGCCAGGTGGCGAAGCAGCCGGCCCCTCTCCCCACCCGCCGCACCACCGGAGCGAAGCCGAAGATCGACGTCAAGCGCGCGCGCGAGCTGCTCGACAACCTGTTCTTGAATCGGCTCGAGCCCAGGACCGCCCGCATGGTCCGGGACTCGGCGCTGGACATCTTCAACGCACCGGGCCTCGCACCGAAGGACAAGGCATACGCGGCGTTCATCGTCGGCAAGGCGTACTTCCAGCCGCCCGCCAACGATCGGACCAACGGGTGCGAGTGGGTGCGCCGTGCGACGGACCTCGATCCCGCCGATACGTCGTACGCGAAGATCGCGGCGCACTGCCAGCCCTGACGTGTTCGGACGCCCCTCTCCCAAGCCGATCAAGGTCGAGGTCTTCGCCAAGACCGATCTCGGCCGCACGCGCGATCACAACGAGGACCATTTTCTCGTCGCGGACTTGACGCGCCGCGACGCGTCGCTCAAACCGAGCGTGCGCACCCACGAAGTCGGGGAGCGCGGCTCGCTGTTCGTGGTCGCGGACGGCATGGGCGGCGCGGCCGCGGGTGAGCTGGCGAGCGAGATGGCGACCGAGACGATCTACGAGCAGATGCTGCACGGGTGGGGGAGCGAGCGGGAAACGACACCCCAGCGGTTCGCCTACCGCTTGCGGGAAGCGGTGGAAGCGGCGAACAGCCACATCCACACGTACGCCAAAGCGCACCCCGAAGTCCGCGGCATGGGCACCACGACGACCGCCGTGGGGGTGCTCGGCGACCGGTTTTTCCTCACGCAGGTGGGTGACAGCCGCGCCTATCTGATCCGCCAGGGGCAGGCCGTCCAGCTCACCAAGGACCAGTCCTTGATGCAGCGCCTGGTCGAGGCCGGCGAGCTGACGGAAGAGGAGGCGGCGAAGAGCGAGCGCCGCAACATCATCCTCCAGGCGCTCGGGCCCGACGCGCGCGTGAAGGTGGATCTCACCCACCAAGAAGTGCGCCGGGACGACGTCCTGGTGCTCTGCTCCGACGGGCTGTCGGGCTCCGTGAAGAAGGAAGAGATCGCCGACATCGCCACGCGCGAGCGGGACCTGCAGGCCGCGTGCGACCGCCTGATCGCGCTCGCCAACCAGCGCGGCGGCCCCGACAATATCACCGTCATCCTGGCGCGCTTCGGCGGCGAAGGGCTGCGCCCGGCGGACGCGAGCGCTGAGGTCGGGCACCAGGTGTATCCGCTCATCGACACCGAGACCAGCACCGAGCCAGTGCCGGTGTACAAAGGAAGCCGCCCGCCCGAGCCCACGGCACGGGGGCGCTGGCGTCTGGTCGCCCTCACGCTCGCCGCGCTCGCCGCGGCCGCCGCGCTCTACCTGGCCAAACGGTAGCTACGTCAACCAGCTCAACACTCGCCTTGCCGCGGCGCGTTGCATCAGCATCTGCCCGTGCCAGCACAACAGGATCGGCGCCTGGCCGGGGATCTGGGCCGCGAGCCGCGGATGGCCGAACAGCACGACGAGCCGCGCCCCGGGCAGCAGGCGCCGCAGCGCGGCACGCGAGCGTGCGCCGAGATCGGCGCGCCCTTTCCACGACCGGGGCTCGGCGTAGACCAGGACAATGCGTTGCCGGTTGCCGGTTGCACGTTGCACGATAGGGACTCCCGCGTCGCGCAAGGTTGCGTGGAACACGTCGCGCGGCCCGACGGAATACGGTCCGCCGATGTCGTCGTCCACGATGGACACGGCCGTCGGCGTCCCGATGCGTGGCGCGTCGCCGCGGACCAGGTGCGCCGCGCGGTCGGCGATGCCGTCCGCGAAGGCGGCGTGCGCGGCCAGATCGGGCTCCCCCTGATCGGGCAGATCACTCCATTGACTCACGGCTTGTTCATAGCGGGCGAGCGCATCGTCCGCCCGCGCGACGGGCAGCTCGCCGCCGACGGCGCCGTCCAGGGCGGCCGCGACGCGTGAAAAATCCTCCGGATAGAGCAGCGCGTCGCACCCCGCCGCGACCGCGCCAACCGTCGCGGCGGGCACCGGCTGTGCGGCGCTCGCGCCGGCCATGATCAGGGCGTCGGTCACGACCAGCCCGCCGAAGTTGAGGGTCGCGCGCAGGTAGCCCAGGATCTCGCTCGAGAAGCTCGCCGCGCGGCCCGACGGATCCCATTCCGGATAGGCGACGAACGCGCTCATCACGCTCCCCACGCCGGCTCGAATCGCGTATTCGAACGGCGACCCGTCCACCTGTTGGAGCTCGGCCCGGGACGCGCGCACCCGCGGCAAGGTCGCGTGCGAATCCTCGAAGGTGCGGCCGTGTCCGGGGTAGTGCTTGGCGCAGCCCAGCACGCCGTGCTCCTGCAGCGCGCGGCTCCACACGGCCACTTGCTCGCCCACGCGCACGGGGTCCGCTCCGAACGAGCGCGTCTGCACGATCGGGTTCTTCGCCTCCAGGTCGAGATCGCACACGGGGGCGAAGGCCCAGTTGATGCCGACGGCGCGCGCCTCGGCGGCGGTGATCACGCCGCACGCTGCGGTCGCGTCGAGATCGTCGAGCCAGCCGAGCGCGGCCGGCGGCGGCAGCTCGGTGAGTCCCTGCACCTGCTGGGCGGGGCCGCGCTCCAGATCCGCGCCAATGAGCAGCGGGCGCCCCGCTTGCTGCCGCAGCTCTCGGGTGAGGGTCGCGGTCGCTTCGCGGGTCCCGCCGAAGATGATGAATCCGCCCACGCCGGCGGCGAGGGCGGCGTCGATCTTCGCCCGCTCGTGCGCGAAACTCCCCCGTCGCCAGCGGAGCGCCGGAAACACGAGCCGCGCGAGCGAGGAGGTCACGCCGGCGTGATGCGGCCCAGGACACGCGGGCCGCGCGCCCCGGTCGCCTCCGGCAGATTGCCGGGCCTCCCGAGGATGGTGAGAAAGCCGAGGAACGCGAACGCCAGGGCCTCCTTTGCCTCACCGTCGAAGAACAACTGGTCGAAGGGTACGAGGGGTCGCGGGGCCACGCGGGCGGCGAGCTGCTCGACCAGCCACGGATTGCGCGCGCCGCCCCCGGACATCACCAGGTCGTCCTCCGGTCCGGCGCGGATCCAGCGCTCGATCCCGCGGGCGACGCTCTCCACGGTCAGGGCGGTCGCCGTCGCGACCGCATCGTTGTCCGAGCCGCCCCCGCGCTTCACGTCGTCGACCAGCCGCGCGGCGTAGTCCGGACTGAAGTGCTCGCGCCCGGTGCTCTTTGGCGGGGAGGCGGCGAAGTACGGATCCGCGAGGAGCGTCTCCAGCACCTTGCGGGCCGGTTTGCCGCGGCGCGCCCGCTCGCCGTCCACATCGAACCGCGCGGCGGGATCGATCCGCCGCGTCACGGCATCCACCACCGCGACGCCGGGGCCGGTGTCGAACGCCACGGCGCCCTCGGTGACGCCGAGGCGCGGCGCATACGTGACGTTCGCCATGCCGCCGATGTTGAGGAGCAGGCGGCCGCGCTCCGCGTGGCCGAACAGCAGCACGTCGGCGAGGGGCACGAGCGGGGCGCCCTGCCCTCCGGCCGCCACGTCCCGTGCCCGGAAGTCGCTCACGACGCGGACGCCCACGCGCTCGGCGATCACCGCCGGGTCGCCCAGCTGCAGCGTGGCGCGACCCGGCTCGTGCCACACCGTCTGGCCATGTGACGCCACGAACGCCACCTCGCGCGGCGCCACCTTGGCCGCCGCGAGCAGCTGGAGCACGGCGCCCGCGAAGCGCTCGCCCAACGCGACGTGCAGCAGCGCCAGATCGCGCGAGCCCCCGCGGGCGATCGCTTCGATGATCTGACCGCGCTCCGCCCCCGCATACGCGTCCTGCCGGAACGCCACGAGCCGTGCCTCCAGCGGGTCATCCGTCAAGCGGACCAGGGCGGTCGAGACGCCGTCCAGCGACGTGCCCGACATCACGCCCACGGCGAGCTGCGCGGTCATGCGACCGGCGGCGGGTCACCCACGGCACGCCGCACGAACCCGTCCGCCGCGGCGAGCGCCCGCTCGGCCTCCGCGCGTCCCGTCCCCTTGCGAACCATGACGATCGCCAGCTTGACGCTGCCGCCCGCCGCCTCGATGGCCGCGCGCGCCGCCACGCGATCGACCCTGCAACATTCCATCACGATGCGCTCGCCCCGGTCCCGCAGCTTGTCGGAGACCGCCCTCAGGTCGACCATCAGATTCCCGTAGGCACGCCCCAGCCGGATCATCGCGCCGCTGGAGAGCGTGTTGAGGACGAGCTTCGTGGCGGTGCCGGCTTTCATGCGGGTGGAGCCGGTGAGGGCTTCCGGGCCGACCTTGGGGAGGACGAGCACGTCGCAGGTCGCCCGCAGTACTTGCGGCGGATCGGAGCACGAGACCAGCCCCGTGGTCGCACCGATCGTCTGGGCGCGCGCCAGGGCGGCGCGCACGAACGGCGTCGTTCCGCTCGCCGCGATCCCCAGCACGAAGTCGTGCGCCGCCACGCGCGCCTGATCCATCGCCTCCATCCCCGCGTTCACATCGTCCTCGGCGCCTTCGCTGCTCTTTACGAGGGCCGCGTAGCCCCCCGCGATCACGCCCACCACCATCTCGGGCGGCGTGCCGAACGTGGGCGGGCACTCGCTCGCATCCAGCACGCCGAGCCGCCCCGAGGTCCCCGCGCCCACGTAGACCAGCCGCCCGCCGCGCCGGAACGCCTCGACGACCAGGTCGATGGCCCGCGCCAAATCCTCACGCACCGCGTGGACCGCCGGGGCGACCGCGGCATCCTCCGTGTTGATCAGATCGACGATCTCGAGCGTCGAGGCGACGTCGATACGCTGGGTGCGGGGGTTGCGCTGCTCGGTGAGCCGCGGGTCGCGGTAGTCGGGAGGGGGTGCGGTCATGAAGGGTTTTGGATGGCCCCAAGTTAGACGTTGACCCGAACTCGGGTCAACGTGCACAATTCGAGATGCGTGGCGCCCTCGTTTCGAGCCTCCTCGTCCTCGCCGCCTGCCGCCACAGCGTCAAGCCGCCCGACATCGCGCCCGCGGTGGACATCCCGGACGTGGTCCCAATGCCTGCGCCCGTCGTGGCGGCGCCCGCCGTCCCGGACCGCACGCCGCGTATCGCGCCAGACTGGCCCCTCGGCTCACGTGTTCGGGCCGTGGAGGGAGCGCACGCAATGGTCGTCACGTCCCACGCGCTCGCGAGCGGCATCGGGCTCGACATCCTGCGGCGCGGGGGCAACGCGGTCGACGCCGCCGTGGCGGTCGCGTTCGCGCTCACCGTCGTGCACCCGGTGGCGGGCAACATCGGGGGCGGCGGGTTCATGGTCATCCGGACGCACGACGACACGGTGCGCACCTTGGACTTTCGCGAGGCTGCCCCCTCCGGCGCCACGCGCTCCATGTACGTCGATTCGGCGGGGAACGTGTTGGCGTCGTCCCTGACCGGGCAGCTCTCGGTCGGCGTGCCTGGGAGCGTCGCCGGGCTGTTCGAAGCGCACCGCCGGTTCGGGCTCCTGCCGTGGAAAGAGCTGGTCGAGCCCGCCGTGCGCCTGGCGCGCGACGGACATACCCTCGACGGCGCCCGCAGCCGTCAGATTGCCAGGGAGGCGGAGCGACTCGCCCGGTTTCCCGCCTCCCGCGCCCAGTTCCTCGTCAACGGGGAAGCGCCCCCACCGGGCACGCGGCTCGTGCAACCAGACCTCGCGCGCACCCTGCAGCTCATCGCCGACAGCGGCTCCCAGGTGTTCTACCACGGAAGCGTCGCGGGGCTGATCGTCCAGGAGATGGCCCGCGGCGGCGGGCTGATCACGCGAGCCGACCTCGCGCGGTATCGGGCCAAGTGGCGCGACCCGATCGCCATCGGCTATCGCGGCTACACGATCTACACGATGCCGCCCCCGTCCGGCGGCGGCGTGACGCTGGCGGAGATCCTCAACGTGATGGAGGGATACGCTCCCCTGCCCCCGCTCGGCAGCGCCGAGCTGATGCACCTCCAGACCGAGGCGATGCGCCGCGCCTACGCGGACCGCAACGCTTTTCTCGGCGACCCGGACTTCGTGGAGATGCCGCTCGCGCGGCTGCTCTCCAAAACCTACGCGGCCACGCTGCGGGCCGACATCGACCTGCAGCGCGCGACGCCCTCGCCGGCGGCGCGCGGCGGACGTTCGGAGGGAACCGAGACGACGCACTACTCCATCGTCGATGCCGACGGGAACGCGGTGTCCTGCACCACGACGTTGAACAACGATTTCGGCAGTGCCGTGACGGTCGGGGGGGCGGGGTTCCTGCTGAACGACGAGATGGACGACTTCATGACGGGGCCCGGCAGGCCGAATCTGTTCGGCCTGGTGCAGGGGGAGGCGAACGCCATCGCGCCGGGGAAGCGGATGCTGTCGGGCATGACGCCGGTGATCGTGCTCGATCCAGCCGGCCGGCTGTTTCTGGTGCTCGGGTCACCGGGCGGCTCGCGCATCACCACGGCCGTCTATCAGGTGCTCAGCAACGCCATCGACCAGGACATGCCGCTGCCCAGCGCCGTGGCGGCGCCCCGGCTGCACCACCAGGCGGTCCCGGACACGCTGCACCTCGAGCCCGGCGGCTTCGTGCAGCCCTCGATCGACTCGCTCGAAGCGATGGGTCACAGAGTGAGCTTCTGGAACTACAAGACCGAGGTGAACGCCGTCGGGCGAGCCGCCGCCGGCTGGGTCGGAGTCGCGGATCCCAGACGGAGCGGCGCTGCGGCGGGCTACTGACCGACGCCGCTAGGCGTGCTTCACCGTCAGCGGCTTGTTCAGCTTGATCGTGATCGCCGCGCCCTTGGGGATCACCACGTCGATGTCCCGCGACGCGCGGGCGGCGGCGGCCCCGGCCGCGGCACCCACCGCTCCGCCGATCACCGCTCCCTTCGTGTTCTTGCCGAGCAGCTTCCCGACAATGGCGCCGGCCACGGCTCCGCCACCGACCTTCGCGGCGTCCGCTTTCGTCACGCCGCGGCCCTTCATCACCGTGTCCATCGCGACCACGGACGCGTCGATCGCGTAGCTCGCGCCGCGCACGGACACATTCGTCACGGACAGCTCGATCTTGCCGCTCGAGTTCGGGTTCGGCGCCGGCTCCGCGGCCGTGATCGTGCCCGATACGGTCGCACCGGCCGGAATCACCACCCGCCCGCTCGGGTCCTTCACATCCTGGCTCACCGTGGCGCTGAACGCGTCACCGGCCTTGGCCGTGCGGGTCGTGATCGTGTCGCTCGCCGCGAGCGGGACGCGCGTCCCGGCCGCGAGGCTCAGCGGAGCCGGTGCCGCGGGCTTCGGGGGGGCCGGCTTCTTCACGGGCGGCGCCTTCTCGGGCGCGGGCTTGGCCGCTGCCGTCGGCGGAGCGGGCACGTCCTTCATGGCGGCCGTGGACTCGGTCGGCGCGAGCGTGAGGTTACGCGCGGTCGAATCAGTCGACCGGCTGGTCTGCTCGCCTTTGACGCACCCGAGCAACATGACGCTCGCCAGGGCGGTGAACAGCGATCCGTGCTTGTGGAGCCTGATCATTTAGTCCCTCTCGTTGAGTTTCGCAGGCACCTAATATAGGAAGGCGGCCTTCCAAGTTCCCAGGCTGAAGCCTGGGCCCATCGCTGCCCTGTGCTAAAGCACACTCGCAGTGCCCTTTAGGGCAGTGCCCCACCGGGCCCACCCTTGCAGGGTGGGAAAATCACGGCGACGGATGCGAGTGCTTGTCGCTACAGCCGGCTCTCGCTATAGCCGGCTCTCGCTACAGCCGGCTCTTCAGCGATTCCGGCGTCAGCCCTTGCAGCCAGCTGGCGAGCAGGGTGAAGCGGTCGGTGACGAGCAGCAGCCCGAGCAGGATCAACAGCACGCCCGCACTCCGCTCGACCCAGGCGAGGTAGGGCCGGAATCGCTGGAACCAGGCCAGGAACCGGTCGAGCGCCAGCGCGGTGACGACGAACGGCAGCGCGAGCCCGGCGGAATAGGCGGTGAGCAGAGCGGCGCCGTGCGCCACGCTCGCCTGAGCGGCCGCGAGCGTGAGAATCGCCCCGAGGATGGGACCGATGCAGGGCGTCCACGCGGCGCCGAACGTGACGCCGACGAACGCCGAGCCGAGGTAGCCGAGCGGCTTGCGGGTGAGCTGCACCTTGCGCTCGCGCATCAGGGACCGGGGTCGCAGCACGCCGAGCAGGTACAGCCCGAACAGGATGACGACGCCGCCACCGATCCGCCCGATCCAGACCTGAGAACGGAGCAGCACCACGCCGAGCGCGGACGCCGTGACACCCAGGGCGATGAAGATGAGGGAGAACCCCGCGACGAACCACAGCGCGTGGGCCAGAGCCGTGCCGCGGCGCACCTCCAGCTCCTCGAGCGTCAGACCCGTGAGGAAGCCGACGTAGCTGGGGATGAGGGGCAACACGCAGGGAGAGAGAAAGCTGAGCAGCCCGGCGACGAACGCGAGGGCGAATGACGGCGTCACCCGCAGAAGCAGACCGCCGAGACCACCGT
>Ga0209027_1000915_pt1 | contig 10849 bp, 8 predicted proteins | sample GraSoi013_1_20cm_3_FD_185821 | JGI IMG/M metagenome (GOLD analysis project Ga0209027, IMG submission 185821) | Grasslands soil microbial communities from the Angelo Coastal Reserve, California, USA - Sample 09_27_2013_1_20cm (SPAdes) (version 2) | ecosystem: Environmental > Terrestrial > Soil >...
CATGCAGGAGATAAACGAGTTGATGCGTTACGCTTTCGACCCTGAAACCTATCGAAAGCTCTACAGCGATTTCTCTGAAAAAAATCCGCTCTGGAACGAAATTCCTACGAGCACCGGAAACGTTTACGATTGGGACCCGCATTCGACCTACATTCAGGAGCCTCCGTATTTTGAAAAGTTCAGTATGGAGCCTGAAAAATTTATAGACATACGCAATGCACGCACGCTAGCAATCTTCGGCGATTCTGTGACGACGGATCACATCTCGCCTGCTGGCGCAATCAAACCCAACTCGCCCGCAGGCATCTACCTGCAATTGCGTAAAATAGCAATCGAAGACTTCAATTCATACGGCGCGCGTAGAGGCAATCATCAGGTGATGGTGCGCGGCACGTTCGCAAACGTTCGCATCAAGAACCTTATGCTTCCGGGCGTAGAAGGCGGCTTTACTGTACTTGAGCCTGTTGGCGAGCGCATGAGCATCTACGACGCTTCGGTGCATTATCAAGCGGCGGGCATTCCGCTAATAGTTTTTGCGGGGCAGGAGTACGGAACTGGAAGCTCGCGCGACTGGGCTGCTAAAGGAACTAGATTGTTGGGCGTGCGAGCAGTCATAGCGCAAAGCTTCGAGCGCATACACCGCAGCAACCTGGTAGGAATGGGCGTGCTACCCTGCCAGTTCAAAGAAGAAACCAATGCGCAAACGCTCAGGCTAGAAGGCACTGAGACTTTTGACATCATAGGGATTGAGGGCGGAATCAAACCGCGCCAGGACGTGACGCTCGTAATTCATCGTGCGGACGGTGAGTCGGAAGAAATTCCTGTCACGGTCAGAATAGACACGCCGATTGAAGTTGATTACTACCAGCACGGCGGCATATTGCCATTCGTGCTCAGACAAATTCTGGCCGAAACATCTTTGATCTGGTGAGAGCAGATTGCGCCATCCTTTTGCGAGCTTAAGTATTTCCCTTTGCGCCTTTGCGAGAACATGCAATTCTCTTGATGCTCAAGATTAATGAGAGTTGAAGGTTCACGCTGTAGAAGCAAAGAAAAGAGCAAAGCTCGCAAAGAATTGAACGCCTGCTTACTTGCTTTTGGACTTTGGTGCGTTTCGGGTGTTAGAGTGTTCTCGAACCACTAAGTATTTCATCGAAACAAATTTTTTGAGGGAGTGAATTGATGTCTTCAGTTCAGCAAGCAGCGTCGAGCGAGCCTCGCAAGTACCAGCTTTTCATTGATGGGAAATTTGTTGACGCCGAATCGGGCAAGACTTTTGCTACGCCTAACCCTGCGACGGGCGAACCGCTCGCTGAAGTCGCGGAAGCAGATAAGGCCGATATTGAAAAGGCCGTCGCGGCAGCTCGCCGCGCGTTCGAGGGAAAGTGGGGACGCATGAGCGCGCGCGAACGCGGTCGCCTTCTTTTCAAGCTCGCTCAGTTGATAGAAGAGAATGCTAAAGAGCTTGCCGAGCTTGAGACAGCAGACAACGGAAAGCCCATACGCGAATCGCTCTACATTGATCTGCCGCAGGTCGTGGAGAATTTTGAATACTTCGCGGGTTTCGCTACGAAGATTGAAGGCGAGACGATTCCTGTTTCGGGTCAGTTCCTCAACTATACCTTGCGCGAACCCGTTGGCGTGTGCGGGCAGATAATCCCTTGGAACTTTCCGCTCCTGATGGCAGCGTGGAAGCTTGCGCCCGCGCTCGCCGCAGGCAACACGGTCGTGCTCAAACCTGCCGAGCAGACGCCCGTCGGGGCAATGGAACTTGCGCGATTGATTCAAGAGGCGGGTTTCCCGGATGGCGTCGTCAACATAGTGCCCGGATTCGGAGAAACGGCGGGCGCTGCGCTCGCTTCGCATCCAGATATTGACAAGATAGCTTTCACAGGCTCGACCGAAGTCGGCAAGTTGATTGCGAAAGCCGCCGCAGACAATCTTACAAAAGTCTCTCTTGAACTCGGCGGCAAAGCGCCGAACATAGTGTTCGCGGACGCGGACATTGAGCAGGCCGTAAACGGCGCGATGATGGGCATCTTCTTCAATCAGGGGCAAGTATGCTGCGCTGGCTCGCGTCTTTTTCTGGATGAAAGAGTGAAGGACGAGTTTCTGGAAAAGTTCAAGGAGAAAGCGGAGAAGGTGAAGGTGGGCGACCCCTCTGACAAAGCGACGCAGATGGGGCCGCAGGTTTCTTCGGAGCAATTGGAAAGAATCAAATCTTACGTCGGAGTTGCGCGCGCAGAAGGCGCGACAGTGTTTGTAGGCGGCGAGTCGCCCGTGCTCGACGAAAAATTCCAAAAAGGCTATTTCTTCCAGCCTACCATCTTCAGCGAAGTGAAGAACCAGATGCGCGTGGCTCAGGAAGAGATTTTCGGGCCTGTTAGCTGCGTCATCACTTTCAAAGACGAAGAGGATTTGATTCGACAAGCGAATGAGACAATCTATGGGCTATCGGCAGGAATCTGGACGCGCGACATCACACGCGCGCATCGCTTCGCACGAGAGATAAAAGCCGGTGTCGTGTGGATTAACACCTACAACATGTTCAATGCTGCGTCGCCGTTCGGCGGCTACAAGCAATCGGGCTACGGGCGCGAGATGGGCAAGCACGCCATTGATCTTTACACGCAGGTCAAGAGCGTGTGGGTTGATCTTTCGGGGAAACCGATTGGGTGGTTCGGGAAATAGCGTTTAGGGCAAGAAAGTATTAAGGGCGGGATTCCGAACTTCTTAGCGAGCTTAAGCATTTCCCTTTGCGCCTTTGCGTGAACATGCAATTATCCCGAAGCTCAAGATTGATGTGAATTGAGGTTTCTCGCAAAGGCGCAAAGATAAGAGATAAGCTCGCAAAGCGGGTTGAGCTAGAACAATCGTAGTGAGCTTGCCTCTTAATTTCGAGTGGGCGCGGGAAACTTTTTTGGTAGGCTTTGCATCAATTCTGTCGCCGCATCCACTTTCAAGGATTTGATTTGAGGACGGTGCTCTCCCGCTTGAGAAAATTTCTGAAAATTAAAGGAGACGCCATGCGATATTCGAAACAGGTTCTTGCTCTGTCGCTACTCCTCACGGCCACATTCTTTCTAACAGCCTGCCCGCAACGCGAAACAATTGGCAGGATAAATGCAGACCCCGCGCGCTACTACCACAAAGAGGTTGCCGTTGCCGGGACGGTCACAGATAGCTACGGCTTTCTGGGTATGGGCATCTATGAGATTGATGATGGCACAGGACACTTAATCGTGGTAACTCATCGCGGTGTGCCTTCGCGCGGCGCTCGCGTCGCGGCGAAAGGTCACATCCAAACCGGTTTCAGCTTCGGCGGCAGAAATTTCGGAACTGTTTTGGAAGAGACAGACCGTCGCGCTGAAGGAAGATGATGAAGGAGGACGCGCAGGCAGTCGGCGAGCGCATCTTGGTTCTAGCCCTTGACCGGCAGTTTGCGCGTCTTCATCAAAACTCGCTTGATTTCGTTCGCCTCATTACGCCGGAAAAACTCTACGCCGAACCCCGAAAATCTCCGCGCTCCATCCCCGTTTACTCATGCGGCGAACATATCTTGAGAAGCGCAGCGATTATCGAGCAGACATTCGGAGGCGTGACGGCCAGTCTCTGGGACGATCCGTTTGAATGGACGCTGCCTGAGACTCTTTCCACGCCTGAACTGGTCGCAGCTTATTTAAGCGAAGTTGAAGAGACGCGCGCTCGCGCATTCACGCTCTTTCGCAGCGACCGCGACCTGCTTAAAGAAATTGCTCTACCATCGGGCGGGTTGCAGATGCTTTGCGGGCTGCTCTTTGATACACTTCAACGCGCGGCGCATCATCAGGGACGTGCATTCGCCACATTAAGGCTCATCTCCGATGTGCGACTTTCGCAGATTTAAAATTGTAAAGTCAGTAAAGGAAAGGTAAAAGGAAAAAGTGTGGACACGCCTGCGGCGTGAATTATAAATTAAAAATTAGAGATAAAAGCTTTGTCCTTACTTTTGCCTTTTACCTTTTTACTTTTGCCTTACTTCAATCCATCTGTGAGGTTCTTCTGTAATGTTCTGTCCACAGTGCGGCCAACAGCAGCCATCTGAAGATTTGCGTTTCTGCTCGCGTTGCGGTTTCCCTTTGCAAGGCGTGACGCAAATTCTTGCAACCGGAGGACAGCCGCTCGTTGTCCCTATGGAAGGTGGAGTGCGACGCCGCTCGCCGCGCTATGAAGGCGTGAAGCAGGGAGTCTCCTTGTTTCTCATAGGCATGGTGCTTGTCCCGCTTGTAGCAGTCTTCAGCACGCTCGTGCTACGCCGTCCTGAGATGTTCGTACCTCCCGTCGCCATAATCTGTTTCGTAGGCGGATTGATGCGAATCATTTACGCGCTAGCATTTCAGGAAGGCGCAAAAAGCATGGGGCAATTCGAGCCGCCTACTTACATTCCGCCTGCGTCACCTCAGCAGATGGGAGCGGGCGCAGCCAGACTCGGCGCACTTCCGCCGCAGCGAACCACTTCAGCTTCCGTATGGAGAAGGCCGGACACTGCGGAGCTTGTGCAGCCTCCGAGCGTCACGGAGAACACGACCAAGCTTTTAGATAAAGAGATGAAGCCTCCCGATAGCTGAAAACATTCCTTTTCAACTTTTCATTTTTCATTAATTCAATAAAGGAAGATTAGGTGAGCGTGGGTGCAAGGGATTTAAAGGATGCGCCGCTTGCAGAGCGCTTGCGTGAGCGCATGAGGTGTGACGGCGCGATTAGCTTTCATGATTGGATGAATGCTGCGCTCTACGACAAGCGCTATGGCTACTATGCGCGGCGCGATCTTGAGCGCTGGGGACGCGAGGGCGATTACAGGACAAGTCCAGAACGAAGCACACTGTTCGCAGCCACCTTCGCGGACTATTTCGCAAAGCTCTTCGGAGAGCTAGACGCCCCGCAGGAATTTACAATCCTGGAAGCAGGTGCGGGCGATGGTCGTTTCGCGCTCGGCGTGTTAGAGACGTTTCGGGATGAGTATCAAGAAATCTTTGCTCGCACACGCTACCTGATAGATGAGGTGAGCATGGATTCGCGTGAGCGAATACTGCGCAGGCTTTCCGGTTTCTCACATCGCATAGAGTTTCGTTCTCTGGCTCAGATAGAAACTCCTTTCACGGGCATAATCTTCTCAAACGAATTGCTGGATGCACTCCCGGTTCACCGCGTGGTGATGCGGGAAGGAAGGTTGCGCGAGTTATGCGTTGGCGTTGGACAGGGCGGGGAATTCGTCTGGGTTGAGCGAGAGCCGACTAGGCCGGAACTCATCTCTTATTTCGATTGGTGCGGCGTTCGGCTTGACGAAGGACAGATTGCGGAAGTCAATTTGGAAGCGCTCGATTGGATTGCGCGCGCCGCGTCGTTGCTTCATAAAGGTTTCATCATCTCGATTGATTACGGCGCAGAGGCGCAGCAACTATACGACGCGCCGCATCGCCGCGAAGGAACTCTGAGGGCTTTTCGTCATCACCGCTTTGCTGAAAACGTTCTTGCGAATCCGGGCGAGCAGGATTTGACTTCGACCGTAAACTGGACTGCCGTGATGAAAGCAGGCGAGCGGGCAGGACTTAAGACCCTGAGACTTCAACGACAGGATCAGTTCTTGATTGAGGCGGGATTGCTGGCGAGGCTTGAAAGAATTGCTGGCGAAACAGAGTCCGAATCCGAAGCTCTTCTACTTCGCACAAGCGCACGCGACCTCATTCTCCCCAACGGCATGGGCGCGAGCTTTCAAGTGCTTGAACAGCAAGTAGGAAGGATGAAAGAGTAATTACTCAGCGATGTTACGCGAAATGATGTTTGAGAAACAGCGGCAACAAGTCTGCGCGAGCAGACGGACAGAGTAAAGCCCCTGACGGAGCGAAAGCGTAGTCTGGGGTAAATGGCGAGAGCGGCGGTCAGAGTCTGCGATAGCAGACGACAGAGAAGAGACAGAAGAATATTTAGAGCGAGTAAGCATCTGTCGTCTGCTAAAGCAGACTCTGTTGATGTATTGATTATTGACCCCAGACTCCGCCTTCGGCTTCGTCAGGGGCTACACTCTATCGTCTGCTGTCGCAGACTCTCTTGTAGCACTTACAACACCGACTGCCGCATAACTCTGATTACTCTTCTTGAATAGTTCGTCTTTCATCCTTCCGCTTTCCGCCTTGCTGTTCAAGCACTTCTTTCACTTTGTGCGCCAGCGCATCGGGCGCGAATGGTTTTTGGATGAACGGCGTTCCTTCTGCGAGCACTCCCTGGTCAACTATAGCGTTGTCTGTGTAGCCGGACATGAACAATACTTTCATGTCCGGGCGTAGCTGAGATAGCCTGACTGCCAGTTCGCGCCCGCTCATCTCAGGCATTACGACATCTGTTATGAGCAGGTGAACCTGCCCCTTGTGTCGCTCGCAGATCAAAAGCGCTGCGCCGCCGTTTGAAGCTTCAAGTACCTGATAGCCATAGTGCCTCAAAACTTCGAGAACCAGATTGCGTACCATCTCGTCGTCTTCGGCCAGCAGAATAGTCTCTTTGCCCTGTAGCGCCTCTTTCGGTGCCACGCTTCGCCTGTATTCTTGAGCGCCCCCGGCCACGCGCGGCAGATATACCTTGAAGGTCGTTCCCTGTCCGACTTCGCTGTAGACCCATATGTTGCCGCCCGATTGTTTGACTATGCCGTACACGGTAGAAAGCCCCAGCCCTGTTCCTTTGCCTACTTCCTTCGTCGTGAAGAAAGGCTCGAAGATGTGCGCGCGGGTTTTCTCGTCTATACCAGTGCCTGTGTCGCTCACGGCCAGCATGACGTAATGGCCGGGCTTTACAGCGACGTGGTGTGTTGCATACTCCTCGTCAATGTACACGTTCTCGGTTTCGATAGTGAGCTTGCCTCCCTGCGGCATAGCGTCGCGCGCATTGACGGCTAGGTTGAGAATCACCTGCTCGATCTGACCGGGGTCAGCCTTAATGGTTCCAAGTTCAGACGCGAGCACGGTGCGCAACTCTACATCTTCTCCGATTAATCGTCGAAGCATCTTTTCCATATCCGAGACGATGGTGTTGAGGTCTATGGCTACGGGCTGCAAGACCTGTTTGCGGCTGAAGGCAAGCAGATGGCGCGTCAGTGCGGCAGCGCGCTCGCCAGCCTTCTTTATCTCTTCGACGTTGTGGCGCAGAGGGTCTGCCGCTTGCAGCCGTCTCAAAACCAGATCGCTGTAGCCGTTGATGGCTGTGAGCAGATTGTTGAAGTCATGCGCGATGCCGCCCGCCAGTTGCCCTATGGCCTCAAGCTTCTGCGACTGCCGTAGTTGTTCTTCAAGCATCTTGCGCTCGGTCATATCTTCGATTGAGCCTTCGTAGTAAAGCAACGCGCCGCTTTCGTCACGTATGGCTCGAATGTTCTCTTCGACCCAAATCTTGATTCCGTCTTTACGAAAGACTTCACACTCGAACCCTACGACGATGCCTTGCTCGGCGAGCATTCGCTCCAATTCATCTCGGAAGGCTGGATTAACGTAATGCTGTGTGGCGATGTTTGTGCGGTCTGTGATCAACTCTTCCGGTGATTCGTAACCCAGAATACGCACGAGCGCGGGATTGGCTGAGATGAATCTTCCTTCGGGAGTGGACTGAAAGATTCCTTCAACAGCATTCTCGAAGATGCTGCGGTACTTCTCTTCGGCCTCCTTAAGCGCCTCCTCCGCTTTTTTACGTTCAGTCACGTCGTTCACCAGCACCACTTCTGCGCGCCGACCTACAAAGATCAATTCGTGAGTTGTAATTTCTACGTCAATGATAGAGCCGTCCTTTTTCAGATGCCTCCACACTCCAGCCACATCTAAACCGTCGCGGACTCTAGATACGTTCTCAAGTAGAAGCGGAATGTCTTCGGGCGGGCGAATATCTTTGATGACCATCGCCAGAAACTCTTCACGCGAATACCCGTAATGTCTGACGGCGGACTTGTTCACGGCAAGGAAACGTAGCGTTTCCAGATCATAGACCCACATGGGATGAGGATTACTCTCGAACAGTAGACGATAGCGTTCCTCCGAATCGCGCAACGCTTCATCGGCGCGCTTGTGCTCGGTAATATCTTGCTTGATTGCTATGAAATTAATGATCTCGCCAGCATCGCTCATCACAGGAGTGATAGATTGCTCCTCGAAGTAAAGGCTGCCATCCTTGCGCCGGTTAATAGTTTCTCCACGCCAGACTTGCCCGGAGAGAATTGTGTCCCAAAGCGTCTTAAAGAACGCTCTATCGTGCATCCCGGAATTCAGGATGCGAACGTTACGGCCTGAGACCTCTTCGAGCGTGTAACCTGTAAGCGTAGTAAAAGCAGGGTTCACCCATGTGATAGCGCCCTGATTGTCTGTGATGACAATGGCGTGCGCAGCAGATTGGAGCGCAGTTGCCTGAAGCCGTATTAGCTGTTCCGCCTGCTTGCGTTCAGTAATGTCGCGCCCAATCCATATGACTGAATCTTTCGACATGGGCGAGACGCTGCCGTCGAACCAGATTTCCTTGTTATCTATTTGCAGGCTGTATTCGACTCTGCGCATACGGCCTTCGTCTAAAGCGCGGCGTATGTGTTTGAGAAAGAAGTCTGCCTGCTCTTTCGGGAACACGTCGCGCAGTTTCTTGCCGAGCAGATTATCGGGCTGCCTGTATAAATTGGAGGGATCGGTCGGCGCAATCTTCAGATAACGCCCCTTTGCGTCAAGCACCAGAATCACGTCGGTCATCGCCGCGAAGAGGGCGCGCAATTCTGCCTCGGATGCTTTATGCGCCTCTTCTGCGAGCCTTCGCGCGCGACGGTTTTCAGCCTCGTGCAACTCCCTTTCTATGGTCGGGACGAGCCGCACCAGATTATCTTTCATCAAGTAATCGTGTGCCCCTGCGCGCATAGCTTCAACCGCGACCGCTTCGCCTACAGTGCCTGAAATGATTATGAAAGGGATGTCCAACTCCATCTTTTTCAGTACCGCCAGCGCCGCAATCGCGTTGAAGTGAGGCATAGAGAAGTCGCAAAGAATGAGATCCCACTCGTGTGCAGCGAGCGCGTCCCTCATAGCTTCGGGCGTCTCCACGCGCTCGTAGACAGGGTCATAGCCCGCGCGCGACAAGTGGCGCGTGAGCAACGCTACGTCTCGCTCGGAATCTTCAACGTGTAATACTCGTAAGGGTTTTTTCATCTCTCCTTACTCTGTGGGCGCTACTTGATTCAAAACCAACCAGTACAAGCCTAACTGCCTTGTCGCCTCCAGGAATTGTTCGAAGTCAACGGGCTTGCGAACATAGCTGTTGGCTCCCAGTTCATAGCTCTTAATCATGTCTTCTTCTTCGCTTGAAGAGGTGAAGATGACCACCGGAAGACGCCTTGTATGCTCATTTTCTCGTATCTTTCTGAGCACCTGTAGGCCGTCCACCTTGGGCAATTTCAGATCGAGCAAGATAAGCTGCGGCATATCATGCATATCACGCTCAGCATATTTTCCGGTGCCGAACAGATAGTCCAGCGCTTCGACTCCGTCGCGCGCGGCGATGACATCGTTAGCGATGTTGCTCTTTTTAAGAGCGCGTAGCGTCAGTGCTTCATCTCTTGGATTATCTTCCACCAGTAAGATCACTTTGTTCTCCATGTTTCATCTCCCTGTAATTCGGGAGCGTGAAGTAGAAGGTCGCTCCCTTATCAATCGCTGCTTCAGCCCAGACGCGGCCTCCGTGACGATTGATGATACGCAGAACAGTCGCCAGCCCTATGCCTGTGCCCTCGAACTCTTCGGCGCTGTGTAGGCGCTGGAACGCGCCGAATAATTTGTTGACATAGGCCATGTCGAACCCCGCGCCGTTATCGCGGACGAAATAAGCAAGCTCGCCGTCCTTCTGTTCCTGGCCGAAACTTATCTCTGCCCGCTCACGCTTCGAGGTGAACTTCCATGCATTGCCCAGCAGGTTAACCAACACAACTTTTAAGAGGCGCTTATCGCCGTGCGTTGAAAGCCCTTCCTCAACCTGGACAGCTACTTGTCGTCCAGCATCTCTTTTTTGCAACTCAGCAATCACTTCCTGAGCCAGCTTGCTGAGGTTGACGGCCTCGCTGCGCATCTCGCTGCGAGTCACGCGCGCAAGCTGCAACACGTCGTCAATCAGTTGCGCCATCTCCTGACTTGCGCCGCGCACCTCTTGAAGATAACCCTTGCCCTCTTCGTCAAGTTTGTCCGCGTAATCTTCCAATAGCGCCTGACTGAACCCGTTGATGTGGCGCAAGGGCGCGCGCAGATCGTGAGAGACAGAATAGGAGAAGGCTTCGAGTTCACGATTAGCGGCCTGAAGTTGCGCGGTTCGCTCTTGCACACGTTGTTCAAGCTCTTCATTGAGGCGGTGAACCTCTTCTTCTGCGCGCTTGCGCTCCGTTATGTCGCGTAAGATGACTGTGTAGAGCTTCTGCCTATCTGACTCTATCTGCGAGATAGATGCTTCTATGGGAAACTCCTCGCCGTCCGAGCGCAGCCCGAAGAGTGCGCCGAGCGCTCCCATCGAACGCCTGCTCACATGCGTTCTACCAAAATTCTGAATATGACCTTTGTGGTCAGCACGGAAACGTTCGGGAATGAAGCGGTCGAGCGGTTGTCCTATGGCCTCTTCAGACGGATAAAGGAACATCCTTTCGGCTGCGGCATTGAAAAGGATGATGCGCTGCTCTTCGTCAACGGTGATAATTGCGTCCATGGCGGAGCCTATCACGCCTGCAAGTTGCTCCTGGCTTCGTCGCAGCTTCTCTTCACCCTGCTTGCGCTCAGTGATGTCGGTAATGGCGACAAACGCCAGCACCTTGCCGCTTGTG
>Ga0209027_1000917_pt1 | contig 10840 bp, 7 predicted proteins | sample GraSoi013_1_20cm_3_FD_185821 | JGI IMG/M metagenome (GOLD analysis project Ga0209027, IMG submission 185821) | Grasslands soil microbial communities from the Angelo Coastal Reserve, California, USA - Sample 09_27_2013_1_20cm (SPAdes) (version 2) | ecosystem: Environmental > Terrestrial > Soil >...
CCTCGCGCTCGCTCGCGAAACCGCTGCTGCGTTGCAGGTGGTACATCTCAACAGCTCGGCGCTCGCCGAGACGCCGATGATGATCGAGATGATCGAGGCAGCGCGTGGCGACGGACAGGACGTGACCGCGGAGGCATATCCGTACACAGCGGGGATGACGGAGATTCAGTCTGCCACCATCCAGGACAGTTACAAATCCGCAAGCGATGATCGGTTCGCGGCGATCGAATGGCCGCTGACGGGTGAGCGACTGAATCGCGACAGCTTTGCCCGATATACACGCACAGGCGGTCCAATCGTTGTCCACAGCAACACCGAGCAAATGGTGGCAGAGGCGATAACGAGTGCGCTCACCATGATTGCGAGTGATACCTACTGGCAAAACGGCACCGGACATCCGCGAACCACCGGAACATTTTCGAGAGTGCTCGGCCGCTACGTGCGCGAGACGAAATCGCTCTCATTGATGGAGGCAGTCCGCAAAATGACGCTGATGCCTGCACAACGTCTCGAGCAGCGCGTGCCGGCGATGCGGAACAAGGGCCGTCTGCGCGTTGGCGCAGACGCCGACATCACGATCTTCGACGAGGCGAGCGTGCTCGATCGCTCCACTTATCGAGCGCCTTCGCTGCCTCCGGTCGGGATTCAGCACGTGATCGTTAATGGCTTTCCTGTTGTACGCGATGCCCAGCCTGTCGAAGGCGTCGCGGCAGGGAGGCCAGTCCGCGCGCCAATCGGTGGCTGATCCGATCGCGACGGGCTCTTCACTGCCCGGCACGTTCTTCGAGGAGAGACGATCGAGCGCGTTACTCCGGCGACCGAGAGTATCGCCTGATACGGCTCGCGATGCTCTAGCGGAGTAACGCTCGCTGCATTTGGCGCACCTCACGCGGGCTCCGTCTGGACACGGGAATCGCCGCCGACAACCTTAACCACATGGCCAATATCACAGCGCGACCCCGTTTAACATCGTTTGCGCCGCAGTTCCTCGTCGACGATCTGCAGCGCTCGATGAATTACTACGAGAAGCTCGGCTTCACCTTCGGAGAACCGTGGAATGGATTTTATGCGATTGGTGAACTGGATGGACTCGAGCTGCATCTGAAGGAAGGCCCGAAGAACGATTCCGACAGACAGTTTCGCCGCGAACACGAGCATCTGGATGCCGCGGCCGGCGTCGACGGCATCGAGACGTTCTATGAACAGTGCGTTGCGAACGGCGTCAAGATCCTCAAGCCGCTCGCGGCTACAGCGTGGGGTACCAGGGATTTCTACATCGAGGATCCCGACGGCTACGTCATCGCGTTCGGCGGCCGTACCTCCGCGGGTGAGTCGCCGCCGACCTGATCGCACGTCGGATGGTCAGCGAGTTGCATTAACTCACTGCATGAAGTTTTCAATCGTCGTCGGATGTCTCGCTCTATCCACCAGCGTCTCAGCGCAGACCTCTCACTGGGAGCCATCCCCAGGCCACACACAAATACCGATTTGGCCCGGCACCGCACCAGGCGCGCGGCCGGCTCCAGACAGCGAAACCGTCACAACGCATTCGGGGTTCGTCGCCGGGAGGCCATGGCGATACATCATGAAGGTTTCGCGACCGACGCTGACGGTCTACTCGCCCAAGGGGAAGAATACCGGCGCGGCGGTGATGGTCTTTCCTGGTGGAGGCTATCAGATTCTCGCCATCGATCTCGAGGGCACCGAGGTCTGCGACTGGCTGACGTCGAGTGGAATCACGTGCGTGCTGCTGAAGTACCGCGTGCCGCATGGCGGCCCGTCGTGGCAGCGCGACTGCAATTGCAGGATCAACCCAAAACCGGCGCCGGCGGTTCAGGATGCGCAACGCGCGATGGGACTGGTGCGCCTTCACGCCGCCGAGTGGAAGATCGATCCGCGCAAGATCGGTGTCCTTGGATTTTCAGCAGGCGGTCACCTCGTAGCCGCGATCAGTAACGATTATCAGCGGCGCTCGTATCGTGCGATCGATGCGGCTGACAGGCAAAGCGCGCGTCCCGATTTCGCGGTGGCGGTGTATCCGGGGCATCTCTGGACTGAGGGGCACAGCGACATCGCGTTCAATCCGGACATACACGTGACTCGCAACACACCGCCGACGTTCCTGCTACAAGCCGAGACTGACAGCGTCGACAACGTCAATCAATCACTGGCCTACTACGTCGCGTTGAAAAACTCCGACGTGCCCGTAGAGATGCATCTATACACCAACGGTGGGCACGCTTTTGGACTTCGTCGCACAAGGGATCCAATAACCGAGTGGCCGCAGCTGGTCGAGAAGTGGCTAAAAACAATCGGGATAGTTTCGCAGTAAGCACTGACATCGCCCGAAGCTGTGATCTCGTTCAGTTTGGCGAGAAGGTCGCCGTCATTACAGCAAAAAGGAACTGATCGGTCGTCGCATCCGGACTGCGGAAAACCAGATACAGATCATGTATTCCGGACATCGGCTTAAATGCGACCCGCAAACGCATTGGAGTTTGATCTGCGCTCGGGCTGATAGCGTCCGTCTCGCCCAGCAATGCACCCGTCGGCGAATCAGAACGCAGCTCGATCTTTCCGCCTTTCGCCTGATACTGCGCCGGCGCTGCCACCACCAGCGTGACGGCACCGATGCCCGTCAGATCTATCTGCTTGAAGGACACTGACGACCCGGCTCGGTTCACTATCGCGAGCGGCACCGGCATTTGCTCGACGCTCTGTCTAGACACGCCATCGGACAAGTCACCGGATGCCACCACCACCGTCGGCGAGCGCAGCACGATCGATCTGTCCTTCGTGATCGACGGCATCCCGTTCGCCCCGCGATCGCTGTACTCCGCGCGCAATTCAACTACACCTGTAGGTGAATCGGCCGAGCCGGCCGGCGGAGTATAAGCGCCATTGACCGGCAATGACGGCGCAGCCGTCTTCTTGTCAGCGAGGCTCAGGATGTAAGAGAGCATTGCCGCTGCCTGCTGATCGGTGAGAGCTGGATGCGCAGGCATCGTCACCTTGCCCCAGACTCCCGATCCACCTTGACGAATCTTTTTCACCAGGCGTGAGATCTGCGTGCTGTCGTCGTGATATTTGCGCGCGACGTCTATGTAGGCAGGACCAATCGACTTCCTGTTGAATTGATGGCACGACAAGCAGTCATTGGCCTCGATCAATCTCCGGCCCGCTGCCAGGGTTGCCGCATCACTCGCGCGCGCTAATGCAGCAGCCGTCGATGCAGCCTGGCCTCCCTTCAGATACTCGGCAGTGACGTTGACTCGACTTGGCGAGATGCTGCCGCTGCTCAGCGATCCGTCTTCGCGATCGCTGACCTCCACCGCATAACGTACCGGCACGCCGGGGAAGAAAAATGTCTTGTTGCCGTTAAGCACATCAATGTTGACTTCCGGCGGCTGATTGCCGGCCGCAATCGCCACCGCTGTCGTAGCCGACGCGCCATGAGCATCAGTCACCCGCAGCGTAGCGGTGTACGCGCCCGGCCGCGTCAGTGTGACTGTCGGATTGGGCTCGGTCAGACGTCGTACAACTCCACCGCCGGCGCGAGTGATGGTCCACGCGTAGCGGAGCGAATCTTCGTCGAGATCCATGGTGCCCTTCGACGACAGCTGCACTCGCAGTGGCAGTGCGCCCGCTCGCTGATCCACTGACGCGGCGACGATCGGCTTCCGATTGCCCGCATTGTACTCGATGCGCACGAGCCGAGCATCGGGGTTGCCCTGAAACCACGCCGTCCCGTACTCCAGCATGTACATATCGCCACTCGGCCCGAACTCCATCTCGATCGGAGCGCTGAACTTTTCGCTGGGCATGAACCGCTCGATCGAAACAAGATCGCCCTGCGGATTCATCGTCACTGCCATGATCCAGTGACGCATGAACTCATAGATGAAGAGCTTGCCGTCGTAGTACTGCGGGAAGGGCCTCGTCGCGTTGCGGAAATCGTCGCGATAAAAAACAGGACCGGCTTCGGCGGCGCGCCCGCCGCTGCCAACGATTGGAAAATCCGTCGATACATCGTACGGATACCAGATGTATGCGGGCCGGGCTGGCGGCAGATCGTTGAGACCGGTGTTGTTCGGCGAATTGTTGACGGGATGCGCCGGATCGAACTGCGCTCCGCCCTGAGTCGTGACAGAATCTATGACCGTGGTTTTATAGTAGGCGTAGTTGTTCCCCACGAAGTATGGCCAGCCATAATTCCCCGGACTGCGCGCCTGATTGATTTCGTCGTAGCCGCGCGGTCCGCGGCCGGCGGAATCGACGTTCGCGTCGGGCCCGACTTCACCCCAGTAGAGAAAACCCGTGTGCGAGTCGATCGATATCCGATACGGATTGCGATGACCCATCGTGTAGATCTCGGCTCTCGTCTTCGGCGTGCCCGGCGGGAACAGGTTCCCCGACGGAACTGTGTAAGTGCCGTTCGGCTCGGGATGAATGCGGATGATTTTCCCGCGCAGGTCGTTCGTGTTGCCGGAAGATTTCTGCGCATCCCACGGCATGCGACCCGGGCGCTCATCGATTGGCGCGTACCCGGTCGCAAACGGATTCGAGTTGTCGCCGGTCGACAGATACAGATTGCCCTGCCGATCGAACGCGATCGATCCGCCCGTGTGGCAGCATTGGAGACGCTGCGTCGGAATCTCCAGCAGAACTTTCTTCGATCCGAGGTCGATTGAGTCCCCGCGCATGGTGAAGCGCGCGAGGACGTTCTTCGCCTCGGGTCCGGCGGGCGAGTAATACATGTAGACCCAGCCATTGCGCGAGAAATTCGGATCCGCCGCGAGGCCGAGCAATCCGTCTTCTGCCTGACTGCTGTCAGTGTATTTGTTGCTGACAGGAATCGTCGCGATGAGACGGGTCTTGCCGTTCTTTGGCGTGTAGAGCTTTACAGCACCGCGGCGCTCAACGAACAAGACACGGTTTCCCGGCAGCACGGCGAGCTCCACCGGTTCATTCAGTTGTTCAGCGAGAACGATTCTCGTAAAGCGGTTCTCTTCCGGCCGCGCGCGACTGAAGTCGACTTTGCCGGTGCCCATCGCGTAGCGCAACCCGCCGGCCAGGTGGCGCAGGAAAAGCGGCTCGGTATACGTCGCCTCGGTGTGACCCATGTTGGTGTACCACGCGCGACCGCCATCGAAATCGTGGTACCAGCTCATTGGGTGATGCGCGCCGTTGGTGCCGCCTTCGTACGATTTCTCGTCGATCTCGATCAGTGTGTGAATCGTCGGATCGATCGACTTGAAGTTGTAGAACTCGTCCTCACGGACGAGAGTGTCGGGAAACCCGGCGGTCGAGACGTGACTCTTGTCGATCACGCGATACGTCGCTCTGCGAACGTTCGGGTTGCCGGGATGCCCGTTGAAGTACGCGCCGGCGAGTCTGCCATACCACGGCCAATCGTATTCGGTGTCGGTTGCCGAATGAATTCCGACGTACCCACCGCCCGCCTGTATGTACCTCTCGAAGTCGTCTTGCTGCGCGTCGTCGAGCACATCCCCAGTTGTGTTGAGGAAAACGACGGCGGCGTATCGCGCCAAATTCTTGGATGTGAAGGCTGCTGCATCCTCTGTAGTGTCGACGGCGAACCCGTTTTCCTGACCGAGTCTCAGGATGGCAGCCTTTCCGTTTGGGATAGAGCTGTGTCGGAATCCGGCTGTCTTGGAGAAAACGAGCACCCGTGGCTGCTGAGCGCGCGCGAAGAAGGGAGTAGTGAAAACCGCGAGGAGAAGAAGGACGACGAGTCGTTTCATTGATGGCGCAGAGTGATTAGGTGACGACTGCCGACGGGTGGCACGCCAATCTGCACTGCCGATTCTTTGCTGGATAGAGGCCGAGGCTATTGATGACAATGACTTATGGCGCCACAATTGTTGTGGTCGAACGATAAGGCGGTTGTATGTCCTCTCGAGTGTCATGAGCTTCAAATCCGTTGAATTATTCATCGCCAGTTGCCTGCTCGGCGGCGTAGGCGGAGCAGCTGGATCGATGATCGGCCACGCCTTCGGTCACCGAGGCGTCTTCATCGGCGGCGTTGTTGGCGGATTCGTTGGCGCGATACTCGTCGGCCGACTCGCCGCCTGGAGAGGTTGGATCGCCCGCGAGCAGTCCTGGGGGACGACACTGGGCGCGGCAATCGGATTTCTTGCCGCGGCATTCATCGCGACGAAGACTCTTTCCAGTCCAATTGGACCGATTCTCAGTACGCTATTGATCGGTACTGGCGCGTTGATCGGGAGTTTTGCGACACGGCGTTAAACGTTCTTTCACTTTGCGCTGTCTGACACTCACTACCTGCGTAGAACCCGTCCCCAATACCGCAATAGTGAGAAGTCTTAAGTGCTTCATATCAGACGCGTCGACGCCGTCGCTTATAGCGCACGGCACCTCAGAACTCAGCTTGTCGCGATTCTCATTGTCGGCGCGACACCGGCGCTTCGCGCTCCGACTCTAGCAAACGCGCAGTCAGTCCCAGCCACCACCGCCAGCGGACCCGTTTACAACCTCACCGCCGAGCAATGGCGTGAGGATCTCAGGTTCATGTCGACGGAGATGCAGCGCCGGCACAAGAACCTGTACCACACCATTACGCCAGAGAAATTCGCCGCCGCCGTTGCGGATCTCGACGCGCGTATCCCGGCATTGCAGCGCAACGAGATCATCATCGGCATGATGAAAATTGCGGCGATGATCGGCGACGGACACACACGCGTCGATCCGCGCAAGGACGCGAAGTTCGGATTCCCTTCCCTGCCACTACGGCTGTACCTGTTCGAGGACGGACTCTATGTGCGCGCCGCCGCGCCGCAGTATGCATCACTCGTCGGTTCGAAAATTGACGCGGTGAATGGAGTGCCGGTCCAGGAGGCAATCAGTCGCGTTAATGAGATCATCTCGAAGGACAACGAGATGGCGACGAAGCTACTGGCTCCCGTCTATCTCAACATGCCGGACATTCTGCAAGCGCTGAAGCTTTCGCCGACGTCGAAGGCCGCGATCTTCACGATGCGCAAGAACGGGCGCGTCTCGACAGTCAGTGTTCCGGCGGGCGAGACCGCGCCGCTCTGGCCCAGCGATACCGATGCATCGTTCATCACGCCCGCAGGATGGGTCGATGCGCGTACCGCAAAGGCACCGGTCTGGTTGCAGTCACCGCTCGACTACCACCGCATGATCGATCTGCCCAATCGAAAAGGGCTCTACACGCAGCTGAACATGGTGACGGGCGTGAAGGACGAATCGCTGGCTCAATTCGGCGCAAAGATCCGGAAGCACGCCGATTCGACGAACCCGCGCGCCTTGATTGTCGATCTGCGACTCAACTACGGCGGCAACATGGACCTGCGTAACGGTTATGTGCGCGAGCTGATAAAGGCGGAAGACGATGACACTCGTCTCTTCGTCTTCACAGCACGCGGATCATTCTCGGCGACTGAAGGCATTCTTGTCGACCTGCGCAGACTGACCAATGCAGTTTTCATCGGCGAGCCCGCGAGCTCCAAGCCCAATTCGTTTGGCGATGGGTATCGCACGCGCATGCCCAACAGCGGTATCAGTGTTCAGACATCGATCTACTGGCATCAGCTCGGCGGACAAAGCAAGCAACCGTGGACTGGAGTCGATATCGCGACGCCGCTGACATTCGCTGATTACGTGAGCGGCAAAGATCCAGCGCTCGAAGTTGCGTTGAACTACACGCCAGAGCCGTACTTGACTGAGCGCCTGATGCAGGCCGCGAAAATCGGCGGAGTCAAAGCTGTGCGCGACACACTGACAGCCTTTCAGGCAAATGTCGCCAATCGATATCTGAATCTCGGATCAATGACAGCAATCGCCGCCGACGCTCTCTACTCGGAGAGGCAGCCGGAGGAGGCGTTCGCGGTCGCCGAGATTGGAGCGCGGGACTACCCGAGCAGTGTCGACGCCAATTTGCTACTGGCGTACATTGCCGCGCACACCAACCGTCCGGATGTTGCGCTGCGCGCCGTGAGGCGTACACTGGAGCTTGACCCGAATAATCGCACTGCACGCGACATCGAGACGAGTCTCAAGGCATCCATGAAGTAACGGAGGGCGCTATACCGACTATGGCGGTTGTCGTTTTTCTGAAAGGCGTCAATGTCGGCGGCTACAGAACTTTCCGTCCCAGTGAGCTGGCGAAGCAGCTAAAGCGCTACGATGTCGTTAACATCGGCGCGGCGGGCACTCTAGTCGTGCGCAAGCGGATCGCGCGAGCGAAGCTTCGCGCGGAGTTGGCGCGCCGGCTCCCATTCGAGGCGGAGATCATGATTTGCAGCGGGGACGAGATTCTGCGTCTCGTCGCCAGCGCACCCTTCGAGGGAATCCGAGCGGATCGCAACATTATCCACTTCGTAAGCGTTCTGGGTAAGCGAGCGAAGTCATTGGCTTCGTTTCCGATCGATTTCCCCGCTGACGGCATCTGGGGGCTAAGAGTGCTCGGCCAGCAAAATCAATTCGTCTATGGGATGTATCGCCGCGAAATGAAAGCCATCGGCTACCTCGGTCAGCTGGACAAAATCTTTGGCGCCGCCGCGACGACCCGCAGCTGGAGCACAATCGTCGCCATCGCGCGGGTTCTTCATCCGAAGACGAAATGAGCGGCACAGCGGCGATCGACCGGCCGGGGCACCGCCTCGCTCAAGAAGCTGATGTGGGCGGGATCTTCCTTGCCGGTGAAAAAGGCAATCGCCCTGAACCTCGGCTTTTCGGAGCCGGTCGGTGCCAGGCAAACACAGGCCAGCGCAATAATCGTTAGTGCTTTTGTAGCCCGCATGGTGAAGATTTAATCATGGAAAGGCGCCAAAAAGAGAAGTGGGACCAAGCGAAGGCTGCCGCGCCCAAGGACACGGGCCACGCGAAGCCGAAACCCAACTTCTCGGGCGAGTTCGCGCTGGACCGCGACGCCAGCAAGCTCGAAGGCGGCGCCGAGAGCACGCGCGATGCCGTGCTGCGCATCGATCATCACGAGCCGATGATTCGTATTGACGCGAAATTCGTTTTCTTCGACAAAACGTTCGCGTGGTCGATGCACCGCCAATGCGATGGCCGCGAGATGACCGACCCGTCCGATCCACGCGCCATGTCCAGCCTCGGCTGGGATGACGACGCGCTGCTCTTCGTCTACCGTGCTGACGTAACAACGCGCTGGCGGTACGAGCTCGAAGACAGCGGGCGTCGCCTAAAGGCGAGCGAGCAAATCCGCGGCGGCAGTGGTGATCAGGACAACGTCTGGATCTTCAATCGGCGCTAGCAAGAACACTTAGCGACGCTCGTGCCGCCGAACTCACGAAAAGGAGACGACGACAGGCTCGGCATGAACGAGCCGATCTCGCGCCGAGATTTCCTGAATGGCGTGATGCTCACCGGCGCGGGACTGTGGCTCGGTGATCGCGCGCCCACCATATCGCCGGCTGACGTTTTCGATGGCTACGGCGGCGTCGGCGACTACCGCAGCTCCAACGGTAACACCTGGGCAGTGCTCTCAGCCGGCCACGCCATGCGTGATGGCGGGTTTGAGCAGCGAATCGCAAAAGCGACGGATACGCGCGAGATCTACGATCTCGTTTGCGTCGGCGCCGGGCTGAGCGGCCTCGCGGCGGCGGTTTTCTTTCAGAAGAACAAGGGCGGCAGCTGCCTCGTCATCGATAATCACCCGATCTTCGGTGGCGAAGCCAAGCGCAACGAATTCCGCGTCAATGGACAGTCACTGATCGCACACCAGGGCTCGGCGATTTTTCTGGTGCCAGGCAAAGGCGGCTACACCGATCGCTTTTATGAGATGATCGGAATGGATCGCTCCACGTTCGAGTATCAAAGGTGGAATGGATCGAAGCCAGAGATGCCTTTACCGCACTCGCCGTACGACATTGGCTCGCCACAACAATACGGCTTCTACTTCGGCTCGCGTTTCGGCAAACGTCCAGGAGTTTGGCTGATCGATCCATGGGGAAAGCAGCTCGCTGGTGCGCCCATCAATGAAACGACGAAGGCGGATCTCCTGCGTTATCGGAGCGTGCACGACGATTCTCCGCGGCCGCAGACAGAAGGCGACGCGATCTCACGTCAGCTCGATACGATCACGATAGAAGATCACCTGATGCGTACACGCGGCATCAGTCGCGAAACCATTCGGGAGTTTCTTTCTCCGATCGAAGGTGGTGGCTATGGGCTCGGCCCCGACGCTTTGTCGGCGTACTGCAACTACGCGATCGAAACCGAGTTTCCTGAAGACGGTGACGATAAACTCGGCGACCAGATGTTCCCCGATGGGAACACCGGATTCGCACGTTTGATGGTGAAGACTTTAATTCCCGATGCGATTGCTGGTCCACGCACCGTCGATGCTGTCTGGCAAAATCACGTGAACTTCGGTGCTCTCGATCGTGCCCGCCAATCAACACGTATTCGACTCAATTCCACAGTCGTGGGTGTCGAGCACGCCGGGGCTCCCTCCAGCGCGCCGCACGTTGTCGTCACTTACGTCAAAGGCACTCGGCTCTTCAAAGTGCGCGCTCGACGAGTAGTCGTCGCCGGGGGAAGCTGGACAGCCAAGCATATCGTACGCGATCTGCCTGCTGCGCATCGCGACGCGTACGCACAGTTCTACCGCTCGCCGTGCCTGATGACGAACGTCGCCGTGCGTAATTGGCGATTCCTCTACAACATGGGCATCTCCGGCTGCCGCTGGTTCGAGGGACTCGGCAATTATCTGTCCGTTACCAAGAAGGCGCTCGTTGGAAATACACCGCGCACCATCGATCCCGACTCGCCAACGGTTTTGACAATCAAAGTCCTCTTCGCTCAGCCG
>Ga0209027_1000921_pt1 | contig 10826 bp, 8 predicted proteins | sample GraSoi013_1_20cm_3_FD_185821 | JGI IMG/M metagenome (GOLD analysis project Ga0209027, IMG submission 185821) | Grasslands soil microbial communities from the Angelo Coastal Reserve, California, USA - Sample 09_27_2013_1_20cm (SPAdes) (version 2) | ecosystem: Environmental > Terrestrial > Soil >...
CGCGTGCTCGGCGCACCACTCGAACATGTCCACGATGATCTTGAGGGCCGGCTCCACGGGATACACCCAGGCGTGCTGCGCCATGTACTCCTTGAGGATATCGTTCTGCACGGTGCCCCGCAGCTTGTCGCTCGACACCCCCTGTCGCTCGGCGGCGGCGACGTAGAAGCACAGCAGGATCGCGGCCGGGCCGTTGATCGTCATCGACGTCGACACTTGATCGAGCGGGATCCCGCGGAACAGATCCTCCATGTCGGCGAGCGACGAGATGGCGACGCCGCAGCGGCCGACTTCGCCCTCGGCGCGCGGGTGGTCGGAGTCGTAGCCCATCAGCGTCGGAAAGTCGAACGCCACCGACAGACCCGTCTGCCCGTGCTCCAGCAGGAAGTGGTAGCGGCGGTTCGTGTCCTCGGCGCTCCCGAACCCGGCGAACTGCCGCATGGTCCACAGCTTCCCCCGGTACATGGTCGGGTGGATGCCGCGCGTGAACGGGAAGTCCCCCGGCGCTCCCAGCCGCTGGCGGGGATCGAAGCCGCCCAGGTCGGCGGCCGTGTAGATCGATTTCTTCGGGGTGTCGCTCATCGGGCTGCTCCCGCCTTCACCTGATCCAGGATCTCCGCCGCGACGTCGTAAGGGCTGCGCCGGCCGTCGACTACCTCGTCGAGCCGCTGGGCCAGCAGCTCCTCGGCCCGGGTGGCCTCGAGCAGCCAGCGCTGCACCGCTCGCTCCAGCACGGCGCGCGTCCGCGCGGCCAGGCGCTGGCGCCGGCGCTCGACCAGCCGGCCGCTCGCCTCAAGATAGGCGTAGTGGCGATCGAGGGCAGCAGCCAGGTCGGCGACTCCCTCGCCGCGCGATGCGACCGTCGCGAGCACCGGAGGCTCCCACTCGGAGTCGTCGCGGCGCGGCACCGCCCTCCCCCGTCCTCCCCCGCCCTCCCCCGCCCGGGGTGCGGGGGAGTGGTGAGGAGCGACGTGCCGGAACGCGTTCCCCCGCCGGATGCCCAGCATCACTTCGACCTCCTGGCGCAGCTTGTCCCCGCCGGGACGGTCGCTCTTGTTGACGACGTACACGTCCGCGATCTCCATCACGCCCGCCTTCAACGTCTGGATCCCGTCACCCGACTCGGGTACGAGCACGAGCACAGTCGTTTCCGCGCTACGGGCGATGTCGAGCTCGGTCTGGCCGACGCCCACCGTTTCCAGGAGAACCCGCGCGAACCCGAACGCTTCGAGCAGATCGGCGACCTCCTCGGTGGTGGTGGCCAGGCCGCCATGCGCTCCCCGTGTGGCCATCGAGCGGATGAACACGTGCGGATCGAGGCTCGCCGATTCCATCCTGATGCGGTCACCCAGCAACGCGCCGCCCGTGAACGGGCTCGTCGGGTCGACGGCCACGACGCCCACCGAGAGTTGCTGCGCGCGGTAGTGCTGGATGAGCCGCTCGGTGAGCGTGCTCTTCCCGGCGCCGGGGGGGCCGGTGATGCCGATGCGCCGCGCCGCGCCGCGCACCAGCCGCGAGTGCGCATGCGACAACACCCGCTCGAAGCCGTCGCGCTGATTCTCGACGAGCGTGATGGCGCGGGCCAGCGCCGCGGGCTCGTGCCGGTCGAGTCCCTCGAGGATGCGCTCCACGCTCATGCAAGGTAACCAGACGCGTGGGGCGCCTTCACGTCCGCTCCTCGGGGCGGTCGAGCGGCACGGCTCGCACGGGACCGGGCCGCACCGCGACGCGCTCCACCCGTGTGGGGGTGGCGGCGAGGATGTCGAATTCCAGGCCCTGCAGTGTGAACCGCTCCCCCGCCCGGGGAATGCGCCCCAGCGCCTGTAGCAGCAAGCCGCCCACGGTTTGCGCTCCCCGCGGCTCGAGCGCGATGCCCAGACCGTCCTCCAGTCGGCTCGCGGGGGCGTTGCCTTCGAGCTCGACGATCCGCGCCGGCGCCTCGCTGGTCACGGCCGGCGCCCCCGGCTCGAAGATCTCCGACACCAGGTCGCGCAGCAGATCCTCGAACGTCACGAGTCCCGCCGTGCCGCCGAATTCGTCCAGCACCACGGCGAGGTGGCCCCGCCCGCGCTGCATTTCCAGCATGAGATCCGCCGCACGAGTCGTGCCGGGCACCACGAGCGTGGGCCGCACCGGCACGGGCGCGTCGGCCGCGATCCTGAGCAGGTCGAAGGCGTGAGTGACTCCCACCACCTCGTCGAGCGAGGCGCGGTACACGGGGTACCGACTGTAGCCCGACTGCATGCACACGTGGGCGGCCTCCGCGCCGAGCAGTCCCTCGGGGATCGCGACGATCGCCGTGCGTGGCGTCATCAGCTCCTTGACCGGCCGGTCCGCGAACGCGAGCACGCCCGAGACCACGGCCATCTCGTCGGCGGAGGCGAGCGACTCGGTGTCGGCGTTGGTGAGCACGGCGGCGAGCGCGGTGCGCTTCGACGGGTCGCGCCACGCGACGAACGGGGCGAGGAGGGGCCCGAGCATCTGGAGCCGGGGCACGGCGTGCGCCACGATCGGCTCCGCCCAGCGCCGCCCCACCACGCGTGGGACCAGGTAGGCCGCACTCACGAGCAGCGGCACGCCCAGGGCCAGCGTGACGATGCCGAGCATGGTGGGCGTGGTGCGCGCCAGCAGCGCGGGGATCGCCGCGGCGGCGCAAATCGTCCCGATGGTCGTGAGCGCGTTGGCGGTCGCCAGCACGCGACCCGGGTTTTCGAGCACGCTCGCCGCGCCGCCCGCCCCGCGCAGTTTGTACGACACCCAGCGCGTCAGCTCCAGCTGGCTCACCGCGGCGGCGGCCACGCCCATGGCCGCCGACATGGCGGCGAGCAGCAGTCCCCCGAGCAGCACCAGAACGGGCAGGGTCACCGCTGCCTCTGGACGACGACGCGGGTGACGCGGCGGCGATCGACCCGCTCGACCACCACCTTGTACCCGTCGAGGGTCAGTTCGTCGCCGGCGCGCGGCACGCGTCCCAGCACGAAATACACCAGGCCGCCCACGGTCGAGACCTCGGGATGCTCGAACTGGCGGCCGAGGGCCTGCGACAGATCGTCCAGCGTGACCCGCCCGTCCACCCAGTAGCGGTCGCCGTCCTGGCGGATCGCGGGCGGCTCGCCCACGTCGTGCTCGTCGTGAATCTCGCCGACGATTTCCTCGAGGATGTCCTCCAGGGTGATGAGCCCCGAGGTGCCGCCGAACTCGTCCACCACGATCGCCAGGTGCGCGGGCGCCCGCTGGAAGTCGCGCAGCTGGCTGTCGAGCGTCTTGGTCTCCGGCACGTAGGCCGCCGGGCGGACGAGATCCTGCCAGCGGACACGCGGCCCCGAGTCCCCGCCCACGAGGCCCATGGCGATGGGCACCAGGTCTTTCGCGAACACGATGCCCACGATGTTGTCGTGCGTGCCGTCGAACACGGGAACGCGGGAATGCTCGCTCTGACGGACGGACTCGATCACGTCGTCAGTGGACGCGGCCACGTCGACCGCCACCATGTCGAGCCGCGGCGTCATCACCTCGTCCACGCGGGTGTCGGCGAGGGTGAACACCCCGAGCAGCATGTCGCGTTGGGCCACACCCAGGTCGGGCTCCAGCGGCCGCGGGGTCGCGACCAGGGCGTGCAGACCCTTGTCGAACCAGGCAAGCAGCCACAGCAGCAGTCCGAAGGGCGCGAGCGTGCGGCGGGCCAGCGGCAGGGCGGCGGCGGCGAGCTCGGGCGCGAGGCGAGCCACGCTGCGCGGGAGGGCGTCGCCGACGACGAACAGGAAGCCCACCGCCACGCCCCAGGCACCGAGGGCCGCGGCCCAGGGCCGGTCCCACCAGTCGACGGCGTCGCCCGCCGCCACGGCACCGAGCACCAGGAGGGCGAGGCGCGTGACGTGGAGCGCGCGATGCAACGGCACGTGACCGCCGACGGCGACCGGCGGCGCGTCGCCCAGGGTGTGGAGCGCCTCGCCCACGGCCGCTTCTTCGCCGAGCGCCAGGAGCCCGGACCAGAGCGCAGCCGCCCCGGCCACCGCGGCCCCGACGAGGGTGACGGCCGTGCCGGCGAGCGTCACGGCACGCCGCCCAGCAGGCGGCGCACGTAGCGCTCCTGTCGCCGCCACATGGGGGAGCGGGTGCGGCCAGGGCCGTTCGGGTGGTCGTACCCCAGCACGTGCAGGGTCCCGTGCACGGCGAGCCGGACCAGCTCCTCCTGCACGACGTCCGTCGTGCGTCGTCCGTTGCGCCCGGCGGCCGCCCAACGCGCCGCGGCGGCGGGACAGATGTAGACGTCCCCGAGCAGCGTTCCGTCCGTCTGAGGCAGCGTGAAGGCGATGACGTCCGTCAGCGCCCGGCGCCCAAAAGCGCGGCGGTTGAGCCGGCGCATGGCGCGAGCGTCGAGCAGCGTGAGCTCCACGCGCGCGTCCCGGGCGCCCTCCCAGGCCAGGACCCGCCGCGCGGCGCGCTCAAGCCTTGGCCGCGGGCTGCCAGGTCGCCGTGATGCCGCCACTGGACTCCGGGTACTCGATCCGATTGTGATACATCCCGCTGATGATGCGCACGAACTCACCCTTCACCTGATCGATTTGCCGCAGCGTCATCGGCGCCTCGTCCAGCTGGCCGGCGTTGAGCTTGGTGCGCACGATATGGTCGATGACTTCTTCGATCTTGCGAGGGGTCAGGTCCTCCAGCACCCGCAGGGCCGCCTCCACCGAATCGGCGAGCATCGTGATCGCGGTCTCGCTGGAGTGCGGCTTGGGACCGGGATACGCGTAGTCGGCCGGCTTGGGCGACCCGCCGTCGCCGCTCTTCTTGGCGCGGTCGAAGAAATAGGTGATCTCCGTGGTCCCGTGGTGCTCCGGAATAAACGCAGCCACGGCTTCGGGGAGGCGGGCCTCGTCGGCCAGCGCGAGGCCGTCCGTCACGTGCGCCTTGATGATCTGCGCCGACTGGTACGCCTTGAGCCGATCGTGCGGGTTGTTGCCGCGCGTCTGGTTCTCGACGAAGTACTGCGGGTTCTTGATCTTCCCGATGTCGTGGTAGTAGCACCCCACGCGCCCGAGCAGCCCGTCGGCCCCGATGCGGTTGCACGCCGCCTCGACCAGGTTGGCCATCGCCACCGAGTGCGCGTACGTCCCGGGGGCTTCGAGCGACAGGCGCCGCAGCAGCGGCCGGCTCGGATCGGACAGCTCGAGCAGCGTGAGGTCCGTGGTGACGCCGGTGATCGACTCCGCCACCGGCAACAGGAAGAACGTGAGCCCGGCCGAGACGAGAGCGTTCGCGGCTCCCCAGACGCCCCGCAGCCCGACCTCCTCCGCGGTCCAGCTCCCGGCGAGGCCGAGCGCCAGGGCGGCGGCGAGATAGCCGAGCGCGATGATCAGGACCGGCAGGTAGAAGTTGCTGCGGCGGCGGAGCACGCGCACGCTGAGCGCCGCCGTCACGCCCCCGATGACGCAGAAGAACAGCGCGGGGATGTCGTGAAACACCGGCTGCAGGCCGATGACGATCGAGAGGATCATGGCCGCGATCATGGAGACGCGCCCGTTGAAGAGCACGGTGAGCATCATGGCCATGAACGGGAGGATGATGATCTCGGGGTGGTGCGGGACGAAGTGGGCGACGGCGGTCGCCTGCAACAGCACCAGCGCGAACAGGCCTCCCATGAGCGCGACCTGGCGTTGCTCGCGGTAGGTCTCGCGCCGGTAAAACACGAGCAGCACCCAGAAGATCGCGAGGATCAGCGAGTCGCGCAGGATGGGGCCGAACACGCCCCCGCCGGAGCGATTGGTCGCCGCTCCGCGACGCACCAGATCGTTACGCAGCGCGACGAGTTTCTCGTGCACTTCGTTGGTCACGACCTCGTGCGCCCCGACGATGCGATCGCCCGCGCGCACGATGTACTTGCTCGGATCGACGCTGCGGCGCAGCTCGTCGCGGCGTCGCTCGGTCTCGAGCGAGTTGGGCACCAGCGTGGCCCGGAAGAAATGACCCGCGAGCCGGACGTAGAGCTCGTCACCCACGCTCGAGCCCTTGTCGGGGTGGATGGCCCGGGCGCGCTGCAGGTACTGGGCATACGCCAGCACCTGATCGCGCGCCAGCGATTGCTCGCCGGAGCGCCGGCGCACGATCAGCTCGGGTGCCTGCTCCACCTGCAGCACGCCCGGTCCGGTGACGCCGAGCGCGAGCGTGCGCTCGAACAGCTCGCTCAACGCCCGCTCGAGGCCGTGCCGCTTGCCGCCCTTACTCAGGTACGCCGCTTCGGGCGGCGAGAGCGCCAGGCCCTGCGCTTTCGCCGCCTGCTGGATCGCCGCGGCCCCGCCCTGGTCGGCGGCCGACTCCAGACTGGAGAACAGGGCAAGCATGGAAATCTTGGCGCTGTCGACCGCCCGCTCCTGAAACTGATAAATCGGCTTCACGGTGCCGGCCAGCTCCTCCGCTTCGCGCGCGAGCTCCTGATCGGACTTGTTCACGGGGAACGTGACCGGGGCGACGACGTCGCGGTCCGCGGGCGTCCCGACGGGCATCAGGGCCACATTGGTCGCGCTCGAGGGGAACGCCAGGTAGGCGAGCACCGCCAGGCCGACCACCCAGGCCCAGCGGCTGCCGTGATAGCGCACCTGCTCCTGCGTGGGGAGCCGCATGTCAGCCCTGCGCGTCCTCCGCGTAGGCGCGGATGATGTCGCGCACCAGGCGGTGGCGCACGACATCCGTGTCCCCGAGGTAGCAGAACCCGATCCCTTCGATCCCGGGGAGGATGCGCTCCACCTGCAACAGGCCTGAGTCCTCGCGATTGACGAGGTCGATTTGCGTCTTGTCCCCCGTGATCACCGCGCGCGAATTCACGCCCAGGCGGGTGAGGAACATCTTCATCTGCATGCCGGTCGCGTTCTGCGCCTCGTCCAGGATGACGAACGCGTCGGCCAGCGTGCGGCCACGCATGTAGGCCAGCGGCGCGATCTCGATGGTGCGGTTGTCGATCGCTTTCTGGACGCGGTCGCGCGGCATCATGTCCTCGAGCGCGTCGTACAGCGGCCGCAGATAGGGATCGACCTTCTCGTGCACGTCGCCCGGCAGGAACCCGAGACTCTCCCCCGCCTCGACGGCCGGCCGTGCCAGCACGATCCGGCGCACGCGCTTGCGGCCCAGGGCATCCACCGCGGCGGCGACCGCGAGGTAGGTCTTTCCCGTTCCGGCGGGCCCGATTCCGATCACGATGTCGCGCTGCGCGATCGCCTCGAGGTACTCGCGCTGCCCCGCCGTCTTCGGCTGGATCACCCGGCGCAGGCCGGGCAGGATGATCTTGTACTCCCCCTCCGCCGGGCGGCCCGACGAGCCCTGGGCCTCGTCGCTCACGATACGTTCGACGTCTCCCACGTCCAGCGTCTCACCCATGCGCGCGAGCTCCACCAGCGCCTGCGCCACCTGGGCCGCCCGTTCCACCGCCGGCACCGCGCCCTGCAGCATGAGCGTATCACCCCGCAGCGATACCCGCACGCCCAGACGCCGGGCCAGCTCCACCAGGTTGCCGTCGTTCACGCCGGCGAGCGCCAGGGGATCCACGCCCTCGGTGGAGAGTCGCTGAGTGATCTCGTCGCTCATCGCTTGACCTCGATGTGGAGCGCGGCTAGGTCGGCCGGACTGGCGGGCGCGGGCGCGCCCTCGAACAGGGCCCGCGCCGCCGTCGTCTTCGGGAACGCGATCACGTCGCGCATGCTCTCCGCCCCGGTGAGGGCCATCACGACGCGGTCGAACCCGATCGCGAAGCCACCGTGGGGCGGCGCCCCTGCCTGGAGGGCGCTCAGCAGGAACCCGAACCGCGCCTCGGCGTCCGCCGGCGTCATCCCCAGATGAGCGAAGACACGGCGCTGCACGGCGGCGTCCGTGATCCGGATCGAACCCGATCCCAGCTCGTTGCCGTTGTAGACCGCGTCGTAGTGCAGGGCGCGACACGCGAACGGATCGCTGTCGAGCCGGGCCACGTCGTCGGGATGGGGGGCCGTGAACGGATGATGCGCGAACACCGGCCGCCCGGTCTCGGGGTCGGGCTCGAACAGGGGAAAGTCCACCACCCAACAGAAGGCGTGGGCCGCCTGGGGAGCGGGTGACAGCCGGCGGATGACCTCCTGCCGCACGCGATCGAGCACCTGCGACGTGACCCGGTCAGGACCTACGGTCATGAGGGCCACGTCCCCGTCACCCACGCCGAGCGCGCCGAGCGCCTCGGTGGTGAAGTGCTTGCCCACCGAGCCGGAGATCTGCTCGCCCTGACGCTTGACCCACGCCAGTCCGGCGCCGCCCAGCTGCTTCGCCGTTTCGGCGAGCTGGTCCACGTCCTTACGGGAGAGCGCGCTTCCGCCCTTGACGGCGAGCCCGCGGACGCGGGCGCCGTCCTTGAGCGCCGACTGGAAGAAGGGCACGCCGAGCGGCTTGATCTGTGCCGTCCAGTCGGCGATGGGAAAGCCGAAGCGCAGATCGGGCTTGTCGGTACCATAACGCTCCATCGCGTCGCGCCAGGTGATCCGCGGAAACGGCGGCGCCACCGCATGCCCCGCCTCGTCCCACAGGGCCACCAGCACCTGCTCGACGTAGCCGATCACGTCTTCGACCCCGACGAACGACGCCTCGACGTCGATTTGCGTGAACTCCGGCTGGCGGTCGTTACGCAGGTCTTCGTCCCGAAAGCAGCGGGCGATCTGAAAATAGCGGTCGAACCCCGCCACCATCAGCAGCTGCTTGTAGATCTGGGGCGACTGGGGCAGCGCGTAAAATTCGCCCGGGTGCACGCGCGACGGGACGAGATAGTCGCGCGCGCCTTCGGGCGTGGGCTTCGTGAGGATCGGTGTTTCGATCTCGAGAAACTCGAGGTCGGCGAGCGCCTTCCGGGCGCGCTGCAGCAGCCGGTGCCGCAGCATCAGATTGCCCTGCATCTCGGGCCGGCGCAGGTCGAGGTGGCGGTACTTGAGCCGCAGCTCTTCGGCCGGGAGCTCTTCATTCTTGCCGCGCGCCACCGGGATCGGCGGCGTGACGGCCGCCCCGAGGACCGTGAGCCGGGCGGCCTGCACCTCGACGTCCCCGGTCGCGAGCTCCGGGTTCTTCATGGCCGCCGGCCGCGCGGTGACGTCGCCTTCGACCTCGATCACCGTCTCACTGGCGAGCCCGGCCGCCATGCGCCGCAGCTCGTCCGGCGCCCCGGGGCCGACGGCGACCTGCACGAGGCCCGCGCGGTCGCGCAGGTCGATGAACAGGATGCCGCCAAGATCGCGCCGCCGGTGAACCCAGCCACCCAGCCGCACCCGCTGCCCGACGTGCTGCAGGCGAAGCTCGCCGCAGCGTAGGGTGCGCCGGGATGTGCCGCTCACGCTGGCTATGGGACCTCCGCCTCGCACAGCGCGCGATAGAATTCTTCGGGCGTGCGGGCACTCAACAGCTTCCCCCGCACCGGCTCCCGCCGCACCAGTCGCGAGATGCGGCTCAGCGCCTTCACGTGCGCCCCGGCCGCCGATTCCGGGCCCGCAAGCAGGAAAAACAGCCGCACCGGCTCTCCATCGATGGTTTCGTATGGGACGGGTGCGGGCGTCGTGCCGGCCACGATTACCAACGCCGCCAGCACCGGCGTCTTGCCGTGCGGCACCGCGACGCCGTACCCGATCCCGGTCGGGAACTGCTTCTCGCGCTCGAGGATAGCCCCGAGGACCTCGGCGGACGGGCCGCCGTTTCCCGCCGCCGCCAGGTCCACCAACTCCCGGAGCACCCCGGCTTTGTCAGTTGCGTGCAGGGGGACCCGAATGCGAGTGGGCGTCAGAAGCTCGGACAGGCGCACCGTGGCTCAAGTGTCCTAAACGCTTGAAGATAGTTAAGTTAGGTTTGACATGCAACGTATTCCTGGAGTGGCACTTACGTGCTCGACTTGCTGAACGTCACGCCCGAGACCGCGCGCCAACGGCTGGCCGAGTGGCTGGCCCAGCGGGGCGAGCCGGCGTACCGCGCCACCCAGGTCGTGCCCCGGCTCTGGCGACGGCCGGTCGGCAGCTGGGACCAGGCGACCGACTTGCCGGCGGAGTTGCGCGGCGCGTTGGCCGAGGCGTTCCCGTTGCGCCGGCTGGCCCTCGGCGCGCGGCAGCTGTCGAGTGACGGCACCGAGAAGTACCTCTGGGATCTGGGCGACGGCGAAGCGATCGAATCGGTGCTCATCCCCGAGGGAAAGCGGCGCACCCTGTGCATCTCGTCGCAGGTGGGATGCGCGCTGGGCTGCGTGTTCTGCGCCACTGGACGGATGGGGTTTCGACGCAACCTCACGGCAGCCGAGATCGCGGCCCAGGTGCGCGAGGTGATCCTGCTCGATCCGATGCTCACGCCCACCAACGTCGTGTTCATGGGGATGGGCGAGCCCCTGCTCAACTGGGACGCCGTCGACGCCGCGCTCACCATTCTCAATCACCCGGACGGGCTGGGCATCGGGGCGCGGCACATCACGGTATCGACGGTGGGGATCCTGCCGAGCCTCGGGCAGCTCGCGCGGCGTCCGGAGCAATTCCGGCTGGCGGTCTCGCTGCACGCGCCGACCACGGAGCTGCGGCACGCGCTGATGCCGATCGAGAAGAAGTACCGGCTTCCCGACGTGCTCGCCGCGCTGGGCCAGTTCCGGCGGCGTGTGACGCTCGAGTACGTGCTGATCGCCGGCAAGAACGACGCGCTCGAGCACGCGGATCGGCTGGCGCAGCTGGCCCGGCCACTCGGCGCCCTGGTGAACCTGCTCCCGCTCCATCCCGGCGGGGCGCCGGGTCTCACGCCCAGCACTCGGGCGCAGATGCTCGCGTTCGAGCGACGCCTCAAGCAGCACGGCGTGG
>Ga0209027_1000923_pt1 | contig 10810 bp, 4 predicted proteins | sample GraSoi013_1_20cm_3_FD_185821 | JGI IMG/M metagenome (GOLD analysis project Ga0209027, IMG submission 185821) | Grasslands soil microbial communities from the Angelo Coastal Reserve, California, USA - Sample 09_27_2013_1_20cm (SPAdes) (version 2) | ecosystem: Environmental > Terrestrial > Soil >...
CCCAGGCCGTCCGCGTCGATGAACTTGACGACGAAGATGTTCTCCGGCGACAGGTTGTTGTCGGGACGGAAGTTCTTCGCGAACGTGTCCGCCAGCTGGTACACGCCCGAGGCAAGGATGCTGTCCACTCGGTTGACTGCGGCCTGGCAGGCGTCCAAGCCCCCGGCGACCAATACCCCTGCGCACGAGTTGTAGGCCGCGGCCTTGATCTGGGTCGCACCCGTCCCGGCGGTGTCCTTGGTGAACACCCCCGCGTTCAGGTACATGTTCGCCAAGATGGCATCGACCGCGCCCTTGGTCACACGTCCGGCGTTGGCGGCGTTCCTTGTAAAAGGCAGGTCTGCGCGGGCCGCGAGCAGCTCCGACTCGATGAAGTTGAACAGCGCGGCGCGGGTGCTCCGCGGCCGCGGCTTGATGTCGGTCTCGGTGGCGATCGGCACGCCACCGAACAGGTCCATCAGCAGGTAGTAGTAGAACGCGCGCAGCGTCCGCGCCTCGGCCTTGATGCCCGCCGAATCCGGCACGGCGTGCACGCGCGGGAGCGCCTCGAGCAGCAGGTTGGCGCGCGCGACGCCGGCCATGGCCGTGTTCCACGCGGTGGTCTGAAAGCTCGCCGTGCCCGGGCTGGTCGGCGACCAGGTCTGCCCGTGCAGCTCGAGCCAGGTGCCGTTGTCGTACCAGTCCTGACCGCGCGTCGGCACCACCATCTCGTCCGTGGTGACCTCGCTCAGGCTGTAGTAGTCGTTGTTGTCGGTGGTGGACCGCAATTGCGCGTACACGCCCGCGAGCCCGGCGACCACTTCCGCCGCGTTGTTGAAGAACGTGCTGGGCGTGATGGCGCTCGAAGGTACCTCGGCGAGGTCCGTGCAACCTTGCAGGGGCACGAGCAGCAGCGCGCCCAGCGCGGCCGCTCCGATTGACGTCGTCACAAAGCGTCGCTTCATGGATCCGAGCTCCTTAGAACGCGACACGGAGGCCCCCCGTGATGGTGCGGGAACGTGGATAGCTGAGATAGTCGATGCCGCGCGCCACCAGGCCGACGTCGTCCGTGTTGGCCTGATTCGAGCTCGAAACCTCCGGGTCCAGGCCCGAATAGCCGGTCAGCAGGAGCAGGTTGTCGGCCGACACGTAGAGGCGAGCGCTCCGCGCCGATCGCGTCAAGATGGGCAGATCCAGCGCGTATTCCACGGTAATGTTCTGCAGGCGCACGAACGAGCCGTTTTCGATCCAGCGGGACGAGTAGATCGCCGGCTCGTGGATGCCGGTCGGATCGGTCAGGGCCGGGGCCAGGAAGTTCTTCCCCTGCAGCGCGTTGCCCTTGGTCGAATAGACGAGCGCCGTGTTGTTGAACACGTCCTGTCCCACCACCGCCCGGATGAGGAAGCTGATACTGAAGTTCCCCCAATTCACCTGGTTGTGGAAGCCGAGGCTGAAGTCCGGGTTGGCATTACCGATCACGCGGTAGTCGTCGGCGCTCGGCGCCCTCGTCTCCCCGTTCACGCATGTCCGGCTTGGGGTGGTGCACTGGAATAGCTGCTGTCCCGGACGCCACACGGGAGCGGTGTCGGGCGCGACCGGGGGCTGTGTCTCGTTGCTCACCCGGGTGAACACGGGGCCCCAAAACGTCCCCAGCGCGTAGCCCGGCATGATGCGCTCGGCCCACTGGTCGGACTGCCCCTGGCCGCTGACGATCCCGGACCGGATGGAGGTGTGGAGCCCGAGGTCCAGCACCTTGTTGCGCTCGGCCGCGAACACCAGTCCGCTCCGCCAGGTCAGGCCCGGGCGTGACACCAGCAAGGCATCGAGGGAAAGCTCGACGCCGCGGTTGCGCACCTTACCGACGTTCTCGAGCCGCGTGTCCTTGGGCGCCGGTTGCGGCACCGGAACTTCGAGGATCAGGTCGGAGGTGTTCTTGATGTAGTACTCGATGCTCCCGGCGAGCCGGTTATTGACGAGGCCGAAGTCGACCGCCGCGTTGTACTGATCGGTCTGCTCCCACTTGAGGTTCGGATTGCCGTCGCGCGTGGGCGTGACGCCGGTCTGGGGCACGTCGCCCCACCCATACGTCCCGCCGGTGCCGCCTTCCAGAATCCGCAACGACTCGTACGGCCGGATGCCGGGGTTGCCCTGGCGTCCCCAGCCGAGGCGCAGGCGCAGGTCCGAGAACGGCCCGCCGCGCATGAATTCCTCTTGGCTCACGTGCCACGACGCGGACAACCCCGGGAAGAGCGCCCACTTGTGCCCCTCGGCGAACTTGGTCGAGCCGTCGTAGCGCAGTACGCCCGTTACGAAGAAGCGGTCCTTGAAGCCGTAGTTGGCCCTGGAAAGGAAGGAAACGAGCCGGCTCTCTTCCGACCACGAGGAGTCGTTGCGCGTGACAGCGGCGCCCAGGTTGTTGAAGCTGAACGCGTCGGTGAAGTAGCCCTTGCCCTCGGCCATGAACAGGTTCTTGGTGTACTTGCTGTACTCGTACCCGCCCACGATGTCGAAGCTGTGCACCTCGCCCACCTGCCGCCGGTACGTCAGCAGGTTCTGCACCGTCACCGTCGAGTTGGAGACGTCGTACTGCCGCGCGAGCCCTCCTCCCAACGCCGCTCCGACTGGATTCGCCCTGGGGTAGTAGATCTGCCGTCCGCCGCCTGCATGGTCCACGCCGACCGTCACCTGCCCCGTCAGGCCTGGCGCCAGATCCAGCTCGGCCGTCGTGTTGCCGATGGTTCTGGTGGTGTTGCCGACGTCGGTGACCTGCTGGGCCAGGGCCACCGGGTTGCGCACCGACGTGGAGCCCGTCACCTCGTAATAGTGCGTGCCGGTCGCATCCGTCACGGTGACCGGCTGCGTCGGATCGAAGATGACCGCGTTCTGGAACACCCCGCCTTCGAAGCCGGCCCGGTTCTCAAACGTGAGATACTGGTTGTTGAGGCGCGAGGTCGTCACATTCACGCCGAGGCGCAGCCGGTTGTCGAACGCCTTGTGCGTGGCCGTGAGCCGCCCCTGAATGCGCTCGAGCGCGCTCGAGAGCGCCACGCCGTCGTCTTTCATGTAATTGAGAGACGCCCGATACCGCGTATCCTCGCTCCCGCCGGAGAACGACAGGTCGTGATTGTGCGTCACGGCCGTGCGGGTGACTTCGCGCTCCCAGTTCGTGCTCGTGGGCCCGAATGCGTACGGCTTCAGTCCGCCACGCAGCGAATCCGGGATGCCCGCAGTCGAATCCGACCGCCAAATGGCAAACTGGCCCTGTATGACCTGCTTGTATTGCGCCGCGCTCACCAGGTCCAGATGCTGGGCCGGAGACGCCGTGGCCAGGTAGCTGTCGTACTCGATGGTCGGCCCGCCGGCCGCTGCGCCTTTCTTCGTCTCGATCAGGATGACCCCGTTCGCCGCGCGGCTGCCGTAGATCGCCGTCGCGGACGCGTCTTTCAGAACCGTGATCGACGCGATGTCCGAAGGATTGAGCAGGTTGAGCGGGTTGCGTGGCAGCGGCGGCGTGCCCCCGATGCCGTAACTGGGCGGCTCGGTCGGCACGTTGTTGATCGGCACGCCGTCGATCACGTACAGGGGATCGTTGCTGTTGCTGATGGAGCTGCCACCGCGGATCGTGACCTGCACGCCGGCGCCGGGCTCGCCATTGTTGCGGATGACTTCGACGCCCGCGGCCCGGCCCTGGATCATCTGGTCGACATTGTTGACCACCCCGACGTTTGCCGCGGCGGCGCTCACCGTCGAGACCGAGCCGGTGATGGCTTCGCGGCGCTGGGTGCCGTACCCCGTCACCACGACCGGCTCGAGGATCGCGGCCGCAGGCGCAAGGATCACTTGCGCGGTGGTGGTTCCCCCGGGGGTGACGGTGACTTCCTGAATCTGCGAGCCGTACCCGATGCGGCTCGCCCGCAGGCGGTACGCCCCCGCCGGAACGCCGTTCAGCGCGAAGCTGCCGTCGCTGCGGCTCAACTCGCGGTGCGGCGTCCCCGCGAGCGCGACCTCGACGTTGGCGAGGGGCTGTTGGGTCGTGGCGTCCACGACCTTGCCTGTGACGCTACCGGTGGACTCCTGAGCGCGGAGTGCGACCGCCCACAACAGACCGCAGACCAGCGCGGGAGCGACGTGACGGACCAGTCTCATACGTCTGTGCCCTCTACCGGTGGGAGTGGAAGTATCGCCGTCGCTTGATTTCTCCCCTTATCCTTCCCCCGAACCGGGACTTGTCAAGGACCGATCACGTCGCGTCGTAGCCCGCGAATTCCCCCCGCTGGTACACGTTGCCCTTGTACTCCTGGTCGACGTGGATCCCGATCTTGGAGGTGTAGTAGCCCCGCACCGTCCACGATTTGAGCTCGCCGAAGAAGCCGTCTTGAGCCGCCAGCTCCGTGAGCAGCGCCACCTGCTGGTCCGGAGTCGCTTCAAGGAACGGCTTCCTATGTCGCTCGCGGGACAGACCGTCCACTGCCGCGAGCCCCGCGCGCCACGAGGCTTGCCAGTCAGGCTCCAGAGATTCGGCCAGCCGGCCGTCGATGTAGGCGGCCACCCCGGCGGCGCGCGCCCCGGGCGAGTGCTCGTCCGTGGGGATGATCAGCTCGCTGAGCTGATCGAGCAGCGCGAACTCAGGCGCGGTGAAAAATTTTGGCGCGACGCTTGCCGCCTGTGCCGCCCTTGCGGCTCCTGCCGCCCCTGGGGACACGAGCGGTGCCGCCAGGGCGGCCGCGGTGGCCGCGAGCATTTCGCGACGCGTGACTGTCATACGTTCCCCTTCCTGAATTCGTCGGCGAGGTGTTCGCACGAGCGCCACGCCAGCGCCATGATCGTCCACGTGGGATTCTGGCACGACGCGCTCACGTGACTCGACCCGTCGACGACCAGCAGGTTCGGCACGTCGTGCGACTGCTGGAACTGGTTCAGCACCGACGTCTTGGGATCGTTGCCCATGCGCGCTGTGCCCAGCTCGTGAATGGACCAGCCTTCGGTGAGCACCTTGTCGTCCGTCCCCACTACCTCGATCCCCGCGGCCTCGAGCATCTCGCGGCCCGTCGCGACCATGTCCTCGGCCATCTTGCGCTCGTTGTCCGAGAACTGGTAGTGGAAACGCAGCACCGGAATCCCCCAGGCGTCCTTCACCGCGGGATCCAGGTCGACGTGGCTCTCGTAGCGGGGGAGCACCTCCCCAAAGGCGCCCATACTGATGAAAGCGCCCGCGTGATCGCGCACCGCCTTCTTGAACGGGCCTCCGAACCCGGGCGTGTCCATGACGTGGGCCGGGAACATGGAATGGCCGCTGTTCCCCTCGTAGCCGTAGCCGCGGATGAAGCCGGGCTGGCGGTCTTTCAGGTTGCGGAAGCGGGGTATGTAGAACCCTCCCGGCCGGCCGTCGTCGAGGGTGTGCGGCTTGCCGACCAGCTCCTTGATCAGGCCGGTGACACCCGGGCCCATCACATGCTCGCAGAAGTTGTGACCGACGTGCCCGCTCGAGTTGCCGAGGCCGTTGGGATGCTGCGGCGAGCGCGACAGCAGCAGCAGGCGGGCGGATTCGAGCGTGGACGCGGCCAGGATCACGACCTTCGCCTTGGCTTCGTAGCTCTTGCGAGTAGCGCTGTCGAGGAAGGCGACGCCCCGCGCCCGGCCGGTGTTCTTGTCGACCAGGACCTCATGCGCGATCGAGTTGGGCCGGACCGTCAGGTTCCCGGTGTCCATCGCGGGGTAGATGAGCCCGGTGGGCGAGTCGAACACGGCATGGATGTCGCACCCGCCCGGCCGCCGATCGCAGGCGCCCCGGCCGTAGCACTTGCTGCGATACCTGTTGTGCTTCAAGCCGTCGGTGGTGACGCCGGCGCGGTACGGCGTCAGGACCTGTCCCGTCTTCTTCAGGCTCTGCCGCAGCTTCACCTCGCCGAAGTTGAGCTTCGAGGGACGCTGGAACCGGCTGTCCGGCAGGTGCGGCAGGTTCTCTTTCACCCCGGAGATGCCGAGGTAGAGGTCGACCTTGTCGTAATACGGCTCCACGTCCGCGTAGGAGATGGGCCAGTCTTCGCCGTAGCCGTCGTGCGATTTGGCCTTGAAGTCGTAGTCGGAGAGGCGGAGGGCCAGGCGGCCCCAGATATTGGTCTTGCCGCCCAGGCAGCGCGCCCGGACCCAGGCGTAGTTGGTTCCGGTGTACGGATGGTCCTTCTCGTCGACCAGGATGTTCTTGACGTAGTCCGATCCCGACCAGCCTCCGACATACGAGTACACGTGCTTGAAGGCCGCGCCCTTGGCGTACGGCGGCTTGCGGATCGTGTACTCGTTGAACGAGAGGTGGTGCGATCCCGGCGGGGCGTCGCCCCGGCGCGGGTGATCGTACGGCCATTGCATCGAGCGCAGCTCCTGCTCGATGGGCAGCTTCTTGCCGGCCTCGAGCATGAGCACCTTCAGACCGCGCGACGTCAGGACATGGGCGGCCATGCCGCCCGCGGCGCCCGAGCCCACGATCACCGCGTCGTAGGTCTTGGACAGGTCCACGTCCTGCGAGAGCGGGGGTGCAACCCTTACGAGAGTCATCGGGTCTCTAGCTCCGAAAGAAGGCGGTGCGCGGAAATGGCGTGGCTACAATGCCCGGCCCCGGGCGCGTCGTCAAGGCGCGCCCATCATCGCTGAACGAAGCGGGCGGAGTCGCCCTCCACGACCACGTCGTAGCGACGGCCGCGTGAGGCGACGTTTCGCAGCACGAGCCGAGTGACGCGCCGGGGCAGCACCGGCCGGAACGCCGGCCGCAGGCCCTCGTCGCCGAGGCGCAGGCCGGACCAGCCGAACACGATCTGCTGCAGGAACGCTCCGGCGCCGGTGAGGAAGTGCACCGCCTGGTTCGTGGGGGTTTCCGCGAGCGCGTCGAACGGCGGACGCAGATGGTCGCGGTAGGAGAGCGGCAGCAGCGTATCGACCAGCGCGCGGTCGCCCAGCTCGGCGGCGATCGCGGGGTAGAGGCTCGTGGTCATCATGGCCCCGGAGCCCTGCTTGAGGAGCAGCCCGATGGCGGCATCCAGGTCGTTGCGCTTCGCCCGCTCGCTCATCGGGAGGCCGAGCGGGTAAGCGAGCAGCGGCACGACCGAGCCCCTCGTCTCTGGCGGCGCGCCCTCGTACGTGGGGTGGTACTGGCCGGCGGAATCGTAGGGGATGTACAGCCGGGCGGCCACTCGACTCCACCTGGGGTCCGGCGCCCGGCCCAGCCGGCGGCTCGCGAGCAGGGCGAATTCCAGATTCTTGCGCGCGATCGCGTTGGTGTAGGTGTCGTTGCCGATGCCGATCAGGCCTTCGTCCACCGAGACGATGTGGTGAATGTCGTAGCGCCCCGTGGTCGAGTCGAAGCTCGCCCGGCTCACCCAGAAGTCGGCGGTCGCAGCCAGAACCGGGTAGCCGTAGCGCGCCAGCCACGCGGAGTCGCCCGTCGCGAGATAGTACTGCCACTGGGCGAGCGCGACGTCTCCGGTGACGTGATTCTCGTACAGCGCGTTCTGCCAGGCGAAGCGCGGCGTGGTTTCGTCTCCCAGCTCGTCGGATTCCCAGGGATACATCGCGCCGCGGTAGCCGTTGCGGACCGCGTTGCGACGCGCCGGGCCGAGCGCCCGGTAGCGGAACATGACCATCGATCGGGCGAGGTCCGGATGCAGTACGAGCAGCGGCGGAAACATCCACGTGTCCGCGTCCCAGAACACGTGGCCGTAGTAGCCCGCGCTCGAGAGCCCCATCGGCGGGATACTCGCGTCGGTGCCCTCGCGCACGCTCGCGAGCAGGTAGAAGAGCATCGCGTGGATCACTCGCTGCAGCTCGGGATCTCCCTGCAGCACCACATCCGTCCGCCACACGCCGTGCCACGCGGCAACGTGCTCGGCGGCGAGCGTGCGATAGCCGCGCCGCGCGGCGCGCCGGACCACCTCTCGCGCCCGCGCCAGCGGATCGGGCGCATCGCGCGAGGACGCGACGCCGACCACCTTCGTGAAGGTGACGGACTCGCCGGGCGACGCGTCGAACGAGACTTCGGGTCCGCGTTGTCGCGGATTCCGCAGCCGGGCCGACCACGTCAGCTGCTGGGCCACGGCTATCCCCGTCGTCCCGCCCTCGGCTCGCGCCGGCATCGACAGGGAATCCGCCCCGGTCGCCACCAGGTGCCCGGGATACCAGACCGAGTCGAGCGTCCATTGCGGCTCGGAGCGCTCGAGGCGTGCGAGCGCGAGTCGCCGGGGTGGCGGCCACTCCCGCAACGGGAAGGCGACCGTGATGCGGCCGGCGTATTGCGGCACGAGCCGCAGCCGGATCACGGCGAGGTTCGCATCGGCGCGCGACACGAACGTCGTGATCTCGACGGCGGTGCGCTTCGCGCCGTGCACCCACTCGTAGCTCGTGGACAGCGTGCCGTCGTACAGGTCGAGCGTCTGGCGGTATCCCCGCAGCGCGCTCGCGTCGGGCCGGGTGTCATTCAGCCAGCCGTCGCCGTCCGACACGTTGAGCTCGTTCCAGGCGGGGAGGGCGGCGATGCGCGGCACGTCGGCCGCGGCATGGTCGTACACGCCGGCGGCGAACGAGAGCGAGGGCGTGGTGCCGAGCGGCGAGCCGACCAGGCTGAAGGCGCCATTGCCGATGAAGGCCGGCGTGCGGTAGGTGGCGTCGGTTGTCGTGAGGATGAAGGTCGAGTCCTGGGCGGACAGCGAGACGGGCAGCAGGAATAACAGCCAGCCAGACAGCGAAAACGTAGGGGCGCAGCATGCTGCGCCCCTACCCCATCGGCTGGCTGGTTCGGCGGACGTCACGTCAGAACTTGTAGCCTAGCGACACCTGTAACGCCCGCGGCAGGATCGGGCGCGCAAGGAACAAGCTGCTCGTGCGACCGCTCGGGAGCAGACTCAAGCGCGGGTTGCCCTCTTCAAGACCCTTCGATTGATAGACGTTGAGCAGGTCGGCCCGAATCGTGACGCCGCTTTCCGGAATGAGGTACTGGGCCCCAAGGTTGAGATAGGTGTAGGTCGGGAGCTGGTTCTGACAGTTGCCGTTTCCCGCACAGCGCCGATCCACGAAGTGCCAATCGGCGTCGAGGTTCACGCCCGACCTCCCCCCGTAGGTGATCGCGAGGTTGCCGACGATCGGCGGCACGCCGGCGATCAGCGTGCCGACGTCTGCACCCGAGCCACAAAAGTTCGGAGGCGGGCAGCTTGCGAACTCGGCCCGGAGCCACGTCCAGTTCGTCACCGCGCCAAAGCCGGTGTTGGGGAGGCGCCCTTCCGCCTCTAGCTCGAGCCCGTACGAGCGGACTTCGGGATTCTGTTGGATGGTCCAGATCGACTGCCCGGTGATAGGATCCACCACCAAGCCCTGGCTCACGATGTTCTTGAGGACGGTGTAGAACCCGTCGAGGGTCACGCCGACGTTGCGAGACGCGTGTTTCGCACCAACCTCCCCGGTCCAGTTACGCTTGGGGCTGTACAGCGCAACCTGCTGCTGAACGGAGGCAAACAGGAAGTCGTCCAGGGCCGGCATCTTGTACGCCCGGCTCCCGAGGGCGTAGAGCGACGTCTGATCCGTCAGAGCATAGTTCGCCCCCACCGATGCCGCCCAATCCCCGATGCTGCGGCTGAAGTGCCGGTACGAGGACGAGACCCCCCAGATATCCTGGTTAAACAGGTTCAGGGAATTGAGCGTGTCACCGTTGACCGGGATCGTGGTCGAGTTCTGCGAGGTCTGAACGTATTTGTCGTTCTCGTAACGGATGCCCAAGTCGGCGCGCAGACGCTTGCTCAACTGGAGCGAGCCGCCTCCCACCACGGAGAAGACAGTGGTCTGGCCTTCCCCGTTGGCGTAGTTCGACACGAACCGGCGGAAGCCATTCTTCGTGGCGGCCAAGTTCCGTACCGGCACGAGAGTGGAGTCGTTCGCCCCCGTGGTCCGGTTCCGGTAGTGATAGTAGACGTCCGCACTGTCGACCCGCAGGTCGACAAAGTGCGGATTGTCCCGGACATCCATCAGGATGTCGGTGAAATACCACTGGTTGGTCTGCGAGTAATTGGCGAAGTACGCGCCCAAGGTGACGTTGTGCCCGCCCTCAAAGGCCTTCTTGAACGTGAGCTGATCCTGGAACGCCGAGAGCGGCTTTGACACGTGCCACTCGCCTCCGGGAGACAGGAGGCCGTTGGAATTGTTGTATGCCGTCGTTTTGCCATTCACGTCGAGCACGTTGGGGTACGTGAGGGTGTACTTCGCCGGCCGCGCGGTCACGCTGTAGATCGTATCGCCCGCCGGAACCGTTACGCGGCCCTGGCGGTAGCTTCCCCAGTACTGCGTGAGGTACGTGCTCACGGCCGTGGCGGTATCCTGAACATCGAAGGGCAGGATGGCGTTCCACTCCTGCTGATCATGCATGAGCTGCGCGGTGTTCTCGACATTCCACCCATGCGCGAGATTGAAGCCCGCTCCGACGGTGAGCCAGTACGCTTTGGTGCGCAGCCCGTTGTCCAACGGCAATAGCAACTGGCCGTCCGGCGTCGGGACCGTGATGTTGTTGCCCTCGTTCGTGTTCATCGATCCGTAGTTCGAGAACCCCGGGACGTATTGGTACGCACGAAGATTGCTCGTATCCGCGTAGAGAAACGGCAGGGGCAGGATGAACTGGTTGCGGTCGTCGATGATCTTCAGAGCAGTGCGGAAGAACCCGTTCGTAAAGTTCCGAGTGATGCTGCCCTTGAACTGTCCGCCGGTCGTGCCGGGGTACCCGGGGTCCCGCGTGCCCCGATTGTAGCGGTAGAAGCCCCCGGCGTTGAAGCGCCAGTCTGGGCCGATCGGTCCGTTCACGTTG
>Ga0209027_1000924_pt1 | contig 10808 bp, 7 predicted proteins | sample GraSoi013_1_20cm_3_FD_185821 | JGI IMG/M metagenome (GOLD analysis project Ga0209027, IMG submission 185821) | Grasslands soil microbial communities from the Angelo Coastal Reserve, California, USA - Sample 09_27_2013_1_20cm (SPAdes) (version 2) | ecosystem: Environmental > Terrestrial > Soil >...
CTATGGGCGGATCAATCGCCGGGCACGTTGCAGGCACACGCTGCCAGCGATGCGGGACGAACTATCCGCCGCAGACGAAATTCTGCGGGCGCTGCGGTATATTCATTTCTAGCGCGCAGAGTTTCAATCAGCCGCCATCTGTGGTTGAAAAGGTTTGCCGCAGGTGCGGCACGCGCTCTTCCGGCTCAACCAAGTTTTGCGGGCGTTGCGGCGGCTCTCTCTAATTTTTCCATTTAGGGCTTGAGCCGCGCGCCGCTTCGCGTATAATGCACCGGACAGACCATGCGGCTTTCTCCGAAACTATTCGGCTGGGCTGTTCTACCTTCCCTGAAATAGAAGCTGGGCTGTTTGTACCCGTATCGAACTACACCATCCACTTTGAAAACAATGAAACGAGAACTGATATGAAAAGATGCCCCAATTGCAATCGCACGTACACTGATGACGCGCTCAGCTTTTGCCTGGACGACGGCTCGCCCTTGGTGAACGCCGAGTCGGACCCGAACGCAACACTCGTCTACCCTCCGCCGCGCGACACTTCGCCGCAGCCACCGCCTCCTCCGTCATATAATGCGCAGCCGCCGCCATCGCAGAACCAATACGGCGCGCCGCCTCCGCCGAGTTGGGGGCCAACGCCGCCGCCCGCGCCTGCGCGCAAAAAGAGCGCGCTACCCTGGATAATAGGCGGGCTGGTTGTCGGAGTCGTTTTCATCATAGGAGCTATCGTCGTTCTTGCGCTCATCGGCGCGAGCGTGAAGAAATCGTCGGATAACGGAGCGATCTCCAGCAACCTTGGCTCCAATAGCTCTACGAGCAATTCATCCCGCTCGACGAGTTCGACGAGTTCTGATGACCTGCTCACTACTAAATGGTCAGGCCCGGACAACGACGACAACAAGACACGCACCTACGAGTTTCTGTCGGGCGGCGACCTGCGCATGACCGGCGAAGACGGAACCGTTTACTGCGGCACATGGACGCAGACAGGCAAGACTCTGCACATAGACATTAACGGCTATACGCGAGAGGGCAACATTCAAGGCCAGCGCATAGAAGGCACAGGAGTGGTGCAGGGGCGGCCATTCAAGTGGTACGCCGTGAAATCTTCCGAGGCTGCGAGCACGTCTTCGTGCTCTACGTCGAGCGGCTCAAGCAGTTCGAGCAGCACGAGCAGCGCTAACCTGCTTGGAACAAGCTGGCGCGGTCCAGATTCTGACGACCACCTGAACAGAACTTACGATTTCCAGTCAGGCGGCGATCTGAAGATGACTGGACAAGATGGAACCGCCTATCACGGCCAGTGGACTCAGAGCGGTTCGACGCTACACATTGACATCAACGGCTACACCAGAGAAGGTCAAATAGTGGGCAATCGTATCAATGGCACGGGCGTAGTCCAGGGAAGGAGTTTCACCTGGTACGCCACTCGCCAGTAGAATCTTGAATCTTAAAGGGCGCGAAGGGACGGGCGCGCGCGTAGTATTGCTTGCCAGCCCTCGCGCCTCTTCCCTTCTCGCTCGAATCTCTTAACGCGGAAGATGCGAGTCAATTTACGTGTGCTGTCGGGGCCTCACGTGGGGCATACCTTCACGTTCGACCGCCACGATACTTTTCTGATAGGCCGCAGCAACGCAGCGCAGCTCTATCTGCCCGACGACCGATTCTTCTCGCGCAACCACTGTCTGATAGAGATCGCGCCGCCTCGTTGCTTCCTGCGCGACCTTGGCTCTACCAACGGCACTTACGTTAACGGTCGCCGCGTCTCGGAAATTTTTCTACAGAACGGCGACCGCATTCAGGGCGGCCAGACAGTTCTGGCCGTCGAAGTTACTGCTGACCCACAGTCTCAAGCAGTTCAGCAAGAGCAGCGCCCGTCGCTGCTGGACACACAGCCTTCAATCATCACAGTCCACTGCCAGCGTTGCGGGCGGCCCAGCCAGGCCGAAGCCTCTGCGCCGGACGAGAAGATGATCTATCTCTGCGAAGACTGTCGCAATGAGTTGAAGCAAGAGCCTCAGCCCGTTCCCGGCTACGATATGGTGAAGGTTCTTGGAAAAGGCGGGATGGGCTGCGTGATGCTGGCGCGAGATCAAAAGACTGGACGCCCCGTAGCAATCAAAACTCTGTTGCCGGAGGTGGCCGTCAGCGATCAGGCTCTTCGTCGCTTCATGCGAGAGATTGACGTTGCCGCAACCCTTCAGCACCCGCACATTGTAAAGTTCCTTGATCGCGGCCAGCATCAGGGCATCGTCTATCTGATTACAGAGTTCGTCGAAGGAGTTGATGCTGCGAAGCTGGCAGAAGCGCGCGGCGGGCATCTACCTTACGAAGAAGCGCTGCCCATACTGACTCAGACACTTGACGCTCTGGCTTACGCTCACACGCAAGGTTACATTCACCGCGACATCAAAGATCAGAACATACTGGTGAGCGGCCAATGGCCTAACTACAATGCTAAGCTCACGGATTTCGGATTGGCGAAAAGCTTCAAGCAATCCGGCATGAGCGGCATCTCTATGGCCGGAGACGTGGCGGGCACAATCGTCTATATGCCGCCCGAACAGTTGAGAAATTTTCGGGACGTGCGCCCCTCATCCGACATCTACGCTATGGGCATGACCGCATACAGTTTAATTTCAGGACAACTCGCATTAGACATTGGCCCACGCGCTGACGTAACCGAAACCATCAAAGCCATCTTCGACAAGCCCATAGTCCCTTTGCGCCACCGCACGCCGGATGTTCCGCCGCGCATAGCCGAAGTCGTAGAGAGAGCGCTGGCAAAAGACCCCGCGCAACGCTGGGCTACAGCCGCCGACATGCGCAACGCTCTTGCGCAATACCAGTAAGAGAGCATTCAACACATGGCGCGAATGATTTCATCAAGCGCTCGCTTGACACTAATCATCGCAACAAGATAATTTCTAATCACGGGCCGTTAGCTCAGTTGGTAGAGCAGCTGACTCTCAAATGGGAGCCTTGCCTGGAAACGGGTGAGCGAAAAGGCGTCAAAGTCGGGGAACCCTTCCGCCTGCGTGCGATGGCGATCCCGAGCCAAGCCCTGCGATAACAGGGAAGGTGTAGAGACTAGACGATGCCCACCTAAATCTCGTGAGAGATATGGTGAAGGGATAGTCCAGACCACGAACCCAAAAGGAAGGCAAAAGGTAGAAGTAAAAAGGCAAAAAGGATGAATATCAAGCAGTTTTTCTTTTGCCTTTTACCTTTTTACCTTTTGACTTATTTGGGGCGGCGAAAGTCGAGGTGGTAAGTAATCAGCGGGTCGCAAGTTCGAGTCTTGCACGGCCCATCAATTAAATCAATAAGAAAGAGCATCCGCGATGGATGCTCTTTCTCATTCTGTTCCCCCATCATGTCAAGACCGTCATCTACGACCTGTCCGTCTGAGAAAGTAATCTCAAGACAATTTGAGCATCAGGCCAACAACTATTAAGTATTGACATTTTGTTAAGACAGGAATAAGTTGCTCTCGTTCTATCTGTACCTCATGCTTCTAGTTAATCGAGGCTTCACTCATGCTCGCTTTTCCTGAACCGCTCTGAGAAGCCCCGGCTAATCTGCTTGTGAAGATGACTCGTAAACCTTGCGCAACAACCAAACATGCCAACTACAGAAAAGGAGAACATTTTATGGCAGCAACTAAGAGAGGAAGCAAAAAGGGCGCAGCTAAAAAAGGGGCGTCTAAAAAGGGCGGAGCCAAAAAGGGCGCGGCCAAAAAAGGCGGGCAGACGCGCGGATTCCTCAGTGACCTAGGCTCGATTGCCAGCACTGTGGGCGGAATCGCGGGTTCTGTGGGAGCTATCGCAGGATCAAGAAAAGAGCTAAGAGTAGCTGTGCCTCGTAATGCCGGTATCAACGACATCGTCGCTGCGACGAAGCTGGCATTCAGAAATGCGGGATGCCCCGGTTGCAAATCCGGCTTTGAAAAGATCACCCTTCAGGATATATCCGCAGGAGGCGGCGGATAACTGAGGCCACGCCTTGCGCTATAAGCACAGGGGCTGCCCTCGCGCATCAATTTAACTCTGATGCTCTCTGGTTTCTCACAAGGAACGAGCCGTTCGATCTGCTCGTTCCTTGTGAGTCATAAGCGTCGCTCACGTTCCCGACAGAATATTCGGCAATGCACCAGCAATCGTCAGTTCCCAAACTCGGCATAGGCCTGCTCTATCAAGAACAATTGCGCCCCTTTATCGAGCGCGAACAGCAGCACTTCGATTTTCTTGAGCTAATCCCAGACATCATGTGGACGGACATGGGCTATGGCAGCAGTCCGCGCTTCATTGAGAACAGGCGAGGGATTAGTCTGCTACGACAACTGCACAGGGAGATGCCTGTCATTCTTCACAGCATAGGTTTCTCCATAGGCAGCGCACACCGCTTCGACCGCGAACACATAGCGCAGATAGCTCGCTGGTATGAATGGCTCAAGTTCCCCTGGCACAGCGACCATCTGGCCTTCATGTTCACCGAACACGCCACGTCCGAGTTGAACGTAGGCGTGACCATGCCGCTGCCATACGATCAAGAGTCTCTAGACCTTTTGATGCCGCGCGTGCGCGAAATGCGCTCCAGCGTTCCTATTCCCTTTCTGCTTGAGAACAACGTTTACTTCTTCAAGTATTCTCAACAAGATTTCGATGAGGCCGCTTTTCTCAATCAATTATGTGAACAGAGCGGCTGTCGTCTTCTGCTAGACCTTCATAATCTCTACACCAACTGTCGCAACCACCGTGACGACCCTTACCGCTTCCTTGAAAAGCTAAACCTTGAAAACGTTCTGGAGATTCACGTCGCCGGAGGAATGGAGGCGCAAGGTTTCTATTTCGACGCGCATTCGGGCGTGAGTCCACAGAAAGTTTGGGAGCTTCTGGATTGGGTGTTGCCGCGAGTTCCGAATCTGGGAGGCGTCACGTTTGAGATGATAGGCTCCTGGCTGGTTGATGTTGGCGAAGACGGGTTGACCGCGCAGCTTGCGCGCATGAAAGAGATGTGGATGCGCCACCAGCCAGCGCCGCAACCCTTTGAGGCGACCGTATGAGCCAGCGCAGCTTTCAAACAATAATCGCGCGAATGGTCGTTGACACGGAGTTTCGCGCGCACGTACGCGAGCATGGTCTACAGTCGCTTGCAGATGATTTGACGCCTCTTGAGCAGGAACGCTTGCTTCAGGTTGCTTCCGACAGAGGCATGGAGGCTACTCGCTTAGTGCATAAAGACTTTCGCTTGAGCAAGCTTTACATAATGCTCCCGCTCACGCGCTTTCTCTTGGGCCGTAAGCGCATGATAAGAGAGGCGAGCGCCTTCTGGTCTGTGAATCCACCCGTCAGCCACTATTTTCTTCAAGAGGCAATAGACTTCTGCGACCATCTGCTAAAGCGCCTTGCGTCTGGCCTGCGCGTCAAATATTTGTATGAGATTGTCTCTTACGAACGCGCTGCTCTAGAGCTTCAGCGTCCATGCCAGCATGAAGAAGCGGCGCGGTCGCAAACTGTCAATTTCAATTACGATCCCATGATCCTTTTTACTCAACTATCACGCCAGCAACGCCCGCGCGCAGTGCCACCGCTACGTTGTACTCTTGTAGGAACTCTGGACGAAGACGAGAATGTTCAATGGGACATTCTCAAGTCGAATAGCTAATACCAAGTTGCAATAGAAAAAGAGGTCGTAGAGTCACGCAGTCAGTACCGCCTGCGGTAGCGGGCGGGTGATGGATGCAATGACTACCCGCCCGCTACCGCAGGCGGTACTGACCTCTCTTTCTATTGCAACTTGGTATAATTAAAGGAAGAAGATTTATCCACGAAGCCACACGAAACGACACGAAGAAAAGAGCGAGGTTAAGGTTTATATCCTCCTTTCGTGTTTCTTCGTGTGACTTCGTGGATTATTATTTTCCTCTCTTTACTGTCTAGGCGGTTCAATCGGCTTACCTACCATAAGAGTTGGCGCGTCGTAGCGGCGCAGCAGTTCGTTGAACTGCGGCACGGTCTTGGTCATGAAGTTGTTGACCTCCGTCATACGCTGGTCGTACTCGGTCTGAATCCTCTGGTACTGCTCGCGCATGGCGGCGGTAGGCGCGGCGTTCGTCGCGTCAATTGCGAAGAAGAGACCGCCTATGCGATCAACCAACTGCGAGCGGCCAGAAAAACCGAGTCCACCTTCGGGCTGCGCTAATCTGTTCTGCAAAGCTTCGACCTGTTTCTTCATATCTGCAATTCCCTGAGACAAATCTGCGGGCACTGTCGTCAAACGTTCCTTCACAGTCTTCTCAACGAAATCAACTTGAGATTTCAAGCTGTCAACGGTGCGTAGCGCAGTGTTTACTGTTGACTGCATATCGCGCAGCTTCAGCGACATGTCCAACTGCGCTTGCAGGTCTGCGGCCTGTACAGAAACTGTCGGGTCGAGTCTGACTTCAATCTTCTTCTCATAGGTCTTGCTGCCTATGACTAGACGCACAGTGTATGTGCCGGGCAGCACCTGTGGCCCGCGCGGCCCGCCTGTGAACTGAACCTCTTCATCCGTAGGCGGACGGCGCACCTGCGGCCCGCCGTAGCGCAGATTCCACGAGACGCGATTGATGCCCTGCTCATGAGCAATGTTCTCAAGCTCTGCAATCACCTTGTTGCTGCTGTCCAGAATCTGAATCTTCGGCTTCACGCTATCGGCTGGCTTCGTCTTAAAGTAGTAGCTGATTAGCGCACCGTACGGCGGGTTCGGCGCTGTGAACATGGCGTTGCCTATGCCGTAACGAGTAAAGCGCGTGGTGAATCGCAACGCTGGTCGCATGTCGAAAAGGAGAGCATCGTTCGAGCGCGCCGCTTCTGGCGTCAACTGTTGAATTGGCGTTGCGTCGTCAAGAATCCATATTCCGCGCCCGTGTGTGGCGAGTATCAAATCGTTCTGCTGCGGGTGAATTATTATGTCGTGCACGGCCACGTGCGGCAGGTTCTTCAATTCAAGACGCTGCCACGAACCTCCGCCAGTGTAAGAGATGAAAAGCCCTGATTCAGTTCCCGCGTAAATCAGTCGCGGATTTCTTGGGTCTTCGCGCAAAGCCCAGACGTAAGCGTTCGCGGGCAGATTGCCCGAAATGTTCTGCCACGAGCGCCCCTGGTCAGTTGACTTGTAAACGTAAGGCTTCAAGTCATCAAGCGCGTGACGGTCGAAAGCCGCGTAAACTAGATTCTCGTCAACGCGCGAAGGCTCTATGTGCGAGACGGGCGAATCGGGGCCGAGTCCCGGCACGTTTTTTATCAAATTCGTCCAGTTGCTCCCGCCATCCGTTGACAGTTGCAACTGGCCGTCATCCGTTCCCGCCCACAAGACGCCAGCGCGCAACGGCGATTCCGCAAAGCTAATGACCGTGCCGTAATACTCCGCACCCGTATTCTCGAACGCAACGGGGCCGCCTGCGGATTGCAGCCTCTCTCTTATGCTCTTCGTAAGGTCTGGACTGATCGTAGTCCACGTTCTGCCGAAGTCAGTTGATTTGAAGACAACGTTGCCCGTCAGATAGATGGTGTTGTTATCATGCGGCGATTGAATGATAGGCGAGTTCCAGTTGAAGCGGTATTTCACGTCCACAGCAGGGCCTTCGTCGTCTCCAAGATACGGCGCTATCAACTGCTGCTCACGGTTGCGCATGTCCGTGCGAACGATGCCGCCGCCCTGCGATTCTGAGATATATATGTCTGGGTCGTCCGCATAATTCGTAACGAAAAATCCGTCGCCAAAACTGAGCATTCGCCAGTCATCGTTCTGAATCCCCGCAGGTTCACGCGTGCGGCTTGGGCCAGCCCACGTGCCGTTATCCTGAAGGCCGCCCATCACGTAATAGAATGGCTGACGGTTATCAACGTGAATCTGGTAGAACTGACCTACGGGCAAGTTGTGTACGACCTGCCACGTCTGTCCTTGATCGTTTGAAAAGGCCGCGCCGCCATCCTGTCCCTGCCAGATTCTCTTCGGGTCTAGCGGGTCAATCCACAGCGCATGAAAATCAACGTGCGTGTTGCCGCTGATGGGACGAAAGGAGCGCCCGCCGTCAATCGAAACAAAAAGTGTAGAGGCGACGGCGTAAACGCGATTCTCATTAATGGGGTCAACGCGTACGCGCGTATAGTAGAAGCCGCGCGAGACGATTGAAGTCTGTTTCGATACGTTGCGCCAGGTCTCGCCTCTATCATCCGAGCGATAGAGCGTTCCCTCTTTCGCCTCCATGATGGCGTAAACAACGTTCGAGTTCGACGGCGCAACTGCGATGCCGATTCGACCAATCAGCTTTGGCAAGCCTTCCGTCAACTTCTTCCAAGTTCTCCCACCATCCGTTGACTTGAAGATTCCGCCACGCTCGCTCCCGCTCGTATGCGTCCAGGGCGTTCGTCTGAATGCCCACATCGCCGCGTAGACTATGTTTGGATTAGAGGGGTCAATAGTCAGGTCTGCTACGCCGTGATTCTGATCAATGTAGAGCGTCTTCGTCCAGGTGCGTCCACCGTCCGTAGTCATAAAAACGCCGCGCTCTTCGTTTGGCCCAAACACGTGGCCGAGCGCCCCTACGTAAACGATGTCAGGGTTGCGCGGGTTGACGACTATCTTCGAGATGCAGCGCGTGTCGCGCAAACCCATGTTAGCCCACGTATGCCCGCCGTCCGTTGATTTGTAAACGCCATCGCCGAATGAGATGGAGTTGCGCACGTTCGACTCGCCCGTGCCCACCCAGACGACATCCGGGTTGCCGGGTTCCAGCGCCACGTCGCCAATCGAGATAGTTCCCTGACGCTCGAATATAGGCTGCCACGTTATGCCGCCGTTCGTAGTCTTCCATAGCCCGCCTGATGCGGACGCGACGTAAACAATATCTGGGTTGCCGGGCACACCCTCTACGTCCGAGACGCGACCGCTCATGTAAGCCGGGCCTATGTTGCGCCATTCCAGACGGTCAAAGGTCTTCATCCCCACGTCGGACGCTTCCGGTGTGTTGGTCGGACTTGGGCTTGCCTGCGGTTCCTGACCGAATGCAACGCGGTGCGAACCACAGACCAATGCTACGAGGAGTGCGACACTCCATGCCAAGGAGAATTTGCGTATGGACATATTTGAACCCCTGAATTTTCAGTATTAGAAATGAGCGGAAGACGAAGGATAGAATAAGATAAGGCAAAAGTAAAAAGGTAAAAGGAAAAAGTAAGGCCGCGAACCATTTTTAAGTAATTGATGTTACGCAGCAGTCGGTATTATAGGCGCTGAAACCTGGTCTGCGTTAGCAGACCGGAAGAGTAAAGCCCCTGACGAAGCCAAAGGCGTAGTCTGGGGTAAACTGTTGAGAAAACGGTTAGAGTCTGCGTGAGCAGACGGCAGATGTTTTCTCATTCTACAAATATTCTTCTGTCTCTTCTCTGTCGTCTGCTCACGCAGACTCTATTGATCTATTCGATTGCTGACCCCAGACTCCGCTATCGCTTCGTCAGGGGCTACATTCTGTCCGTCTGCTCGCGCAGACTTGTCGTTGAAGCATTTTGCGTAACATCAGTTAATTAAAATGCTTCGGTCTTTACTTTTACCTTTTGCCTTTTTACTTTTACCTTTCCTTTGCCCTCTTCTTCTTGACTGTCTCTTGCAATCAGAGCGAAAGTAAGTTTTGCAATGATTGATTTTCAGTGTCTCATGTACAGCGGCGTTCCGTTCTCTGAGGAGATAAAAAATTTTCTCGTGGACACGGCGCGCCATATGAAACGAAAAAGAATAGAGCGTCAGCCGTTCAAATCTGACGCTTACGAAGGCGAGATTCGCACAAAGTTCACGCCCTATTTTGTTTCGTCTTCATTGCACGGCATCATGTTCACAGCCGAGCTTGAATGCGAAGAAGGGCGCACCATCGTTCGCTATCTTGTCACGCCTGAGCAGTTGAAGAAGAAGAGCAAAAGCGAATGGAGTCCATGGTACAGAATCGAGACGAGCCATCCGCGCGACAATGCGGCAAACAACTAACATTCATCTCAGAAAACTTTCCCGGCCATCTCAATCCTTCATGAGCACGAATCGAACAGCGGACGTTTGCATCATCGGCGGCGGAATCGTCGGCTCAAGCATCGCATATCACCTGACGGAAGCGGGATGCACAGATGTGCTCGTGATAGAACGCGAGAAAGCGCAGGGACTCGGCTCGACCGGCAAAGCAACGGGCGGAGTACGCGCGCAGTTCTCCACGCCTATCAACATAGAGATGTCGCTCTACTCGATTGACTTTCTTTCGCATTTCGAGGAAGCGACAGGGCACACATCTGGATATAAACCCGCTGGCTATCTGTTTCTGGCAACTGACGAACGGCAGCTTGATTACTTGAAAAAGAGTAGCGAGCTTCAGCTTGCGCACGGCGTAAACGTAGAGATAGTCAGCCGTGAAGAGATTTCCAGAAGAGTGCCGCAACTGCGCGCAGACGATATTCTAGGCGGCTCATTCTGCCAGACGGACGGCTTCGTCTCGCCGCCAGACATCATGCTAGGGTTCATGCGGCGAGCATTGGAGCGCGGCGCATCGCTCTGGCTCGGAACGGAAGTCATAGGGATAGAAGTAGAGGGCGGGCGCGTAGCAGGAGTGCGTACGACGAGCGGGAGAATTTCGACGCGAACAGTTGTGAACGCGAGCGGCGCGTGGGCTGGTGAGGTCGCGCGCCTTGCAGGAGTAAACATTCCTGTCACGCCTCTGCGTCGGCAACTCGTCAGCACAAAATCTTTCGCCGATTTGCCGGAAAACATTCCTATGGTCATTGACATGT
>Ga0209027_1000926_pt1 | contig 10801 bp, 9 predicted proteins | sample GraSoi013_1_20cm_3_FD_185821 | JGI IMG/M metagenome (GOLD analysis project Ga0209027, IMG submission 185821) | Grasslands soil microbial communities from the Angelo Coastal Reserve, California, USA - Sample 09_27_2013_1_20cm (SPAdes) (version 2) | ecosystem: Environmental > Terrestrial > Soil >...
TCGTCCTTGGCGAGCTTGCCGCGCACCCACAGCAGCGGCTCGCCGCGAACCGCCGTCCGATACCGCTCGTACACGTCGGGCCGCACGATCACGTTCACCATTCCCGCTTCATCCTCGAGCAGCACGAAGATGAATCCCTTCGCCGTCTCGGGCCGCTGGCGCGCGACCACCAGCCCGGCGACCTCGACCCAGGCTCCGTGCTCGAGCCGGGGGAGCACGTCGCTCTGCACGACACCCGGTGGCAGCGCCCCGCGCAGCAGCGAGAGCGGATGGCCGCTCGCCGCGAACCCCAGGACGTCATACTCGGCGAGCAGCCGCTCGGCCGCCTCGAGGCCGCCGAATCGTAGTCCCTCGTGCGGGTGATTGAGCGCCAACTCGAGCTGCCGCCGGCCGCGTGCGTCCACGCCGTGCTCCGCTTCCGGAGGAAGCCACAGCCCCACCTGCCACAGGAGCTCGCGCCGGGTGAGCCCGAAGCCGTCGCATCCCCCCACCCACACGAGATGCTCGATCGCGGTGCGTTTGAGCTTGGGCGGCGCCCGGCGCACGAAGTCGCCGATACTCGCGTACGGCCCGCGCCGCTCGCGCTCGATCACGATCGCCGTCGCCGTCTCCTCGCTCCAGTCTCGGACGAACCCGAGCCCCACTCGCACAGCTCCCGCATCCCGCATCCCGCATCCCGCATCTCGCTCTATCATGCACCACACGTCGCTCGCGTTCACGTCGGGGAGCCGGATCTCGACCCCGTTCCGCTCGGCGTCGCGTCCCAGGACGTCGAGTGAGTAGAACCCCATCGGCTGGTTGTTGAAGAGGGCGCAATAATACTCGGCGGGGTGATAGTGCCTGAGCCACGCCGACTGGTAGGCGAGCAGGCCGAATGCGGCGGCGTGTGACTTGGGGAAGCCGAACTCGGAGAACGCGATCACCTGCGTGAACACGCGCTCTGCGGTCTGCTCGGGGACAGCGCGCGCCGCCGCGCCGTCCCGGAACTCCTCCCAGAACCCCGCCATCAGCTCGCGGCTGCGCCGCCGGCTCATGGCCCGCCGCAGCGCCTCCGCTTGGCCGGCGGTGAATCCCGCGAGTGCCTGGCACACCTGCAGTACCTGGTCCTGATAGAGGATCACGCCCAGCGTCTCGGCGAGCGCCTCTTTGAGCAGCGGATGCTCGAGCGGCGGCTCGTAAGGGCGGCCCGCGGCCCGGGCGCGGCGCTGATCTTCACGGCGCCGCACGTACGGGTTCACCGCGCCGCCCACGATCGGCCCGGGCCGCACGATCGCGACCTCGACCGCCAGGTCTTCGAGATTCGTGGGCCGGGTGCGCCGGATCATCTGGATCTGCGCCCGGCTCTCGATCTGGAACAGCCCCACCGTGTCGCCGCGGCAGATGCGGTCGTACACCGCGGGGTCCTCGAAGTCGATGCGCGAGAGATCGGGTGGCGTTCCCTCCCGCACGGCGATCCGCTCGACGCACTCCTCCACGAGCGACAGCATGCCGAGCGCCAGAAAGTCGATCTTGATGAAGCGCGCGTCGTCGCAGGAATCCTTGTCCCACTGGCACACCACGCGGTCTTCCATGGCGGCGCGCTCGAGCGGTACGATCTCCACGAGCGGCCGGCTCGAGATGACCATCCCGCCCACGTGCTGAGAAATGTGCCGTGGCAGCCCCGCGATCTCCTCGGCGAGCTCACACAGCTCTTTCCAGAGCGGCGCGCTCCTGCGGCCTGCGAATCCGGGGAGCTGGTCCAATTCGTCAGCCAGTCCGCCGGACCGTCGGTCCGCCAGTTTCGCGACTTGCTCGATCTCGCCGGGCGGCAGATCCAGCGCCTTGCCGATCTCGCGCACCGTCGAGCGCAGGCGATAGGTGGGAAACGAGCAGACGAGCCCGACGTGCTCGTGGCCGTACCGTGTGTACACCCGCCGGATCAGCTCCTCGCGGATCTCGCGCGGGAAATCGAGGTCGATGTCCGGCACGGAGGCGAGCGTCTCGTTCAGGAACCGCCCGATGAACAGCCGGGTGGCGACCGGATCGATGTGCGAGAGGCCGAGTAGGTAGCACACGACGGAGGAGACGGACGAGCCGCGGCCGCGACCGGGAAGCAGGCCGCCCTGCGCCCGCCGCGAGCCGCGCCGCACGTCGGCGGCGACCTGGCGGGCGAGGTCGAACAGATCGTGATAGACGAGGAAGAACCCGCTGAGCCCGTGGCGCTCGACGAGCCGCAGCTCCTCGGCGAGCCGCCGCTCCGCCTCGCCGCGGTGCGGGGAGCCGGCGGGGTAGCGCTCTTCGAGCCGCGCGCGGCACAGCTCGGCGAGCGCCCGGGGGGCGGGAGCGCGCTCGGCGCCGTGGAAGTCGGGAAAGCGATATCCCAGATCCCGCGTGAGATCGAACTCACGGCACCGCTCCGCGAGGACCAGAGTATTGGCGACAGCATCTGGACAGTCACGAAACAGCGTTTCGACTTCTTGCGGCGGGCGCAAGAAGAACTCGCTGTTCGCGTGTCGCACGTCGTGCGAGCCGTCGAGCGTGGTGCGGTGTCTAATCGCCACCAGCACATCGTGCAGGCGGTGACGCTCGCGGGCGTGATAATGCACGTTACCCGTCGCCACGACGCTCAGGTGCACATCGTCGGCGAGGGCTTTCAGCGCCCTGGTGAGGGCGAGGTCTCCCCGGACGTAGTTCCGCTGCAGCTCGATGACAAAGTTCTCCTTCCCGAACACCGCACGGCACCGCTCGGCGAAGCGGTGGGCAGCGGCCAGCCCGTCGCGCCGCAGCACGCCGGGTAAGAGGCCGTTGCGGCATCCCGACAGCACGATGAGTCCCGCGTGCCGGGCTTCGAGCGAGGCGAACTCGAGCCGCGGATCGCGTCGATCATCACGGCCGAGATGAGCCTCGGTAATCAACCGGCAGAGGTTCGCGTACCCTTCAGGCGTCTCCGCGAGCAGCGTCACGTGGGAACCGTCGAGCAGGGTCAGCTCCGCGCCGGTGATCGCCTGAAGACCGAGCTGTTTCGCTTCCTGCGCGAACGCCATCGAGCCGTACAGCCCGTGGTGGTCGGTGAGCGCGAGCGCGGGGTAGCCGAGCTGCGACGCGGTGAGCGCGAGCTGCTCGGGGAGAGAAGCGCCGTCTAAGAACGAGAAGGCGGAGTGGCAGTGGAGCTCGATATACATAAGACAATGCGGAATGCGGAATTCGGAATGCGGAATTTCAGTGAGGGGTCGTTCCGCTCTCCGCATCCCACATTCATGCTGGCATTTGCGCGAACCACTCTCCGGTCATTAGGTCCTCGAACAGCACCACACGTCCTCCGCCTTCCAATACGACCTCGACATAGCGGCGCACGATCGGCTGACGCCACCACTCGTCGTCCATGCGCCAATTCTCACCGAAAGACTCGACACGCTTCTCGTTTCCCGCTTCCCGCTTCACAACCCTTGGTCTTCGTTGCTCGTCTAGCTCCACCCGCACCCGTTGGGGGGCATTGAGGGCACGAAGTCTGTCAGTTCCATTCCGCATTCCGCACTCCGCATTCCGCACTAGGGTTCAAAGTCGATCAACGCGTAGCGACGCTCGGGGAGGCGGGACCAGGGTTGCACCTCGATGACGTGATACAACATCGGCCGTCTGATCCGGAGCGCGATCTCCCGCGCGGCGCTCTGGAGCGCACGTCGTCGCCCGGCGCGAGCCGCGGCGCCCGCATCGCGCGCGAACAGCTGCAGCTCCGCGGTGCCCGGGGCGAAGGCGGTGAACTCGACGACGAGTCGCTCCACGGCTCCGGCGGGCGGCGACCGCTCGAGCTGCGTCTTGAGCGGCGCCGCGATGCGCTCCCGCGTCGCAGCCGGGTCCTTCAGGGTCGCTGCAACGAGCCAGGAGGCCCCGTGCTCGAGCTCGGCGTGCACGCGCACGACCTGCACGCGCCAGCCACTGCGGCGCGGATCCCCGAGCGCGCGGTCGACGAGCTTGTCCAGTGCATGGGCGAGCAGGTCGCGATCACCGACCGGAGTAAAAAACGTCAGGGCGGCCACGATCGGCTCGGGTACCACCCGTCCCACCACCGGCTCCGACACGAGTCCCGCCGCGAGCCGCCACAGCCGCCGGCCGGCGCGGCCGAACTGCGACACGACGGCTTCCTCCGGCAGTGCGACGAGCGCGCCCAGCGTCTTGACGCCGAGCTGCAGCAGCCGGCGATGTGTGTCGGGGTCGAGCGGGAGTACGGCGAGCCGCTGGGAGGCGAGGAACTTCGCCTCCCCTCCCACGGGCACGATGACCGCTTCTCCCGGTTTGGCGCGCGTCGCGGCCACCCAGGAAACGAATTTCCCACGGCCCCAGCCCACACGAAACGCGGAACGCGGAAGTGGGAACGCGGAACAGTCGAGCGAGCTTTCCATTTCTGTTCCGCATTCCGCGTTCCGCGTTCCGCGTTTGATCGCTTCCACGATCTCCTCCGCCCCTCCATACAGCCCCTCGAGCCCATCCGTCCCCACGAACACCCGCCCCAGCTCCACCGGCTCGACCACGGGGCTCACGGTGACGAGCGCCGCGACGAGCCGCGCGAACTGCTCGTCGTAGTGCACCGGGTCGGGCTCGCACAGCTTGAGCGCGGGACAGAGTCCGATCGCCTGGCTGACGGTCATCCCCGGCTTCACGCCCGCGCGCCGGGCGAGCGGCGCGACCTGCCAGAGTCGGCGGGTGTCGTCGGGTGCCAGCAGGGCTAAAGGGAGCGCCGCGAGCTCGGGTCGCCGCGCCGTCTCGCAACGCAGAGCGAACAGCGGGATCCAGCAGCAGGCGGCGGTATCGCTCGTGAGACGGGGTGTCCGGGTCATATGCCAGGTCTGCAATGGGACCCGAATATATCCCGAAGATAGAAGGAGTGGCAAGACTCGTGTTTCTTATGATAAGTTATTGAATTAACACTAGTTAAGTGGAGACATTTTGGGCGCACGCAAACAACCTGGCCTCTTTGACGACGTCACGGCGTTGCCGCCGCCTTCGGCCGAGTTGGTCGCGCTCGGGGCACGCATCCCGCCCAACCTCAGATTCGGTACGTCCACCTGGACCTACGACGGTTGGATGGGGGAGGTCTATCATCGGACCTATCGCAGCGCCCAGCCGGCCCGACGGCTCGAGGAGTACGTGCGCTATCCTCTGTTTCGCACGGTGGGGATCGACAGCGCGTTCTACGAGCCGCCATCGGAAGAGGTCCTCGCGGCGTACGCGCGGGCGTTGCCCCCCGGCTTTCCGTGCGTGAGCAAGGTGTGGGATCGGATCACGGCGAGGCGATTCACGCAGGACCCGCGCTGGGGCAACCTCGCTGGGCAGAGGAACCCCGACTTCCTGAACGCCGACCTGTTCAAGGACGCGGTGCTCGGGCCGTATGCGCGGGCGTTCCGCGATCACGCCGGCGCGTTCGTATTCGAGTTCCAGGCGATGCGGGGAAAGGACCAGCCCGAGCCGGCTCGGTGGGCGGAGGAGCTCGACAGCTTCCTGAAGCAGCTGCCGCGTGACTTTCGCTACGCGGTGGAGCTGCGAAACCCGGAGCTCTTGACCGACGCCCACGGCGCGGTGTTGGCGCGCCACGGGGTGGCGCACGTGTTCAATTCGTGGAATGAGATGCCGGCGATCGGCGAGCAGCTCGAGCTGCCATGGACATTTCCGGCCGGGTTCACCGTGGCTAGGGGGCTGCTCCGCCCCGGGCGAGCCTATGCCGACGCGGTGAAGCTGTTCGAGCCCTACGACCACATCCGCGACCCGCAACCGGAGGTGCGAGTGGATCTCCTGCGCCTCATCGCTGAGGTGATGCGGCGTCATATGGAGGCGCTGATCCTCGTGAACAACCGACTCGAGGGCAACGCCCCGGGGACCATCCGGGCGCTCGTGGAGATGATGGAGCAGGGAGGGAACGGGCCGGGTTGACGGCGACCGCCGGCGCGCTTGCGAGGTTTCCCGACTTCTGCTAGGGTATCACCGTGTAAATTCCGCAGTACCGCACAAAGTGCACAGCTAGTATGAGCCCCGGCCGCCGCAACGTTCCCGCGCTCCCGGTCCCACTGTTGCGTGACGCCGTCGGGCGGGAAACCGCGCGGATGTCCTTGCGGCGTGCCGCCGCCGCGATCTCCATCAGCCCGAACGGCCTGCGGAACTTCCTCAACGGCTCGGTGCCTCGCAGCGCCACGCGGGCGAAGCTCGAGCGCTGGCTCGCTGACCAACAGCACGTCTCCCGCCCGCCCAACGTCGGTCAGCTCGTGCGCTTGCTGAACGAGCTGGCGGGGGATCTCTCCACCCAGCAGACGGCCATGCTCGCGGGCGATATCGCGGGGCTGCTCGCCAATGCATACGAAGCGCGGCGGCTGTCCCCACCCCGTTGGGTCCAGGAGTTACTCCGCCACTACCGGGTGCGCCGGGGCAAGGCGGCCAGCGAAGTAGCGTAAAGAGCCCTCCTGCGGATCTTGCGGCCTTAGGGGCGTCGCAGTACATCTCCGTCGTGCAGTTTGTGCAGCTCATCTTTGCAGCGGTGATGACTTGGCGACCAAGCGCGGCAAGCGGGCCCAGTCTCCCAAGACGGCGGAAATCGTGCGCCTAGTCGAGGCGTTGACCACCGGGGTCGGTTCGCACGACGGCGTGGTGCTGGGCCGCGGGATCGCGGATCTGCTACGAGACGCCTACCGCGAGCGACAGGGATCGGTCCCGCGTTGGGTGCGGGAGTTGATCGTGTACTATGCTCCGGAGAAACGGGCGCGCTAAGGCGCCCCCCCCGGCCTCCAGGCTCGAATGACTGCCGGCTCCATCGTCCCGACCTTACCGGTCCCGCTGTTGCGGGACGGGCTCGGGCGGGAGGCAGCCAGCCTGTCCCTGCGGGGCGTCGCGCGCGAGGTGGGCATGAGCCCGAACGGGGTGCGCGACTTTCTACAGGGAGCGATCCCTCGCAGCGCCACCCGAGTCAAGTTGGAGCGCTGGCTCGCCACCCGGGGCAAGGTCACGAGACCGCCGAACGTGGGTCAGTTCGTCCGCCTGCTGAGCGAGCTCTCGGTGGATCTCTCCCCCGGGCAGACGCTCGAGCTGGGGCGCGCGCTCGCCGAGCTGCTCGTCCAGTCGTACGAGGTGCGCCGGCTCTCTCCCCCCCGCTGGGTCCAGGACCTGCTGCGTCATTACCGGGCGCGCCGCGGTAAAGCGGCGAGCGAGGTCGCCTGAACGCTCACAATCCGAGCTCTTGTTGCGCCGGTGCCAGCCGTCGCCCGTAGCGATCCGCCATCCCCTCGTTCACCGGGAACCCGAATCGCGTCTGCAGCCTCTTGATGCGGGCGGACAGCGCGCGGGCATAGTCGCGCGGCACCCCGCTTCGTCCGTCGTAGGCGCGCCGATAACGGGCGGCGAGGTGGGGAAACCGCTCGTCGAGCATCGGAAGGAAACGGTCCCGCACTGCGGCGTACAGGCGCAGCGGACCGGAGTGCACGAACCTGGCGCCGGCCTCCCGGGCCGCCTGGAAGAGCGCTTCCAGGTGGGGTACGTCGTCCGTAATCCCCGGAAGGACCGGCGCGACGATCAAGCCGACACGGACGCCCGAGTCGGCGAGCCGTTTGAGCGCCCGTAGCCGCACCGCCGGCATCGGCGAGCGCGCCTCGACCTGCCTGATCAGCGCCACGTCCACTGTGGTGAGGGAGATGTGGACTTCGAGATCGCTGCGCTCCTGAATGCGCCGCAGCACGTCGGTGTCTCGAGCGATGAGCGGGCTCTTCGTGATGATACCGATGTTCAAGCCCTCGCAGCGCGCCAGCCGCTCGAGAATCCCGCGCGTGAGCCGGAAGCGCCGCTCGGCCGGTTGGTACGGATCGGTCGCGGTGCCGATGACGATGGGGGCGGGCGGACGGTCCGTTGGCTCGAAAGACCGAAAGTAGCGACGCAAGTCGCGTTCGAGTGCGACCAGCAACTGTTCTTTCACGAACACCCGTTTCTCGAACGCCTCCCACCCGTGCGGTCCGCGGAACTCCAGAAACTCCTCGTCAGTGAGTTTTCCCGCGTCGTGGGCGCGCTCGACCGTGTAGCGGTGCGCGTAGCGGGCGTAGCAGTACGTGCACCCGAATTCGCAGCCGATGTAGGGGTTGAGCGACCAGAAATCGACGCCGGTCTGCTGCGGCGAGTTGAGGACGGACTTGGGCTCGAGCGACACGAACTTGGTGCCGCGCTGGCGCTCGTCGAGAATCGGGAGGGCGGCGGGACGGTATGGCGGTACGGCGTTGAGCAGCTGCAGCTGCCGGGACCGCTTCGCTGAGTTCGCTCCCACTTTGCCTACGGCCATACCGCCTTGCCGCCCTCCGGCCTGAGCGCTGTCTTTCACCCGCACTTCGCCCACCCGCATTGCACGCACACCAGGCAGCCCGATTGGCGAACCAGCCCGCCGCCACAGTCGGGGCAGGACGAAGGTTGGGATGTCGCTGACATGATTATTGGCTTCGGTATTTGTTCGGGTACGAAGCCAATATGCAATCGGCCTAAAGCGCCGGCAAGTGTCGCGGATCGGCCGGTTCGGTGACTAGATGGTGGCGCTACCCCGCCGCATCATGGCGCGCCATCCGAAGTACACCGGCACGCCGAGCAGCACGAGGCCGAGACCGAGGAAGCTATAGGTCCGCGTAGCGTCCTGTACCAACAGGTCGACGGCGATGACGGCGGTTGCGATCACGTACAGTGCCGGGAGCCAAGGATAGCCCGGGGCGCGGACCGGTCGGTCTGCGGCAGGGCGTTTGGCCCGCAGCGCGAACAACCCCACCGCCGTCAGTCCGTAGAACACTAGTGCTGCGAAGATGACGAAGTTCAGAAGCTGCGTGTATGTGCCCGAGAGGCACAGGAGACTGGTCCATACCGCCTGGACCACGAGCGCGACCGCCGGCGTCTTGTATTCCGGATGCAGCACGCCGGCGGACTTGAAGAACAGGTCGTCCCGCGCCATCGCGTAATAGACGCGCGCGCCGGACAGGATGAGGCCATTGTTGCAGCCGAACGTCGAGATCATGATGGCGGCGGCCATGACTTTCAACCCGGGCTCGCCCAAGATGGCGTGCAGTGCGGCGGTGCCGACCCGGTCCTGCGGCGCGCTGGCGATGGCGGCTGCGGGCAGGACGTTCAGGTAGGCGACGTTCGCGAGCACGTACAGGACGGTGACAATGAGCACGCCCGCCCCCATGGCGACCGGGAGGTCGCGCTGGGCGTTCTTGAGCTCGCTTCCCGCAAATCCCACGTTGTTCCACGCGTCCATCGAGAAGAGAGAACCGACCATCGCGGCGCCGATAGTCCCCAGACCGACGGCCGCGCCGCCTGTAGCCCAGAAGTTGGCGCCGAAATTGGCGGCCAATGCCTCGGCGTTGCGACCGATGGTGATGCCGAGCAGGATCAGCAAGGCGAGCGCACCGGTCTTGATCGCGGTGAGGGACGTCTGGATCAGGGCTGCCGTGCGCACGCCGCGGACGTTGATCCACGTGAGCAGGGCGACGGACAGGACGGCCAGGATGCGCTGCGGCGAAAGCCCGACCGCGATGTCGCCGATCGGTTTCGGGAAGTGCATGGTGAACCCAAAGAACACGTCGGGCGAGAGGCCGGGCCAGAAGACGCTCGTGAACCGGGCGAACGCGACCGCGACGGCCGCAATGGTACCGGTCTGGATGACCACGAACAGGGTCCAGCCGTACAGGTACCCGAACAGGGGCGAGATGGCTTCACGCAGGTACACGTACTGCCCGCCCGCGCGGGGGAACATCGCCGCCAGCTCGCCGTAGGTGAGCGCGCCCATGAGGGTGACGATCCCGGAGGCCGCCCAGACGACGAGCAGCAGGCCAGGGGCATGGACTTCGCGGAGCATCTCCGCCGAGACGATGAAGATCCCCGAGCCGATCATGGACCCGACGACCAGGGCGGTGGCGTCGAGCCGGGAGAGCGCCTTGACGAATTCAGCCTGCGGCTGTTGGGTGGTGGCCATTGGCGACGTAAGCTAGTGGCTCGCTCGAAGGGCCGCTATGTTTTCCGGCGCTAGACAACCCCAACATGCGAGGACGGCCGTGCGCCTCCTGCCCCGGGAAGAAGAGTTCTTCGACTTGTTCGTCGAGGTCGCCACGCGCAGCACGCTCGCGGCGCAGCATCTGCGCGAACTGTTCGACGCGCCTCCCGACCGCCGTATCGCGCACGTCGAGGCGATCAAGCGCCTCGAGCACGAGGCGGACCAGGTCACGCACGAGGTCGTGAACCGGCTCGACCGCACCTTCATCACGCCGCTCGATCGCGAGGACATCCACCAGCTCGCGTCCGATCTGGATGACGTGATGGACGCGATCGACGGCACCGCCCGTCGCTCCCAGATCTTCCACCTGGGTCTCGCACCGCAGGGCGTGAAGCAGCTCACCGAGGTGATCCAGCGGATGGTGGGCGTGCTCGCCGAAGCCGTGGGCCGCCTCAAGAAGGGCGACGACGTCATGAAGTACTGCATTGAAGCGAAACAGCTCGAAGAGGAAGGCGACGCGATCTACCAGGAGGCCCTCGGCCGGATGTTCGAGACCGAGCGGGACGCCCTCGAGGTCATCAAGTGGAAGGAGATTTACGACAATCTCGAAACGACGCTCGACCAGGGCGAGGACGTGGCCAACGTGCTCGAGTCCATCACCATCAAGCACGCCTGATGGCCGATTCCGCCTGGTTCGTCCTCGCGATCGTCCTGGTCGCGCTCGCGTTCGACTTCGTCAACGGGTTCCACGACGCGGCGAACTCCATTGCCACGGTCGTCTCGACCCGGGTCCTGTCGCCGTCCGCGGCGGTTGTCTGGGCGGCG
>Ga0209027_1000927_pt1 | contig 10800 bp, 3 predicted proteins | sample GraSoi013_1_20cm_3_FD_185821 | JGI IMG/M metagenome (GOLD analysis project Ga0209027, IMG submission 185821) | Grasslands soil microbial communities from the Angelo Coastal Reserve, California, USA - Sample 09_27_2013_1_20cm (SPAdes) (version 2) | ecosystem: Environmental > Terrestrial > Soil >...
TAGGCCGGAGAAGCTCTGTTCCCGCATTGCAGGCGACCCTGAAGTAATCCCAAGGTAAGAGTTGCCGACCATCCAACCGTAATCGCTGATTTCATCATTTGCCGTGGATCGTGAACATGTGTGTTGCCACATGGTTCGCCCATAAGTTAGCTGGGCACTTGCTACAAAGGGGACGCCAGTTCTTCGTGCTACGATCTAGCGCATTGCGAGGAGGACCCAATGTCTTCTCCTTCTTCGGCAGACCCTGTACAAATTCAGGCACGGCATTTTGCAGGATTGTTTCTGCTTTCTCTCGCCACTCTGCTGCTGGAACTTGCATTGACCCGGATACTGTCTGTGTCGCTGTGGTATCACTTTGGCTTTCTGGTGATATCGACGGCTCTGCTTGGCTTCGGGGTCTCCGGCGTAACCCTTGCACTCTGGGCGGACCTGCGGGAGCGGAAGGATCTAGACCTCGCGCTGGGAATTTGCGGACTCGCCTTCGCAGTTTGCGTGGTATTCAGCTTTTGGTGCATGCAGCGGATACCATTTGACCCTTTCTCGATGGCCGTGGATCACCGTCAATTCTTATTCATGCCAATTTATTTCCTTTTGGTCGCTTTGCCCTTCTTTTGCTCGGGTCTGGGCATTTCCTTATTGCTGACGCGGGGATCGAAAGAGATCAACCGGCTCTACGGTTACGACTTGCTGGGAGCGGGTATCGGATGCGCCCTAGTAGCGCTAGTGATTCCGCGATTCGGCGGCACAGGAAGCGTATTCGTGGCAGCGTTCGTTGGGGCGTTATCCGCGGTGTTTTTTGCCTGGGGCTCCCGGCTTGTTCCCGCAACGGCCGCACTTGTTTCGCTGGCCTTTCTGGCGGCGAGCTTTTACGGAGAAAGATTCATCCCCATCCATGTGAGTGCAAACAAGCGCAGCACAAGCATCAATGCCATTTATTCAGCCTGGAATACGATGTCGCTGGTACAGGTCGTGGAATTTTCACCGGAAGGTAAGAAGCTCACAGCCAGAATTATGTACATAGATGCCGGCACCGCTCTGACGGGCATCTACGATCTTAGGCCCGATGCGCGGACAGTTCTGAAGCAGAACCCAGGCCAGGTGGAGCCGCTATCCACGGTCGCCTACGCCGGAAAAACGAATCCCAAAATTCTGATCATTGGGTCCGGCGGAGGCGATGAAGTACTTGCGGGACTGCAGGCAGGTGCCAGCTCAATTACCGCAATTGAGATCAATCCGATCATTAGCGACATCGTTGCCAAGCGGATGAACGACTTCTGGGGAAACCTTTACCACCAGCCTGAGGTACATCTGGTCACGGACGAGGGGCGCAGCTTTGTCCGGCGCTCGACGGAAAAGTACGACGCGATCATTTCGGTCAATACCATCAGCAATGCGGCGATGGCATCTGGGGCTTTGAGTCTGTCTGAAAATTACGTATTGACTCGCGAAGCGTTCCGGGACTACCTCGACCACCTCACGCCTGAAGGTGTCATCTTTTTCAGCCGACCGGAGTTTCAGATTCCCCGCCTGGTTTCGACCGCGCGCGAGGTGTTTGCGGAGCAGGGACTAGGCTCGATCAACGACCACGTGCTTGCATTCAGCAATTTCAAGCGCCGCAACCCAACGCCAAGCCGCTTCCGTTTCCTTGCCGGATTGCTGCTGAAGAAAAGCACGTTTCGCCCCGAAGAGCTGGCTCAAATTCGCGGAATTTTGAATGCCGGAGCTGGCCCGGAAGAAGATTCGGCCAGGGTCAAGATTCTGTTCGCGCCAGATCAAAGCCAGCCGGACAGTCTCTGTGCGCGGATCGCCGGTGCGGCGCAACTGGAGGATGTGTTTCGAGCCAGTGACTCGCAACTGGCTCCAGCCACCGATGACAAGCCGTTTTTCAATCAGCACACGCGATGGTCCCGAATCCGGTGGAGCACCATCGTCGATTTGTTTTCGCAAAGTCAGCCCTCTGGCGCACGGTTGGCCCTTGAGGACCGGCCTATTGCGGAAGTCACGCTGCTGATTCTCCTAGGTCAGTCGGCTATCGTGGCGGGCCTGTGCATCCTTCTGCCGCTGGCATTGCTAGAGCGCCGGGGGCTTCGGATCGAAGGGCGGTGGGCCTGGATCAGCTACTTCGCCGCGCTGGGCCTTGGCTTCATCATGGTCGAAATTGCATTGCTGCAACGGTTCCTTTTGTTCCTGGGACAGCCAATCTATACCTACGCCGTGGTGCTGGCTGGGCTCCTGATATTTACCGGAATTGGGTCTTATACAGCCGGAAGATGGGCAGCCCCTGAACTTCCGGGGACGCTCAAACGCGTTCTTGTCGGCGCAATTATTTTAGTGCCCGTGGTGGCAGTAATCACTCCCGTAGTTTTCCACGCCGCCTTGGGGTTTGGCATCTTTTGGCGGATTGTGATTTCGTTGTTGCTCGTGGCTCCGCTCGGATTCGTGCTGGGCATGCCCTTCCCTCTCGGGCTGCGCCTGGCAATGCGGCGTTCGTCGGCTTTGGGATCATGGGCCTGGGGTGTCAATGGATTCTTCACCGTGATCGGCACCGTTTTGGCTTTGATGCTGGGCATGATGATCGGATTCAGGATGGTCTTGCTGCTGGCTTCCGCTTGTTACGTTGGTGGTCTTCTGGCCCTGGCGTGGCTTTCACACGGTCGGCCTGAAGGTGGCATGCTTGCCGTCTCCCATTCTCCGGCAGCGGACTGAATCAGCTGCATACGGAGTACTCGCCGGGTTTCTGCCGCCACCTTTCGCGGCAGTGCACATCCAGGCGGCTCTAGGGTGAAGTGACCTGTTCGTAGGCGGATCAGTAACGCATCTTTGAGATAGCGCCCGAGTCACGGGCTACACGGAAGTAATCTGCCACACTGAGTAGGCGGTTTCGTGGACCGCTGGGGCAGGCAATTCGATGATTGGGATAAATTGGGATAAAGGCTATGCACCGCACGCTCATCCAAAACTGCGAACTATTCGTAACGCAAGGCCACTATGGGGTCGACACGCGTCGCGCGTCGCGCCGGGATGTAACAGGCAGCCAGTGCGACAAACGTCAGCACAAGAGTCACAGCCGCAAACGTGACCGGGTCAAATGGGCTCACGCCAAAAAGCAGAGTGCCCATTAACCGGGTGAGCGTACATGCGATGACTATGCCTGTCGCTACCCCAGCTAGAACGAGCCTCGTTCCGTGGCTTAGCACGAGACTCAAGATGTTGCGTGGACGCGCTCCAAGCGCCATGCGAATGCCCATTTCGTTGATGCGCTGTGACACCAGATATGCCATGACGCCATATATGCCAACCCCGGCGATAATCAACGCCAACGCGGCAAGTCCGCTCAGCAGAGCAGCTTGCGTAACCGTCTGCGAAGCCTCGCGATCCATGATTTCGCTCATCGTCATCACGTGGTTGAGCGGCTCTTGAGGGTCGATGCCAGCGACCAAGCGCCGTAATTCTTCCTGAAATTGCAGAGGTTCACCGGTCGTACGCAGAACAAGAAATCGCGGCCACTCCCAAGTATCCCTTGACTGTGAATACGGACAGTAGACTTCGTAGCGCGTAGGCTCGTTGAGCCCAACCTCTTTGATATCGCGCGTCACCCCCACCACTTGAAGCCACGGCGAGTTGCCGTCCGCTCTTCCAAATTTCAATCGCTTTCCAATGGGATCCTGGTTGGGCCAAAAGTCCTGCGCCGCCTTTTGGTTGATGATGACCACCTGGGGCTGCTGTTCCCCGTCGCGACTGTCGAACAATCGACCGCGGATGAGCGGAATTTTCAATGTCTCCAGAAGTCCCGGCGTAATGACGCGATAAACCACTGTGGCAGGAGTCTCGTTCCATGTGCGCGAACCCTCTGGTGTGGCCTCTTCACGCAACCCGCCTTTCGAGGTCAACGGCATGCCGCCAGTAAGTCCTGCGCTCTGCACTCCAGGGAGCGTTCTGGTACCGTCGAGGACTCGTTCCAAAAATTGTGTCCGCTGCAGCCCATCCCGATATTTTGGTTCGGCCAAGTCGAAATCGAGGGTCAGCACGTGAGCTGGTTGAAATCCGGGGTCGACGCGCCGCAGATTCCAGAGGCTCTTCAGGACTAGCCCTGCGCAAACCAGGAGCACCAGCGAGAGTGCCATTTCTGCGGCAACGAATACGTCGCTCAACTTTTGTCGTGAGCCGGCGCTCCTGCGCCCACCTTCCCGCAGTGCCTGGTTTAGATCGACCTTTGCGGTCTGCCGCGCGGGCGCCAGACCAAACAGCGAGCCGCTTACGAGCGAAACGAGGACACTGAAGCCGAAGACCGGCAGGTTGAAGGTTAAAGAAGTTGTGTGCCGAAGATCTTCGGGTATCAGATGCTTCAACAATGCGAAGCTGCTAATGGCGACGCTGGAGCCCAACACTCCACCTAGGACGGAAAGCAGCGCGCTCTCGGCTAGAAGCTGGCGAACGATACGACTGGTGGTCGCTCCAAGCGCCACGCGCAAGACAATCTCACCCCGCCTGTTTACAGATCGAGAGAGCAACAGATTCGCCACGTTGGCGCATGCGATCAGCAGGATGAACCCGACCGCGGTCATCAACATGAAGAGTCCGCGCTTAGCATCATGAGTATTGCTCTCCTGCAGCGGTTCGGCGAAGAAGCGGCTTACCCCCTGCATGTCGTTTGGGTATTGTCGTATGTCTTGGTCGGCTAAGACGCGTAAGTCGGCGTTGACTTCGTCGAGAGAAATTCCGGACCGCAGCCTGCCAACAGCGATCAGATATCGCGCAGTGCGAGCGGCCAGTTCTTGCGAGGTAAATGCGCGAGGCACCCAGACCTGGACGGGGCCGATTTCCTTGTCGGGAAAAGAAAAACCAGGGCGCATCACGCCCTTGACTGTGTAAGGCTCGTCATTCAGGCGAATCGTCTGGCCAATAATTCGCTCACTTCCTGCGAATTCGCTTTGCCAAAGGGAAAAACTGAGCAACACAACGTGATTTGCGCCGGGCCGGTCCTCCTCTGGAAGAAATGTAGTTCCGATCAAGGGTTCTGCGCCCAGCAGCGCGAAAAGGTTGCAGGTCACCAGGGCGCCGGACAACTGTCTTGCGTCACCCGCGTCACGGCTGAAATTGAATCCTGTTTCGTTCACGGCCGCTACGTCTTCGAATACGCGATCCTGCGCCTTCAGGTCGAGATAGGTTGGCGGAGAAACACGGATTCGCGGATAGCCCAACTTGCCCAAGTCTTCAAAGAAGGAAACGAGACGCTGCGGGTCGCGATAGGGAAGCGAGCGGATCAACACGGCATCGACCACGCTGAAGATTGCTGTGGTCGCCCCGATGCCGAGGGTCAGCGTCAGTACAGCCACTGCGGTAAAAACGGGGCTCTTGCGCAGAATGCGAGCAGCGAAGCGCAAATCCTGCCAGCACGTCTCCAGGAAAGATTCCCAGCCTGCGGAGCGAACCTCTTCCTTCGTGACTTCGAGGCTGCCGCGCTCCAAACGTACGGCACGAAGCGCATCCTTACGGCTCATGCCCTCCTTCATCTTTTCCTCGGCTGCCATCTTGAGGAAGCCGTTTAGTTCCTCGTCCAATTCCTTGTTGACCTGCTCCTTTTGGAACAGCGACCGAAGTCCGTGAGATAGGCTTCGTAGCAGTGACATGGTCCCTCACTCCCTACGAAAATAGCCGCGTACCTCATTGAAACGATTGGCTCAGCAGCGAGCGGCTATTTTCATCCTTCGTTGCGGCTCTGAAAGAGCCATGAGTTACTCGTAATGCAACGCCACCATCGGATCAACGCGAGAGGCGCGGCAGGCTGGAACAAAACTTGCGATGAGCGCGACGCCAATTAGTAGCACGCCTGCTGCAGTGAACGTCAGGGGATCGTGCGGTTGCAGGCCAAAGAGAAGCGAACTTGCGCCGCGCGTAGCGGCAAGCGCGAGAGCCACGCCGACGGTAACGCCAAGAGCCAGGAGCACTACTGTTTGCTGCAGGATGAGGCCAACCACATTTCCTCGGTTTGCGCCGAGAGCCATCCGAATTCCGATTTCATTGCGGCGCATGCTCACAATGTAGGAAATCACTCCATAGAGTCCGATTACGGTGAGAAGCGCGGCCAGAGCGCCGAAGAATCCTGATAGCATCGCCATAATGCGTTCGCGTATCAGGCCGTTTTCAATATCCTTCTGGAACATTCGGAATTCCGCGCGGATATCAGGATTGACCTGGCTAATCTTTTCTCGCAGGGCGGGAATCACGGTCGCAGGCGATGACGAGGAGCGGATGAAAACGCTCATCCAGGTTTGGCCGGCTGGAAATTGCGATGCCACACCGAAACTCTCCGGCGGTATCTCCTCCCGCAATGTCGCGTACTTCGCGCCCTTCACGATACCGACGATTTGATACACCTCCGATGGATAATTCGGCTCGGCGGCTGTTCGCATCGTCATGCCAATTGGATTCGCGCCTCCGAGATACTTTCGGACAAAAGCTTCATTGACGACAGCCACGCGCGGAGACGTCGGTGTATCCCGGTCATTAAAGTCGCGCCCGGCAAGCAGTGGGACTCGCATGGTCTGGAAATATCCGGGACTCACCCACGTGAATTTGGACCAGGTGTCCAGGTCTCTGACGTGGATGCCCAGTGTCCAACTGCTGCCGTCGAGCGGTACGTGCGTGGAAGTGGCTGCAGATTCCACCTGCGGAATGGAACGAATCTGCTCGAGCAAGTCGTCCGCAAGATGTTGGTACTGCGCCACATTGGGCAAACGTAGGGATTCCAGGTTGATGAAAGCAAAAAGGATGTTTTTTTCCTGGAATCCCGGATCGAGAGTGGCGAGATTTCGGAAGCTACGAACAAATAGCAGAGCGCCAACGAGCAGCACCAAGGAAACGGCGATTTGCAGAACCACGAGAATGCGCTGGAAGGAAAAGCGTTCGCGCCCGGCGGTCATCCCTCGGCTTCCCGATTTCAGCGCGTCGACAGGTTGGGATCGAGAAGATCGAAGTGTCGGCACAAGAGCGAAGGCCATGCAGGTTGTCATCACGACCGCTGCCGTGAAGCCCAATACGCGCCAGTCCAGATCGAGATTGAGTTTCAGAAGGTTGCGTTGGGTGCTCAACAACCAGAGGATGGTTCTGCTGAAGGCGTTCGCGAACAAAATGCCCAAAACTCCCCCGCTTGTTGCCAAAACCCAGCCTTCGCTGAGTAATTCAACGATTAAACGCCAGCGCGGCGCTCCCAGCGCCAACCTTACCGCGATTTCGCGCTCGCGTCTGCCAGCGCGCACCAGCATCAAGTTGGCGAGATTCGCACAAGCGATCAGCAACACGAGTCCGGTGATCCCGAGCAACAACCACAATGACGCATCGTATTTCTCTCGCAGGCCGCTCACCCCCGTTCCGCCCGGATAAGCTGCCAGTCGAAACGCTCGATACGTCTCCTGTGACTTTGCGTTATATCCGTCCGGGACGGTTGCCTCGAATAGACCGGGGCTAATGGCATCGAGTTGCGCGGAGGCGCGCTCGATGCTCCAGCCTGGTTTGAGACGCCCCATCACGGTAAGCCAAAAGAGTTCGCGCCGGGTTAAGACTGGTGAGTTGTGAAAAGCGGGAACGGAGCAAAATGGCACCGCAAGATCGAAGTTCGTACCTACGTCCAAGCCGAAGAAGCGAGGCGGCGTCACGCCGAGAACTTCGACGGGTTGGCCATCAATGAGAAGCTTGCTTCCGACTGCGGAGTCTTGGCCGCCAAACTCGCTCTGCCAAAACGCGTAGCTGATCACCGCACCCGGGAACCCACAGCCGGGGTAGTCGTCTTCCTCAGTGAACAGACGTCCGCGATACGGTGACACACCGAGTGTGGTGAACGTGGCGCCGCTGACGAAGAGGCCGCGAGCGTGCTTCGTTTGCGCACCTTGCCCAAGTGGGACATCATCGTTGCCGGTCCAGGCAAAAACGCCGGAAAAGGCTTCCTGACGGGACCGAATTTGCTCGAAAAGCGGGTAAGTGAGGTCGGAACTTGTTCTGCTAACGCCAAATCCGTGATTTCCGCCGCGAACTTGAATTTGGCCCAACTCTTCGGGCCTCGGAACAGGCAAGGTTCTCAACCGAACCGCATCCAGCAATTGGAAGATCGCGGTGTTAGCCCCGATACCGAGAGCAAGCGTCAGCACAACTACAGCGGTGAAACCGGGCGACTTATACAGTGTTCGAAGTGCGAAGCGGAGATCGTGCCAGCACGTCTCCAGAAAGGACTCCCAGCCGGCAGAGCGAACGATTTCCTTCGTAATTTCGAGAGTGCCCTGCTCAAGCCGAACCGCGCGACGAGCTTCCCTGTGGCTCAAGCCATCCTTCACCTTTTCGGCGGCTGCCATCTCCAAGTAAGCCCGCATTTCCTCGTTCAGTTCCCTGTCCACCTGCTCCTTCTGGAACAGTGATCGAAGCCCGCTTGTGATGTTCCGCAACAAGGACATGCCTAGCTTCCTATTCGTAACGCAAGGCGACCATTGGATCGATCTTCGTCGCGCGGCGCGCAGGCAAATAGGTCGCCGCCGCACCGATAGCAACGAGGATCAGAGGTGTGGCGAGCAAGGTCACAGCATCGATAGGTTGCACGCCGAACAAGAGGCTCGCGACTAGTCGCATCGATAATAGGATCGCCCCAATTCCGGCCGCTGACCCCGCCATTACCAGCACTAGGGAACTCTTGAGCAACATGGAAAGGACTTTGTGCCGTTGAGCGCCAAGAGCCATACGCACTCCAATCTCGGCAGTGCGTCGGGACACCTGATGGGCAGTCAGTCCGTACAAGCCCAAGCAGACCAGGATTGCTGCCGACAACCCAATGAAACCGGATAGTTCAGCTAACATGCGGTCCTGCGCAATCGTTGCATCCACAAGCTGCTCCTGAGTGCCAAATCCTTCGAACCGCAAATACGGGCTCTCCGCACGCGCCACGTCCCATAGGAGGTCAGCCATCCGCTGAGGATCACCAGTTGTTCGTATCTCGAAATTGGCTCCTTCGAAGGGACCAGGAGTTTGCAAGGCTGGCAGGTAAATGATGCGGGGCGACGCTTCCTTTAGGCTTCTATATTTCGTATTCCGCACTAGCCCAACTACAACCAAAGGCACCGGGAAATCGCTGCTCTCCACTTGAAATGTGCGCCCTACCGGATCTGTCGTCGGGAAGTAGAAGTGAGCCATGGCCTCATTCACGATCGCGACTTTTGGTGCCTTTTCATCGTCCTGCGCCGTGAAGTCGCGGCCATGCATGATACGTATGCCCATGGTTCGAAAAAAACTCCGGGAAACGACTAGGAAGATGCACTCACGATCGGTGCCTCGCTGAACTGGGATGCCGGGCACATTCACTGATTCGGTCCAGGTGTTCCCGGAAAACAGACTTTCACTCGACATCGCAACCGAGGCTACGCCTGGGGTCGTCGCGAACCGCTGCAGCACCCTGCCAAAGAGCCGCACATGATCGGCACTTTTGGGAGCTGCCGGGCTCACGCCAAGATGAACAAGAAGTACGTTCTGCGGATTGAACCCCGTGTCAACTCTGGCGAGGGCTTGCAGGCTCCGCGCAAACAACACTGCACCCGCCAGCAACACGCACGAGATCCCCACTTGCGCGGTCATAAGGAGCTTTCCGCGCCTCGCCGACTGCGGGCCGTGTGCACTCCGATAAGACCCAGCGAACATCGTAGTGAGGTCGGCCCGCGTGATGGCGAGAGCCGGGGCCATGCCAAACAACAGCACGACCGCAGTGGACATGAAAACTGTGAACGACAGCATTCGCCCGTTGAGTGAAAAAGGAAGTTGGTATGCGCCCATGGACAAGGAAAGAAAGCGCACCAGAAATCCCGAAGCAGCAGGCCCTAGCAACAGGCCAAGTGCGCTACCGGCCCCGGCCAACATGAAACTCTCAGTCAGCAGTTGTCTTAGCAAACGCGAACGGCTCGCGCCCAGGGACAGCCGTACTCCGACCTCCTGCTGGCGAGCTGATGCTCGCGCCAATAGAAGATTCCCGATGTTCAGGGCCACCATCAAGAACAACAACGCCGAGATGAGCATCAGCACGAGCAGCGGCCGCGTATACCGCCGTCGCAATTGGGTTAGTCCACTGCCGGCCGCCGTCAGTTCGACTCCCAACGGCCCCTCAAATTTCCATTCGAGACTTAACTGGCGCGCTAAAACCTGCACGTTGGCAAGTGCCTGGGCTTGCGAGATACCCGGCTTTCGTCTAGCGATCAGACGAAACATGAAAGCGACAGGATTCGTTGAAGGAGTCGCCGGAACCCAAACGTCCATCGGCTGTCCCGTGGCAACTCCCGTGAAATTCGGCGGACCTACACCCATAATCGTGCAGACATAGTCTGGTCCCAGTTGCAAGGTCTTGCCTAGCACTGAAGGATCGGCTCCAAAGGCCCGCTGCCAAAACCCATAACTGATGACAGCCCCGTTCGAGGTATCCCGGTCCTCGGCGGTAAGGACGCGGCCGATCACCGGCGAAACACCCAGCACCTCAAAATAATTGCCGGAGACCTGTGACACATGAACTACACCAAGATCAGCGCCATCAAAATGAGCACCGGCGGCCAAACGCCCCGCAGAAAGCAGCAAAACTCCTGAAAACACCCCGTTGCGGTCCCGGACGGACTCAAAGAACGGATAGCTAAGTGTTCCTCCTCCAGTGTGCGTCAGCTCCACGAGCTGCTCAGGGTCGCGAACGGGAAGCATTCTCAACAGAATTGTGTCGACCAAACTGAAAACCGCGGTGTTGGCCCCAATGCCGAGAGCCAGCGTGAGCACCGCGACAGCAGTGAA
>Ga0209027_1000928_pt1 | contig 10800 bp, 9 predicted proteins | sample GraSoi013_1_20cm_3_FD_185821 | JGI IMG/M metagenome (GOLD analysis project Ga0209027, IMG submission 185821) | Grasslands soil microbial communities from the Angelo Coastal Reserve, California, USA - Sample 09_27_2013_1_20cm (SPAdes) (version 2) | ecosystem: Environmental > Terrestrial > Soil >...
TGCGGTTCATGGCTGTTTCCACTTGTGCTATACTTGTCATCGAAAGGCTCCTTCTGTTCATGATGCTTTGTTCAAGATCTTATTCTATCATGTCAGATCCAGCCTTTCCCTGTCATTCCCCTCCCTTAAGTTGGTGCCAATAGGCGACCGCAAGGGATCGCCCCTACTATACGACGGATCAGCCCGCCAAGCCCGTTCATCCATAGTAGGGGCGATCCCTTGCGGTCAATCCATTTCAATGAAGACGTTTTGCGAGTCAAACGAAGCCGATGCAGGAGTGTCATCCTGAGCGTAGCGAAGGATCTCTCGCCGGACAGAGATCCTTCGCTACGCTCAGGATGACAAAGCGAGATAGTCTCTTAATTGAAATGTATTGTCCCTTGCGGTCGCCCTGGTGGGGTCTCTTGCTCTGTAAGTGATACAATAAAAGGAATCGTTAACATATTAACTTACTGGAAAGCACGGGTATGGATACATTTAGTCAACAATCGAATAATGTTGAGATCGATGAAGATCGGCAACGGAAGGCACGGGAATATGCACGCAAACGGCGGCGCGTGAGCTATATAGATATGGGTATTGCCGCTGTTGGGATTATCTTTGTTTTTTTGAGTGGGCTCAATATCGCGCTGCGCAACTGGCTGCAACCACTGGCATGGCATCCTGTGGCGGGTTGGTATCCGTTGCAGGTGCTTGTTTACTTTTTGGTATTGATGCTGGGTTACCAGGTGATCACCTCTCCACTGGCTTATTATGGGGGATTTGTGCTACCACATCGCTATGGCCTCTCTACTATGACACTGAGGAGCTGGCTGATCGACCTGTTCAAGGGGCTGATATTGGGGCTGGTCCTGGAGGCGCTGGTCATCGAGTTGATCTACCTGCTGCTGGCGGTGCAGCCCCAGACGTGGTGGCTGTGGGTGGCGATAATCTTGCTCTTCTTTACGGTGGTGATGGCGAATCTCGCACCTGTGCTGATTTTGCCGCTTTTCTATAAGTTCACGCCGCTGCCCGAGGGGGAGTTGACGCGGCGGCTGCTGGCACTGGCCGAGCGCTCGCATACGCGTGTGCGCGGCGTCTTCACGATGCACTTGAGCAGCAAGACGACGGCCGCGAATGCCGCGCTGATGGGGCTGGGCAACACACGGCGCATTGTGCTGGGCGATACGATGCTGGATCGCTACACGCCTGACGAAATCGAGGTGGTGCTGGCTCATGAGCTCGGTCACCATGTTCACCACGACATTTGGAAATTGATTATCAGTCAATCGGTGCTGACGCTTGGCAGCCTGTACCTGCTCAACCTTGCCCTGCACTGGGCGGTTGAGACGCAGCACTTCTTCCTGAGTTTAAGCGATGTTGCCACGATGCCCTATATATTCCTGCTGACCGCGGTCTTCGGGTTGATCGTTTTGCCGATTAGCAATGGCTTGAGCAGGGTTATCGAGTTCCAGGCTGACGAGTACGCGCTGCAAGCGACGAAGATGGTCGGGGCATTCAAGAGCGCGATGATCCGGCTGGCAAACCAGAACCTGTCCGATATTGAACCATCACGGCTGATTGAGTTTCTGTTCCACGACCATCCCCCCGTTGGTAAGCGGCTCAAACACGCGGATGAGTTTGCTGAGCGTTATGCTTTCAACGCATCCATCAGCGCGGAGAGTTTGCCTCCGACTTCGTCGATCGAGCCTCCAGGCATAGAGAGCAGCGGCTCATCGACACCTGAAGCGACCCATTGATCGAGCTTTGCCACCACCTCTTTGGGAGTGCCGATGATGGAGGTGGCATCTAATAGTGTGGGGGAGACGGCTTCGGCAGGGTTTTTGTCCTTATGTTTCCAGGCTTCCTGGACGACTGCAACCTCCGCACCGTAGCCGTGACGAGTGAGCATGTCTGCATAATAGGCGCCCATCCTGCCGATATAGAAGGCAAGGGATGAGGCGGCCAGGAGGCGCGCAGCGGCACGGTCGTTCTCATTGGCGTTCTCGTCGAGGATGACGCTGGTAATGTAAGGGGCGATGGCGGTACTATGCGGGGGCCGGCCAGCGAAATGCGCTCCCTGATCTAAAATCTCGCGCATTTCACCCCACTTGTCTCCAGGCCAGTAGACGGGCAACACGCCATCGGCAATTTCACCGGATTGCAGCACATTTTTGGGTCCCATGGCCGCGATGTAGATAGGCAGATCGGGGCGCAACGGTGTGAAACGAAGCTTGAAGCCGCGCTCGAGGTTGAAGAATTCGCCGTGGTAGACCAGCCGCTCGCTGCGCAGGATCATTCTGATAATCTCGACGTACTCGCGGGTACGCTTTACCGGTTTTTGAAAGGGTACGCCGTGCCAGTGTTCGACGACGTTCGCTCCTGAGGGGCCGAGGCCAAGGATGATGCGGCCATTGGAGCGCTCGTCCAGTGTCGCGGTGGCGCTTGCCAGTACGGCGGGAGTGCGAGAATAAATATTGGCGATACCGGCACCGATTTTGATGCGTTTGGTGACTCGCACGAGGTCGGCCATCGAGGTGAACAGTTCGTAGCCCCACGATTCTCCCAGCCAGATGGAGTCATAGTCCAGTTCGTCAGCGATTTTGACTTTCTCCATGACTTCATTCCAGGGGCCGGGGAAGTTAGGTATCTCGGCTACCAGTCCGACTCTGTTGCGATAGGCTCTGGTTGCATCTGTTGTCATTGTGTTTGATTCGTCCTTTCAATTTATCAATAAACAGTGATTTTGTTCTGTTATTATATCTCACTGTTTGATGCTTTTTGATTGCGGCTTCGCGATGGGTCGCTCAGCAGGAGTTATGTTGTGTGGGCCAGGACGCTCGCGGCGCGGCCGCGAGCGTCCTGGCCCACACAACATATACCAATGGTTGGATTTTGTCTCTTTCATGAGATGCCGGTACGTACTATAAATGGGTCATATAAGCATGGGTTATATAGCTTGTGGTCGGGTATACTATAATTTATGAGGGATGGAGGGGAACGAGGGCGACCCAAGGGTCCCCACCCCGCACAACCCCACCCCCGCCCCTACGGGTATGGAGGGAATTAGAGGAAAGGAGTTGATTTATGGGACGTTTTATCAATGGTGTACTGGTTGGAGCGGCCGTTGCTTTGCTTGTTGCTCCTATGCCGGGTGAGGATTTACGTCGTCTTATACGCCAGCGCTGGGAAGAGATGAGCAGATCGCAGGCTGGGGATGTGCGACCTGGCGAGACGGGGCGGAAGGTGACTTCGAGTACGCAGGAGACGGCGGAGAATTTTACTGACGCGATGAGGCAAGCTGCGAGGCAAGGAGAGCAGACGTCGAGTGGTGTGATCAGCACTGCGACGCGGCGGACGCAGCTGGATGAGGCGGCGGAGGCTCCGTTCCCAGCGGCTTATCCTGAATTTGTGGATCCGGAGAGAAGCCAGGACAAGTAGATTAGCTAAACAACGATGATTGAGGAAGTGGCGTTTGTTGCTTCCTCAATCATCGTTGTTTAGCTGAAGGAAAGTAAGATACTTGTTGAAACAATTTGAACTTGTTATAATGCAGAGCATAGAGGAGCTCGACAATGATGAGCGCCTGAGGGATGGCAGCGGGTCTGGTGATCTGCTGTTGCATTTCTAATGTATAGCACATACGGGAGAGAGCATGACCACAAATGCCCGGCTGTTACAAGGCTCGCTCAGAGATTTTGGCCTGGTAGAAATCCTGCAAATGATGGAGCTGGGGGGAATGACGGGCGCTCTCCGTCTTAAACAATTCTCGGGGCGTGTTGGCATTATCTATTTTAGTGAGGGGAAGTTGGCGAGTTGCTCCGAACTCGATGAAGGGGCATTGACGCTGGGGGATGTGTTGCAGCAACTGGGTATGGCGACTTCCCAAGTGATTGAGCAAGCCTTCTCACAGCAGTTGCATGACGCATTCGGTAAACGCATCGGGGAACGCCTGATAAGTATGGGGGTGATTAACGAGAGGCAGTTGAAGGAGGCGCTGCGCACGAAAGCTCTGTGGACGGTGCGCGAGATGGCGTTGTGGAAGGAGGGTTCCTACGAGTTTATTGCCAGTTCTAACGCACAGACGCTCTTACCGTATGGCGAGAACTCGCTTGAGCTTGAAGTCATGCGAGTCACCATGGAAATGGTTCGCTATAGTGATGAGTGGGAGTACTTGCGCCAATTTTTGCCTCATACCGTCCTTACGACCCTGCAGATGGCCCCGGCAATTCCCTATGCCTTGAGCTTCGATACGCACACCTTTGAATTGCTTGTTCATGTTAATCTCTATCGCAGAGTACGTCGGATCGCCAGCGCTATGCGTCGCCCGGAGATGGATGTGGCACGCGAACTTGCGCAACTCGTCCAGCAGAGACTGCTCATTCCTCTCTACCAGGACTTTGGATTGCGCTCGAATGAGCGCGATGCGCGCCTTCCCGATCCCGCGGAGAAGCTGCGCATGGAGAGTTTCGAACTGCTCAATCTCATCAGCCGGATGGAGCAAGAGTGGAATCGCCGCCATACTCCTATGGATCAACTGCCGGCGCTGGTCGAATTTGTGAATTGGACAATGGATGCTCTTGCTGAAACATGTCGAGCAAGGGGCGCCGAGTTAGATCCAAATACGTTGAGATGGATGCTCTACCGCGAGGGATTGAGCTACATGGGCAATTATGAGTTCAAGATTGATCAGAACCATATCAACGTGGATAATTTTAAGTCGCTGTGTTATGAGGTGCTGAGCCTGAATATGGAACAGACGCAGGATTTCTATGATGAGGCGGTGATTGTTCTCCAGCGCATTCTGCGTTGTATTTTTGATGCGATCAATTCGCGCGTGGTCTCTCTTGATGAGCGATTGGAAAACCAGGAGGTGTGGGAGGCTATGTTCGAGCAGTTTGCGTTGCACCGGCAGTAATAATACAAAAAAGCGCATCGGCCACGTTGCAGCGCGCTGCAACGTGGCCGATGCGCTTTTTTGTTTATGATGGTGGATACCCCATGCTAGATTGCTCCGATGACTGCTGCCTGGCGGCGGAGCGACCAGATGGAGACGAAGAAGAGTAGAATGGTGCCGCCGAGCAGCACAATGATGTCCAGGAAGGTATTTTGCAACGTTGCCTGGCCCTGCAAGGCTTTGAGGAAGGCATCCGCCATATAGTACATCGGTAATACCCTCATTGCCTGCTCGAAGGGAGTGCCCTGCAACACATTGTAAAGTGGGCCGAGCACCAGCGAAGGGAGAGTATAGAGGAGGCTGACTATGCCGACGAACGTTCCGACGTTGCCATTTGTCTGGATGATGCTGCCGAAGAGCAGGCCCAGCACCAGTCCGAAGCAGGAGCTTAAGAGAACGAAGAACAAGAGCGCAGGAATCTGCCCGGAGAAACCTCCCAGGATAGCCAGCACTACTGCTGACACCAGGAGTTGATAGACCAGCGCTACAAGGAGCTTGCCCAGGACGACATCGCCCCAGGAGGCGGGCGAGACCATCAACATGCGCAAGGTCTTCTTTTCCTTCTCTTCCACCAGTAGTCCGGGCACAAACGAGATCCCGATGGTGAGTGAGTAGAGCAGCCCAGCCATGGCATAGCGCTGGGTGTAATCCTGCACGAAATTGCTTGTCGTGGGCAGGTTGACCATCGTCACAGCAAAACTGATGGGAGGTTGTGGGCTGGTTACACTGCGCGCATAATCGGAGAGCGCGTGCTCCAGTAATTGCTGGTCACCGGCGCTCCAGGCGCTAGCATTGATGTAGAGAGTGAGCTGCGGATGGCTCCCTGCTCGCAGGCTTTCGTCGAAATTGGGTGGCACTACCAGCCCTAGAATATAGGGTGTGTTATTATGCGAACCCTGCGGACCAAAGGCGCTGGCAACTTCGTCAGATGAATGGGCATGAACGATGGGAGTGCCCGTCAACACATTGCCTATGTACTGTTCAACGTGAGAATTGCCAGGATTGTAGAGCAGCAGGCCGGTGCTGGCGCTTCTGTTCGCCAGCAGTCCGCCAATGATAGCAAAGAGTACCGCAATAAGAATGGGGCTTATGAGAAAGAAGAGGGTTGTTTTATTCAGCAGAATATCGAGCGCATCTTTGCGGGCGATGGCAAGAATATTTCGTATATGCATGATTGATACTCCTGGACTCTATCAGGCCGGGCGGACGCCAGCGACCTCGATAAAAACTTCTTCTAAAGTGGCTTCATGAGAGTGAATGGCAAGCACCCTGTCTTGCGCCATCCACACTGAAAGACGTTGCTGATCGGCGGGGTCGTCCAGTTTGATGGTCATGTCCTGCAAAGCGCTGTGACCATTCTGGCCGTGTTCTGTTAGTGTCACCATCAACACGCGCTCCCCATGCGTCAGCTTCAAGTTGCGCGGCGTATCGTTGGCGACTATCTTCCCATTGACGATGAAGGCGACCCGTTGACAGAGCTGATCGGCTTCATCCATCAGGTGAGTGGTCAGGAGGATGGTGATACCTTCCTCGCTGAGTTGTTTGATGGCCAGGCGTATGTCGCGAGCCGAGATAGGGTCCAGGCCCCGGCTGGGCTCGTCGAGAAAGAGCATTGGTGGGCGGTGAAGCAGGGCGCGAGCAATCATCAAGCGCTGTCTCATACCGTTGGAGAAGGTGCTGACGTGATCTTTGGCGCGGTCACGCAGCTGGACCAGATCAAGGACCTCGTCCGCCCGGCTCTCCGGCAGTCCATAAAGCCAGCAAGAAAATGCAAGATTGTTGCGCGCAGAGAGGCGTTCATAGAGATTTTGCTCTTCAAAAACGACGCCAATGCGTTCTTTTAGCCGAGCTCGATCTTTGACCACGTCACAACCGGCTACCATGGCACTTCCCCCGCTCGGGTCGATCTGACCTGTGAGTATACGGATTGTGGTTGTCTTGCCAGCTCCGTTAGGGCCGAGCAGCCCGAATATTTCGCCCCGTCGCGCTGTGAAACTGATACCTGCGACCGCCTCTTTGTGCCTAAACGCGCGCCTGAGGTCGTGGGCCTCTATCATTATATCGAGTATGTTGTTCATAGTGAGTGCCACCTTCTGCTATTTTGCCTTTCCCCGGCCAAATTGGTGTACAGCCATCATCGAGATGATCAGCAACACGAGGCTGTAGATGTGCGGCAGGTAGAGTAGCCACGCACCAGCTACAGGGACCAGGAAGAGCAGGTAGCTGAGAATTACCATCGGGACGCCATACAGCAGTGTCGTGTAGATTTGCTCCCGGTACGTACCTTTACCACCAAAGATTCTAGCAATCAAGAACAGGATACCACCGGCGGCCAGGAATGACACTGGCGTCAATAGTATCTCTACGATGGCGAAGAATACGATGCTGAAGACTAGAAGTGTCGAAGAACTCAGGCCAGCGGTTGCGCCTGCTATGCTATTGTAGTTTGGGGGCAATATGAGCAAGCCAAGCGATTGGAGTATGGCACAGATGATGCCAAGGCCAATGAATTGTGCCCAGATGATGCCCCAGGTGGCTTTGCCTTTCTCTTCTGCGAAGGTGGTTATTGATGGTCTGGTCAGGACTTTGATGTATTGTCCCGGGAGCGCGCATATCGACCGTCCCAGGGGTTTGTGTTCAGAGATGTGTGTTTCATATTTTTGATTAAGTTCCATGTGTTTGCTCCTTGTATTGTGCTTTATTTGTTTTTTAACTGCTCATTACTTCTTCTGTTGCGATCTGCGGCACATTAAAGGGAGGAATGGGGCGGGACACCCGCACCCGGCAAGGGACCGCCGTCCCCTGCACCCCTACATCGCCTGGGAAAACTGTAACATGGGGGGAAAATTGGCGCTACAAAAAATGGCTGAATGGAGTAATGAGGAGGTTAAGAGGCTGAAAAAGGGAGGTGAATGAGCGGGGAATCCGATGAATGGAGTAATGGTGAGGGTGAGTAGAGTTCTTTTCTGTTGTGCTACAATAGCCTCAGAAAGAGCTGACGAGGGCGACTGATCTACATGATAATGAAGAGGTTCTTTGCATGTTACAGGTACGACAGCTTGAAAAGGTGATTGAGAACCGCAGTGTACTCTCTATAGGTCAGCTTGATGTCGGCGCGGGTGAGGTAGTCGCTGTGATTGGCCCGGCGCACAGCGGCAAATCGCTGCTGGTTCGCTTGCTGGCCGGGATCGTGCTGCCGAGTGGAGGTAGTGTTCTCCTTGATGGGCAACCCCTTTCTTCTCCAGCGGCGCGCAGACATATCGGTGCGCTTTTCGAAGAAGATTTGCTTTATGAACGACATACGGCGCGAGGAAACCTGGATTTTTATTGCCAGCTACAAAAGCTTCCCAGAGAGCGGGACCGGGTTAACAAGGCGCTGGCGCTGGTTGGTTTGAGCGACCAGGCGCAGAAACCGGTGACGAAACTTTCGCAGATTGCCCAGAGGCGCCTGGCTTTCGTACGGGTACTGATGGGGCAACACGCTGTGATGCTGCTCGACCAACCTACGCTGCGAACGGATATGGATACGCGGGACCTTTTTGCGCGCCTGATAACACAGGCGGCATCTGAGGGGACGGCTATCCTGATCACCGAAGAGGATCTTTCCTGGGTAAGCAAGTGCTGCACGCGTGTGGTGGAGCTGGAGGATGGACGCGTAAGCAATAGTTACGCGTTAGAGGGTGGACAGGGAGATGCGCCCGCGCCTGAACGACTGGTACCCTTCAAGGTGCCAGCGCGTAAAGAGGATCGTATAATGCTTTTTGACCCGGGCGAATTGCTCTTCGCTACCAGCCGTGATGGGAAGACGGTGCTGCGCACGGCCAGCGAGGAGGCTACTACCAACTTGACGCTGCAAGAATTGGAGGGTCGATTGACAGGGCGTGGCTTCTTCAAAGCGCACCGCGCTTATCTCGTCAATTTGCAGCATATCAAGGCGGTGATCCAGTTCACGCGCAATAGCTACACGCTGCAGTTGGATGATAAAGAGGAGACGATGATACCGCTCAGTAAGCAGTCTGAGAAAGAGTTGCAGGCACTTTTGGGATATTAGGGGATGAGACACGTGTGGGGCAGGTATCCCGAAAGATGCATGCCCCACATGTGAATTTGTGTTCTGGTTTATTTATGGACTGGCGGGTACGATAAGAAGATGCTTTTGGTCTCGCTGAATTCTTCGACGGCGTGGGTGCCCAATTCGCGGTGACCGTTGCCACTGGCCTTCATGCCGCCAAAGGGCAGGTGAATCTCAGCGCCGGTCGTCGATGCATTAAAGTAGACCAGGCCTGCCTCGATATCGCGCATGGCACGGAAGGTGGTGCGCAGATCGTTGGTGAAAATGGAGGTCGAGAGGCCGTATTCGGTCGAGTTGGCTACCTGAACTGCTTCCTCGTAGGAGGCGACGGGCAGGATGGAGACGAATGGGCCGAAAACCTCTTCGCGCGCAATGCGCATGTTAGGACTCACACCGGTAAAAATGGTGGGTTTGTAGAAAGCTCCATGGCTATATTCGCCAGCACTGAGCGGGCTTCCCCCGGTCACCAACGTGGCTCCCTCCATCTGGCCCACCTGTGTGTAATCGTGAACGGCCTTGACGCGCTCTTTGTTCACGAGGGGACCCATATCAACCTGAGGATCGAGGCCATTGCCAATGTTGAGTTTTTCGGCGGCGGCAGCCAGTCCATCGGTGAACGCCTGCTGCACTGCTTTGTGGACTATCACACGGCTGGTCGCGGTACAACGCTGGCCGGTCGTGCCGAATGCTCCCCAGGCAATGTTCTCGACGGCCAGGTCCAGGTCGGCATCCTCCAGCACGATCACGGCATTTTTGCCGCCCAGTTCAAGTGCGCAGCGGCGCAGGTCGCGTCCGCAAATCTCGGCGACATGCCGTCCAACCTCGGTTGAGCCTGTCAGGGAAATCATATTGACGCCCTTGTGGCTTGCCAACGCATCGCCCAATACACCGCCCGGGCCAGTAATCACGTTCAGCACACCGGCCGGAAGTCCCGCTTCATGCAGGATTTGCGCCATTTTGAGTGAAAGGAGTGGTGTGTCGCTGGCGGGTTTGAGAATGACGGCATTGCCTGCCAGGAGCGCAGGGAATGTTTTCCACGCTGGAATCGCCAAGGGGAAGTTCCAGGGGGTAATGATGCCAACGACGCCGAGAGGCTGGCGAATAGTCATACAGAACTTATTGTTCAGAGCGGAAGGGATGGTTTCACCCTCGGCACGGCGACCTTCGCCGGCGATAAATTTGGCGACATCGATGGCGGTTTGAATGTCACCGCGCGTCTCTTTGATCACCTTGCCCATCTCACGCGTCATCAGTGTCGCAAGCTCTTCTTTTTGTTGCTCTAAAAGGAGCGCTGTCCGCAGCAAGATTTCACCGCGCTCAGGTGCTGGTGTAGCGGCCCAGTCTGGTTGTGCCTGGCGGGCAGCAGCGACGGCCTCGTCCAGGTCGGCGACCGTTGATTTCTGGTAGTAGCCAACGATCTCGTCCGTATTTGCGGGGTTGGTGCTGCTAAAGGTGGTGCCGCTTTTCGAGTTGCGCCACTCGCCTGCGATAAAATTTTGATAGGTTTGGCCCTGCTCCGTTGATTGGAGAGTGGGTGACATTGACATGGTAGTTCTCCTCGATGAGTAGTTGGATCGTCTGCGATCGGGATCGGTAGATAGTGATGTTCGTTTTAACCGGGCGCCTCTTTATTTGAGGTACCAGATATGCTTTATCCACAACCATTATATCACGAGGAGGCGGAAATACTGATCAATAACGAGCACCGACCTTCTAGCGAAGTGCCGGAAGGTCGGTGCTCGTTATTGGATCGGATAACAGTTTCAGGCTGTTTCTACGGTCGGGCCGCCAC
>Ga0209027_1000929_pt1 | contig 10798 bp, 11 predicted proteins | sample GraSoi013_1_20cm_3_FD_185821 | JGI IMG/M metagenome (GOLD analysis project Ga0209027, IMG submission 185821) | Grasslands soil microbial communities from the Angelo Coastal Reserve, California, USA - Sample 09_27_2013_1_20cm (SPAdes) (version 2) | ecosystem: Environmental > Terrestrial > Soil >...
GATCCCGCGGTTGCTGTCCCTGCTGTCCGCGCTGCAGGATAACGTCCGTACCAACCTGCGCCCGGGCGACATGCAGCAGCTCGCGGACGTTGCCGGCCAGCTCAAGGACACGGACATCCGTCGGGTGGCGATCGATACCTCCAACCTGCTGCGCAGCGGCACCGGCAGCAACGGCCAGTACATCCTGCAGCCCCTTGACCCGACCTACCAGGCCCTGCAGCGCTACCTGGCGAAGGCCCTTCCGGATCGCTCGACGCTGGCGAGCCGGGTGCCGTTCCAGGTGCAGGACGGGAGTGGCCGCTACTGGTTGCCCTACGGCATGGGCACGCCGGCCAGCATCATGACCTCACTGCTTCAGGCTCAGGGCTGGCAGGCCAGCGTGGGGCCTAAGACCACGCAGCGGGTCGCCCAGACCCAGATCCTGGATGGCTCCGGCGGCAGCGCGGCCGCCACCGTCGCCTGGCTTCAGGACTACTTCGGCGGGGTGGTGACGACGGTCGCGGCGCCCGCCAGCGGTCCAAGCGTCACCGTCCTCCTCGGCTCCGACTTCACCCTCAAAACCTTCCCCGCGCCCGCCAGATGAGCGCGCTCCGGCGTGGAAAAGCGCGCGGTTAGCGATAATCGAATCGAGATGAGTTTGGCCGGCGCCTTGCTTTCCGGTGATGTCCGGGCGCTGGCGCGGGCCATCAGCCTGGCGGAAGATCGGGACCCCCAGGCGAGCCAGCTGGTGGCCGAAGTCCAGCCCCACACCGGGAACGCCTACCTGGTCGGGTTGACCGGGGCACCCGGGACGGGCAAGAGCACGCTGGCCGACGCGCTGGTCAAAGTGATTCGGGACCGGCAGCAGACGGTCGGGGTGATCGCGGTCGACCCCAGCAGCCCCTTCACCGGCGGGGCGGTCCTCGGCGACCGGATCCGCATGTCGCGTCATACCCTCGACAAAGGGGTCTTCATCCGCAGCATGGGCGCCCGCGGACACCTCGGCGGACTGGCCGCGGCGACCCGCGAGGCGATCCACCTGCTGGACGCCTACGGGCGCGACGTGATCCTGGTCGAAACTGTCGGCGTCGGCCAGTCCGAGCTCGAGATCTCAACCATCTGCGACACCGTGGTGCTGGTGCTCATGCCCGAGTCGGGCGACGCGGTGCAGAGCATCAAGGCCGGCATCCTGGAAATCGCCGACGTCTTCGTCATCAACAAGGCCGATCTGGGCGGCGCCGAGAAGACGCGCCGCCTCATCCAGGACGCCATGGGGCTCGGGCCGAAACAGGCCTGGCGCGCGCCCATCGTGCTGGCCTCCGCGGCCAAAGAGGAAGGCATCGCGGAGGTGTGGGATGCGGTGCGCACGCACCAGGCTTACCTGACCGAGAGCGGTACGCTAGCCACGCGCCGCCAGCTGCGGCTCAAGCACGAAGTCATGGCCCTCGTTGCCGACCGCGCCCGCGAGGACGCGAGGCGGGTCCTGGATGGCGATACGGCGGTCGGCCGGCGAGTGCGCGAGAACCAGAATGGGAAACTAAACCCATACGCGCTGGCCGAGGAAGTGCTCGACCAGCGGGCATCGCAAGGAGGCAGCTGATGGCACTTCGCCGCAAGACGGCGTACGAGGAATGGGCCGCCCGGTACCGCAGCGGAAAGCTGGCGCCGAAGGAAAACGCGACGACGATGTCCGGCGTGACGCTCCAGCCGCTCTACACCCCGGAGGACCTGGAGGGGTGGAGTTACGAGGAGAAGCTCGGCTATCCCGGCGAGTTCCCCTACACGCGCGGCGTCTATCCCTCGATGTATCGCGGGCAACCTTGGACCATTCGGCAGTTCGCCGGCTACGGGACCGCGGAGGAAACGAATCGCCGCTACAAGTTCCTCCTCTCTCAGGGGCAGGCGGGCCTCTCGGTGGCGTTCGACATGCCCACCCTGATGGGCTACGACTCCGACGACCCGCTCGCTGCAGGCGAGGTCGGCCATTGCGGCGTGGCGATCGACTCGTTAGAGGACATGGAAACCCTCTTCCAGGGCATCCGGCTGGACCAGATCACCACCTCGATGACGATCAACTCGCCGGCGGCGATCCTCTACGCCATGTACATCGCCGTCGGCGAGAAGGAAGGTATCTCGCCGGAGAAGCTGGGCGGCACCTTGCAGAACGACATCCTCAAGGAGTACATCGCGCAGAAGGAGTACATCTTTCCGCCGGAACCGTCGATGCGGCTGGTGGTCGACACCATCGTGTTCGCGGCTCGACACATGCCGCGCTGGAACGCGGTGTCCATCTCCGGCTATCACATCCGCGAGGCCGGATCGACCGCCACCCAGGAGCTCGCTTTCACCCTCGCCGACGGTATGGCCTACGTCGAGGCCTCGGTCAAGGCTGGGCTGAAGGTCGACGAGTTCGCGCCCCGCCTCTCCTTCTTCTTCGACTCCCACATCGATTTCTTCGAGGAGATCGCCAAGTTCCGCGCCGCCCGCCGGCTGTGGGCGCGCCTGATGCGCGACAAGTACGGCGCCAAGGACCCGAAGTCGTGGATGCTGCGATTCCACACCCAGACCGCCGGTGTCTCGCTGACGCGCCAGCAGGTGGAGAACAACATCAGCCGGACCGCGTACGAAGCGATGGCGGCCGTGCTGGGCGGAACCAACTCGCTGCACACCAACTCGATGGACGAAGTCCTGGCGCTGCCCACCGAGCGCGCGGCGCAGATCGCGCTGCGCACCCAGCAGGTGCTCGCTCACGAAACCGGCGTCACCAACACGATCGACCCGCTGGGTGGTTCCTACTTCGTCGAGCAGCTCACCGACGAGATGGAGCGCGGGGCGCAACGCTACTTCGACGAGATCGACGCCCAGGGCGGCGTCCTCCGCTGCATCGAAAACGGCTTCTTCCAGCGAGAGATCGCCGACGCCGCCTTCGAGTTCGAGCGCAAGCTCGAAGCCAACGAACGGATCATCGTGGGCGTCAACGCCTACAAGGATGGCGAAGGCGCGGAGGTCCCCACCTTGCGCATCGGCCCGGAGACGGAGCAGGGTCAGGTGCGCCGGGTGAAGGGCGTCAAGGCACGGCGCGACAACACGAGCGTCACCAATCGACTCGAGGAGCTGAAGGCGGCCGCGCGCGGGCGCGACAACCTGATGCCGCTGCTGCTGAACTGTGTCAGGGCCTATGCCACCGAGGGCGAGATCATGGCCGCGCTCAAGGAGGTCTTCGGCATCTACCGCGAGCCGATCCTCTTCTAGATGATCAAGCTGCGTTTCTCGCTGATTGGCCGGATCCTCGCCGGCCTGGCCGTCTTCATCATCGTGGCCTTCTATCTGACCCGGCAATGAGCGCCCGCGACACCCAGAAGCAGTGGCGGGTGCTGACCGCGAAAGTGGGCCTCGACGGCCACGACCGCGGGGTCAAGGTGGTCTCGCGGGCGTTGCGTGACGCGGGCGTCGAGGTGATCTACGCCGGGCTGAGGCAGACACCGGAAATGGTGGTGGAGGCGGCCATCCAGGAAGACGTCGACGCGATCGGCGTCAGCCTGCACAGCGGCGCGCACATGACGCTGATTCCCCGCATCCTCGAGCTGCTCAAGCAGCGCAATGCCACCGACATCGTGGTGTTCGGCGGTGGCATCATCCCCCAGGACGACGCCCGCGAGCTGAAAAAGATGGGCGTCGTCGAGATCTTCGGCCCCGGGACCTCCCTGCAATCGATCATCGACTTCGTGAACCACGGATTCAAGGCTGCGTGATCGCTGCCGCGCCCCGGAAGCTCGGCCGGTTTGAGCTCCAGTGTTTGAGCGATGGCCAGTGGCGCATGGACGGCGGCTCGGTCTTCGGCGTAGTGCCCAAGGTCATGTGGGAAAAGCTCAAGGCCCCGGACGCGCGAAACCGCATCTTGATGGCGACGAATTGCATGCTCGTCCGCACGCCGGACGCCAATATCCTGATCGAGGCGGGCATGGGCCCCAAGCTCTCCGACAAGGAACGCGACATCTGGGCCTACGACCGGGATCCCGGTCTCCCCGATGCGCTTGCCGGTGTGGGACTCCAGCCGCAGGATATCGATCTCGTCGTGCTCAGCCACCTGCACTTCGACCACATCGGAGCCCTCGTCACCCCGGGCCGGGACGGTGAGCTGACACCGCTCTTTCCGCGGGCACGCCACGTCGTCCAGGCGACCGAGCTGGAAGCCTGGCGCCATCCGGATCCGCGCAGCAAACCATCGTACAAACCGGAGAACCTGACCGTTCTCGAGGCGGAAGGGCGACTGCAGGTGGTCGAGGGCGACCAGGAGGTCGCGCCCGGCATCCGGGTGCGCGTTACCGGTGGGCACACCGCCGGTCACCAGGCGGTGTACGTTTCTGACCAGGAACAGACCGTCGTCTTCACCGGCGACTTCCTCTTCATGCGCGCCTTCCTGAAGGTCAACTGGGTCAGCGCGCTTGACCTCTTTCCCTTGGAAGCGATGGAGCGCAAGGCGGCCTTTCTCAGGGAAGCGGCCAAAGAACGGTACCTGCTCTGGTTCTACCACGAGACCGAGCAGATGCTCGGTTACTGGACGGGCGAGGGCTTCGAGCCGGCTAGCTGACGATGAGCAGGACTTCGGAACCACAGCGCTCGCACTCGCCGCGCACGACATAGTTTCCGGTCTTGAGGTCCATCGCCGAGGGGTTGAGGATGGCAACCGCCTGCCGGCAGGCGCGGCAGTTGGCCTTCATCGGCGCCACTGGGATTGCGGGGGGTTGGAAGGTCCAGGTGTGCGGTCCGACCTGATGCATGGTTGCGTGGGCGATGGCCATGTGAGAGCTCCATCTCTTGTAACGCGCTCGGTCAGAAAAGGTCCTGCGCCGTTCGGACCGTCGTCCTACGTCCTACGGCGTACCGGCCTAATAGACGATGACGGGGGTGCCGGTCGGCGTCCAGTTCCAGAGCCAGACCATGTTGCTGTAGGGAACGTTGACGCAGCCGTGCGTACCGGTGTCTTCGCCGGTCGGGTCGTAGTGGGGGCCGTTGGTGCCGGGTCCATAGCGCGAGCGCCAGGAGGCGTCGTGGATCCCGTCGCCGCCGTTAAACCACATGACAAATTTCACTTTGCTGTCCGGGTACCAGAACGGCGAACCCTTGGGCCACGGCGAGTGCATCGTCCAGGGTGACACCTTCCAGTACACCTTGAAGCTGCCCGGGTCGGTCTCGAGTCCCGGCCGGCCAGTCGTGACGTAGCTCCAGAAGACCTGCTGGCCGTGGTCGTAGGCCCGAATCACCTGCTCGTTGAGGGAGATCGTGAGCGCCTTATCGGGGAGGGTCTGAGCCATCGCGTCGGTCAGCACCTTCTCCTGCACCATCAGCCCGCCGGCGACCTGCTCGAGGCCGGCGGCGGTGGTGGCGCTGTTCAGGCGGACGGCCAGCTTCTGGACGTTCAGGTCGACGATGGAGACGTCCATGGAGAAGATCCGCGCGGTCTGCAGCTCGCCCTGCACCTTCGCGAGCGCCGCGTTGGCGCCGGCTCGCGCCTTACCGGCATCGCCCTGGTTCTGGGCGGCCGCCTGGGCGGCGTACTGGTCGACGAGCTTGTTGGTGGTTTCCTGGTCGGCGATCATCAGCGAGAGCTTCGACAGCCGGCTCTTGAGCTCGTCGTTCACGGCGCGATAGGCACGGACGTTGGTGGCATTGTCGAGCTCGATCTGGGCCTTCGAGGAAACGCCGGCGAACTCGACCAGGAGCTGGTCATCGACGCCGATCTTCTTCGCCTTCTGCAGGCTGGTCGAGAGCTGCTTGACCGCCGACTGCGCCGAATCTCGCGTCTCGACCAGCAGCTTGTCGACTCGGGTCTGCAGCTGCTCTTTGATCTGCGTCTCCTGGCCGGCCACGCGGGAAAAGAAGGCGATGCGCTCTTCGTTGAACGGCGCCGACGCCGCCGGCGGCGTTTCGCTAGCAGTGGTCAGCTCCTGGCGCTGAAGATCCGAGAACTCCGAATTCTCTAGCCCGAGCTCGGTGGCTCGTGCCTGGGCGGCGATCACCTGCGCCCTGGCAGCGTTGTAGTCCTGTTCGGCCGAGGCCTCGCGAACCTGCTGCACCAGGATGAAGCCGGCCACCAGGACGAACGTTCCCAGTACGGCCCCAATTCGGAGCGAGTTCCGCTGCAGGAATCTAAGAGATGATGTGAGCATCGTGGTCAGCCGATTGTAGGCAGTCCGGCCACTGGAGGTAACGGCCGAACGGCGGAAAAGTTCCGGTGAAGGGCCCTCCAGCGGGCGCCAAACGCTGTGTTAAGATGGGCGCCGCTCGTATTCAGCCCGAAGGAGAAATGCACTGGCGACCACCACCCCCGTTACGCTGAAGCTGGAGCCCCGAGCCAACCGCGGCCGGCACCTGCAGGCGCTGCGCCGCCAGGGTCGCCTTCCCGGGGTGGTATACGGGCACAACGTGGATGCAGTGACCGTGGTGGTCGACGGCCGCGAGTTCATCAAGGCCTTCCAGAAGGTTGGACGCAACCAGCTGGTCGATCTCCAGCTCGGCGACGAGCCGGTGCGCAAGGCCCTCGTCCGCGAGGTGCAGCGCAGTCCCCGCCACGGCGACCTCCTGCATGTCGACTTTTACCAGGTCAACCTCACCGAGAAGATCGAGTCCGAGGTCCCGATCGAGCTGGAGGGCGAGGTCGAGCTGGTGTCCAAGGGTGAGGCGGATCTGCAGCGCGGGCTTCACGCGCTCAAGATCGAGTGCCTGCCGACCGATCTGCCGCCGGTCATCACCGTGGACATCTCGAGGCTCAAGGAAGTCGACGACGAAATCCGCGTCAAGGATCTGCCGGTCCCGCCCGGGTGCGAGATCCTGGATGAGCCCGATGACCTCGTGGTCAAGGTCGCCGCGCACCGCGAGGAGGTCGAGGAAGCCGCGCCGGCGCCCGCCGCCGCGGAGGTCCCGGTCGTCGGCGAGGGGGAGGCTCCGGCCGAGCCCGGCGCCGAGGGCGAAGCCCCCACCGAGAGTTAGTTCGGCAGCGACCCTACAATGGGCGCCATGCCGACGCGCGGCGTAAGCGCCTGGGACACTCTTCGCAGCTACCTTCCAAACAGCCACGACCTCTTCAAGGTCGCCGTGGCCATCCTCATCCTGGTCGCGTTTTACCTGCTGGCACGCCTGGTGCGACTGCTTGCCAGCAAGGAGCTTCGCCGCGTCAAGGCCGACCCACAGGTCGCGCTGCTCGTCAATCGGATCGTTTTTCTCACCGCCCTGGTGATCGGCGTCGTCACCGCCTTCAGCGAGCTGTTCGGCAGCCCGGCGCTGGTCTTCGGCGGCTTTGGGTTCCTGGCCCTCGCCTTCAGCCTCGCCTTCCAGGACATCCTGAAAAACTTCATCGCCGGGCTCTTCATGTTGCTGGAACGCCCCTTTCGGCTGGGCGATGAAATCACGGTCGACAACCATACCGGCATCGTGGAGAACATCGAGATGCGGGCGACCACGCTGCGCACGAGTGAGGGGGAGCAGGTGATCACCCCAAACTCGCTCGTCTACACGGGCACCATCATCAACCGCACTCGCTACCCCACGCGCCTCTTCACGCTCACGGCCAGAGTCCCCGGCGGGGTTGCCCTCGACGGGCTCACGGACAAACTCAAGGAACAGATCCAGAGCCGCCCCGAGATTGCCAAGGATCCGCCGCCACACATCGCGCTCCAGCCCAGCATCGATGGCGGCCTGACGCTGGAAGTCCGCTACTGGCTCGACTACCGGCGTAACGACCCGTTGGCCGTGCAGGCGGCCATCGGCCAGCAGGTTTACCGGGCGCTTCAGTCCGCCGAAGTCTCGCCCAAACGGTAGCCTTACCACTCCGGCGGGCGCTCGCTCGCTTCTCCGCCTTTAGCCCCGCGGCCCGCCTGTTCCTCGCCTACGCCCTCCTCCTCGGCATCGGCTGGTCCATCTTCAACCTCGTCTTCAACCTTTACATGAGCGCGCTGGGTTTCTCGAATGACGTCATCGGCCTCTTCAATTCGCTGCCGGCGGCCGCCCTGCTCCTGGTTGGGATCCCATTTGCGGCCATGGCCGACCGGGTCGGCTATCGCCCTTTCCTTCTGGGCGGCGGAATCGTCGCGATTCTGGCGTCGCTCGCCCTGGCCCTGGTGGGATCGCCGCTGCTCGCGGTGCTGGCTGCCGGCACCTTTGCGCTGGCGGTCATCGTCTTGCAGGTTCTCGGCAGTCCACTCCTGGCTCAGGTGACTGGCGAGACCGAGCGGGTGGCCCTCTTCGCGCTCAATCAGGCGCTTTCCTGGGCCGCCGCGCTCCTCGGCGACGTCCTCGGCGGCGTGATTCCCGAGGCGGCCGGGCGTCTCACGCACACGTCGAGCGCCTCAGCCGGGGCCATCCGATCGGCGTTCGTGGCGATGACGATTTTGACGCTGCTGAGTCTGCCGTTCCTTTTGCGGCTGGCGCGATTCTCCGGGATGAAGCCGGCCGCCAGCTTTCCGGTTCGCGAGCTGCTTCGCATCGACATGGCCCGCTTCGGCCGCATCCTTCTCCCGACCCTGATCCTCGGGATCGGGGCGGGGATGTACCTCAACTTCATCCAGCTCTACCTCGCCCAGCGATTCGGCCTGACGCCCGGTCCGATTGGCGTCATCCTGGCCGTGGGCGCGGCCCTCACCGTGATCGTCACGCTCGCGGCTCCGGCGGCCGGGCGGCGATTCGGAATCACCCGCACCGTCGGGATCTCCCAGGTTCTTGGCTCGCCGCTGGTGCTGACGCTGGCCTTCATCATGGTGCTCCCCCTCGCCCTGGTGGTCATGACGATTCGGCAGCTCGTGCTCAACCTGCAGGGACCACTGGGCCAGGTCTTCGGGATGGAGTACGTCGATGCACGCGAGCGCGCCCGGCTCGCGACCGCCCAGATCGTCGTCAGCGGCATCGGCATCGGTGGGATCGGACCGCTGGTCAGCGGCTTCCTACAGGTGCGGGGCGGCTACCAGCTGGCCTTCTCGGTGAGTGCCCTGTTCTACCTGCTCGCCGGTCTAACGTTTCTCATCCTGTTCGGCAAGGTCCACCTGCCTTCGGAGCGCGGCCCGTCCGGTTAGACGAGCTGGCCGAGCGCCAGGAGATTGCCTTCACTGTCACGGAACCAGGCGGACTTCTCGTATCCGAGATCGGCGATGCCATCGACGGTTTTGAGTCCGGGAAAGTCATATTCCTCGAAGCGGACGCCACGGGTCCTGAGATCCGCGACGGTGGCCGCGATGTCCTTCACGAACCAGGCCATCTGCGTGTGCTGTCCCGAGGGCCGTCCGCCGGTCGGGAAGAGCAGGAACCCGCTGTCGCCGCTGCCGTCATAGAAGAGGGCGCCTTCGACTTCCCGGGAAGGCGTCAGCCCCAGCTTCTCCTCGTAGAACGCTCTGGCGCGGGCGAGATCCTCGACGGGAAGGGCAGCCTTCGCGTTGGCGCTCCTGAGCGACTCCATCGGACGATCTTACGGCCAGCTTCTATAGTCACCTGATGGCCCAGGAAACCCTCTTTCCGGCACCGGCCGAGCCGGGGCAGAAAGACCAGCCGCTCGCCGCCCGGATGCGGCCGCGCTCGCTCGACGAGTTCGTCGGCCAGGAGCACCTGGTCGGTCCCGAGCACGAACTGCGCCGCGCCATCGAGGAGGATCGGGTCGGCTCGATGATCCTGTGGGGACCACCGGGTAGCGGCAAGACGACGCTGGCGCGGCTGATCGCCCGGGTTACCTCCTCGCATTTTGTCCCGCTCAGCGCTGTCAGTGCCGGGGTGGCAGACCTGCGGCGCAACATCGAGGAAGCTCGCATGCGCACGGCACAGTCCGGCCAGCGCACGATCCTCTTCATCGACGAGATCCACCGCTTCAACAAGGGACAGCAGGACGCGGTGCTGCCCTTCGTCGAAGAGGGCGTCATCACCCTGATCGGCGCCACCACCGAGAACCCGTCGTTCGAGGTCAACGCCGCGCTGCTGTCGCGCACCCGGGTCTTCGTGCTCGCCGCGCTCGACGACGACCAGGTGGGCGCGATTGTCGACCGCGCCGTGTCCGACCCGGAACGAGGGTTGGGCGGACGCCACGTCGAGCTGGATGCCGAAGCCCGCGCCGCGCTCGTCAGGGTCGCCAACGGCGACGCGCGGATCGCCCTCAATGGGCTCGAGGCGGCGGCGGCGCTCGCGCGGCCGAAGCAAGGCCGCCGGCTGGTCACGGCCGCACTAGTCGAAGAGGCGGTCCAGCGCAAGAACCTGCTCTACGACCGCGCGGGCGAGGAGCACTACAACATCATTTCGGCGCTTCACAAGAGCCTGCGTGACAGCGACCCGGATGCCTCGCTCTACTGGCTGGGCCGCATGCTGGAAGCGGGTGAGGACCCGCTCTACGTCGTGCGGCGACTGATCCGCTTCGCCTCAGAAGACATCGGTCTCGCCGACCCGCAGGCGCTGACCCAGGCGGTGGCGGCGCAGCAGGCTGCGCATTTCATCGGCATGCCCGAAGCCAACCTGGCATTGGCGCAGGCGGTCGTCTACCTGGCGACGGCGCCGAAGAGCAATGCCCTGTACGCCGCGTACACGAACGTGCAGCAAGACGTCGAGCGAACCCGGGCCGACCCGGTCCCGCTCCACCTGCGGAATGCACCCACGCCGCTGATGCGCAAAGTCGGCTACGGCAAGGGGTATCGGTACGCGCACGACTACGAAGAGGCGCAGGTCGAGCAGCAGCACCTGCCCGACGCGATCAAAGACCGGACCTATTACCACCCCTCCGATCGTGGTTACGAGAAGACCGTCAAGGATCGCCTCGATGCCTTCGAGGCCGCGCGCCGCAAGACCCGCAAGA
>Ga0209027_1000930_pt1 | contig 10793 bp, 9 predicted proteins | sample GraSoi013_1_20cm_3_FD_185821 | JGI IMG/M metagenome (GOLD analysis project Ga0209027, IMG submission 185821) | Grasslands soil microbial communities from the Angelo Coastal Reserve, California, USA - Sample 09_27_2013_1_20cm (SPAdes) (version 2) | ecosystem: Environmental > Terrestrial > Soil >...
AATGTTCTCGGCCTGCCCGCCGATCTGGCCGGCTACGAGGCCTTCGTTCGTCAAACGCTCGCGGACAACCAGAAAAAGGGTGGCGTGGCCATGAAATTCGAGGCCGCTTATTTCCGCACCCTGTACTTTCGCGATCCCCCGCGTGAAAGAGCGGAAGCGATTTATGCCCAGTTCCGCGCCGGTGGCGTGCCATCCGACGAGGACTACATTACTTTCCAGGATTACGTGTTTCGCGTGCTGATCGACCAGGCGGGAAAGCTGAAACTCCCGGTGCATTTTCACAGTGCGGTGGGCATCGGCGACTACTTCAGCCTGCAGAATGGCAATCCGCTGAATCTGGAAAATGTGGTGCGCGACCCGCGCTACCGCAACGTGAATTTCGTACTGATTCATGGCGGCTATCCCTACACCCTGGATATGATCTGGCTGACGGCGGCCAAGAACGTCTACACCGATTCCTCGCTGGTGGGCTACTACGTTTATCCCTCGGAGTTGAAGAGCATTCTCAAACAGTGGATTTCGCTGTTCCCCGAGAAAATCATGTTTGGTTCAGACGCCTTTCCCTTCAACGATGCGGTCGGCGCGGAAGAGACCTTCTGGCTGGCGGCACGCTCGGCCCGGACGGCGGTAGCCGCGGCCCTGGCAGAACTTGTCGCCGAAGGCGCCTGCAGCGAAGAAAAGGCCCTGGAGCTGGCGCGCCTGTACCTACACGACAATGCCGCCAGGCTGTACGGAGAGAAGAAATGAAGCACGTGGCGTGGAAAAACGTGGAGCGCGAACAATTGAATCCCCTCATCGGCCGCGAAATGCTGGTCGGCGATAAAATCATGCTGGCGCGCGTGCTGCTCAAAAAAGGTGCGCACGTGCCGCTGCATCACCACCACAACGAACAGGTCACCTACATTCTCGAAGGCGCGCTGAAATTTGCCATCGACGGCCAGGAGCTGGTGGTGCGTGCCGGCGAAGTGCTGTGCATCCCCCCGCACATGCCCCACGAGGCCTGGGCGCTCGAAGACACCGTGGACCTGGACGTCTTCGATCCTCCGCGCGAGGACTGGCTGAACAAGACCGACGACTATTTGAGACATGGTCGCTAGCGTCCGGGGACTGCCGCGTCTTCTCGATGGTTCTGCCGGCAGAAGGCCGAGCCAACATTTTTTCTTTTCTCACATTTCCGCGAACGAGCATGGACAAAGGGCCGTAAAGCCCTGGACGGGGATCCAGGATGGCCAGGATGTCCCTTCAGCGGGGCTTCTCCTGCTGCTCGATATAACTCTCGAGAAGGTTGCCCGGGGCACTGGCTGCGAAATAGGAAGGCGACGACAGCACGCCTTGCCAATAGCTGGGTGCTAAGTCAGGTCGCTCTTGCGACTGGAAACGCCCTTCGAGCGAGGTGACCAGCTCGAAATTTGGCGAGCCAGACTAAGTGTGCCATCGAGAAACTCGAATGCCTGCCACGATTAAGTTCTTTACTGATTCCCATGGACCAAATATATTTAAGACCGTGTTGAGACGGCAAGCCTACCGGTTCGAACTCCGGCCGAGCGGCCAGCAACTCTGCAACCTGCGGCAGTTCGCGGGGTCCTGTCGTTTCGTCTACAACAAAAAAGAGAAACGCTTGGTCTATGCCGGGCTGTGTGGCCTGCTGCCGAACTGGAACAAGGAGCACCCGTTCCTGTCGGAGGTGCCAGCGCAAGCCTTGCAGCAGGCTTTAAAGAACCAGGAAGGCGCCTACGGCGAAGTTCGTATGCCTGAAATGCGGGCTGTCAGCCAATGCGGATTTCATCAGTGCGGTAAATATCGGAGAGGCGGGACTCGCCTCGCTAGCCTGCCGAGAAGCTTCGCATGCGGTAAGTGCGTCGTGGCAGGAACCCACCGAAGGTATCCATCGCTTAGGCGTGGAACCCGTAGGAATCCCCGGACTTTAGGCCGGGGAGGAGGTCAAGTGACTGAATGCCTGGGGGACCAGCCCTCTAAAGGGGAGCAACATGAAGAGGCTATTTGCGTTGGCAATTCTGCTGCTGGGGAGTGTGGGTGTTGCGCGAGCACAGCTAAGCGCGCCCGCATTGAATGGCGACGGGGGCAACGCCGCTCCGGGCTCCGCGGCCAGTTCCGCCATAAAGGCCGCGCTGCCGAGTGACCTTCTGAACCCGTTCGCTCGGCCGGCGGTCACGACCGGCCTGGCCTTGCCGCTAGAAAACGCCGAGCCAGCTTCGCCGTCGCCGCGACCAAAGTTTCTCTACGGCGGCCGCGACGACTACCGCTGGCAGCTGGGCATCTCCGCGAGCTGGTTGCACTTCCGCTCCTCGGCCTTCACTTCCAACGCCACCGGCATCAACACTTCGGTGGTGTACTTCACGAACGACTGGTTCGGGGTCGAGGGAAACATCACCGCCGTCTTTGCTCCTGCGATTTTCTCAAACGAACACGTGAAGATTGGAATGTACGGCGCTGGCCCGAAGATCGCCTTGCGCAAGAGACAGTGGGAACCCTGGCTGCACCTAATTTTTGGTGGCGCTCAAGAACGGCCTCAGATTGCGGGACAAAGCCGCGCCTCCTACGTCATCAAGGGCGGCGGCGGAGGGGACTACCGCTGGAACCCGCGCCTCTCTTTCCGCTTGGAAGGCGACTACGTGCGCACCGGCTTCTTTAAGCAATCGCAGAACAGTTTCCAACTGGCTGGCGGAATCGTTTTCCACTTCTAGAACGGGCCCCGCTGAAATGGGGCTCTTCGCCGACCTGAGCACAGCCAACATGCCACATGAGGGCAAAAATTAATCAACGAACAAGAAGGTGCATCGCTGCACCGGGGCCAGGCCCACGCTCTTCGGGGCGTCCAACTGGGGGTGGGCGACTTGCTCGCTCCTTGGCGTCCGGGGGATGAGATGCGTTGAAACCTGTCCCTGGCGAATTGTTCTTTCGACCCCCTGTAACATTACATTGGATGAAAATTGCTTGATGGAGTTTTTGCGGAGCACAGGCACTCGGAGCGTCTGGTTTTTGTGAAAAAAGGCGCAAAAAAGTCGGGGGTCGCTATGGCCGGTTTTGCCCCGGAGTCGGGGGTCACCTGTATGGGCGAAGTAACGATTCGCCAGAGACAGCCTGCGGCCCAATCAAACTAATTTAATTTTGACGACGGAAAACCCTCGACCAGCGCGACAATTTTTGATGGCCCGTCAACGCCGCAAGAAGCAGACTCGATTGGTCCAGTCCCATCTCGCCGTTTTCCTCGAGAGGTCACTCAAGGCTCGTACGAGGCCGCCAGTATCCGATGGCGAGATGGTCTTTTCGTCAACAAAAATCACTCCGCCGTGCTTCCGTTCTCCTTCCGCCCAGGCTTTGAGCAACGGCGGAATTGGCCTTCGATCGTAGGTAAGGAACGTCAACCCTTGCGCGGCTGCTTGTTGCAGGCAGGGGGAGATGACATAGATCCCTCACTTGAATATCGCTCGTCCGGTTGGTGGGACCATAACGAACAGGCGCACCCAATCTTCTCGACGATTTCGTGGCAGCCTTGCCATAGATCGAGCTTCCGTCTGGATTGAACCTGTAGCTTGTTCTCGAGCTCCGAGGGCATTTCGGTTACGCGACGAAACGAACTCGGGCAGGTCAGGACCACGCGAGTGGCGATGCCTGCTTCTGCGTAACATTTTTTTAGGGTTAATCGTATCGCAGCGCTTGCATGGGATCCGTAGCGGCTGCGCGTCGCGCGGGAACCAGGCAAGCCAGTGTTGCTGCGGCGACGAGCAGCACCGTCGCGCCGCCGAGCAACAGCGGATCGCGCGAGCTCTCCGTCACCCATTTCTTCGACACTTTGTTGAACGCGATGCTCAGCACGATTCCGGCAATGACCCCCGCTCCAACATTCACCGCAGTCGACGAGAGTACGATGCGGAATACGTCCGCAGCCCGCGCGCCCAGCGCCATGCGAATCCCGAACTCGTTCGTGCGCGTCGCCACTCCGTAAGAGACCACGCTGTACAGCCCCACGGCCGCAAGCGCCAGGGCCAGCGCGGAAAAGACGCCAAACAGCGTTGCCATTAGACGCTGTTGCGCGTACTCCTCTTGCCCGGTAATCCAGGCGTGGAGGTCACGCACGCGCATCACCTGCTGCTGCGGATCGATCTGCACGATTTGCGTGCGAATAGCGCGCACTATCGAAAGGGGCGGCACGCGCGTGCGCACCAGAATCTGCGTGAACATCCACATGTTGGAGGTGAACGGGATGTACACCTGAGGCTTGATCGGGTTCCGCAAGCCGTCGTCGCGCACGTCCGCTGCGACGCCGATAATCTGAAACGCTCCGGTGGCTTCCGCGGCAACGCGTTGATACGGAGGCGAATCCTTCAGCACTGGAAGTTTGAATTGATGTCCGATGGCGTCGCCATTGGGCCAAAATTGCTTGGCCATCGTTTGGTTGATGACCGCCAACGCCGCGCCACGCATGTTTTCCGTGTGGTCCCACAACCGCCCTTGGGCCAAGGGAATGCGCAGCAACGGAAAATATTCTGGGCTGACGAAATTAACGCGTACTTCTGGCTTTTCCGTCGCGGTGCTTCCCAGGATTTCGATGTTCTGCCGCCAGCCATTAGAGGGCGGCGTGGCGTTGGTGGAAATGCCCGCGGCCACAACTTCCGGCATGCCGGCGATGCGCGCGCGAATCTGCTCGAAGAACTCGGCACGATCCTTCCATGCCACGTGCGTGTTTTCGTGCACGGGGATTGGCACAGACATGGCATTGTGCGGGTCATAGCCGAGATCGGTATTCACTAAGCGCAGAAATCCTTTCCCCGCCGCCGCCGCCGCTGTAAGCATCAGTAGCGTCAATGCCACTTGTGCGGCGACCAGCGCGCCGTGACTGCGCCGCGCCCTGACGCTGCCCGCCACCCTACGCGAGCTGCTCTGCACCAGCCGCGCGAGCTGCGGACGCGAAAGCTGCAGCGCCGGCCAAAGTCCAAAGACGATCGACGTCAAGAATGCCAGCCCAATGCTGAACAGCAGGACCGGCCAATTCATCTTGATCACCGATTCCGCAGGAAACGAATTCTCGGGCAAGCGCGCCACCAGCAACGATAGGCCGCGCCAAGCCAGCAGTACACCGAGTAGCGTCCCGGCCGTCGCGATTCCCAGCGACTCCGTCAGCAGTTGCCGGATCATGCGCATACGCCCAGCGCCGACAGCCGCGCGCACTGCCAATTCATGGTGCCGCTCCGTGCCGCGCGCCAGCAGCAAAATGGAAACATTGCCGCAGCCAATCAGCAGTAGCGATGCGACGGCGCCCAGCAGCAGATACAAAGTTGGTCCCAGCGGCCGCGCGTACACTTCCACGATGCTGCGCAGCTTGACCTTGAACGTATCCGGATATTGCGTGGGCGATTGCTTCGCAAATTCGCGGATCATCGGCTCCAGCTCCGCGGCGGCGGCCTCGGGACTGACGCCCGGCCGAATTTTGATCGACGCGGCATAGCGGATGTTCGGATCCTGAGTGACCTTCAGCGGGAGATACATGTCCACATTCCCCCACCGGAACCGCCGCGGCATGACCCCCACAACCTGATAAGGCTTGCGCACTAGCTGCAGTGTGCGCCCGACTACGTTGGGATCACCCATGTAGTAGCGCTGCCAAAACTGATAGCTCACCACCACCACACGTTGTGGCTCTTGGCCCGGCGGCGCGTCCGAGGGAATCAGCCAGCGCCCCTTGAGCGCGCGAATGCCCCAGTGATTCGGCGCATTGGGGTCGATATAGTTGGTTTGTACATCTTCGGGCAGGTCCCCGTCGGTGGTGGTCAGGTTCCACCAATCCATGAGCGTGACGTCTTCGATCGATTTTGCCTGGCGGATCAGGTCGGCTTGAGGCCCGCTGGGCCCCATGTAGCTGTCTTTGCCAGCCTTGTCGACCAGGCGCATCTCCATGATGCGGTCAGCACCCGGGTAGGGAAAAGGATCAATCAGGATGGCGTAGATAACGCTGAACACAGCGCTTGTGGCGCCGATGCCCAGCGCCAGCGAAAGCACCGCCGTGAGCGCAAATCCTGGGCGCCTGCGCAGTTCGCGCCCTGCGTACCGCAAATCCGCCAAAAGCGATTGCATGTTCACCTCTCAAGGTCGCAGGGCTCGCAACATCGCCGTTCTCAAAGGCGAGTACGTATAATGACGAACATAGTTCCCTTGTGGTTAGGCCCGCCGCCCAAACGATGCTCACCCCAACGGCCCGAGCTTCGCTTGCTGTAAATCGCTCATTTCCAGCCCGCCGGTCGCGACAGCGCGATGGGGCTGTTTTCGAGATGGACAACATAAATGCCAATATCGCCGCGACTTCTCTTCTCATTGGGCAAGCGTCATTCCGATCCAGGCCTATGGCCAACCCCGATGCGATTCTGGGTGCACGGAGGGCAGTCTAACGCTTAAAGGAGCTGCTCAGTTGACGAGAATAGGGTTATGTCGAAAAACCGGAAACAATCACCAACGTGCGGGTGAGTGCCAGCCCGCCAGCTTGGCAGTTGTTTCGACATGGTAGACGCTAAGAGCGAAACTTAGGTGGTGCCTCTTCCCTGTTCTGCTGCCGGGGAGTACACTCCGCACTATGGCGAACATCGAGAAACACGTTCCTGGAGAATTTTGCTGGATTGAACTCGCCACTACGGACCAAGCCGCCGCTAGAGATTTCTATGGGCAAGTCTTTGGCTGGACCTTCAAGGACACTCCCATCGGTCCAAATGATTTCTACACCATTTTCCAACTCCAGGGGCGCGACACCGCGGCGGCCTACACGCTTCGTCCCGAGCAGACCTCGCGGGGCATTCCTTCGCACTGGAATCTTTACGTCGCCGTCGAAAGCGCCGACGCTGCTGCCGCACTTGCTACGCGGCTCGGCGGTAAGGTTTGGGCGCCGCCATTTGATGTTTTCGATGCCGGCCGGATGGCCAACCTACAGGATCCCACCGGCGCCAACTTCTCGCTTTGGCAAGCGAAGAATAATATGGGAACCGGAATCACAGGTTTGGACGGTACGCTCTGCTGGGCCGACTTGAACACGCCGGATCAAGCGCTTGCAGGGCAGTTCTATTCGGACCTCTTTGGCTGGCAGATAATGAAAGAAGACGAAGACGCCGCTCACAACTACTGGCACATCAAGAATGGCGAGGAGTTCATCGGGGGCATTCCGCCGGCCGCATATCGGCAGCCTGGTGCTGCGGCTCATTGGCTAGCCTACTTCAGTGTTTCCGATTGCGACGCCACCTCGGCCAAGGCCAAGAAGCTCGGGGCAGAACTCCGCATGCCTCCTACCGATTTTGAGGATGTCGGGCGGATGTCCGTCATAGCCGATCCGCAAGGCGCCACGTTCGCCATCTTTAAGGTCGCCGCACGCAGGGCCGGTGTTTCGTAGGCATCCGGGTGATTGCGCCTCAGTCTGCGTCCAGACACGCGTGAAGCGTGTGCTCCCTCGCCAACACAGATACCGTCTAACGCGTAGTCTTTGCAAATATCGCGTCAACTTCCGAGTGGTCCTACACGGAAGTTGGCCGGTAACGTGGTTCGATGAGACTAACTCGCAGGGCCTGCCCTGTTTGAGAAGCCCTCGCTTCACCTTAGTTCGAGGCATTTTTCTCAGGCCGAACCGTCTATTTTCAGTCTGCCCAAAAACATATGAATCGTCCACTCCGACGTTTTTCATCACAATTACCTCATTCCACGACGGTTATTTGACGAGTGGCGGGTTTGTGGGCAGCCGCCTTCCTTACGCTTCAACTCTCCAAACGAATCGTATATTTGACCTTCGAAAGTCTGAAAGTCTTACCAAATTCAATGGCGTCGGTAGCAGCAGGGTAGCACCGAGGGTATGTCGTCCAAGGCCAGGACACCTGCCACAACACCGTCGACCGCCGCTGACCTAGGCACAAGGGGAAACCGAAACCCGCTTCGCGCCGTCCAATACACGTCGACGTATTCCGATCGAAACACGCTTTCCGCAGACAGGGGGGCGTCTTCCATTGACACTCACCACAACAGTACACGACTACTTTTCTCGACGCAGTGCTGCTCGCATGAAGTAAGGCTCGGGAGGATCCGATGAGATCAACGATCTCTTTGCTTTTTCGCGGAGCTGCTGGTTTCCAGCGCTTTGCATTCGCGTTCCTGGTGTCGTGTGCGATGACATCAGGACTGCCCGGACTGGCGCAAATAGCGTCTGCCCAAGTTCCGCCCGCGCCAACTGCTCCAGTTGAAGTTCTGACGAACGAGACGATTGCAAAAATGGCTGAACTGAAGCTGGGGGATGGGTTGATCGTCAGCAAGATCAAGACGTCAAACGGCAGCTTTCACACCGGCATTGACGACATCATCAAGCTGAAGGCGGCAGGTGTCAGTGATACCGTGATCCAGGCCATGGTGGAAGCCGGTGCAGCCAACAACACTACTGCTGACGCAGCCAAGAACCCGCCTCCGCCCGATCCGAATGATCCTCGCTCTCCTCACGATGCGGGCGTCTACTGGCTCTCAAAAGAGAATACCGCCAAAGAGATGGTTCAACTCGAACCTACCGTCTATTCGGGGGGAAAATCAGCTGGAGTATTTGCCGCTGCCATGACCTCTGGAATTGCTAAAGTCAAGATGAAAGCGGTCGTTCTAGGCGGCCGCGCGAGTTTGCGAATGGTTGAAGACAAGCCCGAGTTCTGGTTTTACTTCGAAGAGAAATCACATAGCCTGAGCAATGTCTGGTTTTGGGCCGGTGCATCAAGTCCTAACGAATTCGTGTTGGCCAAGCTCTCGGCAAAGAAAAATGAGCGCCAACTCGTCGTTGGCGAGGCCAATCTTTTTGGAGGTTCGTCCGGCACACAATCGAAGGATACCGTCGAACTGAAAATCGAAAGACTCGCCCCGGGCGTTTACAGAGTCACTCCCGAAGGGCCAATACCACCGGGAGAATACTGCTTCTTTTATGCCGGCGGCCCCGGGAGAAAACTGTTCGACTTTGGCATTGATCCTCCGAAGTGAGTGCGTCCGCCGCGCCGTCGAGCTCGCGCAGAATGCCCTCGCCACCGACGATCAGGTGGCCGCCGGTCAGGCTGCCTATTCCATCACTTGGACGATCGGAGCGCGAGCAACATTCAACACCGCCCCGCGGTCTTGTAAGTCTTTGTAAAACCTATGAGCGTTCCTTTGACACGGTAGAGGTCCAGGGTTCGAGTCCCCCGTGCCCGCGCACCGTGCATCCTCAGAACGGGACCCAGGATCAATCGAGGAACTTCTCGCACGCGAGCCCGGTGGAAATCCACAAGAACCCTCTGGACTTCCTTCGAATTCTCGTCTATAAAGTTCGACACTGGCCTGCCCAACCCCCCAAGGAGAATGAATCATGCGAATCAAGACGTTTGGCGTTTTCGCAACTACACTGCTGCTCGGGGCACTTGCTCTGAACGTTCCCGCCGCGGCGGCCGATCAGCACTCCGGGACCTGGAAGATGAACCCTGCCAAGTCGAAGTACAGGCCCGGACCAACACCGAAGAGTAATACCGTACAGATCGACTCTGACGCAGATAACATCAAGCTCAGTGCAGAGGGAATCGACGCCTCCGGGAATCCAACTCACGTCGAGTACACTGCGAAATACGACGGCAAGGACTACCCGATTACCGGCATGCCAAACGCGGATACCGTAGCGTTAGAACGGCCCGACGCGAGCACGATCCGGTCCACTTTGAAGAAAGGCGACCAGGCTGTGATGACGGTGACATCGGTGATCTCTAAAGACGGAAAGAGACGGACCTCGACATTCAAGGGCAAGGACGCGCAGGGGCAGGACGTAAATAACGTCGTCGTTTACGATAAACAGTAAGGCCATTTTTTCAATTATCTGTTGATGATAGGAACGGGTGTCTCTCGCAGGATCGTCGGCGAGCTGCTTCTATCTTTGTCCCAGCGCGTGGGGTATTGCCTGAAAGTTTGACGAGGATTGGCCTGCTCACTGGCGTACCTTCGAGTGCGGCGCAGGAGCCGACGCGGCTTGCGGTTTCGACCCCTCACACACATAGTTTTTGAGTGTTACTTGCGCAACCAAAAAGATTGTTTTTTGGTTGCGCTTTTCCGGGTTGTCCTTGATGTATTGGAGAACTAAGTCAAGAGTAGTCCTGAGTGTCGCGCTATTGGGGATACAAATGCGCTGACCGGTGTCGGACCAATTGAGCGCCAGGGTTCCGGCGACGCCGGCAACGTAGGCGAGGCAAACGTCAGGCGGACGATTGCTATCATATTGGCAGACTGCCAAAAAGTCGTCGCCACTGTTTATGATGTCCGAAGTTTTCTGGGCCTTGGCTACGCTTGAAATCGTTAAAGCCAAAACTGCCATGATTAGTGTTTTTATGTAGGTTGCCTTCATGGCTGAGCCTCCGAAAATGCATTGACCGGCGCGAGTTCAAATTCCGCCATCGAACGGGGTTGCCGATTTCTCGACGCCCCTGACATACGAAACCCCACCGGGACGATGATTGACGAATAAGATGAAGATTCCTAACTGCAACAGGCACGTTGGTTCCCGCTGGGAAGACTTTGAGAGAAGAATGCGGAGTCCTTCCGTAGTCAGCAATGGAACGAAAGTACGAGAGGATGAAACTGAAGTCCTAGCGGGCTCCCGAGAATTTACCTATCGACTGGGAGCCGCATTCCAATTGCGCCTGAGGGGCGTTAGTGGTTTATCGGATGCGGGTTCAAACGTGCTTCTCGGAAGCTGGGGCGTCGGGATTGCGCGAAACCACTTTCGCGTGACCGTCCATCACTGGCCAGACGGCGTTCGA
>Ga0209027_1000931_pt1 | contig 10778 bp, 9 predicted proteins | sample GraSoi013_1_20cm_3_FD_185821 | JGI IMG/M metagenome (GOLD analysis project Ga0209027, IMG submission 185821) | Grasslands soil microbial communities from the Angelo Coastal Reserve, California, USA - Sample 09_27_2013_1_20cm (SPAdes) (version 2) | ecosystem: Environmental > Terrestrial > Soil >...
CACAACGGCAATCTCGTCAACGCTGCCGAATCGATTCTTCGTCGCGCGGAGAATGCGATGCTCGAGCATCCCCTCACCTTCGAAATAGAGCACCGTGTCCACGATGTGCTCCAGCGTTTTCGGCCCGGCAATGCCGCCGCCCTTGGTAACGTGTCCAACGGCGAACACCGTTGTCTCCGTCTCCTTGGCAAATCGCATCAACCGCGCAGCGCACTCGCGCACCTGACCGACATTTCCCGGCGCGCCTTCAAGGTCGCTGGTGAACACGGTTTGGATCGAGTCGACAATCACCGCGTCGAACTTTTGGGAGCCGGCGGTGGCGATGACCGTCTCCAGCAAGGTTTCATTGAGCAGCGCGACGTCTTCAGCCGAACTGTGGAGGCGTTCGGCGCGCAGCTTCACCTGCAGTGCTGATTCTTCCCCCGAAACGTAGAGCGCGGAGTGTCCAAGCGATTGGAGCTTGCCGGCGACCTGAAGCAGCAGCGTCGATTTGCCGATGCCCGGCTCTCCACCCACGAGAACCATTGAGCCCGGCACGATTCCGCCGCCGAGCACGAAATCGAATTCCCTGATGCCAGTCTTGAGGCGCCGCCCTTGAGAGCTCTTTATCTCGCGCAGTCGCGGAGTCGGCGCCACGCTCCCGCCTTCCGCCATCGATCTTTTGCCGCCCACGCGCCGGCTCGACGCCGACGTGCTGGACGCCGGCGCGGCGATCTCCTCGACGAGAGAATTCCATTCGCTGCACACGTCGCAGCGCCCAGCCCACTTGGGATGATCGGCGCCGCAATTTGTGCAGCGATATACGGTTTTTGCTTTTGGACTCACTGCGCTAGGCGAGGCGACAGATTCTCGAAGCGGGTGTAGGTCTTGTTGAAGTAAAGATTGAGGAAACCAGTCGGCCCATTGCGCTGCTTGCCGACGATGATCTCGGCGCGACCCTCCAGCGAGTTGCCGTCCTTGTCCGTTGGACCGTCGTACATCTCCTGGCGGTAGATGAACATCACCAGGTCAGCGTCCTGTTCGATGGCTCCTGATTCGCGCAAATCCGACAGCTGTGGCCGCTTGTTCTCGCCTGCTCGCTGCTCGGGCGCGCGAGAGAGCTGGGACAATGCAACCACAGGAATTCGCAGCTCGCGCGCCAATGCTTTTAAGGAGCGCGAGATGTAGCTGATTTCCTGCTGCCGGCTCTCAACGTCGCGTGGACCCTGCATCAGCTGCAGATAATCGATCACCAGCATGCCAATGTTGTTCTCCATCTTGAGACGGCGCGCTTTCGACCTCATTTCGAGCAGATTCATTGCCGGCGTGTCGTCGATCCAGATTGGCGCGTGGCTGAGAATGCCCGCGGCGCGACCGAGTCGCACGAACTCGTCGTCGTGCAATCTTCCCTTGCGCAAGCGCTGAGCGTCGACGCGTCCCTCCGATGTAAGCAGACGTTGAACCAACTGCTCCTTGCTCATTTCCAGCGAGAAGAACGCTACCGGCACGTTGTTATCCAGTGCCGCGTTCTGCGCGATGTTGAGAATGAAAGCAGTTTTGCCCATCGATGGCCGAGCCGCGACGATGATAAGGTCCGATGGTTGGAAACCTGCCGTCATCTCGTCGAGATCCTTGAAGCCGCTCGCCACGCCCGTAATCGATCCGCCGCCACGTTGAATCTCTTCGATTCGTTCCATGGTCGGCCACAGCAGCTCCTTGATACGCATGAAGCCTTCACTGCCGCGACTCTGATTGACCTCGAAGATCTTGTGCTCGGCTTCGTCGAGCAGCTCGGTCGACGGAGAAGCGGACTCGAACGCCTCGGCGACAATCGCCGTGGAGACCTCGATTAGCCGACGGCGGAGCGCCTTCTCACGAACGATCTTGGCGTGGTACTCGACATTTGCAGCCGTGGGAACAGCGTCGACAAGAAACGCGATGTAATCCTTGCCGCCGCTCGATTCCAGGGAGCCGGTGCGAGCGAGCTCCTCGGACAGCGTGAGCGGATCGACTACATCACCGCGCTCCGACAAAGCAAGCATCGCCCGGAAAATCCGGCGGTGCCCCTCGCGATAGAACATCGTGTCGTCGAGAAACTCCGTCGCGCGCAGAATGGCGTCCGGATCCATGAGCATCGCCGACAACACCGCCTGCTCTGCATCTTCGGAGTAAGGCGGTCGGCGATCCCGGTAGGGATCACGCGCGGGCGCCGCTATCGAGAATTCTACGGGCGAACTTGACATCTTCCCATGTCGGGCGTTTCCAGGCCGGATTGCGTAGCAAAGCCGCCGGGTGATAAGTGACGACGAGCGGTATGCCGTGATATCTGTGCATCAAACCACGGAGTTGGCCGAGCGGCGTTTTGGTGTTGAGCAGAGTTTGGGCAGCAAACGTCCCAAACGCAACGATCACTTTTGGCTTGATCAGCTCGAGCTGACGAAGCAAGTAAGGACTGCATGCTTCGACTTCTTCAGGCCGCGGATTTCTGTTTCCCGGCGGCCGATGCTTGAGAACGTTGCAGATGAATACATCCTCACGATTTAGGTCGATCGCCGCGAGAATCTTGTTGAGCAGCTGACCCGCTTGACCGACGAACGGACGACCCGTTTCATCTTCTTTCGCGCCAGGCGCCTCGCCAACGCAGACGAGCTTCGCTTTCGGATTCCCCTCCCCGGGAACTCCCTTAGTCGCGGTCTCGTAAAGAGGGCAGCGCGTGCACTTGTGAACTTTCTTCGCGATCTCGTCGAGAGAGTCGAGCTTGTCGATCGCGCTCGGAATCAACTCCGCTTCACCTGATGCGATGACGATTCCTTTCTTGAATGCCATTTCCGGCGCGCTCTCGGCGGAAGGGGTGGAGGTCGGTGCGAAGTCCTGTCTGGGCGACGAACCCGCGTCAACATTCACGCCAGCCTGACGAAGCGAGTCGCGCCAATCCGTGAGGTCTTGATCCGCGACTTCCTCGGCCAGCTGTCGCAGACTCGGCTGCGGCTTCGCTGATATTTGAGTGCGACCGGCAGCGCCCAGCAGCCGCATCACTTCGTCGACTTCGAGCGAATCGAGTACCAGCTCGGTTTCGCCGAGCTCGCGACGCTGCTCGAGGTAGCGTCGGAGCAGACCTCTAGCGTTCACTCAGCGCCGCCTCGACGCAATCGAGGATGATTTCGGCGACGGCAGATTTGGACATCAGCTCCAACGCCTGCTCGTTTCCTTTGCGATCGATGATGGTGACGCGATTGGTGTCGACCCCAAAACCCGCACCGGGCTCCAAGGCGTTGTTCAGTACTACGAAATCCAGCTGCTTTGATTCCAACTTTTCGCGCGCGTTTTTCGCGCCATCGTTCGTCTCCAGCGCGAAACCAACGATTACGCTTTTCTTCTTCCTCTTTGGAATCGTGCTCTTCAGGATGTCCAGCGTTGGCTCGAGCGCGATCCTGGGCGCGGTTTCGCCTTTCTTGATCTTCTGAGTGACCTGCTCCGCCGGCCTGAAATCAGCGGGCGCCGCGGCCATGATCAGTACGTCAGCACTCGGCAACTCGTCGCCAACTGCTTTCGCCATTTCATCGACCGTCTCGATCGTGGTCGCGCCAATTTCAGGCGGCACCGCGACATCGACATGACCGGCGATCAACACTACGTCGGCTCCTCTCCGCCATGCAGCCTGCGCCAGCGCGACGCCCATTTTCCCACTGCTGTGATTGGAGATGAATCGAACTGGATCGATCCGTTCGCGCGTCGCGCCAGCCGTGACGACGATCTTGCGGCCGCGCAGGGAAGATTTCCGCTCGAGCAACCGAGCAAGATGACTCACAATGGTCTCGGGCTCCGGCATCCTCCCGGGTCCGGTTCCTTCGCCGACCGCGAGCGCGCCCACATCGGGCTCGAGGATTTCGTAGCCGATTGAACGCGCCTGCTCCACGTTGCGCTGCGTCTGGGTGTGGGCCCACATCCGGTCGTTCATCGCGGGGACCACCAGAACCTTGCCCGTCGCCGCCAACAGGCAGGCAGTCAGAAGATCATCGGCGAGGCCGTGCGCGGCACGTCCGACAAAGTCCGCGGTTGCGGGAGCGACGACGATTACCGCTGCCTCGCGAGCAAGCTTGATGTGATCGAGAGCGTGACCGGGACCGAAGATCTCCGTGTACACCGGCCGGCCCGTAACCGCCTCGAATGTAATGGGACCAACGAACTCGCGTGCACCGCGAGTCATCACGACGTCGACTTCAGCTCCCGCCTGTGTAAGCAAACGCGCCAGCCACACTGACTTGTAGCTGGCGATTCCCCCGGTAACACCGAGGAGAATGCGGCTGCCGTCAAACGGACGCGCGGTAGCTACTCCGTGCGACGGCGCGGCACTACTCGATACTCGACCTGACCGTCGGTTAGCTCTTCGAGCGCGCGCGTGGTGAGCTTCTTCTCGCCCGGCGCCGATCGATCGCGTGGGAACTCGTTGAGCACGCGCGCATACTTAGCGGCGACGAGAACTCCCAGATACTTGTTGGTAGCGTGCTGCGCGACTTCGGTTGGAATGAAAACCTGCATTACTTCCTCTTTGAGTATTGACCTATTGCCCGCTGGATGCCTTCCACCAATTCCTTCACCCGGCGATCCAAACCCGGGCTTCGCGAACCCTGAAAACGGTCGCCTTTGCCATCGACGATGTCAGACACGGCGGTGACGGCGGTCTCGAGGTCGTCGTTCACCACCACATAGCGATACAAATCTATCGCTTTTAGCTCCTCTTTGGCACTCTCAAATCGCCGCACCAAAGCATTTCTGTCCTCGGTTGCGCGCGCCTTGAGCCTCTCCAGCATGGCCTCGCTGGAGGGTGGGAGGACGAAAATAAGCAACGAATCCGGAAAGGCCTTGATGAACTGGCGGGTACCCTGAACGTCAATATCCATAATGACGTTCTGGCCCGACGCCATCACCCGCTCGACTTCAGACCGCAACGTTCCGTACAGATGCCCGTGAACCGTAGCTGACTCGGCGAACGCTCCGGCTTTTTGACGTCGTTTGAACTCGTCGCGAGAAATAAAATAGTAATCCTCTCCCTCCTTCTCGCCTGGTCGTGGCGCTCGGGTCGTGCACGAAACCGAATAGCCACAATCCCTTCTCGCGATGAGAAGTCGGTGCGCAATGGTTGTTTTGCCGCCGCCCGAAGGCGACGAAAGGATTATCGGAACCGGCATCTACTCGAGGTTCTCGACCTGCTCCCGAATGCGCTCGAGCTCTTCCTTCGTCGCAATCACGTCCTCCTGGATCTGGGCATCACTCGCCTTGCTGCCAATGGTGTTCGCCTCGCGCACCATTTCCTGGAGAATGAATCCCAGTCGTTTTCCGACGGGCTCAGCGGTCTTCGACTGGGCTGTCTCGCGAAAAGCAGCGACGTGCGATCGAAAACGATCGAGCTCCTCGGCGACATCGAGTTTGTCCGCGAGAATGGCGATTTCCTGCGCAACCCGCTGCGGATCCGCCCCGGCCGTCCCGATCAGCTCCGAAACAGTCCGCTTGATGCGCTCGTGATGTTCCTTGAGGCGAACCGGCGCCCTCGCTTCGATCCGCGCAAGTCGAGATTCCACCGACGCGACGCGCTCGATCAGGAAAGCCGCCAGCAGCGCACCTTCCGAACGCCGCATCGCGACCAATTGATCGGCAGCCTTGCTGACAATTGCCGAGATAGCTTCGCCAGCGGAAACGTCCAACTCATCGGTGGGAGCAGTGACGACATCGGGCAGACGCAGGATCGTGCCCAGGTCGACTTCACCGCCCAGTGCGTGCTTTTTCTGTAGCTCGCGAAGGGTGGTTGCGTACTGCGCGACTTTCCCCTCATCGATGCGCGGTCCCGCGCCTGCCGCGGAGGAATCGAGTCTGGCCGTCAACGTGACATGCCCGCGCGCAATTCTTTGACGAAGCAACTCGCGGATATCGCCTTCCCAGCGAGTCAATGCCGCCGGAAGCTTCAGGTTTGGACTGAAAAAGCGGTGGTTGACGGTTCTGATTTCGACGCTGGCGTGTGAGCCACCAACGGCGCCTTCGGCGGCCCCGAATCCCGTCATGCTGGATATCATGTGAGGTGGCCTATCCTATGACGCGACAACGGCTTTGTCAATTCCAGAAGTCCCAGCGCACACCGTAGATCGCTAGGACACGCGGCATCTCGAAGCCCGGTACGATGTCGTACTGGTAGCCCAGAATATTGCGCTGCTGATAGGTGATGACCGCTCGCATGATCCTGATCTCCAAAAGCGCAGACAAAGTTTTCGCCGCCACGCTTGGGACATCCCCGTCGGAAAATGGGAAAGCCGTCGCGCTACGATACTCATAGACCCCGGCGGCTTTTACCTCGAAGTCACCACGGCGAAAATGCTTGAGGAAGTTGTTGGAGTAGTTGATCTCAGAGCGACTTTGCCACTCCGGTTGGTAACGACTAGCGCTGCTCCAATGAACTGCCCACGCGTCTATGCCGAGCCCGCGAAAAAGAGGTCCTCTTATCGCGGTCGTGTATCCGCTGATTCGGCCCGGTGAGGTTGGTAGTAAAAGAGTATCGTAGACGATGGGTGCAAGCCCATTCCCACGATCCGCGCTGATCAGTCCTCCCGACACCCATGGCCTTAACAGCTTGAGGCCGACCTCGTACCTAAACGCGGTGAGGGTGGCGTCGGTTGAATTACCAGTTGGTGTCCGACTGGAAATTGAGCCGGAAAACGCGATGAACGGCACCGGCTGCGCTCGGATTCCGCCACTCACGATGTTGATCTGCCGAAAACCATCGTGCTCGGCCATCCCGCTGACGACGCCGATTGGAGATACGATGTCGAGGCGTCCGCTCGCTCCATTGTAGGTCGACCCGCCGACGGCGCGGAGCCTGTCTTCAGCCTCGACTCGCATTGGACCGACCGTGTAGCCGCCGCTCAGCACGTACTGCGATTCCGAAATTCGTCGCTGAAGCGTGTCCGGCTGCGAGGTCGCCGTTACGCTCAAGTCAGGCGAGGTTGTTCCTTTGAAGCCCAGCGAAGCGGCGGTGATCTGCAGCCACGGACCGCGATTACTCTCGCCGATCGCACCGCGGATGTAGGCGTCCGTGTAAGTCGCGTCCAGCCCGAGCACAGGCGATGCGCCTAACTGTCCGCGCTGAATGTTCCGCGTCGGATGGTGACGGATTACGAATCCGTCGAGGCTCCACGATTTCCTGGCGAATCCGGCTCTCGTCAATAAAGACAGCGCATCGCCACTGCCGGCGAATCGCGAGCTCGTCACACCATACTGTTGTCCCGCGAACTGCAGCAATCCACCGTTGTCCATTCGGCGGCCATAGAAACCGCGATAGAGGTTCGTCTGTTCGTTGCCGGTAGCGACGTCCGCACGCGTGTAAGGATCTGTGTTCTCGACCCGCCAGCTGCGCATGTAGATGCGCAGCTCGTCCGCGCTGCGCTCGATGCTCAGGTGCTCGAGAGTCCAGAGCTGGATACTCGATAAATCGAGCACGCCGCCGGTTTTGTTATCGAGATTGTCGATCTCGATGCCGTCGTAGAAAACTCGAACTCGATCGAACCCGTTGTTGTAGGCCGCGGTCTGTGGAGTCGCCAACCACCCGGATCGAAACGTGGTGACGCCGGGAATGCGATCGAGTAGCTCGACCACCGTCAGTGCTCCGGTCGCGAAGAGCTGCGTACGATCCCACTCGTACTGCGGGCCGATCTCATAGAGAACCGGATCCGCAAACCTGCCGACTGGAGATTTGATGGTGTCGGTTTTCACCTTGGCGCTATCAGGCCCCGAATCAGTTTTCGGCTTCACCGGAATCGGAACTTGGCTGGCCGGCGGCTGCACCACCTGCGCTGACGCCGTGGACGACAGCGCGTACAAAATCGCCCCGACCACGAGGCCGGGGCGGGCGAAGCGGATCGCGTTTCCTCTTGTTCGGATCAGCGCGCTCTCCCGCGGACGAATTCGATGAAGGTACCCGTCGGCACACCCGTCGGTCCCTTGGGAATCGTAACGAGGTCGGTTTCTGAATACGCAGTACCGGCAATATCGAGATGAGCCCACGGGTAACCTTCTGCGAACTCCTTGAGGAAAAGTGCCGCAGTGGTCGCACCAGCCGGTCGTCCCCCGGAGTTCTTGACGTCCGCGACGTCGGATTTGATCAACTCCTTGTACTCGTCCCACAGCGGCAACGGCCAGCCCGGCTCTCCCGCCCTCTTGCCAGCGCCAAGAATTTCTGTAACGAGCACCTCGTCGGTCGAGAAAACGCCGCTCGCCGTATGGCCGAGCGCGATTACACACGCACCGGTCAACGTCGCCGCATCGATGACTACATCGGGATTGAACTTTTTGGCGTAGTTGAGACAGTCGGCGAGAACGAGGCGTCCTTCGGCATCCGTGTTGATGATCTCGATCGACTTGCCGTTACTCGCCTTGACGACGTCGCCCGGATTCATCGCGGTGCCCGACGGCATGTTCGTCGTCGCGCCGATGATCCCGACGACGTTCACTTCCGGCTTGAGCTGCCCGAGAGCCTCCATGGTTCCCAACACGCCCGCCGCCCCGCACATGTCGAACTTCATGAACTCCATGCCCTGGGCAGGCTTGATGGAGATACCGCCGCTGTCGAAGCACAATCCCTTGCCAACGAGCACCACCGGCTTGGCGTTGGGCTTGCCGCCGCTGAACTCGATCGCGATGAGTTTGGGCTCCTGCGGCGTTCCCTGCGCCACGGCGAGAAAGGATCCCATCTTTTCCGTTTCGAGATCGCGCCGGCCAAGCACCGTGACATCCATGCGGTATCGCTTGCCGATGTCGGTGGCCGTCTGCGCGAGGAAATCCGGCGTGCAAAGATTGCCCGGCATCATCGCCAGACGCCGCGCCAGACTCTGACCGTCGCCAATCGCCTTGCCGTTGTTCAGCGCACGACGGGTTTCATCGGTGTTGTTCGTGAGAATTGTCGCCTTCTCGAGCGGCTTCTTCTTCTCCGGCTCCGGCAGCGGTGACTTGAGATCGATGTACTCCCAGCTGCCCGCGATCAAGCCGATCGTGATGACCTCCACCTCCTCGGCGCTGATATCGCCGGCGTACCACACCATTTCGCCGACGCCAAGTCGATGCGCATTACGCGCCGCGAGAGTTGCGGCGCGTTTCATCGCGGCTCGCCGATCGGTCATCGGACCCATGCCAACCAGCAGAATCCGTCGCGGGCCTTTGGTGAACCCGGTCAGGTGGAGAGTCTCATCACGCGAGCCGCGGAAATCCTTCATGTCGATCATGCGGGTGATCGCGCCTTGCGTCGCCGCGTCAAGGGCAGCGATGCCGGCGAGAGTTGGATTTTCCGGAAGAGCGACGACGAGTAAGGCGGTGCCAACCTCGATCGGGCTCTGTGATGCGATGTTGACGGAGACCACCGCTAGCCCTTCATCCCGGCGATGACCTGATCGCCAAACGCCGACGTCGACACTTCGGTCGCGCCGGGCATCTGTCGCGCAAGATCATAGGTGACGCGCTTTGACTTGATCGCGTTCTCCATCCCCTTGATGATCAGCACGGCAGCTTCGTTCCAACCCATATACTCGAGCATCATAACGCCCGAGAGTATCACGCTGCCCGGATTGATCTTGTCCAGATTGGCGTACTTGGGTGCAGTGCCATGCGTTGCTTCGAACACTGCGACGCCGTCGCCGACGTTGCCGCCCGGTGCGATACCCAACCCGCCAACCTGTGCAGCCGCTGCGTCGGAGAGATAGTCACCGTTCAAGTTCGGCGTCGCGAGCACCGAGTATTCCGATGGACGAAGCAGCAGCTGTTGGAACATCGAATCAGCGATGCGATCCCGCATCACGATCGCATCAGCGCGCGCGTTCTGCCCCCCTTTGGACAGCTCCGCCTCCGTGCACGTGTCGTCTGGGAACTTCTCGCGCGCCACCTCGTAGCCCCAATCGCGGAATGCCCCCTCGGTGAACTTCATGATGTTTCCCTTGTGCACCAGCGTCACTGACTCACGATCGTTCTGGATCGCGTGGCGGATCGCCATTTCCACCAGTCGCTTCGAGCCAAACTCGGACATCGGCTTCACACCGAGAGCAGACTTCTCCCGAATTTCGCTATTGAATTCCTTCCGCAGGTAAGCGGCGATGGTTTCCGCTTCTGCGGATCCCGCCTTCCACTCGATGCCGGCGTAGACGTCCTCGGTGTTCTCGCGGAAAATCACGACGTTGACTTTTTCCGGCTCCTTTACCGGTGCGCCGACGCCCTCGAAGTAGCGCACGGGACGGATGCAGGCATAGAGATCGAGTACCTGCCGCAATGTGACATTCAGAGACCGAATGCCTCCGCCAACGGGTGTGGTCAGCGGGCCCTTGATCGAGACGCGATACTCCGACATCGCGTCCACGGTTTCCTGCGGCAGCCAGTCGTTGAATTGCTTGAAGGACTTCTCGCCCGCGAATACTTCCATCCAGGCAATCTTACGGACGCCCTCATACGCCTTCTCCACGGCGGCGTCGAATACGCGCACGGAAGCGCGCCAAATATCGGGGCCGGTACCGTCGCCTTCGACAAACGGGATGATCGGGTCGTCGGGAACCGACAGTTCTCCGTTCTTATACACGATCCCTTCACCGCGCGAAGGGACTCTGGCGTATTTATACTTGGTCATCTACTCCAGATAGTTAAATGCGAATCGCCAAATGTAGTGCAACTCGGCGTCGCACAAAACCTTCCAGACAGCCAGCACAACAGGCGTTCGCCACGTATTGGGATTAATGCTGCACCGAGACAAAATTCTACTTACGCTTCTTATCTCCAGC
>Ga0209027_1000933_pt1 | contig 10777 bp, 8 predicted proteins | sample GraSoi013_1_20cm_3_FD_185821 | JGI IMG/M metagenome (GOLD analysis project Ga0209027, IMG submission 185821) | Grasslands soil microbial communities from the Angelo Coastal Reserve, California, USA - Sample 09_27_2013_1_20cm (SPAdes) (version 2) | ecosystem: Environmental > Terrestrial > Soil >...
AATCAGCATCGCCCGCCAGCGGTCCGCTATAGTAGCCGAGTATGTAGTTGGTGGGCAGGTTCCTACGCTCGACGACCAAAGCAGTCGGCGCGACCGGGACACGTGGTGGGGCCACCCACTTGTAAGTGCCCGCTGGAAGTTTGGCAATCGATTGCGTGACGAGACGCTCGATGTCCACGCGGCCGATATTGCCTACAACGACGAGCAGCATTCTCGACTTTACAAATTGCGTAGCGTGGTACCGGCGAAGCGCCGCTGAATCGAGCACCTGGATCGATTTCTCATTGCCGACAACCGACACAGAGTAGGGATGACCAACGAACGTGATGCTGTCAGCCAGGTACTCTGCCGTTGCGTCGGGATCGTCCCGCCTTTGTCTGATCCCCGAGAGGTACTGTGCTTTCACTAGATTGACATCTGCTTGCGCCAGGGCCGGGTACATGACTCGGTCGGCGAAAATGGACCACGTCGAGTCAAAAACTTCCGTACTGGAGCGAATTCCAAACATCGTCCAGTCGGCAGTTGCCGCGTCGACTATCTCACTCCCCAATCGAGACATGGCGCGACGCAGCGAAGCTTTCGGATAGTGGGTAGTGCCGCGCTCGGAAACGTCAAGGAGCACTGGCTCAATACCGGCATTTGCCTCTGTGACCTGGCGCGCGCCTCCCAATAGGTAGAGGTTGGCGGCGATGACGTTGTTGGCCGCGTTCTGTCTCAGTATCACGTGGATGCCGGCAACGTCGAAGCTGGTGGTCGCTTGTGCCAATACGAGCGCGATAGAGAGTAGCATCAACGAGTCCCCGCCATAACGAGATCCTGGTCCTGAAGCTTCAGAGATTGTCTGGCGTCTGGGGCGAGGAGCACTCCAGTGATGTGGGGCTTATTGACGATGTAGCTGCGCACGTAAGCTCGAAGGTCGTCCAGGGTCTGTTGAGCCATGTGGTCGACATATCCCATGTAGTATTCAAGACTCGCCACGCTCCACCAGAAGCCGAGCGTGTGGACGAATCCTGATGCTCGTTCACGATCGAATGCAGAAGTGACTGCACGATGGGCCTTGACCGCCTCGAGCTCCTCGCCGGTGATGTATCCAGGAGTATCGAACTTCCCGACCTCAGCATACAACGCTGCTAGCGCTGCGCGTAGTTGACCAGGTGATGTTTGTCCACTGATTGAGATCGGGCCCGTATGATTGAGCGTGTAGTAGTTGACGCCAATTGATTGCCACAGCCCACTGTCGACGAGCTTTTGCTGGAATTGAGAGCGAGGATCGTTGAGGACGTCGGAGAAAACGTCGGCCGCGTATGTAGATTTTGGGTCCTGACCCACGCTCGGTCCTTGCCATTGGATCAGCACGGTCACTGCGCCTACAGGCGCTTCGACAATGACCGCATCGCTCCTTTGCAGCGCCGGGATAACCGGAATAGGATCAGCGACAAATGGGTCAGGTCCGCGGGGCCAAGATCCAAGCTCGCGTTCAGCCACGGCGAAGACCACGGCTGGGGCTACGTCTCCCGCCACGATAAGGGCCGAATTATTGGGGATGTAGTACTTCTGCTGGATAACCCGCATTTTCTCGGGCGTGGTAGTCTGCACGACGTTGCGATCACCGATGATGTCTTTCCTGCTGAAATTCCCCGGATACAGCTTGGAGTCGAGCTGTCGAGTAAAGCCAAAGAACGGGTTGGATTCGTCTCGATCATACTCGCTAATCACGACCTGCCGTTCCTGAGCCAGCTCGTCACCACGGAACAGCGGGCTACGCACCGCTGCTGCGAGCAACCGAACGGCATCGCCGAGTTTATCCGATGGAACGGTCATGAAGTAGTTGACTATTTCTTCGCGCGTTTGCGCATTGAACTGGGCACCGACATTGGTTAGCGCGTCCCAAAACTGGTTGGGCTCCGCGTACGCCGAATTAGCCTTGAAGAACATGTGCTCATACATGTGCGCGAGGCCTTCGTACTCCGGGCTTTGCGTGAATGAGCCGTTCTTCACGTCGATCTCGACGGTCACCAGCGGCACACCGTGATTCTCGACGACGATCACCTCCAAGCCGTTGGGCAGAACTTTGCGCTGGATGATTTTGTCCAGCTCCGCTCTTTGAGCCTTCGCGTCTAGCGGTACGAGCGCTGCAACAAGGAGCGCAAGAGTAGCGAAGCAACGCTGTACACCTTTTCTTTCGAACATGTCAGATACTGTGAAAGTCCGCCCTGATCTTTATGGGCAATTGGCTGGCCGGCTCGACACAAAGAGGCTCAAAAAGAATGAGCCTCTTGCTCAATACACCACATTCAAGATTGGTGGTCCAGCCGACTACTTCTACGATGCAACATCGACAGATGATCTGGCAGTGGCAGTCAGCACCGCTCGAGAGCTTGACATCAAGTTTTTTGTCCTGGGGTTGGGTGCCAACATTTTGGTCGGAGACAAGGGCTTTCGCGGTCTCGTCATCCGCAATACGTCCAGTCATCTGAAGTTCTACGATGATGGGCGCCTCTGGGTAGAGAGCGGCGCGGTGATGGCCAAGCTCATTCCGCAGGCTGTGGCACGCGGACTCTCCGGGCTCGAGCACTACGTCGGCATTCCGAGTACGGTCGGTGGAGCTGTCTGGCAGAATCTGCACTTCCTCTCACCAGCTCCTGCTCGCGAACGAACGATGTTCATCGCCGAGGTATTCGAATCAGCCGAATTGCTCAGCGAGGATGGCAGGCGCAAGACTGTCGACCGCGATTACATGAAGTTCGGGTACGATACCAGCGAGCTGCATAAGGGACGGGAAGTCGCGCTGGCGGTGACGTTCAAGCTCGAGCAGGGTGATGAGGCAGTCATGCATCGCATCATGCAGGAGAATCTGAGTTGGCGGGGCGGTAAGCATCCCTGGCTGGAGTACCATCCGAGCGCTGGCTCGATCTTCAAGAAAATCGAAGGTGTCGGGGCAGGGCGACTAATCGACCAGGTTGGACTCAAAGGCTTTCGCCATGGCGACGCCCAGATCTCCCACATTCACGCGAACATTATGGTGAACCTCGGCGACGCTACCGCCAAGAACGTGCGGGAGCTGATCACTATCGCTCAGGCGAAGGTGGAGGAGAAGTTCGGACAGCATCTGGAACCGGAAATCGGTTTCATCGGAGAGTTCTGATTACCGGAGCGCGAGTCGTTCCGCTTTCTCTGTCAGGTTAGTCCACCTCTCGATCGCCGAGTCAAGTTTACGCCGCATCTCTTCCAGCTCTTTACCGGCGACAAGAGATTTTTCTGTCCCTTCGCGAGAGGTGTAGAGCTCGGGATCCTCGAGCAGTTTGGTTAGCTGGGCGACCTTCTCCTCCAGCGTCGCGATTTCTCTCTCTGCTTCCTCGGCCTGACGTCTGGCCTCACGCAAGTTCGTGCGCGTCTCGTCCGCGCTGATCTGTCGCCGCTGCGTCGCTTTTTTCTCGCGTAGCTTGCGCAGCGCCTCCTGCTCGGCGAGCACCACTTCGGCAGCATGCTGACGCTCGTTGCTACGCTCTTCCCATTCGGCAAAGGACCCGGGAAAGTCAGTAATGTGGTGATCGTGGAGTATCCACACGCGTGAGGCTAACGCCTCCAACAAGGCGCGGTCGTGACTGACGAGCAGGATGGTGCCCGCGTACTCATCGAGGGCATCCTCCAGCACTTCAACGGACTCGATGTCGAGATGGTTTGTTGGCTCATCGAGCAGCAGGAAATTCGCGCGACCAAGCATCATCATCGCCAGTGCAACGCGCGCTTGTTCGCCACCCGACAACGTGTCAGCTCGTCTTTGGACTTCATCACCTGAAAAACCAAAGCGACCGAGATGTCCCTGGACCTGACGACGCTCCCAGCGAGGTCGCAGCTCCGAGATCACGTCATAGAGTGTCCGATCCGTCGGTACCTGCGCGAGATCCTGTCGGTAAAAGGCTGGCGTGATCGACGAGCCAACTGTGAGCTCGCCGGCGGCGATAGCACGCTCACCAATGAGCGAACGAAGGAAGGTTGATTTCCCGCTTCCGTTCGGCCCGATGAATCCAATGACATCGCCGCGCTGAATCGTCGCAGAAAAACCCGCAACTAATACCCGACCGTCAACTTCAATGGTAACGTCTCGCGCAACTGCGACTTGATCACCACCGCGTTCAGCAACGTCGAGAGAAAGATTCACGGCACTTCCTTGGTCCGCACTGGGAGCAGCCAGCCGTGGCAAGCGTCCTAGTCTCTTTCGCCGACCTTTGGCCTGCTTCGAATTCTGCCCGGCGATGTTCCGCCTGATAAAGTCTTCTTCCTCGACGACAAACTTTCGTTGTTTGTCTGCCGCTCGTTGTTGCGAAAGTCGCCGTTCATTTCGCTGCATGATGAAGGCTTCATACGTCCCGACGTAGGAGGAGGCGGTACCAGCCTCGATGTGCAGGACGTGATCGACGACGTTGGCGATAAACGCCCGGTCGTGACTGATGACAAGCACCGTTCTGTCCGTCCGGCGCAGGAACTCTTCCAGCCAACGTGTGGTTTCCAGATCCAGGTGGTTCGTTGGCTCGTCGAGCAGCAGAACGTCGGCTGGACTTACGAGCTGACCTGCGAGGCCCAGCCGGCCACGTTCACCACCGCTCAACTGCTCCAGCGGCTGTGTGCGCGCCTTGTCCGGACTGAAACCAAGTCCATCCAGGATTGCATCTACTCGTGATGCGAGACTGTACCCATCCTCTCGCTGAAAGCGCTCGAAGTCTCGATCGTAGCGTGCCAGCATCTGTGGCGTTACCGATTCACCGGCTGCGGCAATTAGCTCTGCCTGCTCGGTGAGCGAGCGCTCCAGAGCAAGTAGCTCCGCAAACTCTCCAGCAGCTGCCTCCCAGACTGTTTCAGCGCCAGCGAACTCCCGGTGTTGCTCTAGTAACCCGACGCGTAGCCCGGGCTGTTTGGAGACAGCTCCGGTTGTCGGCTGCTGACTGCCAGTTATGAGCGTAAACAGTGTCGTCTTACCACTGCCGTTGCGGCCAATTACTCCCCAGCGCTCCCCCCGGGCGACCGTGAAGGTCACTCCCGAAAAAACCCGGGTAGCTCCGAAGTCAACGGTTACGTTCGATAGAGAGATCTGGGTCAAGAACGCAAGACTGACGAGCAGGCGTCGAGGCAGCGCTGGATCGATTGCACGGAGTGATCGCCCATGTGGCCAATGCGGAACGTGACGCTCTTCAGTTTTCCGTAGCCGTTCCCGACCACGATCCCAAGTTTGCCAACCGCCGCGGTAAATCGCTCGGCGGGGAGATTCTCCGGCAGCCGAATCGCAGAGACTGTAGGAGACTGTGATCCGAGTGGCGCGATGTTGCTCAGCTTCTTTCCTGTTTCGTTGCTGATCTGAGCGATCCATTCCTGAGTTTTCGCGGCCATCGCCCTGTGTCTCGCCCAGCGGGCTTCCATTCCTTCAGCGAGGATCGAGTCAAGCTGAGCGTCGAGGGCATAAAACAGAGTAAGCGCGGGCGTACTCGGCGTTTGATTGCGGCGCGCGTATGCATCGAGCTCGACCAGATCGAAGTAGACTCCACGCTCGTGCAGATTACTCGCGCGATCGATGAAGCTGGGCGAGGCAACACCGAACGCCAATCCCGGCGGAAGCGCTAGCGCTTTCTGCGAACCGGTGAGTACGTAGTCCAGGTCCCATTCGTCGAAGAAGAGCTCGGCGCCACCCAGTCCGCTGACGCTATCGATCAAGCACACGCAGCCGTGGCGGTGAGCACAATCGGAAATCGCCCGAACATCGTTCAGCGCACCAGTGGAAGTCTCGGAGTGAGTTACGGTAATCGCGGCGTATTGACGCATCGAGAGGCGTTGCTCGAGCTGCGGCAACGCGTGCACCTGTCCCCAGCCGACGTCATAACGATCGACTTCGCGACCGCACATCGAAGCGATGTGGGCGAATCTTTCCGAGAAGGCGCCGTTGACCAGGCAGAGAACCCGCCCCTGTGGTGCACAACGAATCGCCGCCTCCATCATGCCAGTGCCGGAGGAGCTACTGACATAGACGGGTCGCTCTGTCTTGAAAACCGGACGCAGTCGTTCCTGTAGTCGGCAAAAAAGATCTTCGAACTGCGGCCCGCGATGCGGCAGCATCGGGCGGTTCATCGCCAACATGATCTCTTCCCTCACCTCTGTCGGTCCGGGAAGAAAGAAGGTTCCGAAGTTATTGGTCGATTTCATTTGAGAATGAGGTTTCTGAGCTCTGCAAAACTCTCCACCACAAAATCGGCGCGCTCAATCACAGGCTGGCGTCGAGTGAATCCAGTATAAGCGGCAAAGTTCGTCACCACCGGCTTCATCTCGCTATCGGTCATGCCGTCCCCCACTGCGAGTATCGGTGTCTTCAGACCAAGACCTTGCACGGTGATGCGCTTCCCTTGTTGCTGTGTCAGCAGTGATGTGTTCTCGAAGCCCGCATACTCACCAGTTTCATCGAAGAAAACCGAGACAGCGTACAACGAGCGATCGGACACGCCGAGTTCCTTCGCCAAGGGAATGATAGCCTCCCTCAAGCCGCCGCTCACCATCAGCAGATCGATTCCACTATTACGAAGTTCTATCAGGGTCTCGCGGGCACCCGGCGCAACACGCTCAACGTATTCGTCGCCGAGCGCCTCGATTTCCCGCGCCGACGGCTTCACCGCTTCCATCCGCTCGGAATACACAGCTTCGATCGGCAGCTCACCCCTCATTGCCCGCTCGGTGAGAGACGCGCTCCATTCCAGCATTTCGGGACCTCTCAGCGCGGCCAGCCAGTCGATGCCCTCGATGCCACTCAACGTCGAATCGACATCGAAGACAACCGAGTGATAGTGGATCATAGAATGTTGCCGGGCGCGAGCAGATTGAGCGGATCCAACTCCCTCTTCACCGCCTTCATCATCGCGATCTGCAGTGCGTTCATCTGCAGTGGCAGCCACCGCTTTTTGATTTTTCCAATCCCGTGCTCCGCGGCGACGGTGCCGCCAAGACCGACCACCACGCGCAGCGTCTCTTCAACGACTCTTTCTATCGTAGCAAGCTCGGCCGAATCCCTTGCGATGAAGTTTTCATGTGGATGGCCGTTACCGGCATGGCCGTAGATCACCGGCTGCGGCACTCCTGCGTCATGCGTGAGTCGACGTGCAATGGCAATCGCTTCGGGTAGTCGCCGATATGGCACTGCCCAATCGGTCGACACTTTTCGGCCACCGACATGACTCTGTCTTCCACCGCGCTCATTCATGGTTGCCGGCACGCTGTGTCGAAACTGTCTTGCCTCCCGCAGCTTGGCTTCGCCCTGAAATACCAGCGGTTCGATGTCCGACGATTCGCCGATTGCATCAGCCCAGCGAGCGAGCGTGGCATCGACGTTGTCGACTACTTCCTCCTCCACGTAAACCATTCCCTTCGCGGCGCCGGGCAATGCAGATCCGGTCACACTTTTCCGAGCGATCTCGAGAGCCGGCTCATCGAAGTACTCGATGCACCTCGGCGAGAGCGTACGGTTTTCCCGCGTCGCAATCACGAATCTCAGCGCCTCGTCTTCGACGGCAGAGAACATTGCCAGTCCGACGACTTCAGCCGGCAATGGCAGTAGCGAGAGTTCCGCATCAACGACGACGCCTAACGTGCCTTCGCTGCCGATGAACCAATCGATAGGGTCGTGCGCAAAGGCGTAACCGACGGTGTTTTTTTCAAGATTGGACCGGCGAAACTCTTTCTTCTCGCCATCCGCAAGAATGACAGTCAACGCCTGAACGTATTTGCGAGTTGGGCCGTACTTGAACGTGCGCGCGCCGGAAGCGTTACACGCTATCGCCCCACCGATCGTCGACTCCTCTTCGCTGGTTGGGTCCGGCGCGAACAACAAACCGGACGCAGCGGCTTTACGCTTTATGTCGGCTACTAACGCACCCGGTCCGACCCTTATTGTACGCGCGGCTTCGTCCACATCCGACATGCGGTCCAGGCCGCGCATCGACAGCAGAATGCCCTTGTCCGTTATTGAGGCGGCTGTGGTGCTGGATTGCGCGCCGGCCGTCGTCACCGGAATTCGATCCTTTTGCGCACGCATCAGCGCTTCAGCTACATCTTCGATCGATGCCGGACGCACCACAAAATCCGGTACGAGCCGCAACCCTGACGCATCAGCCTCATAGGCTTCACGCACGCTCTTGTCGCTGAGCAGCTCTATTGTCACCCTGGCTTGAAGCAGACGACAGCAGCTGACGAAACGTCGGGTAGCCGCAACAATGACTCGCGGATCGTCTCGCTGATGTCTCCATCTACCGAGACAGCGGCTAGCGCCTGCCCACCCTGTGCCAAGCGCGCCTGATGGTACTCCGCAATGTTGACTCCTGCTTCGCCGAGCAGTGTGCCAACACGCCCGATGACACCGGGAACGTCATTGTTGGTGAGAATCAACAGCGTATCACGCAGTTGTACGTCGACGTGGAACGCGCCAATTCTAGTCAGGCGCGGCGTATTGCCGGGTTGCGCATTCCCCGCAATTGCGATTTCCTGCATCCCGCCACTCAGCCTGACTTCGATGCCGTAGGGGTTGTCCTGCGCGGCGGTCTCGGTCGTCGACAAATCGATACCGCGATTCTCGGCAATCGAGCGCGCATTAATCAGATTCAGTCGCTCTTGTTCGACCCTGCCTTCGAGCAGGCCGCGCGCGGCTGAGGCGAGGAGTGCGCTCCTTGCGGGCGCCAATGCTGAACCCGATCGGACGTCGATCCGTTGAACGACGCGCATTCCCTGAGTTGCGAGAATAGCGCGCCCGACTGCCGCGGCACGTCTCGCCAAAGTCAATGCTGGCTCGACCTCGGACCATTGTCCGCCGACGTCGGCGACGTTGATGGAACGTGACAGCTCTCCACTCAACAAAGCGTCGCGCACGGCTACGCACACGTCTACGGCAACGTTCCGTTGCGCCTCGGACGTTGACGCACCGATATGAGGTGTGAGCAGAAAATTCGGGATCTTGCGCAGCGGATGATCCGTGGCAAGCGGTTCCTTCTCATACGCATCGATTACCGCACCCAGCAAATGATCGTTCGCGAATGCGTCCAGCAATGCCTTCTCGTCGACAATTCCGCCGCGCGCCATGTTCACGACGATTGCCTGCCTTGGCAATCGTGCAAGCTCGCGCCTACCGATCATGCCCGTCGTCTCGTCCGTGAGCGGCGTGTGCAGCGTGAGGATGTTCGCCTCCCCCAGCAGATCTTCAAGCGCCTTCATCTCCTGAACCCGAAGTGCCTCGAATCTGCTCTGGGCGATGTACGGATCGTACGCAATAACGTTCATCCCGAACGCTCGAGCCCGGGTTGCGACCTCGCCGCCGATTCTGCCGAGTCCAACGATTCCGAGCGTCCGGCCTTTCAGCTCAGAGCCGAGTAAGGCAGACCGATCCCATTGTCCGGAGTGCATCGAGCTATCGGCCCTCGGAATGTGTCGCAGCAGTGATATCACCGTGCCGAAGAACAATTCAGCGACAGCAATGGTATTGCCCGCAGGTGCGTTGATGACGGCAACACCCAGGGATGTCGCGGTATCGAGAGCGATGTTATCTACGCCCACTCCGGCGCGGCCAACAACCTTGAGCCGCGTGCCCTTTTCGAGCAGGTCGGCAGAAATCCGCGTCGCGCTCCGTCCCACTATCGCATCGTAATTCGGGATTCTCGCGAGCAGCTCGTCCTTGGGCAGCGTCGGAACTTCATCCACCTTGATGCGCGGCTCGGCGGAGAGAATTGCAACTCCCTCCGGATCGATGTCGTCAGTCACCAGAACGCGAAAAGTCATCTGCTCTCCATCCAGCTTCGCATCACGTTCTCGTCAGCCCCGATCAGCACCTGGTTTCCCTTACGGACAAGTGGCAGGCGAAGAAGCAGCGGCTCCTCGGATAGTTTTTCCAGCCATCTATCGTCCGAAAGTTGCGCATAGCGGAGCCCGAGCTCGTCGAAGCGCCTTGAGTCACGATCGACGAGTGCATTCACGCCAAATTTCTGCGCGAAGCGACGCAACTCGCCGAGCGAAGCGGGTCGTTCCATGAGATCGACAAAATGGGTTTTGATTCTTCGCTCTGAGAAGAAACGAAGTGCCTTTCGCGTATCAGCATTTTTTTTGACGCCGAAGATTTGCACTTCCAATGTTTTATCGGGGTGGCCGGCAGGGGCAGATCCATAATGAGCGCTGACATAATCTATTCGCCCGCATGGTGGATTCCCGGCGGGCATCTCCAAACATTGTGGGGGAAATTCTTTCGTCGGCAGCCGCCCGCGCCCACCCGCTTGGAGCGGTGGACCACTGCCGACGGCGATTTCCTGGAACTCCATCGCATTGATAGCGCCCCTGGCGTGCCAAGAGTTCTCCTTCTGCATGGGCTCGAGGGAACCATCCGATCACACTACGCCCAAGGACTGCTCAACGAAGCGGTACGCCGCGGATGGGGCGCGGATCTGCTGATTTTTCGGTCCTGCGGATCCGAATTGAACCGCGCGAAGCGATTCTACCACTCCGGCGAAACCGAAGATCTCACCTTTGTGTTGGACAAGATCAGCGCGGAATACCCGACGTCGCCGCTGGCGGTTGCGGGCGTTTCACTGGGCGGAAACGTGCTCGTCAAGTTCCTGGGCGAGCGTGGCCTTAGGTTGCCGCCGCAGCTGAAGGCAGCCGCGGCGGTGTCGGTTCCCTTTGACCTCGCGCGATCGTCGACACGAATCAATCGCGGGTTCTCCCGCGTTTATCAGCGCTTCTTTCTCGACTCACTCCGGCGCAAGGC
>Ga0209027_1000936_pt1 | contig 10772 bp, 10 predicted proteins | sample GraSoi013_1_20cm_3_FD_185821 | JGI IMG/M metagenome (GOLD analysis project Ga0209027, IMG submission 185821) | Grasslands soil microbial communities from the Angelo Coastal Reserve, California, USA - Sample 09_27_2013_1_20cm (SPAdes) (version 2) | ecosystem: Environmental > Terrestrial > Soil >...
GCTTCATAGAATCGAGTGTGAGCACGGTCTGCTGTGCTGATACTTCCGCGTTCGTCTGCCTGCCTTCCTGAATTTCGCCTGTGTGCGTCACAGAGCTTTCGCTCAAGTTTGCGCCCGTCGCCGAAGCATAGATATTTGGTGATGAGATGCTTAACTGTGGCAAGCCCAGAGCAGTTCTCAATTCGTTCGCAAGCTCTCCCGCAGTAGCCTGACGGTCGCCTCTGTCTTTCGCCATAGCGCGCTCTACGGCGCGGCTGAATGCTTCCGGTATTTCGGGGAAAACTTCGTGCAGAGGCTGAGGCAATACAGAGATATGCTGCTTTCTCAATTCGGCTAGAGAGTTCGCATTAAAAGGTTTCTGCCCGGCTATGATTTCGTAAAAGACGTTACCTAGGCTGTAGATGTCTGCGCGCCCGTCAATCTCAGGGTTCATGTCGCGCGGCACTTCACCCCACTGCTCCGGCGACATATAGTAGGGCGTTCCAAGAATCTGCCCCGCAACCGTTAGCTTCGTAGCCTCGCCCGAATCCGACCCGGCCATCTCGCGCATCTTCGCAATGCCGAGGTCAAGCAGCTTAACGGCCACTTCGCCCGTCTCGCTGGACTTTCCTATCATTATGTTCTCGGGCTTCAAATCACGATGCACAACGCCCATAGCATGAGCAGCATTTAGAACGCTCATCACAGGCTCAAGCACTTGCAGCGCATCCTGCGGCGAGAAACGCCCGCGCGCTTTCAACTCCGCGTCGAGCGTGTGCCCCTCTACATATTCCATAACCATGTAGATAAGCCCTTCGCTCGTCGTGCGCAGGTCGTAAACCGTTACGGCGTTCGGATGACGGAAGCGGCGCGCTGCCTGTCCCTCGCGCCGAAATCTTCTGAGCCACTCGGCGTTGTTCCGCATCTGTGGCGGCAGAACTTTTATAGCGACGCGGTCGCCCAAAAGGATGTGGTGCGCGCGATAGACCGCGCCCATGCCGCCTTTGCCCAGCATGGCCTCCACGCGATACTGGCCGTCCAGCGTCGTACCGACGATTGTCGAAGGGTCGTCTTCCAGAACCTCGCCATCAACGGCGCAAAAGCTCACGCCGTCCTCATACTTCGTGCTGCACACAGGGCAATACTTCATCGAAAATCTATCTCTCTGTCTTTGACCTGAATCTCAAATTCGCGGGCGCTGCCCTCTAAAGAGGTGGTTTCCAAAAGAGGAGCAATAAAATGTCCACCGCTAGTTTACGAAATGATTGGGTGAGGAGCAATGCGCCAACGAATAATGCTCAATTTATCGTTCAAGCGTCGGATGTTCTTTTACGAGTAAATTTTCAGCGCGTACTCTCGAACCATGCGGTCGCTATTAAATAGCGGAACGAGTGTAGAGATGGAGCGCTTCATCATCTCGACCCAGCGGCGCGGCATGTCGCGCTCGTCGCGCTCGTAATAGAGCGGCACGACCTCTTCCTCTAAAACTTTGTAGAGTGATTCGGCATCGCGAGCGTCCATCGCGTGCGCGTCTTCAGTCGCGTCAAAATCGCTTATGGCGAAGCCGTTCGTGCCGTCGTAGCCTTCAATCCACCATCCGTCCAAGATAGAAAGATTCAGCCCGCCGTTAATCGCAACCTTTTGTCCGCTCGTGCCCGAAGCTTCAAGTGGGCGACGCGGCACGTTCAGCCAAACGTCAACGGAGCGCACAAGGTGGCGCGCTACCTCCTGATCATAGTCCTCAAGAAACACTGCGCGGTTGCGAATCAACGGGTCCGATTTCCATAGAGCGAGTTGCTGAAGTATGAATTTTGCGCCCTCGTCCTGCGGATGAGCCTTTCCGGCGAAGATTAACTGCACAGGGCGCTCTTCATTGTTGATGAGACGAAGCAGACGGTTTGAATCCGTCATGAGCATTCCCCAGCGCTTGTAGCCAGCTACGCGGCGCGCAAATCCTATGGTGAGCGCGCCAGCGTCGAACATCGTTCGGGCACTCTCCGTATACTCGCGACTCTCGCCCGCATTCATGCGCGAGTGGAACGCGCGGTGGCGCACAAACGCTATGAGCCTTCTTTTTAAGAGCGTGTGCGCGCCCCACAACTCTTCATCAGACATCTTCTCGATGGCATCTTTCCACACCTTCGCATCGTACAGAATTTCAGTCCAATCCAGCCCAACATGCTTTTCGTAAAGCGAGCGTATGATTGGCGCAACCCACGTGGGCGCATGCACACCGTTGGTGACGGAAGTGATTGGGACTTCCCCGACAGTGCGACCGGGAAACATGTCGTGCCAGAGAGCGCGCGACACCTCGCCGTGTTTGCGGCTAACGCCGTTCGTCGAGCGACACGTTTTTATAGCGAGCGGCGTCAGCCCGAAACTCTCCGCGTCATCGTAAGGTTTGATGCGACCCAGATTCAGAAACTCTTCGTGCGACAAATCAAGCTCTTCCTCGAAAGTCGAGCCGAAACATTTTTCGATGAGCTTAGGGTTGAACTCATCATTGCCTGCCGCGACGGGCGTATGAGTCGTGAACACGCAAAGCTCGCGCACATGGTTCACTGCCTGACCAAAATCAATCTCTTCCTTCTTCATTATCTCGCGCGCCAGTTCCAAAGTGAGAAAAGCTGAGTGGCCTTCGTTCAAGTGATAGACGTGCGGCCTGACTCCTAGTTCTCGCAGCAGACGGACGCCGCCTATGCCCAGCAACATCTCCTGCACGACGCGCGTCTCGCGGTCGCCGCCGTAAAGATGGCCTGTCACTAAGCGGTCTGTCTCGTTGTTCTCAGGTATGTTCGTGTCCAAAAGGAAAAGCTGTACGCGCCCGACCTCTGCGAGCCAACTTTGCGCGCGCACTAATCGTCCTCGCATCTCAACTTCGACAGTGACGGGCGTGCCCTGCTCGTCCCTGACAAGAGTTATAGGCAGCACCGATGGATGCGTCTCGCCGTAATACTCTTCTTGCCAGCCGTCGCGGCGAAGCCTTTGGCGGAAATAGCCGTAGCGATAGAGAAGCCCTACGGCTACGAGCGGCAGTCCAAGGTCGCTCGCGGATTTCAGATGATCGCCAGCGAGCATTCCAAGACCGCCCGAATAGAGCGGCAAAGAATTATGCACGCCATATTCAGCACAAAAATATGCGACCGCATGTTCTGTTGTAATCTTCGTATCATTTTGCGGCCACCACCTGCGCCCGTCTTCCATATACTTATCGAACTCTTTAGCAAGCTCTCGCACGCGCGCTATGTAATCCGGGTCGGTCGCCATCTCTGTCAAACGAACTTCCGAAGACTCTGCGAGCAGACGACGCGGGTTGTGCTCGCACTCTTCCCAGACCACAGGGTCTAAATCTCTGAAGAGAGCCGTTCCGCCCGGCGTCCAACTCCACCAGTAGTTCCATGCGACTCTTTCCAACGGGCGCAAAGGCTCTGGCAACTGTGTCTCTTCCTGTATAGACATCTCTTCAAAAACGTTCTCGACGTGAATCATCAATATTTCGGTCCTGCTTCTAGATTGGATTAAGAAAATCTCTGGTGACGCAAAAAATCTTCAGCATCTCGCTGCTGAAAAAAGAGCAGTCGCACTTCTTCGATTAAATGCTCTGCGGATTTCAAGAACTCTTCAATCGCTTGCGAGGAAACCTGCGCGGCTTCCGCGCGAGGATAGCCGAACGCGCCCGTAGAGATTGAAGGGAAAGCTATTGAAGCGAGGGCGTGCTCTGCTGCAAGCGCAAGCGAGTTTCTGTAGCATGCGGCGAGAAGCTCTGCCTCGCGCCCATCCTGCATGCCGTAGATTGGGCCAACCGTATGAATCACATAACGCGCGGGCAGATTGCCTGCCGTAGTGATAACAGCCTCGCCTGTGGGCAAACCTTCGGGATAAATTTTCCGGCGAATTTCGCGGCACTCCTCCAGAATTTTTCCGCCGCCCACGCGATGGATCGCCCCGTCAACACCACCCCCGCCCAGGAGAGTCGAGTTCGCAGCATTAACCACAGCATCCGCACGCTCCCGCGTAATGTCGCCAACAAGAACGCGCACACGGCCATCAAGAAAAGTCTCAAACATATAAAGACAGTTTACAGTTTTCAGTTTTTAGTTTTCAGAAGAAGAGCGAAAAGCTTTCGGCTTAAAACTGAAAACTGAAAACTTAAAACTGTTCTCACTCGTCACTTATCACTTCCTCTCTAGGCTCCACGCTGACTTCGTCGAACATGTCTTGTCGTCGCAAAGCTTCGGCGACGCCTTTTGCTTTGTGCTCTGTGAGCGGATGATTGGCGTCGGTGCTGGCTATCTCGAAGAGGCGGTCGTCGAGCATGATTACGCCCAGATAGCCTAGCGGCACGCCGGGCGCGACCTGTATGTCGCCCATGTTGTGAATCTTGAAACTGCCGGTCTGTTCGACCCAGTCCTCTATGAACGGGTCGCAGAGGGCGTGACGGGCTTCTTCTTCGGTTAGGTACGCGCCTTCAACTATAAGACAGTATTCGCGTCCTGCGTTGGTCTTCATCGGAGTGGATTAAAGGATTTGGCTGCCGCGCTTTTTCTTCGCGGGGCGCAGCACGAGCGACACTTTACCACCGAAGCGGCGCGCACGGCAAAATTTTTCTTCAAAAAGATTAACGCCGCCCGTCTGCTTTCATGCGCTCGGCGGCGTCAAGGGTTGACGAAACATCAACCTAATTTTGGATTTTGGATTTTAGATTTTGGATTAGCGATTAGCGAACAGATTGAAGTCTGGCAACAAGCTCTCTTTCAATCCAAAATCGTAAATCCAAAATCCAAAATTTTTAGTAGGCTGTCGAAGTGCGGTCGTTCAGCACACGGCTAAAGCGCTCGAAGTAAGCGTTGAAAGTTACGAAATCGGTCATGCCCTGAAAGAAGGCTCGCCCGCCAGTCTCTTCCGCCAGACGGCTCAGCGAGGTCTGGCCGTAGAAGCTGGCCGTGTGATTGAAGCTGGTAAGCCCTACGCTCGGCGCGTAGAAAGTATAAACCGCAACGTTCCGCTTCTTGGCTTCCTTTATAGCGCGAAGCAGGTCAACCGTGTTGCCTGCGGCGGTCGCATCCAAGCCCTGCGAAATGTCCAGCCCGTCCGAGACAAGCAAGAGCGCGTTCGGATTTCCATTCTGATTATCGAATCGGCGCAATGCCTCAACGACTTCGACGTAAGGGTTGTAGGACGTAGCAGACTCGCTCGCTACGGGCACGCGCAAAGAGCGCGCAGCCTCTTCTAGATTGGTCGTGAACGGCTGGCGCACTTGAAGCGTTCCGCTCGTTATGTAAGCGACCATCACGCGCGAGCCATCGGGCAGGTTTCTAATAAAATCGCGCGTCACGTTAAGCTCGTTGCCCACGTGCGAGACCAGATCGTCTTGAATCAAAATCGCCAGATTCAGCTTCGCCTGAACGCGAGCAGAATGGTTAGCACTGCTTTCATGATCACCCTGCGGCCTTGCGAACGCCGTCGAGTTAATCGAGATTGCCGCGAAGATTGCGAGGCTTGCTAAACTTGCGAAAAACTTCCTGAACATTTCACTTCTTTCCTTTTCGACTTGAATGCCCGAATCGAAACGGGCTTCACCAAATGTTGTCCGAATTTAAGATGCAGAAAGTTGCGAAGATGTAGCCTGAGAAAAGGCAAAAGTAAAAAGGCAAAAGGCAAAAGTGAAGAAGGATTGAACGCTCTCTTACTTTTGCCTTTTTACTTTTACCTTTTGACTTTCCTTTGCCTTCTTCAGTTTGCCTTTTTACTTTTGACTTAATTTTTATGTAGCTTGCAGACTCCGCTGGCGTCGCAAGGGGGCGGGATTCCGAAGAGCGTATAGCGGCGGCGCGCAACCCAGCGGTAGAGGCGTGGGCCTAAAAATGTGAACGGCCAGATGGAAAGGATTGGCGCGAGCCAGCGCCAAACGGGGAGCACACGCAGAACTTCCAGCCATGCCCAGTAGCCGCTCGTCCAGCGTCCAGCCTCAGTTCTCACGTGCATCTCTTCCGAGAGTTCGGCCAACGTGTGTGGCTTGGCGCGCTCCTGATTCTCAGGCGAGTTGTAGTCCAGCCACTCTATACGCCGCTTCCTATCGAAAGGCTCTACGTGCTCGCGCATCCAAAGGCACAAAGGGCACTGCCCGTCCGTATAAACTTCTATGCGATCTGCCGAACTCATAGCTCTTGTGAATCCTAGCGTATAAATCTCTTTCTGCAAGACAATATAATAACACTGACGACGCGGGCAACGGCGCGATTCGTCTTTGTATCTATAAAGCAGTTTTCAGTTTTTAGTTTTCAGTTTTCAGAAAGAAGAGAACAGGCTTTTACTTAAAACTGAAAACTACGAACTGAAAACTGAAAACTAAAAACTGAAAACTGTTCTAAGGAAGGCCTATCAGATGAAAGTTAAGTTGCTTGTGACCGCTTTCATCCTCGCAATCGCTGGCTTGCTCTTCGCAATCTATGGAAGATCGCGTCAGGCCAGTTCTACTTCTTCCACGACTTTTCTCTCCGCCAGCGATTCGGCGGACGCACACGACCGTTTGATTTCGGCGCAGCGCGCGACGCAAGCACCGGATTTGGCCGCAGGCACGTGGATTAACTCTGACCCGCTCAGGCTAGAAGATTTACGCGGGCGCGTTGTGCTCGTGGACTTCTGGACTTTCGGCTGCTACAACTGCCGCAACACTCTGCCCGCGCTGAAGCGTTGGCATTCGCAGTACCACGAGCGCGGGCTGACCATTGTGGGCGTGCATTCGCCTGAACTTGATGACGAGCGAAATCTTGATAATGTGCGGCGAGAAGTGGCGTCGTTGGGCATACGCTACGCCGTCGTTACAGACAATAATTACGAAACATGGCGCGCATTCGGCGTTGAAGCCTGGCCTACAGAGGTTCTGCTGGATAAGCATGGGCGCGTTCGTTGGATTCACGTAGGCGAAGGCAGCTACGCGGAGACCGAAGAGGCTATCAAGAAACTTTTAGCGGAATAATTTTTTGTAAGGAATAGCTTCTAGGCGCGACTAACCTGTAAGGGCAAACCGAATGGCTTGTCCCGTTCGTAATTTCATTCGGTAAGCGAATCATGGTGATTAAAAAACCCGCTGGCATAAAATCAAGCGAGATAACGGACAAGAAAGTTTACTTGAACCGTCGGCTGTTCATGCGCGGGGCGGCGCTCGCTGGAAGCGCGCTCGCAACTGGCTGGCTCTACCGCTCATTGAATGCACCGCCACAGCCTCCGCGCGCCAACGCCAAAATTGAGAACGTCCTTAAGCCGCAGCCTACGTTTGAAGTGCCTGCAGTCAATGAGAAGCTGACGCCGCTTGAGTCAATCACTACTTACAACAATTTCTACGAGTTCGACACGAACAAGGGCGGCGTGGCAAGCGCTGCTGCGGATTTCGTAACGCGCCCTTGGTCTGTCTCTGTAGAAGGTCTTGTCAACAAGCCAAAAGTTTTCGACATAGACGAATTGCTCGGGCTTGCGCCGCAGGAAGAACGCATCTACCGCTTCCGCTGCGTGGAAGGCTGGTCAATGGTTATACCATGGGACGGCTTTCCGCTCTCAAAACTTTTAGAGGCGGTCGAGCCGCAATCAAACGCGAAGTACGTTGCGTTCCAGACGCTATATGATCCGAAGCGCATGCCGAATCAAAGCACAGGGATTTTAGATTGGCCTTACGTCGAAGGGCTTCGCATGGACGAAGCCATGCACCCGCTCACAATCCTTGCGACGGGAATTTACGGCGAGGTGCTGCCGCCACAGGACGGCGCGCCCATTCGATTGGTCGTCCCTTGGAAATACGGATTCAAGAGCATCAAGTCCATAGTCAAGATCAAGCTGGTTGAGACGGAGCCTCCGACCACTTGGAACATAGCAGCGCCCGACGAGTACGGCTTTTATTCAAACGTCAACCCACAGGTAAATCATCCACGCTGGAGCCAGGCACGCGAGCAACGCATAGGCGAGTTCAGCAAGAGGCCGACGCTGATGTTCAACGGCTACGCCGAACAGGTCGCGCACCTTTATGACGGGATGGATTTGAGGAAATACTATTGAGGTAATCCTTAGCGAGCTTAAGCATTTCCCTTTGCGCCTTTGCGTGAACATGCAATTCACATGAATCTTACGTGTTAATAGAATTGAGGGTTCACGCAAAGGCGCAAAGATAAGAGATAAGCTCGCAAAGCGGTTTGAATGAATTTTAAGTTAATCGCATGACGCCTGATCCGAAATTCTCAAAGCTAGTTGTGTTTGTGAACAGCCTTGTGCCGCTCGTGCTGTTGTTGTGGGACGCGGCGCACAAGAGGATGGGCGCGAACCCCCTTGAATTTGCTACGCGCACGACCGGGATGCTCACGCTCGTCTTCCTTCTAATCTCGCTCGCTGTGACGCCTGCGCGAAAGTTGACGGGTTGGCAGTGGCTTGGAAAGCATCGCCGCATGCTAGGTCTATTTGCATTCTTCTACGGCTTTCTGCACCTGATGACTTACGTCTGGTTTGATAAGTTCTTCAACCTGAAAGCTGCGGGGCTGGACATACTCAACCGCCCGTTCATAGCCGTAGGCATGGCTGCCTTCTTCATAATGATCCCGCTCGCTGTAACTTCGACGAACAAGATGGTCAAGCGATTGGGCGGGAAGCGCTGGAATCGTCTGCACAAGACCGCATACGTTGCTGCGGCACTCGGCGCGCTGCACTACTACATGCTGGTTAAGGCGGACACTCGATTGCCGCTCACGCTTGCTGCGGTTCTAGGAATACTGCTGGGCTATCGTCTCTTTATCAATTACATTCAACCGAAACCACCGGTAAGATTGCTCGCCCCGCGTCGCTAAAACATTCCAGATAAAAAGAAGCATCTTAGCTTTCGAGCAGAACTAGATTTCATTACGAGCATAAAGGCGACTGAAGAATTTCAAATTTGAGATTTCAGATTTGAAGTCTTTCAATCGTCCCTACGGGACTCAATTATTTCTCTTGTTCTCCTGTTCCCAGCACTCAAAGTGCTAAGCTCTTATCAGAAGTCCCTGACGGGACTTTTCCATCAGTTTCTCAGACAAGATTTGCACTGAAAATATGAGGTATTCTTGATGACCGGCGAGAGCGTTGAAGATACAAAAGAACATTCCAACCAAAGTGCGGCGCACGTGACGGGTGAGTATGATCCATTCATCAGGGGTCTGTTTCCTGTTGGTGTGCGCACCGTTCAGGCACTTGATATAGCACGAGGCCGCATGTTCCCTTGTGAGATATGGTATCCCGCGACTGCGCAGTATGCGGGTCAAGATATTGCACAGGAAACTCAAGATGTCTTCACGGTTCCGCCAAGCGATACACCACGCAGCCAAATGGCTGTACGCAATGCCGCAGCCCAAGCTGGCACTTGCCCGCTGATTATCTTTTCTCATAGCAGCGGAGGCAATCGGCTACAATCCACGTTTCTCTGCACACACTTAAGCAGCCACGGATATTTGGTCGCAGCGTTAGATCATTCTGAGGTGGTAGCAGCGGAACTGGCGCGCCAACCCGTTGAATCGGACGAACAAAGAGCGGCGCGACAGGAAGCCTGGATTGCGAACCGTGTGCCTGATATACGCTTTCTCCTAGATCACCTGCTTGGCGGCGCGTTGCTGGACTCGCAAATTAACCTTGCTCCCGCTCAGATTGGAATCGTGGGACACAGCTTCGGCGGTTGGACAGCGCTCGCTGCAACTGAAGTCGAGCCGCGCATACGCGCAGTTGTGGCGCTCGCGCCGGGTGGAAGTTCCAAGCCGAAACCCGGGATTCTTCGCGTGAAGCTTAACTTCGATTGGGGTCGTGACGTTCCTACGCTCTATCTGGTTGCGGAGAATGATATTTCACTTCCACTAGCCGGGATGTACGAAATATTCGAAAGGACTCCGGCAACAAAACAGATGATCATCCTGCGCCGGGCAGATCACATGCACTTCATGGACAATGTAGAGGAGACGCACGAGGCCGTGCGGGCAATGCCGTTCACAGGAGAGTTGGCCTGGATTACGAAAGAGATGCGCCCCATCGCGGAACTCTGCTCAGGTGAACAGGCTCACCTATTTGTGCGTGGCCTCACCGTTTGCCACATGGATGCAATCTTAAGGCGGCAAGGTGAAGCGCGAGCGTTCCTGGCCGGTGACTTGGAAACTGAACTCGCAGAGCGTGGCGTCCATGTGATTGTGCATAAGCCCTGACGCCGACTGCCACCTTATGCTGAACGCAAGCCACGAATCGTTGAGGCACGCATGTCGGATGCTGGCTATATAATCGAAGCAAAAGAGTCTGAGCGGGAGGTTAGACTATGAACAAGCTGCGAATCTTCGCCGCGTCGCCATCGGACGTAGCAGCAGAGCGCGCCAAAGTGGAAACGGTCGCAGCGATGCTGAAGCCTATGGCCGAATATCTGGGCATCGCACTCGAAGTGCTTGACTGGCGCGCGGTCGTACCTGATATGGGACGCCCCGAACAGGTCATTCTCAACCAGCTTGAGCCTACAGACTGGGATGCGTTCATAGGCATCCTCTGGCATCGCTTCGGCACACCGCCCGGCGGTCAAGACCCGCAAACGCAGAAAGAATATTTGGCGGGCACGGAAGAGGAGTTTAAGACCGCGCTTCGTCTATCGAAAGATTACGGCAAGCCGCGCATCATGATGTATCGCTGCACGCGACAGCTACCGTACGACGTTGACCCAGACCAGTTCAAGCGCGTTAAAGAGTTCTTTGCTCAATTTGAGGCTATCAAGGGCGAGCATCCGGGCTTGTATCACTCATTCGATACCATCG
>Ga0209027_1000937_pt1 | contig 10771 bp, 7 predicted proteins | sample GraSoi013_1_20cm_3_FD_185821 | JGI IMG/M metagenome (GOLD analysis project Ga0209027, IMG submission 185821) | Grasslands soil microbial communities from the Angelo Coastal Reserve, California, USA - Sample 09_27_2013_1_20cm (SPAdes) (version 2) | ecosystem: Environmental > Terrestrial > Soil >...
CGATACCTTCCAGCCCCACGTTGCAGGCGTGCTCAAACGCACGACCTCCTTCGGCTTCGAGGTATCCGACATAGATGAGCTGCTCGGGCGCGCCCGCAAGCACCTGCTTGAGAATCTCCTTGCGCTCGACATAGGGTACGTTGCGTAAATCGTATCCGTCGAGATAGAGCAGATCGAACGCGTGATAGCGCAGGCCGCCGAGGCGTTTTCTGCCGAGCTCTCGCCGGAGCGCTTGAAAGTCGGGAATGCCCGTTACGCCATAGACTACTGCTTCGCCATCAAGGACTGCTTGCCGAACCGTGAGACGTTGAGCTGCTTCAACGATCAGGCTGAACTGGTCAGTCCAATTCAATCCGGTCCGTGAAAACGCCGTCACCTTGCCGTCCTGCACATGGATTTGGCTGCGATAGCCATCCGCCTTGATCTCATAGACCCAGTCGTCTCCCGCCGGCGCACGCTGACGCAAGCTCGGGTCACAGGGTTCGATGAAAGCCGGAAATTCCGTCTTGCGTGCGCCTCGGAGGCCAGCCGGCGCCTTCTTCGAACGCGAACGCAAACCAGTTGCAGACATGCGAACTCAATAAAATGCAGGCCTGCGGGTTCCTCACCTGAGCTGCCGGAGATTCGCGCCGTCAGGCCAAATCGGTCGGCCTAGGCGGATGTGCCGTTCTGGGATGCAGGTTGTGAAGACACACTGCCAGATAGTTTCGTAACGATGCATCGAGAGGCACCGCCGTATCGAATAGCTTTTCCTGCACGTCGCGCGGCAGATCGGGCCAAAGCTGAAGGGCCGCACGACCCAGAAGTAGTTCAAGTTCGTTCGCGCCAGCTTTCATTTTTTGCTTTCCTGAAACGGAAATCCCCTACCCAACATCCCGCGATCAGCATTGGTTCCGCGCGCCTGTGGTGCCCCAAGCGGCGCCGGCGCGGAGGCTGAAAAGGCTAATTCCAAAAATTCGCTCGAACCCAGGCTCCTAGTCCACTTTGGCGCCTGAGAACTTCACCACCTTGCCCCATTTTTCAGTTTCGTCGGCCAGCAGTTTTCCAAAATCGGCAGCCGAGCCCGGCAGCAGAATCGCGCCGATTTCCGTAAATCGCCTCTTCGCCGCAGGATCGGCGAGAACGGCATTTATTTCCTTGTTCAGCTTTTCGATGATTGCAGCGGGCGTGTTCTTCGGTGCGGCGAAGCCGTACCACGCGCTCGCCTCGTAACCAGGTAGGAAATCGGCCAGCGTCGGCAGGTCGGGCAGCACGTCCGAGCGGGTCGTGCTCGTGACCGCCAAGCCGCGCAGCTTGCCTGATTTGACGTGCTCGGCGCAGGTCGGGATGTTGTCGAACATCACATGCACCTGGCCGGCAATCAGATCCGTGAGTGCCGGCGCTCCACCCCGGTAGGGCACGTGGACCATATCGGTGCCGGTGAGCATTTTGAATAGTTCACCTGACATGTGAATCGTCGATCCGTTGCCGGAGGACGCCATATTGAGCTTGCCGGGATTGGCTTTGGCGTAAGCGATCAGTTCGGGGATCGACTTAACGGGCACTGACGGGTTTACCACAACCACGTTCGGAAAACGGATGATGCCGGCCACCGGTTCGCTGTCACGCAAGAAATTGAAGTTGAGCTTGTCGTACAGCGTGGCGTTGATCGCATTTGCCGGCGCCGCAAGTAGAAAAGTGTAACCATCGGGCGGGGCACGCACCACGGCCTCCGTGGCTATATTGGTGCCTCCGCCCGGCCGGTTTTCGACGACAAATGACTGGCCGAGCCGCTCCGAGAGCCATTGCCCCATCAGACGCGCCGTAAGATCTGCCGAGCCGCCTGGGGTATAGCCGATGATCAGCCGAATGGGCCGCGACGGATAGGCTTGAGCTTTTGCGAGTCGTGGCAGCGCTGGAAGCGCGGCGGCGCCAGCGGCTAAATACAAAAATTTTCGGCGCGGGAATTTCATGATGCCTCCTCGAAACATAATCTTGGTTTGGCTGGGCGTATCTTCTGATGCCAGCAACGCTCTCTTTCTATTCGATCACCTCGTCGGTACGGGCGAGCAGCGTTGGCGCGATATCGAACCCAAACGCCCTCGCCGTTTTGAGGTTGATGATCAGCTCGAATTTTGTGGGCTGCTCGATGGGAAGTTCTGCGGGGCTCTCCCCATTGAGAATGCGCCCTACATAGTTGCCAGCGCGTCGGAACATTGCTGGGTAATCCGATCCATAGGACATCAGGCCGCCGACCTCAACAAACTCCCGTGCGCCGAACATTGCAGGGATCGAATTCTTGTTGGCGAAGCCTACGATCGATTCTCTATTGCCGAATGTCAGCGGATCCGGAAATACGAACAACCCATCGGCGCGGTCTCGCGTGATCGCGGCGAATGCATCGGTGAACCCGGGCGGTCCCATTACTTCCACGAGTTGCAAGTCGACTCCCAGCATGGGTGCGGCGGCCCGCAGCTCCTTCAAGGCTAGTTCCGCGGGCGGAATGGCTGAGTTCCAGAGAACCGCAACCCGCGCGGTCCTGGGAAATGCCTCTTTGAGCAACGCGATGCGCTTGGCCGCCACTTCGGGGGCAAGCGAGGTTACGCCGGTGATATTTCCGCCCGGCCTTGCAAGGCTGCTGACAAACCCGAGGTGGACCGCGTCGCCGGGATCGGCCATCACGATTGGGATCCTTTTGGTCGCGTTCTGCGCTGCCTTCGCTGCCGGGGTGGCCGCCGCCAGCAATGCATCCACATTGAGCGCAACGAGTTCGGCGGCAAGTGCTGGGAGCCGATCCGCCTGGCCTGCAGCAAAACGTCGATCAATGGTAATGTTTTGTCCCTCGACCCAACCACTTTCCCGCAGTCCCTCCAGGAAGGGTTTGCGCCGATAGTTGTCGTGAAAAGGTGCAAAGCCGCCGCTGGGCAATATGCCCGCACCGTAGTCGAGATACCCGATGCGCCGGATCCTAGACTGCTGCGCCCGCGCCGTGAGCGGGTATAACGCCGAGCCACACAAGAGAGTCATAAACTCGCGTCGTCTCATGCGAACATTCCTTTTGCCATGAGCGGATGCGACCTGTCCTCGATGGCAGGCAGGCGACGGAGCCATTGCAGGCGGTCTCACTGGGGATCACCTGTTGGCCGGCTGATGGTGCAGTCGAGATGGGCGCCGCCGCTCTTTGTTATCGACCAAGGTATAGCACATCATGGTCCCTTGGCCGAGGGCGGCGCGGTCCCTATCTGCGCGGGTCGCTTGCCAATCTCAACTACACTCAACACTTGACCGCTCCCGGTTTGTGGTCGGAGTTTCTACGATTTTTTGCCGTCCGCTGTGGCGATCCATATGCCGGCAAATACAGCGACAAGACCAACCACCAAGTTGAGAGTGATAGGTTCGCCAACGAGCTGTGTGGCGAGTAGTCCGGCCGCGATGGGGTTTACAGTCATGGTATTGGCCACTCTGGTCGGCGTCGCTCTCTCGAGAGCCCAAACCCAAAAGATGAACGCGAGCGCGCCACCACCCACTCCGAGATAGACAGCAGCAATCCACTGCGAGGCGCCGAAACCCTGTAAGGCACCGATGCGCCCCGTTAACGATGCGAACAAAATCAGCGCCGCGGCACCACTGCCCATACCGATGGTGAGGAAGCCAAGCGCGCTTGAGCGGCGGATGAATGGGCGAGACCAGACGTTGTAGAAAGCCATGCATAGCACCGCGGCCGTCATAATGAGCTCCCCTTGCCACGCACCAGCCGGAGCCGCCGAGAGGCCGGAAGCGAGCGCGGCAACGACCCCAATGACTGCGATGCATACGCCAGCCGATTTCCGCACGGTCAATGCTTCTATACCCAGCAACGCACCGACGACCATGGTCTGGAGCGGCAGAGTCGATAATGCGAGGCTTGCCCGAGCAGCGGTCGTGAAACTCACCGCGATGTTGTAGAAAACGAAAAACAATCCGAAGAAGCAAAGGCCCAGAGCGGCGATAGGCAGCCAGTCGCCCCGTTGCGGCCATCGCACTCGCAGGAGAACCGCGGTCGGCAGAACACACAGGAAGCCAATTCCCCATCTGATACCGGCAAGCGTAATCGGGTCGGCATCGAGGATCAGATAGCGGGTAACCGCGGCCGCAGTCCCCCCGAGGCAGCTTGACACTAAGGCGAGCGCTACCCCGAACCATTCACCCATCTCCGACCCTATGCGTTGCAGAGGCCGGGCGTGCCATGGCGCGGCTGCGGGATCTCCGCTTACCCCCCGATAAGGGCCGCCGACATTCGCCGCGTCAACATTCATCTGGTGGCAGCAGCAGAACTAGTCTCGCGTCATCGTTCAGGCCGGCAGGCCTGCCATGAGGAGGCCAGCCTCGTGGCGCTTGCGATCGGCTTCGTGCTTGTAGTGTTGGGTGGCCAGGTAGACTGCTACCGAGAATTTCGGCTCGAGCTTCAGGACCTCCGCCGCGTGCGCGCTGGCTGCGACTGCGTCGCCCATCTGCGCGAACGTAGCCGCGAGAAAGGCATGATGCGTGTGGTCAGGCCGTGTGATCCGCGCGAAGGCCTCGGCGGCTTCGGGATATTTCTGGGCGCAATAGCAAGCGCGTCCGAGATGGCTCCAAAAGCGCTCTGGGTGGTACGGGTTGAGGCGCATCGCCTTTTTGATCCAGTCGATGCCCTCCTCCGGCCGCCCCAGCCAGGTCAGAAGCTCCCCCTGCTGCACCACGACAACATCGTAGTTCGGGTTGAGCGCGAGCGCCCGTTCCTGGTGGTATGAGGCCTTGTCATGGTCCTTGTGATTCAGATTCAGGGCGGCGAGGATCCGATGCACGTCGCTGTCGTTATCGTCGAGCGCCAGCGCGATCTCCAGTTCCTTGGCAACCTGCTGGAAGGTGGCGTCGCGATCCACATACCAGCCATAAACCCAGGTCTGGCCCAGCACGCAGGCCTTCCAGGCGTGAGCGTGGGCATAGTTTGGATCGAGCGCAATGGCGCGGTCAAGCAGGCGCTGCGCCTCGGCGTTGGCCTCCCGCATCGAGCGATGGTGCAGCACTTTGGCAGTCAGCACGCACTCGTAAGCCGCCATGTTGTCGGTCGGCTTGCGCTTCGCACGATCGTGCGTGGCGGCCTCGACGCGACCGGGGAGCGTCGCGACGATCGCTCGGGTCATCTCATCCTGGATCGCGAAGATATCCTCAAGCTGTCGGTCGTAGCGCTCAGCCCAAACGTGCCGGTCGGTCTCCGCATCAATCAGCTGTACGGTGACGCGAATGCGATCACCCGCCTTTCGCACGCTTCCCTCAAGGATGTATTCAACCCCGAATTCGCGCGCGACCTCCTGCACCTTCACCGCCTTGCCCTTATATACGAAGGTCGAGTTGCGCGAGATGACGAGCAGGTCGTGGAAGCGTGACAGCTCCGTGATGATATCTTCGGTGAGGCCGTCCGCGAAGAACTCCTGCTCCGGATCTCCGCTCATGTTAACGAGCGGCAGCACAGCAATGGATGGCTTCTTCGACATCGCCGCTACGGCGTTCTTTGCGTCCTCTGGCCCAATGGTTGGGTTTGGCTCAAGGCGGACCCGAAAGACGCGGATCGGGCGAGAAATATTCTTGACGCTCTGGTCACCGAGATCTTCGAATGCGATGTCCTGAAGTCGGTCGCCAAGCTGATCGCGCACCGCAGCCGAGACGCAGATTCCACCGGGATCGGCGAGCATTTCAAGGCGCGCCGCAACGTTGACACCGTCGCCAAAGATGTCGTTGTCGTCAACGATCACGTCTCCCAGATTGACGCCGATGCGAAACTGTATCCAGCGCGCCGGTGAGACGTCGGCGTTTCGGCGAGCCATTCGGCGCTGAATTTCGGCAGCGCACAGCACAGCGTCGGCGACGCTCTGGAATTCGAGCAGCATGCCGTCGCCGGTTGTCTTGATAATGCGGCCACGATTCTTCGCGACAGCCGGATCGATGAGCTCGATCCGATGGGTCTTGAGACGAGCGAGTGTCCCCGTCTCATCAAGCTCCATCAGACGGCTGTAGCCGACCATGTCCGCTGCGACCACGGCTGCGAGCCTGCGTTCGGGTCCGGGCGCGTCCATCTGTTCAGTTCCTTCCCCAGGGCAGTGTACCAGATGAGAGATTTTAGGCCAACTTCCCCGCAATGAGTAGGCGCCCTCCCCGCACCAGGAAAGGTGGAGGTGACATGTCTGTGCACCTGATCAGGGAACATCGTGGGCGGTTACGTCCGAAAGATCTATTCGATCACTTCGTCGGCGCGGAGCAAAAATGACTCTGGTATCCTCAAGTCCAGTGCCTTGGCCGTGGTCAGATTGATAATGAGATCGAACTTGGTCGGCTGTTGGACCGGCAAGTCGGTGGGCTTGGTCCCGCGCAAAACTTTGTCGACAAAATCAGCGGCATGCCGAAACAGCTCGGAAAAGTTGGCGCCATAAGACATCAGACCGCCGGCGTCAACGAAATCGCGAAAGCCGAAAATCGTTGGAATATGGGCCCCCAATGCCATCGTGTTGATCTTGACACGGTTGGCATTCATGAGTGGTTCGCTGAAAACATACAGCGCGTCGGTTCGGTTCTTAATGGCGTCTAAAGCTGGCACAATCTCCTCGGCACGCCGGATTTCCAGCACGGTCGCATCGACACCGAGCCTGGAGGCCGCCTGTTGTACGTCGGTCAGCTCCTTCTGAAAAGCAACGCCGACGTTGACCATGATCGACAAGCGACGGAAGTTTGGGACGACTTCGCGAAGCAGATCGAGACGTTTCCCGGCAAGCTCCGCCGGCTGGGCCGTCAGGCCCGTAGCATTGCTGCCCGGCCGCGCCAGACTCGTGACGAGACCGACGGCAACGGGGTCACCCAAAGCCGCGAAGATGATCGGAATGGCAGAGGTCGCTTGCTTTGCGGCGATAGCGCCGGCTCCCGATGAGACGATGACGTCGACTTTGAGCCGGACAAACTCGGCCGCAATCTCGGCCATGCGCTCGTTGCGTGCTTCTGCCCATCGATAATCGACGGCAACCGTCCGCCCATCAATCCAACCAAGTTCGGATAGTCGCTTTGCGAACGCGGCAACCCATTTGCCGTGTGACTCTGGTGTGCCGGCAACAAGAAACCCGACCGTTGCAAGCTTGCCCGGCTGCTGCGCGCGCGCGGCAAGCGGCCAAGCCGCGGTCGCGCCGCCGATCAGCGTGATAAACTCGCGCCGATACATTTGACCCTCACAAGATCGACCCTTCGTGCAACGTCCGAGGCTAGCAGTTTGCAAGCGTGCCGCAACGAAGGTCAATCAGGCGAAATACATGCACGTAGCTACCAGCATGGCGGCGGTTGTGATCGGATTCAGCGCTGAGAACCCGATGTTTGGGGCGCCGCACTGACTGCTGCCCGCGTGGTCGCCCGATGCTGATCGAAGTCCGAGACCATAACGGAGCCAGCGTCGAAGCGGACACGATAGACAAGCAGGTTTTCCATCACCCGCTGGACATAATTGCGCGTTTCGGCAAATGGGATCCGTTCCACCCAATCGATTGCATCCACATTGGGATCGCGTGGATCACCGTACTGCTTCACCCATTGCCTGACTCGGCCTCGGCCAGCATTATAGCCGGCAAACGTCAGGATATGAGAGCCGTTGTATTCCCGCAGCAGGGCGGCAAGCTCGGCTGAGCCCATTTGCGTGTTGTAAACCGGGTCCGAGACCATCCGTGCCCAATCGTAAGTGGCACCAAACCTTTTCGCGGTGTCTCGCCCGGCTTCTGGCGTGACTTGCATCAGCCCGACCGCGTTTGCCGGCGATTTGTCGCGCTGATCGAACGCACTTTCGGTTCGTGCCACTGAATACACCACGCTGGTATCGATTTGCGGCCCTATGGGACTGTGCTGCGGGATTCCGATGGTCGGAAAGGCATAAAAGTCCAACCCCAAACCGCGGGCGAGCGCCGTTTTTCCGATCTGCAGCATCGTGCGCGCATCGTTGCGCCGAAGAGTAAGCTCGCCAAGTGCAGCCAGCGACCCGGCATCGACAGTCTGGTGCGCGAGATCCGTCGCAAAATTCACGACAAGGTCGCGCTCCCTGATGGAGTAGAGCATGTCAGCTGCGCGCACGAGTTCATCTGCTGGACTCTCATTCGAGAGAGGCTGCGGCGGGGATCGCAGCTCGATGCCAACAAGACCGAGCCTGGCGCGTGCAAGCTGCCCGTAATAGGCCGTGCCATGACGAGCAGCAGTTTGATATTCAGCGCGCATCTTGTCGTTCTCACCGACTGCCTCAGCAGCGCGGCCGCGCCAGTAACACGCTCTCGCCATCACGATCGGATTGACTGAACCATCATCAATGTGGGCGAAATGTTCACTCGCGACCGCGGGCTCATTGAGGTATCGCAGTGCGATCCATCCGGGCACGAAATGAGATTCCGCCTGGTAATTCGGGTTGGCGGGCAGTGCGGCTGTGCGCACGACCTGATAGGCCGATTGGAAGTTACCTAAATCGAGCAGCTTGCGAGCGAGAACACGGCGCTCGCGCCACCATTCGTCTGTATCCTGAAAAGCCATTGTCTCTGGCGCGGCCGCCAGGACCACACGCGTTGCATCCTCGAATCGATCATGGCGCAGCAGCCAACGAATGCGGCACAGCGCGTAGCCCAGATCCTTGCGCGCATCGGTCGCTATGGAATCGAGCAGTTCAAGAGCATTGCTCGCGTTGGCGGTTGCCGCCGCACAGGCTTTGACGATCGAAACGTCCTCGCTGCCAACGTGACGCGCCGCGCGCAGCGCTCCTGAAAAATCCTTGGCGCCGATACGCTTGTCCATGCGCGCCCGATGGTCGTCGCTGGTGAGCAGGTCGCGGAACATCTCGAACGCCTCCGCTTCGGAGCGTTCCGACAGTTCCTCGGATCGCCAAGCCTCGCGAACGTGGCGTGCGGCGCTATCACGTTCGCCTTCGCCAAGCAGCGCCCGTGCAAGGGCGAAACGGCCCTTGGCGCTGGTGGGCTGACCGCCTGCAAAACCGTGAACGGTAGCGGCGTTGCTCCGCTCTTCCCAAAGCCGCGCCTCCGCGCGCCGCCGCATCAGGCCGCTGCTGGGCCAGCGTGGGTTATCGGCAATGAAGCCCGCGTAACGGGTGAAACTCGCTTCAGCCGTGTGTCGCAGAATAAGCCATTCGACGAGTTTTTGGGCAGCCGGATCGCCGATCCTTTTTTCTATCGCAGTAGCTTCGGTAACTTTGGCCTTTCGCACCAGATCGAGCGCGTCCTTTATCGCCGCTAGATCTCCGGAGAGTGGAGCGGCGATCTCACTTTGAGGAGTTACATCGGGAGACCGCACCGGCTTGCGGTTCGCCACATGCCTGACGTGCCCACGTTTTCTAACGGCTGCGCGGTGATGCTTGACCCCGCTCACCTTCTCGGCACGGTGATTTTGCTTGTGGCGAGGTAACGCTTTTCCTTCAATCGTAAATGCGAGAAAAATCGCTAACGTCAGAAAAAAAGTCAGCAGCCGAAATTGCTGGTTCATCCGTGGTCCTCCGCGAACCAACCGGCACGAACCATGAGATCGCATGGTGCGTACGGTTAGAGCTGCACGATGCTATCATGCCGCTGATTGGCAGCTGTCGCGTTTGAGCAACAGCTGGGGCAAAAACGTGGAGCGTCATGGGACAGAAAACATTTTCAGAAACGTCAGAAAAGCAGTTCGCAATATTCTCAGGATGGAAAGTGCGCTTACGCCGCAAATCCAGTGCGCGACATCCAAGCACGATGACTGAGGAGGAGCGGGAGATCAATGGACTTGGTGGCGCGTAGCGGAAAGCTTGCAGACTAGTCAGTCTACGACCTCAAGCTCGGGCGTGCAGCGCTTTGCGCGTTACCGCACACAGTTGACCGCCTTCGCCCAAATAACAGAGTTAATTTGCAGCCGTGTAGTCCGATCGGTCATGAGCGGACATGCCCCTGTTCATTCCACTCGCCGGAATGGGCTGGGCCGTTTCGGACAGGCCCCGCAACGCCATTCGTCGAGCCTGGCTTCAGCCTGTTGGGATAACGGGTGATCTTGAAAGCGCTCGGGAAAACAGGCAAAAGCGTCATGATTTCTTGGTCGGAGTGGCAGGATTTGAACCTGCGACCCCTGCGTCCCGAACGCAGTGCTCTACCGGGCTGAGCCACACTCCGACAAGAACGCGGCTTATAGCCTTGGGTTTCGGACACCGCAAGAAGCCGAATTGAGGACTCTAACGCCTATGAATGTGGGCCTGAAAACACCGATTCTGCCCGCCAGCGAGGCCACCGCTGCGATGGCCGCGCGTTGCCTCGCCGAGGGTGGGCTGGTCGCATTCCCGACCGAGACCGTCTACGGCCTAGGCGCCGACGCCACCAATGCGGCGGCCGTCGCGCGGCTTTATCAGGCCAAAGGCCGGCCCGCCTTTAATCCACTGATCGCCCATATCAGGGATATCGAGGCTGCCAGACAGATTGCCCAATTCGACGCGCCGGCGATGGCGCTTGCCGTGGCTTTCTGGCCGGGGCCGCTGAGCTTGGTGCTGCCGAAGAGCAAAGGCTGCGTAGTTGCCGATCTCGCCACCGCCGGGCTCGATACGATTGCGATCCGCGTGCCAGCGCACCCGGTGGCCCGGGAAATCTTGCGTGCGTTCGGCGGGCCGGTGGTGGCGCCATCAGCCAACCTTTCGGGCCACGTCTCTCCGACCACTGCTGCCCATGTGCAAACTGATCTTGGCGGGCGCATCGATCTCGTGGTCGACGACGGGCCGGTCGAAGTCGGGGTCGAATCC
>Ga0209027_1000938_pt1 | contig 10760 bp, 8 predicted proteins | sample GraSoi013_1_20cm_3_FD_185821 | JGI IMG/M metagenome (GOLD analysis project Ga0209027, IMG submission 185821) | Grasslands soil microbial communities from the Angelo Coastal Reserve, California, USA - Sample 09_27_2013_1_20cm (SPAdes) (version 2) | ecosystem: Environmental > Terrestrial > Soil >...
CGCCTGCGCGAAGCCGATCCGTTGCCGCTGCCCGCCGGACAGCTCGTGCGGGTACCGGTCGAGGATCTCCCCGGCCGGGTTGAGCCCGACGGCCGTGACCACCCGCTCGGCCTCGGCCCGGCGCTGGTCCCGGTTCAGGTCGGGCCGGTGCAGTCGCAGGCCACGCAGGATGCCGTGGGAAACCCGGTACGCCGGGTTGAGCGAGCTGAACGGGTCCTGGAACACCATGGGTACGTCGCTGCGGTAGGCCAGCTTCTGGGCCCGCCCGTGGAGATCGGCCAGCGACCGGCCCTGGTACAGGATCTGCCCGCTGGTCGGCTTGTAGACCTGGGCGAGCAGCCGGGCCATCGTGCTCTTGCCGCTGCCGCTCTCCCCCACCAACGCCACGATCTCCCGGCTGTTGATGACGATGTTCGCGTCGTCGACCGCGTGCAGCCGCTTGCTGGAGAACGTACCGCCGACCTTGAAGTGCCGGGTCAGGTTGCGCGTCTCGATCAGCGGTACCGGGTCGTTGACCGCCGGGTGGACGACCGGCTTGGCGGCCGAGAACAGGTCAGTCACGGGTACCCACCTCCTCCTGTACGGGCCGCCGGCTCAGCGGCGCCGGCACGTGGTCCGGCGCGTGCAGCAGGCACCGGGCCTGGACCGCACCGACCTGGTACAGCTCGGGCGCTCTGGTGTGGCACTCGTCCATCACCGCCGGGCAGCGCGGCGCGAACCGGCAGCCGGCCGGCGGGTTGCCCAGGTCCGGCGGGCTGCCCGGGATCCCGGTCAGTTCGACCCGCGGCCCGCGGATCGACGGGAACGCGTCGAGCAGCCCGCGGCTGTACGGGTGGGCCGGCGTGTCGAAGACGGTACGCGTCGGCCCGCCCTCGACGACCTGACCGGCGTACATCACCAGCAACTGGTCGGAGAAGTGGCTGACCAGGGACATGTCGTGGGTGACGAAGATGACCGCGAAGCCCAGCTGTCGCTGGAGTTCCTTGATCTGCACCATCAGCGAGCGCTGCGCCACCACGTCCAGCGCCGAGGTCGGCTCGTCCATGATGACCAGGTCCGGGGTGAACAGCAGCGCCATCGCGATCATCGCGCGCTGCCGCATCCCGCCGGAGAGCTGGTGCGGGTAGCTCTTGAGGTGGATCGGGTCGATGGCGACCAGCCGCATCACCTCGACCGACCGGTCCTTGATCTCCTTGCCGGAGAACTTGCCGTGCGCCAGGATCGCGTCCTCGAACTGCGCCCCGATGGTCAGCACCGGGTTGAGGGCGTTCATCGCGCTCTGCATGACGACCGAGTAGTCGCGCCAGCGCAGCGTGTTGAGCTCCTTCTCGGTCATCTGCACCAGGTTCTGGCCGTGGAAGAGTACGGAGCCGCCGGTGATACCGGCCGGTGGGCTGAGCAGCCGGGCGATGCCGAACAGCATCGTGGACTTGCCACAGCCGGACTCCCCGACCACGCCGACGAACTCACCCTTGTGGACGTCGAAGTCGACGCCGGAGACCGCCTGGACCGAGCCGCGCGGGGTGGCGTACTCGACCCGCAGGTCGCGTACCTCAAGAATGGGCGCGGGCACCGTTGCTCCTTACCTTGAGCTTGCGTACCGGCCGCAGCGCCGGGTTGCTGATCTCGTCGAACGCGTAGTTGAGAAGGGCGAACGAGGTGCCCAGCAGCGCCACGCACAGTCCCGGCGCGATCGACCACAGCGGCGAACCGTTCTGCAGCGCGCCCTGGCTCTGCGCCCAGTAGAGCATCGTGCCCCAGCTCACCTTGGTCTGGTCGCCGAGCCCGAGGAACTGCAGACCCGCGGCGGCGAGCACGGAGTAGAGCGCCGCGCCGAGGAAGTTCGCCACGATCAGCGAGGTCATCGTGGGCAGCAGTTCGAAGACGATGATGTACAACGACCGTTCGCCACGTACCCGCGCCGACTCGAGGAAGTCCCGGTTGCGCAGCGACAGCGCCTGGGCGCGGAGCTGGTTCGCGCCGTACGACCAGCCGGTCGCCACGAGGACGAGCAGGATCACGAAGAAGCTGCCGCCGCCGGCGTACTTGCTCAGGATGATGATCAGCGGGAACGTCGGGACCACCAGGAAGACGTTGGTGAAGAACAACAGCACCTCGTCGGCGAACCCGCCCAGGTACGCCGCCGAGACCCCGATCAGGACGGACAGAACGGTCGCGAAGAAGCCCGCGATCACCGCGATGAGCAACGACTCGCGGGTGCCGTAGATGAGCTGCGCGTAGATGTCCTGCCCGAGCCGGGTGGTGCCGAGCCAGTGGTCCCCCGACGGGCCGAGGCCCGGCATGAAATCCAGCGCGGTCGGGTCCTTCACCGAGGTGAACAACTGCGGTCGGATCGCGATGACGCAGAAGATCAGGAAGATGACCAGGCCGACCATCGCCTTGGGGCTGCGCCGGATGGCGGTCCACAGCCCGCCACCGGTACGGCGCCGGGATGGGATGGCCGCCTGGTCGGTCGCGGCCGTTGTCTGTACCAGCAAGCCAGTCATGGTGCCTACCCCTTCGCCCGGGCGCGCGGGTCGAGCAGGAAGATCGCGAAGTCGCATACGAACACCGCGACGAGCACGGCGACGGTGAAGAGCATGAACAGTGTCCCCATCAACGGGTAGTCCGCGTTCTGGACGGCGTTGAAGAGCAGGTAGCCCAGGCCCTGGTAGTTGAAGACGTACTCGATGAGGATCGCGCCGGAGATGACGAACCCCAGCGACATCGCGAAGCCGGACAGGTTCGGCAGCATCGCGTTGCGCCCGGCGTAGTTGAGCATGATGCGGTTGTTGGACAGGCCCTTGGCCCGGCCCATCCGGATGTAGTCCTCGGCCAGTGTTGTGATCATGTTGTTGCGCATGGTCAGCACCCAGCCACCGACCGCCGTGATGACGATGGTCGCGGCCGGCAGGACCGCGTGCTGGAGCACGCTGCTCACGAACTCGCCGCTGAAGCCCATGGGTATGGCGTTGTCGTAGCTGAAGTCGCTGGGCAGCAGGCCGTTGGTCCAGACCGAGAAGAACAGGATCAGCAGCAGCGCCACCCAGAAGTACGGCAGCGCCGAGGTGACCACGAACACCGACGGCAGGACTGAGTCGATCTTGCTGCCCCGCCGCCACCCGGCCACGATCCCGACCAACGAGCCGAGGATGAAGGCGAGGACGGTCGCGAGCCCGACCAGGCCCAGCGTCCACGGCAGCGCCTCACCCACGATCCTGCTGACCGGCTCGCCGAGGTTCTGCCCGATCGAGCGGCCCCAGTCACCGGTGAGCTGATCCTTCAGGTACTCCAGGTACTGCACGAAGATGTTCTGGCCCTGTTTGTACCCGAACGAGGCGAGCATCGCGTCGATCGCCTTGTCGGACAGGCGGTGGTGGGTACGGTCGATCAGAGCCTGTTTCGGATTACCCGGCATCCACTTCGGGATGAAGAAGTTGAGCGTCAGTGCCGCCCAGAGGGTGAGCACGAAGAACCCTAAGCGTCGGAGCAGGAACCTCACGCCGACCAGCTCCTCATGCTCACCCTCATGGACGGCAACCTCTCAACTTCCTATCTGCTTACTACTACTGAGCGGACTTCGAGTAAATGTGCAGCAGGAGCTGCTCCACATCCGGAACGTTGTACGCGGCCGGCTGGCAGTACGGGTTGTCCTTGGTCGGCCAGCCCTGGATGTCAGCGGTGTTGTACTGGAACCAGTCCACCGACTCCGTGGTCGGGATCACCGGTACGTCGGTGAGCATGTGCCCGCCGATCTTCTTGATGATGTCGACCTGGGTCGCGTCGTCCGCGGTCGGGTACTGGTCGAACAGCTTGTCCACGTCGGGGTTGGTGTACCGCACGTAGTTGCTGGCCGCGTCGTCGCCGATCTTGGCCGAGGCCTTCGAGTACAGCATCTGGCGCAGCTCGTAGTACGGCGTCGGGCCACCCGCCGGCTCGCTGCCGTACGCGAGGTCGTAGTCGCCCTTGTAGAGCTTGTCGTCGTAGGTCTGCTGGGCCAGGTCCTGGATGTTGATCTGGATGCCGATCGCCGCCAGGTTCTGCTTGATGACCGCGAGCGAGGCGTCCCAGTCGGTGTACCCCTGGATCGTGATGATGTTCAGCTTCAGCGGCTTGGCCGCGGAGTACCCGGCGGAGGCGAGCAGCTGCTTGGCCTTGTCCGCGTTGGGGGCGTCCAGACCGGCCGACTTCACGGCCGCCTCGTCGTAGTACTTGCTGAACGTCGGCACGACGACGCCGGTCTGGTTGGCCGCGGGCTGCTGGCCATCCTCGCCGATCGCCGAGATCTTGGTCCGGTCGATGCCCAGCGCGATCGCCTGGCGTACGGCGAGCTGGCTGGTCACCTTGTGCGACGGGTCCAGGTTCGGGAAGATCTCGACGTTCACGACCGGCGGCGACCAGGTGTTGTTGCCCTGGGACTTGTCCAGGTAGGCCGCCTTGATGCCGGGGATGAACTGGCTGCCCCACTGGGCCTTGCCACTGGCCAGGTCCAGGTTGGCCGGCGCGTTGTCCAGGTACGCCGGGTACTCGACCTTCTGGATGTACGGCTTGCCCTTCTGCCAGTACGTCGCGTTCGCGGTGTACTGGATGTTGTTCGGCGTGCACGGGTCCACCTTGAACGGACCGGTACCCACCGGGGCCTTGTCCTCCCAGGTGTCCGGGTGCGCCGCGGCGTCGCCGGTCGAGAAGATGTGCTTGGGCACGATCCCGACCTGGTCGGCGAAGTTGTAGAAGTACGGCGTCGCCACGGCGTTGAAGGCCAGGGTGACCTGGTTGCCGCTGGCGCTGACGCTCTGCAGGCCCGCGCCGCTCCACAGGGAGTACAGGTCGACGGCCGGGGTCTGCTTCATCAGGTTGAACGTGAACACCACGTCGTCGGCCGAGAACGGCTGGCCGTCGCTCCAGGTGACCCCGTCGCGGATGGTGAAGGTGACGCTCTTCTTGTCGTCGCTCCACTTGTACGCCGAGGCGAGCATCGGCGTCTCGGCCTGGTTCTGCAACAGGTTGACGTACACCAGCGGCTCGTAGATGAACCCGAGCGACTCGGCGTTGACCGCCGGGTTGAACGGGTTGAACTGGCAGGTCCAGGTCTGGCCCTGGGTGTTGGCGATGGTGACCGTGCCGCCCTGCTTGTACGACGACTTGGTCGGCGCCGGTGTCGCGGTGTTGGTGCCGGTCGTCGATTTCCCGCAGGCCGCCGTGAGCAGACTTAACGCCGTGACGACGACGAGCGCGGTTTTGCGTCTCATCCTATGTCCCTTCTGATCTTTATCTGTCCTGGCGTGCCGCAGCAGCTTCTGGCGACATCCTCGCGCTCACGCCACCGCCCCGTGACCGGGGGTCTCCCGGCCGCACCGGGGCCATTTACGTGCACCGATCAGGAAGACCGTCCGCATGAGGAGGGAGCTACGCGCTTCTCGCATGTCAGTGCCTTGCCTCATGATCGTCGACACGGTCGTTGTCCGGAAGTTTGTTAGTAAACTAAACTACCAATCTCCGCGGGTGCAAGGCCCCCAGTCAGGGATCGCTACCGAACCGAAACCAAGGAGGGCGGCGCGTGGCAGAGATGGCCGGACCGAGCGTCCCCGCCCGCCAGCAACTGATGCGGAGCATGAACGAACAGTTGCTACTTGACCACATTCGGCGAGCAGGACGGGTGTCCCGCGCCGATCTCGCCCGGATTTCCAGCCTCTCCAAGCCGACCGTCTCCGGGGTACTGGCCGACCTCGAACGCGCCGGACTCGTACGCGTGTCCGGCACCCGTACCGGCCTGCCCGGCCCGGCCGCCGTGCTGTACGAGATCCGGCCGGAAGCCGGCTTCGTCCTGGGCCTGGACGTCGGGCGCAAGTACCTGCGCGGGGCGATCGGCGACCTGACCGGCACCGTCCGGGCCCGGGCCTCGCTGCGGTCCCAGGCGGCCGGCGGGCACGGCCGGGTGGCCCAGCTGGTCCAGCTCGCCGAGCAGTTGTGCGCCGAGGTCGGTGTCGACCTGCCCGGAATCACCCAGGTCGTCCTGGGCAGCCCCGGCGTGTACGACCCGGGACGGGACGCGCTGGCGCTGGCCGGCGCGTTGACCGGGTGGGAGCGGCCGGTCGTCCTCACCCAGTTGCGCCGGGCGTTCGGTGCCGACCTCGTGATGGTCAACGACGTGGACGCGGCCGCGCTCGCCGAGCGCTCCCACGGGCACGGCCGGCAGGTGGACAGCTTCGCGTTCGTCTCGGTCGGTACCGGAATCGGGATGGGGCTCGTGCTCGGCGGCCGGCTGCACCGCGGCGCCCACGGCGCCGCCGGCGAGATCGGGTACCTCCCGCTCGGGCACGAGGACAGCAGCGACGCCCGGGACGCCCGGCGCCGGGGCAGCTTCGAGGCGGCCGCCTCGGCCGCCGGGATCGTCCGGGCCGCCCGGCGCACCGGCATGCGCGGACCGGTCTCCGCGCGGCACGTCTTCGCCGCCGCGGACAAGGGCGACGAACGGGCCGCCAAGGTGGTCGCGGCCGAGGCGCTGCTGGTCGCCAAGGCGATCTGCGCGGTGGTCACGGTCGCCGACCCTAACCTGGTCGTCCTCGGCGGCGGGATCGGCCAGGCCACGGGTTTCCTGGACGCGGTACGCCGCGAGCTGCGCCACCTGGCGCCGGTCCAACCGGAGCTGCGGGTCAGCGCGCTCGGGCCGGACGCGGTGGTGGACGGGTGCCTGGCCGCCGGGCTGGACCGGGCCTGGGAACTGGTCACCGCCACGCCGCTGCCGGAGAGCCCGGGCGCCGCCTAAGAATCGAGTTCCGCCGGATAGACATCCGATCTTTCCCGGGTCAGACTCGGTACCGTGAATGGTGACAGTACCGCCGGGGCGATCCTGTCCGTCCTGTTTGACAGCGATCCGCTGACCCGTCCTGAGCTTTCTCAGCGGACCCGCTTCTCCCGACCGACCGTCGCGGAGGCGGTACGCCGGCTGCTAGAGATCGGGTTGATCAGCGAGGCGGGGGTACGCCGGGGCGGGCTCGGGCGGGTACCGACGTGCTACCAGATCGCCCCGACCGCCGGGTACGTCATCGCCGTCGACATCGGCGGAAGCAACCTGCGGATCGCGGTCGCCGACCTGACCGGGACGGTACGCGTCGAGCGCCGCCAGGCCACCCGGGGCACCGGGGCCCGTCAGGTGGCCGCACAGACGGCCCGGATGATCCGGGACGCGGTACGGGACACCGGCGCCGCCCTGGGCCCGCTGCGCCGGGTCGGGGTCGCCGCTCCCGGGGTCATCCACGCCGACGGACGTACCATGTCCACCGCCCACAACCTCGGCGACGACGGCCCCTTCGACCTGCTCACCCCGCTGGAGGCGGCGGTCGGGGCGCCGGTCGTCCTGGACAACAACGTCAACCTCGCCGCGCTCGCCGAGCGCTGGCGCGGCCACGGTGCCGGGGTCACCACGTTCGCGTTCCTCGCGGTCGGCGCCGGTATCGGCATGGGCCTGGTCCACAACGGGGAGCTCCTGCGCGGTGCGCACGGGGCGGCCGGCGAGGTGGCGTACCTGCCGCTGCCCGGTACCGTGCCGCACGGCCAGCGGCCGGGGCACGGGCGGGAGCTGCTGGCCGCCGAGGCCGGCGGGTACGGCATGCTCGCCGCGATCGAGGCCCGGCCCACCTGGGAGGGGCCCCGACCGTCCACAGTGGAGGAACTGTTCGCCCAGTCCGCGGCCGGCGTACCCCCGGCCCGGGAACTGGTCGACGCCGAGGCGCACCAGCTCGGCCTGACGATCGCCAGTACCTGCGCGGTCTTCGACCCCGACCTCGTCGTGCTCGGCGGCGGGATCGGCTCCAACGCCCAGCTCCTGCCCGCCGTACGCCGTACCGTGGCCGCGCTCGTCCCGTTCCCGCCCCGGCTGGAGTCCAGCGCGCTGGGCGAGGCCGCGTCGCTGACCGGCGCGCTACGGATCGCCCTCGACGGTGCCCGCGAGGAACTGGTCGCGCGTGGCGCACTGGGCGGTACCGCCGGCGAGGAGCTACCGACCGGTACGATCCCATCGCCCCGGGCGGCCTGGCCCGCGCGGCTCGGCTGACTTCCATGGGCCGAACGCTCGGGCGTGGCCCAGCCCACCTCGTCAGCAGGCCACGACGTTGTGAGGACATCGACACACGTGCGTAACAAAGGAGCAAGGCGGGGGAAACGGGTCGCCGGTGTACTGCTCACCGACTCACCACGGGTGAGGCGCGCCTAGGGTTCCGTCGCTGGTCCACAGCGGGCCTGGTCCGAGAGGTGCAGACGTCGCGGTCGGATGCCGCGGCGTTCCACGGCGGGACAAAAGCCCGGGAGACAGCCGCGGTCGGGCTGCTCCCAGCCGGACCCCTCATCAACTGTGAGGCACGGTATGCACCGTCGGATCGCCACTCGACTGCTGGCTGCGGCCGGCATCGCCATATTGCTCGGCACCACCGCGTGCGGCAACCACGCCGCGACCACCTCGGCCGCCGGCGTCAGCGGCGGCAAGGTGACCATCGGGTTCAGCGCCTGGCCCGGCTGGTTCCCCTGGCAGGTCGCGCAGGAGAAGGGGCTGTTCGCCAAGAACGGCGTGGACGTCGAGATGAAGTACTTCGACAGCTACACCGATAGCCTCAACGCGCTGGCGACCGGCAACCTGAACGCCAACAGCCAGACCCTCAACGACACCCTCTCCTCGGTCAGCGGTGGGGCGAAGCAGACCATCGTCCTGGTCAACGACAACTCGACCGGCAACGACCAGATCATCGCGCGGCCGGGCATCAACAGCATCGCCGACCTCAAGGGCAAGAAGGTCGCCGCGGAGCAGGGTACGGTCGACCACTACCTGCTGTTGCTGGCGTTGAAGAAGGCCGGGCTGACCGAGCAGGACATCCAGTTCACCCCGTTGGCCACCGACGCCGCCGCCGCCGCGTTCGTCGCCGGCAAGGTGGACGCGGTCGGCGTCTTCGCCCCGTTCACCACGACCGCGCTCGGACTCAAGGGCAGCAAGGCCATCGCCACCTCGAAGGACTTCCCCGGCGCGATCCCCGACCACCTCGTGTTCAACAGCGACTTCGTCAAGGCGCACGCCGATCAGGTACAGGCGATCGTAAAGACGTGGTTCGATACCCTGGCGTGGATCGCGGCCAACAAGGCCGAGGCGACCGCCATCATGGCCAAGCGCGGTGGGGTGAGCGTTGACGATTACCAGAGCTATGACGCCGGTACCACCATCTTCACCCGCCAGCAGAACCTCGACGCGTTCGCGCACGGCAGTAGCCCCGCGAACCTCGACTACCAGGCCGACCAGATCGCGGACTTCCTCGTGTCGACCAAGCTGGTGGACAAGAAGCCGTCGCTGGACGGCCTGTTCGAACCCAAGTTCGTCCAGGCGGTCGCCGGGTGACCATGATGGTTGACCCGGAAGGCAGCATCAAGGCGTACGCCCCGGCCGGTGGTGAGGTCGACGACGAGGTCGACACCGACATCGGCCGGGGCGACCCGCCCCGGCGCGGCCGCGAGGCGTGGCCGGACCTGGCCCGCCGCAAGCCGCTGCGGCGGCACGCGCGGCTGTTCGCCATCCGCAGCCCGATCAGCACCCGGTCCAGATGGATCCTCACCACGCTGTCGGTGGCGGTCCCGCTGGTGGCGTGGTACGTGCTGTCGGCCAGCGAAATCGTGTCGCCGACGTTCCTGCCCTCGCCGCTGAAGGTGTGGGCGGCCGGGCTGGACATGGCGCAGTCCGGGTCGCTGGCCACCGACACCTGGGCGAGCGTTCAGCGGGTACTGGTCGGGTTCGGGCTGGCGGTGGCCATCTCGGTACCGCTGGGCATCCTGATGGGCAGCTTCCAGGCCGGGCAGTCGTTCCTGGAGCCGGTGATCGGCCTGCTGCGCTACCTGCCGGCCAGCGCCTTCATCCCGCTGCTGCTGATCTGGCTGGGCATCGGGGAACCGTCCAAGGTGGCGATCCTGCTCATCGGTACCGTCTTCTTCAACACGTTGATGACCGCCGATGCCGTACGCCTCGTGCCCGGCGCGCTGATCGACGTGTCGTACACGCTGGGGGCGCGGCGCGGCGAGGTGCTGCGCAAGGTCGTGGTGCCGCACGCGCTGCCCGGGATGCTCGACGCGATGCGGGTCAATGCCGCCGCCGCGTGGAACTTCGTGGTCGTCGCCGAACTGATCAACTCCGAGTCCGGGCTCGGGTACCGGATCACCCGGGCCGGGCGGTTCCTGCAGACCGACAAGATCTTCGCGGTACTCGTCGTCATCGGCGTCATCGGGCTCACCATGGACATCGTGCTGCGGGTCGCCCGGGACCGGGTCGGGAAGTGGGTCGCATGAGTGCCGAGGCGTTGGAGCTGGTCGGCGTCGGGAAGGACTTCCGGCGCCGGGGCACCCTCGTACGCGCGCTGGAGGGCATCGACCTGCGGATCGACCGCGGCTCGTTCGTCTGCGTCGTCGGGGCCAGCGGCTCCGGCAAGTCCACGCTGCTGTCCCTGGTCGCCGGCCTTTCCCGGCCCACGACCGGGACGGTACGGCTGGACGGCCGGCCGGTCACCGGACCCGGCCCCGACCGCGGGCTGGTCTTCCAGTCCGGCGCCGTGTACCCGTGGCGTACGGTCGAACGCAACGTCGCCTTCGGGCTGGAACTGCTGCCGATATCGCGGGCCGAACGGGGCCGGCGGGTCGCGTGGTACCTGGACGAGACCGGCCTGACCCCGATGCGGCACGCGCTGCCCAAGCAACTGTCCGGCGGCCAGCGCCAACGGGTCGCCATCGCCCGG
>Ga0209027_1000939_pt1 | contig 10756 bp, 7 predicted proteins | sample GraSoi013_1_20cm_3_FD_185821 | JGI IMG/M metagenome (GOLD analysis project Ga0209027, IMG submission 185821) | Grasslands soil microbial communities from the Angelo Coastal Reserve, California, USA - Sample 09_27_2013_1_20cm (SPAdes) (version 2) | ecosystem: Environmental > Terrestrial > Soil >...
GCCAGCGCCACCGGTACCGTCGACGCGAGCGCCACCAGGGTGACGTCGCGACCGGGCCGGGCGATGGTCGCCTCGCCGAGCGGCACCACGTGATCCGGCGGCGCGGCCGGTCCCTTGCTCGCGAACAGGCCCTTGTGCTCGAAGAAGACCACCGGGTCGTCGCTGCGGATGGCGGAGGCCATCAGGCCGACCACGTCGGCCGGCGTCGACGGCGCGGCGATCTTCAATCCGGGTACGGTGAACGCCCAGTTCTCCACCGCCTGCGAGTGCTGCGCGCCGAACCCGAGGCCGCCGCCGTTGGCGGTGCGCACCACGAGCGGCACGGTCACCTGCCCGCCGGTCATGTACCGCACCTTCGGGATCTCGTTGGCCAGGTAGTCCCAGCAGCAGGCGAGGAAGTCGGAGAACATGATTTCCGCGACCGGCCGCACGCCGGTCATGGCGGCGCCCATCGCGGCGCCGACGATGGCCTGTTCGGAGATGGGCGTGTCCCAGACCCGCCGGGGGCCGAACTCCTTGAACAGCCCGACGGTCGTCTTGAAGACGCCTTCCGCGGCGCCGATGTCCTCGCCGAGGCAGACGACCGAGGGATCGCGGCGCATCTCCCGCGCGATGCCTTCCGCGACCGCCTCCCGGTAACCGATCCTCGCGGGGGGACTCGCTTCGCGAGGCTCTGTAGCGTTCACGTCCGCCATGCCGCGCTCCCGTCCGCCCACACGTCGGTGAGCGCCTCGGCGGGGTCCGCGTCGGGAGCGGCCTTCGCGGCGGCCACTGCTCTTGTCGTGCGGTCGGCGATCTCCTCGTCCACAGTGGACAGCTCTTCGTCGGACACCCCGAGACGGGTGAGGCGATCGCGCGCAACGGTCAACGGGTCCCGGGCCATCCAGGCGCGTACCTCGTCGGCGGGCCGGTAGGTGGCCGGATCCGTGCGGCTGTGACCGTAGTGGCGATAGGTCAGCGCCTCGAGAACCGTTGGCCCGTCGCCGTTCCGCGCCCGGTCCACCGCCCGCACCACCGCTTCCTCCACCACGACCACGTCGTTGCCGTCGATGACCTCGGCCGGGATTCCGTACGCGGGCGCGCGATCGGCCGCCGGGTTCGGCACCGCGGTCACCGCGCCGATCGGCGTGTACTCCATGTAGAGGTTGTTCTCGCACACGAACACGACCGGCAGCTTCCACACCGCCGCTAAGTTGAGCGCTTCATGGAACGCGCCGATGTTGGTCGCACCGTCACCGAAAAAGCAGACCGCCACCTGCTCCGTGCCACGATACTGCGCTGACCATGCGGCACCGGCCGCGATCGGCAGGTGCGCCCCGACGATTGCGTACGAACCGAGCGCGCCGTGCTCAGCGCTGGTGAGATGCATGGAGCCGCCCTTACCGGCCATCAATCCACACTCGCGCCCCATGAGCTCGCCGAGCACCCCGACCATCGACGCGCCACGCACGAGCGTGTGGGCGTGACCGCGATAGGTGCAGAAGGTGTAGTCGTCCCTGCGCATGGCGACGCCGAACCCAGCAGCGATCGCCTCCTGTCCGAGCGCGAGATGGCTCGTGCCCTTGATCAGGTTCTGCATGAAAAGATCGTACGCGCGCTTCTCGACCAGCCGTACCTCGAGCATGGTGCGGTACAGCTTCAGCCGGGTCGCCCGGTCCGGGTTGGAGCCTGCGGCGGCGCGCGAGGCCTGTGCCTGGCTCATGGACTTCCTCGATTGTCTGACGTCAGTAAGGGTTAGCGATGGGAAGCTCAGCCGCGGGAAACAGCGTAATGACTTCGCAGCCCTTGTCGGTCACCACGACTTCTTCCTCGATTCGCGCAGCCGACCGGCCGTCGCTGGCGGGGCAATAGGTCTCGAGCGCGAACACCATGCCCGCCCTGATCTCGTACGGGTTATCCATCGACACGAGGCGACTGATGATCGGCCGCTCGTGCAGGGCAACGCCGAGACCATGGCCGAATTGCAGCGCAAAGGCCTCCATCTCGTTCGGGAAGCCGAACTCCTGCGCCTTCGGGAACACCGCCGCAATCTGGTCAGTGCCGACGCCGGGGCGCACGCGCGCAATTGCCGCATCCATCCAGCCCCGCGCTCGCTTGTAGGCGTCCCGCTGCGCATCCGTCGCGCTGCCGACACTGAAGGTGCGGTAGTAGCAGGTGCGGTAGCCCATGTACGACTGGATGATGTCGAAGAACGCCTGGTCGCCGGGGCGGATCAGCCGGTCGGTGAAGTTGTGCGGGTGCGGGCTGCAGCGCTCACCGGCCACCGCGTTCACGGCCTCAACGTCGTCGGACCCCATCGAATAGAGCATGTGGTTGACGCTGGCGACGATGTCCGACTCGCGCACACCGGGTTTCAGCTTCTCGTGGATCATGTGATACGCGCCGTCCACCATCGATGCCGCCGTATTGAGCAGCATGATCTCGTCGCGGCTCTTGATCTCGCGTGCATCGAGCAGTGTCTGCTGGCCGTCACGTACCTCGATCCCAAGCCTCTGCAGTTCGAACAGCATCGGCGGTTCGACCACGTCGATGCCCAGCGGCACGTCACTGACGCCGTTTTCGCCGAGCACGGCCTTGATCTCGAGCGCCGCTCGCTTGATCAGGCCAGCGTCCGGCGGAACGGTTCCGCGCAGACCCACCATGCCGGCGTGACAGCAGATCGGCTGCAGCCAGGGAGCGTAGATCCGGTGGTGCGCCGCCGCCGAACCAAAATCCCACAGGTGCGGCTCGCCATCGCCGGCCAGTACCGCAAAGCGGCACATCTTGTCGCGGGCCCATTCGCCGATAGCCGTGCTGGTCAGATAGCGGATATTGTTGTTGTCAAATACCAGCAGCGCGCCGAGCTTCGAGGCGCGCAGCGCCTGCCGCGCTCGGCCGAGCCGATAACGATGCAGCCGCCGGAAGTCGACTCGTTCCTCGAAGTCGACATTCATCACTCCGGGCGCACGCAAAGGTCGCTTCCAGTCGTGACGTGGATCGACGTCCTCCGGCGAAATCGTCAGGCGCTCCGAAACCTTGGCTGTCATATAGAGGCCCTTCATCAATGGACCTGGGCGCCGCACTATGGCCGGCGTCCAACAACTGACCCCGCCAGGCGGGGTGGTTCGTGGAACCAGCCCGCCCCGCTGAGCCCTGCTAGAAGCGGAAGGTGCCGCTCGCGACAAACGTCCGGGGACGGTTGATGCGTCCGATGCTGTGCGGCGCACCTACATCCCACGCGTCCCAGTAGATCGTATTGTACTTTGTCCCGGTCACGTTCGAGACGTGCGCGGACAACGTCCACTTGGCAGCGTCGAAGTGCGCCCCGACGTTGAGCAGCTGGTACGGCTCCTGCTTCGCAAAGTCATTCGGGTCCCAATAAGACTGCCCGACCGCCCGGCCATCGATTCTCGCACCCAGCTTGTAGCCGTTGCTGAGGGCATGAGTCCATTCAAGCGCGAGATTCGCTGAGTACTCCGGCGTAAACGGCGCCGTAAGTCCGTTGAGATTGCGTATCACGGGAGGCGCCGCGGGGTTCACGGCCTGCGCGGCCGCCGTCAGCTGCGGATCCGCGTAGAACGCATTTCCCCAGATCGCGCGGGTCGTGCCGACGCCACCGCTCAGCCTGAACTCGCTCCAAAGGGGTACGGAGAAATCCGCCTCGACGCCGTAGTTGCGTGACGGCCCGATGTTGGTTTCGACTTCGACGATATTCAGCACAGGGTCCAACCGCATCACGTTGTAGAGTCGGTCCTTGTAGTCGATGTAGAACACCGCGGCGGTGAACTGCGCGCCGCGCGGAAGTTGTGATTTGACCCCCAATTCGTAGCTGGTCGCAATTTCCGGGCGAATTGGGGTGATCCGGAAGTTCTGCTCGACAAGGTCGGCGGGTTCGAAGCCCCGCGCAATCGTGCCGTAGACATTGGTCTGCGGACCGAGCTTGTACTGCAGCGAGACGCGCGGCGAAAACTCGTGCCCGGTCAGCTGCGGCGCGGTGAGGTGCGGATTCTGCGGAGGCGGCGTCTGGTCGTTGAAGGCCTTCTCGTCGCTGGTGTAGTACTCGCCTCGCACGCCGAGTTCCAGCTGCCAGCTGCCGAGGTGGTAGGTGACATCGCCGTACAGGGCATACTGCTTCTGGATCTTGTCCTGCACATCTTTGTCGCTGCCTACGATCTGGGGATTGTTCGGATCTGCGTTATAGAGCCAATCGCCGTTGTCGAATTCAATCCCGTGGTACTGCGCGAAGGCGCCGACCAGCCAGTCCAGGTCGCTGTGGCCAGTGGACCCCAAGCGAACCTCCTGACTGTAGACACGGTGGTCGGCGTTCTGGAACAGCAGGTCGATCGGTATCGGCTTCTTGGCGAAGTCGGTGACGCCCCGATTGTAGGAAAAGAACTGGGCCGTGATCGCCGTGAGCGCCACCTCGTCGTTCAGCTGCTGATCGATCTGCAGCGTCGACGAGAATATCTTGCGGAGGAACGACGGATTGAAATAGTCGTCGATCGAGTACTTGTACTCATTGGCGGTATACGGCGTGGTGAATCCCGGATCTTCGGTCACGCGGTACAGCAGGTTCTGGTTCTGCGAACTGTAGTCGTCGCCATTGAACGCCAGTCGAAATTTGGTCGCCGCCCGCGGTTCATAGACTAACGTAACACGTGCGCCACGGTCGTAGCCCTTGCCGTACGTCGTATTGTGGTAGGTGTCGTGGATGTAGCCGTCGTGGTTGTCGTCGTAGGCGCTCAGGCGCACGCCGAGCTTGTCGGTGATCGGCCCCGACAACACCGCGGCGAGATTCCAGGTGCTGTATTGGCCGAGCTCGACGGTGCCCTCATTCTGCCAGGTCGGGGTCGGATCCTTGGTCACATACTTGATCGCGCCGCCGATGTTGGCGCCACCGTACAGCGTGCCCTGCGGTCCCTTCAGGACCTCGATGCGCGCAATGTCGTTGGGCCTTACGGTCTGACCTTCGAACAGCTGCACGTCGTTCGCGTAAAACCCAACACCCTGCACCACTTCGAACGCGCCCACACCGCGTATCGTCACGGCCGGCGAGTTGTCGTGCGCCTCGAACAGGTTGAGGTTCGCGACCATCCCGCCGATGTCATCGAGCTGCGTGATGTGCGCTTCCTTGATGACCGTATCGGGAATGGCGGCAATCGAAGCCGGGATATCGAGCAGATTCTCACTGCGCTTGCGTGCGGTGACGACGATTTCCTCGAGCGTGACCGTACCCCCGGTTCCTGCCGACACTGCCGTGGGCTCCGCCGCCACCGACGCCGTGGCACCGAAGACGACCGACGCGCCTACCGCGAGAGTACTCACACCCGCTCGTACCCAAAATCCGCGAGCCGTCCGCGCTGCAACGGCTTGACTTGGCGAATCGCGCATATAGCCCCCTCCAGCGATCTTACCCGGACCGCCCTCCGGACCCGATCGTTGCGGCCTTTCCGGCGTCCGACGCCCGTGCCGCCTCCGCCGCCGGGACACCCAGCTCTGCGGAGAAGTCGGCATCCGGACCCCGATCGAGCCGACGGTTGAGTTCGGCGATGTCGAGGTCCTTCTCCCACCCAGCGATGGCGATCGCCGCGATGCCGTTGCCGATGTAATTCGTGAGGCCGCGTCCGCGTTGCATGAAGGGATCGATGCCGAGCAGCAGGGCCAAGCCGGCCATTGGTATGTCCGGCATCGCTGCCAGCGTGGCGGCCAGCACCACGAACCCGGCTCCGGTAAAGCCGGTCGCGCCCTTGGACATCAGCATCGTGACGAGCAGAATCATAACCTGACGCTGCAGGGGCAGCGGAGTGTTGGTGGCCTGCGCGATAAAGACCACGCATAGCGTGAAGTAGATGCAGCTGCCCGCCAGGTTGAACGAGTAGCCCGTGGGAACGACCAAGCCGACCACCGACTTGCGCACCCCCAAGCGCTCCAGCTTCTCCATCAGGCGCGGCATCATCGCTTCCGAATTGGCCGTGGCAAGCACCAGCAGGAGTTCGTCCACAATGTAGCGGCAGAACTTCCGGACGCTGAAACCGACCCGCCGCGCGATGGGCACGAGCACGAGCAGCATGAATACAACACACGTGCCGTAGAAGACGAGAATGAGTTTCAACAGTGGCAGCAGCGAGTGGAGCCCGAATCGGCCGACGGTGAAAGCCATGGCGCCGAAAGCTCCGATGGGCGACAGCGCGACGATCATCTCGACGATCGAGAACACGACCTTGGTGAGCTGGTCGACCAGATTGGATACCATGCTGGCGCGCTCGCCGAGCACGATGAGCGCCAGGCCGAACAGCACTGCGACCAGCATGACCTGCAGAATGGCGCCTTTCGCGAAGGCGTCGACCATGGTGTTGGGAATGATATTCAGCAGGAACGATATGACGCCCTGGTCCTTGGCCGCCGTCACGTAGCCGGAGATGCTCGAGGTGTCGATCGCCTTCGGATCCGCGTTGAGGCCGGCGCCCGCCGGTATGAGGTTTGCCGCGATGAGGCCCAGCAGCAGTGCCAACGCAGACACAACGTAAAAGTAGACGAGCGACCTGACCGCCGTTCGGGCGACGCGACCTGCGTTGCCCATTCCCGCGATGCCCGACACGATGATGCAGAACACGATGGGCGTGATCATCATGCTGAGCAGCTTGATGAAGCCGTCGCCGAGTGGCTTCAACGTCACAGCCACGCTCGGCCACGCCGCGCCCACGATGATCGCGGCGACGATCGCAACGATCACCTGGTTGTGCAGCTTCGCGTAGAACGGCTTGGCCCGGCGGGTGGCCTCGGGCGGAACGTTTGCGTCGCGGGCGCTCATGCGGACGCTCAGTGCAAGCCGTCGTCCACGACCTTGTTTTCAGGCTGCAATTCGATGCCCGCCGACCTCGCGGCCCGCAGCAGGAGGACGGCGAAGTCCCGCTCCGTTTCACCCTGATCGATCACCTGCTGCACGAGATCGCACGTGAGCTGCACGAGGGGCAGCGGCACGCCTAGCTTCTTGCCGGCGGCCAGGCCGAGGTCGAGATCCTTGCGTAGCAAAGGTGCTGTGAACGTCGGCTTGAAATCGAGGTTCACGAAGGCGGGAGCCTTGTACGTGGTGAACTGTGAACCCATGACGCTGTGATTGATGAAATCCAGGAGTGCACTGCGGGGAACGCCCGCCTTCTGGGCGAGCACGGTGATCTCTGCGAGGCACTGGGTAATCACACCCAGCAGCAGGTTGTGGCAAATCTTGACGATGCGGGCCAGTTCCCCTTCGCCGACGTACGTCACGCCGGCACCCAGCTTGTCGAGGAAGGGCAGCGCCATCTTGTATGCATCTGCCGGCCCGGACACCACCAGCGTCAGCTTGCCGGTCTCGACGACCTTGGCGTTGCCGCTGACCGGCGCCGCGAGCATCTGGGTCCCGCGTTTGGCTGCTGCGGCGCGCACCTTGGCCGACGCCTCTTCGGAAACGCTCGAGGTATCGACCAGTAGCTTCGGTGTCTGCGGGCCAGTCAGCAGGCCGCGCGGACCGGTGATCACGCTGATCAGATCATCGGAGGTGGAGACGCTGGTAAACACGATGTCGCACCCGGCCAGGGCGGCTGCCGAATCGACGATCGATGCACCCAGTGCCGCGAGTGGCTCCGCTTTGGCCCGCGTCCGGTTGTAGACCACCACCTGACAGCCGGCGTGCAACAAGCGCGCCGCCATCGCGTAGCCCATGCGGCCGGTGCCGATCCAGCCGAGCCGGTATCGCCGCAGCGTCTGGTCGATGGTCATATCGGTAGCCTCGCAGCACAACATGGATGCACACGTGTGCATTACTATACGTCAGCAGCCTCGGTGTGCAAGCCTTTTCCGCTGCGTCCGGCGCGCGCCGCGCGCCCAGGTCACCGGGTGCCAACGCCGACACCAAGGCGTCGTGCGCGGTTGTCGCTCCCACGGCAATACCCTATTCTTTTCCGAGCTATGCGCAGGAATCCTTCCGGCATCAAGGAGATTGCCAGGCGCGCGGGCGTGCATCACTCGACCGTCTCGCGAGTGCTCAATCCCCAGACCCGCTCGCTGGTCTCCGGGAAGGTCGCGACCAATATCCTCCACATCGCAGAGGCGCTGGGTTACCGGCGCAATTCGATGGCGGTTGGCCTCAAGACCAGCCGGTCGTTAACGATCGGGGTCATCGTCCCGGACCTGACCAACCCAGTCTTTCCGCCCATCGTGCGCGCGGTGGAGCGGACCATGGGCACGGAGGGTTATGTCACGGTCCTCGCGGATACGGACAATTCCATGGAGACCGAGCGCATCGTGCTCGACTCCCTGTATTCCCGTCAGGTCGACGGACTCATACTTGCAACCGCGCTGCTCAACGACGACATCGTCGCTGAGTGCCGCAAGCGCCTGGTACCGTTCGTGCTCGTCAATCGCACCATCTCGGGCGCCACCGCGACGAGCGTCGTGACCAACGATTCCTACGGAATTCGGCTTGCAGTGGAGCATTTGGTCGAGCTCGGCCATCGTAAGCTTGCCTACGTTGGTGGGCCACTCAATACCTCCACCAGCAAGTCGCGGCACGAGGGATTCCGTGAGGCCATGACAGCTCACCGCCTAAAGGCCGATCCGCGCATCATGTATGAGTGCAAGTCCCTGACGAGTGACGCCGGCAGCACCGCCTGTCAGAGCCTGATTCAGAGCAAACGCCGGTTCACCGCCATCGTCGCTGCAAACGATCTGCTGGCGCTGGGATGCTACGCCGCTCTCGACGCCGCCGGTCTCAAATGCCCTGCGGACGTCTCGGTGACCGGCTACAACGACATGCCGTTCGCCGAGCACTTCGCACCCCCGCTCACTACCCTGCGGATCCCGCTGACCGAGATGGGTAATCAGGCGGCCCTGCTACTACTGCGGAAGATGCGCGATCCGAAGAGCGTGCTCCCGTCGGTGCAGCTGCAACCGTCGTTGGTCGTACGCGGCTCGACGGCGCCGCCTTCGCGGTCACGCTGAGGCGCAGTGCCGGTCGAGGCCCATCAGCGCACCCCTATATCCGCCATTCGTCCGACTCGTCAGTAAACAGGCTCGACACGATGTCGCGGAGCCACCGGTTCTTCGCATCGCGCTGGAAGTTTCGATGCCAATGCATTTTGAGATCGATCTTCGGCGTGCGCATGGGAGGCTGAGCGATGCGGATGTTCATGTGCACGCTCTTGACGAACACGCTGACGGCATGTGGCACCGTGACGATGAGGTCGGATTGCGAAATGATGAAAGGGATGCTCATGAAGTGCGGCGTCCGCAAGACGACGCGCCTATGGATCTTCTTCGACTTCAGGTAGCGCTCGAATATTTCGTACGTGCGTCCCGCACCGTACACGACAGCATGCTCGACACTCAGGAACTGGGACATCGAGAGCGTGCTCGCGGTGATCGGATGATCCGCTCGCAATAGGCACAAGAAGTGATGAAAGAAGAGATGCTTCTCCGTAAATGATTTCTCGCGCAGGTCGGGGAAGTAGCCCACCGCCAGGTCGACCTCCCCGGTTTCGAGCCCTCGCTCGATCTGGGCTGCGCTCGCAGCGACCGAACGAACCGAGGCGCGCGGAGCGAGTTGTCGGATGCGACGCAGGATCTTTGGCATGAAGACCATTTCTCCCAGGTCTGACAGCGCAAGCGTGAACGTATGTGCCGTGGTGCTGGCATTGAAGACGGGCTCTGAGGTGAATGTACCATCGACGCGCGACAGAGCCTCGCGCACCGGTTCGATCAAGCCACGCATCCGTGCAGTCGGCTGCATGCCGTGACCCACGCGATGGAACAATGGATCGCCGTACGTCAGTCGGAGCTTGGCGAGGGCGGTGCTGATGGCGGATTGGCTCATACCGAGATGCTCTGCTGCCGCAGTGACACTGCCGTGCTCATAGACCGTCACCAGCACCGGCAAGAGATTGAGGTCGAATGATCGCGTCATGTCGAACTATCAGTCGCAGTGATAATCAATATCTGAACCGCGCGATTGAAGATACAGCGTTCTTTACCTACCGTCACGAGCCACGACGGCGCCGCGCGCAGCGCCCCGGGCCACGTAGCCTGGCCGGTGAGAACACGAGGCAAGGGCGCTTTTGACGCAGCGTAGCCTCGCTCGCGAGCGCGCATAGTTATGAACCTCTTGGGCGCCGAGGGGGATATCGTGAAGATTGAGAGCGGGCGTCGCGATCTCGGTATTCGTTCCGCGCGTACGGTATTGTCGGGCCGCGGCCTCGTGCTGGGCGGGCTTCTTGCCCTGATTGGCGGGCAAGCCGTGGCTCAGGAAGCAGGAAGACAAGCGGCTGTCTTGGAGGAGGTCACCGTCACTGCACGCAAGGTCCGGGAGAACCTGCAGGAAACGCCCGTCGCCATTACGGCCATGAGCGGCGATGCACTCGAGCAACGCCAGGCATTTCAGACGGAGAAGCTGACGCAGGTCGTTCCCAATCTGCAGTTCGGGACCAACGCGCCGCTCGCCGGAAACAACGCATCGTCCCAGGTCTTCATCCGCGGCATCGGACAGACCGATCCGACTTCGACCGTAGATCCGGGCGTCGGCCTGTATATCGATGATGTCTACATCGGCTCCGCCGTCGGAGCCCGGATGGACCTGCGCGACATCAACAACGTGCAGGTGTTGCGCGGGCCTCAGGGCACGCTGTTTGGTCGTAACACGATCGGTGGCGCGATACTGATGTCGACGACCGATCCGGGCGACAAGTTCGGCGGAGCAGTCCGCGGCGGGTTCGGGTCCGACAAGCTGTTCGATGGCTTTCTGGCG